>Ga0160429_1000096_pt1 | contig 112154 bp, 125 predicted proteins | sample SolpanmetagenomR_FD_108199 | JGI IMG/M metagenome (GOLD analysis project Ga0160429, IMG submission 108199) | Solar panel surface microbial communities from Lawrence Berkeley National Laboratory, California, USA - R | ecosystem: Engineered > Built environment > Solar panel > Unclassified ...
GAAGTGTAGTATATCTTCGAAACTAGAATTTCTATACCTTAGCGGACAATTTGCTAGTGTAATAGACCTCTATAGAAGCCTATGTACTGAATATCTAAGGAGGAAAAAAAGAAACCCGTGAGGAAAAAAAGAATATACCTAGAAAACATCTACTCTTATTAGTAAAGTTAGATGGTAAAGACTTGCTATAACTTTTAAACAATTTCTTGGTATACTAGTTACTATCTAATAGTATAGTTCTCAATATCTAAGCTATATCTCAAGTATTGATAGAGGAAAAATTAAAAGTGGTAAGCTAAAGCAACTCTCGGTACCCGTTCCGGGTACCTTCGAGTTGCTTTAGTAGGGCTTTCTAACAAGACTACTTTTACAGGAACTATATGCGGTAAGGTAAAGTTATTATCGTAGTAGTAGCGGTAAAGGATTCTTAGTAGTAGGGGTAAAAACGAGTGAAACGCAGGGTAAAAAAGCTTAAATTTTATAAATTTTATAAGGGAAGACTCTAGTTTCACAGGTGACACTAAGCGGGAATACTATTAGCTTCCGTAGATGTTTAGAAAGAAGAAGAAGAGTCTAGAGGGTTTTCAAGCTATATAGGTCATAAAGATCCTACTATAAATAAGCTAGTTAAGGAAAAGCTTCGCTATAAAAGACTTTAGCTATATCTTTATAAGTATACTTCGATAAGTTTATAGTTAAAGTAGAACTAACTCATCTTCTAGCCCTAGCTCTAGAACGTTGCGAAACTAATATAGATAATAAAAATATAGTTTTAGAGGGCAAACATCCTACTAAAGTGAAAATAGCAAACAAGCTTAAGCGTCGTGCTAAATTCCAGAGCAACTAAGCTGTTAGGGCAAATGAGATACTAAGTCATCTATATACGGAGCTTAAGAAATTTCCCGGATGATATTGACTTGCTATAGGTAAAACTACAAACCTTAGTAGGATCTGTAACCGACCTCAGACCGTGAAACTTCTAACCGCTAGATCCAATCGACCACTATAGAACTATAGAGAATACCTAAACGTCAAGTCTTGCTTGTCCGTGACATCGGCTCCAGGCTCGTACACTATAATTGCCGAGCCGAGCTTGTCCCTTCTACCGTTCTCACTCCATCCATTGTACCAATAGTAACCCATAAGCAAGACGAGGATAGCCCAATCCACCACCGAGACAATTAAGCCAGCAGTATATCGGGGCGCAGTCTGCGTCGTCCACAATTGCGAAAAGGCAATCAAACCAACACAGTACCCAATGAAGTATGCAGTGTTGACAACCGATCTCTTTGTGTTGCCACGTATGTTCGACGCGTTCAGACTCATCGTGAGTGAAAACACGCTCGAAATGCACGACCCGAGCCAAGCTCCAACAATGATAGGATAGCCTCGGAGAGGCAGCACTAACAGCATAATGCATCCGGTCAGAGGTATCGAGACGAGGCCAATTATGATGAGTGAGCGTTTCTGGGGCCAGATGAGGCATGCAATGATGCCGATCCAGATGGCTACGGTCTGGACTGCTCCCGATGGAGCTCCACGTAACAAGGTCTGACCAGAGGTATAACCTAGTTGTTTAATGATCAATGAGGCGAACTAAGGCAACTTGTTAGCACGGTGCTGACTTTTCCTTGAGATTGACGTACGGTAAGCACTGGAGCCGGAGCAGTCACGAGAATGCCGAATGCGAACGAAGCATATCTCTTAAAATCCAATGCAGCCTCCTTGAGTTGTGCCATTGAGAAAGAAGTCTTGTCACCACCATCGTGGTCCTCACGCAGGCGACGCCGAGCAGCAACCTTCTCTCCCGCATTCAAGAACCATGCTGTATCGGGTCCGTCGGGCATGACGAAGTAGAATGCCACACCACAGAGCGAGGTGGCTATGCCGCAGACCAGAAACATGAGTCTCCAAGAGGCCAATGATGATGTGTTGTGTTGCCCGATGCCGTACATGAGTAAGGAGCCGACGATTTGAGCCAGGGCGTTGCAGGTGATCCAACAACTGTTGTCAACCTGTCAGTTTATTGCTGCCAAGTTTGGTATATCATTACGCACCCTATGCGTAGCGCATGCTCGCTCTTCTTGTACCATATGCCAGTGATGGTAATGAATGCTGGACTAACAGCCCCTTCGGCGACACCCAGAAAGAATCGTACTGCGAGAAATGCAGGATACGTCTTTGGAGCGGCAAGGCACATACAGACTGCGCCCCATAAAACACTTGTGCCAGAAGTCAGAGAATTAATGCCAGATTTGGGTCATGTTGAACTCACATCGTGATACCAACAAATTTTGATAATTTGAAGCGACTCATGAGATAGATGAATGGGAACTCGGAAACAAGCTGTCCGACATAAAAGATTGAAGATGTCCATGCGAACTGATTTCCCTTCATGTCTAGATCGGTGATGAGTCCATATACACTAGCGTAGCTCAGTGATTGCTTGTCTAGGTCTACGAGCTGATTAGCAACGCTGGTCTCAACACACTTAGACCTTGTTCTTACACTGAAAGAAGAAGACGAAGCACATCTGTATTTATCGATAGTGTCAGCATGCGTCTTCGCTAAGCAGCATCTGAAGAATTACCATTGGCAAGACCACCATGTCGGTCTTCCTCAGAACTCGTTTCTCCAATGCCAACATGGCAGGATCGTCAATCTCTGAGCTTGATAAGTTTTCTGAATCATCATTGACTATGATGGTCTGCGGCTGTGCCTTCTCATTGCTGGTAATGATGGCCTCTGGCTGTGTTTTCTCAATGCTGGTATTTGGAGTGGCCATGTCGGTATCTCAGGCGGGATTGATGGAATATGCAAAGGGTTAGTAATTATACAGGATATCAGAGTATATATGAGATTCCAAAGTGACAGATGAAATTCGGTCTGGGCATGGGTCTGGGGTGCAGGAAGTACTGCCCCAGACCATACCTCTACTTGCTCGCTCTTGATAACAAGAAGAGGAGAGATAAAAGTGTAACAGATACCCGCGCCTGCTGCCCGAGCCGCTCGCCATCTAAATAACCCGAAAGGTTAAAGGGGCGCTTGCTAATGAGCGTTCGTATCAGAGTATCTTGGCGCGGCCAATATCTCTTGACCTTCCGATTTGGGAATAAAAAGTGAGGGGAAATATGTGTGTATCTTGGCTTCGGCCCAGGTCACTGAGAAGTGAGAAGTTGGGGCAAGACACACACGCGCGAGAAGATTGCCCAGGCGAGTGGAGAGAGGACCCTTGTGTTGACCACGACGCCGGGCAGATCGCCTCAAAATCAAACCAGTTTCGTGAGAGCATATATAGAATTAGTATCATATTTCCTCCAGTAGCTCTCGTCCATTCACTCTTCAACAGTCCACAACCTGTTGCGCGTGATAGATTGCCAATCAAAATGGCCTCTACATCCTATTCACTGAAGCCGTGGAAACCTCTAGTACAGAAAACTTTTGTATTCACGAATGTCAACCTCGTAGATGTTGAAGCCGGAGTAATCCATAAAAACGCTGCTATCAAGATATCTGGTGGACGGATCGACAAAGTCAGCCTCGACGGCGACATCGACGCACACAGCCAGTCCGAAGATGAGACACGAGTCAATTTTAGGGGCAAATACCTCTGCCCGGGACTCTTCGATTGTCACGTCCACATCATCGCCGTGCCAGGCGAGAGAGAGTGGCAGGACACCAAGAGCCTAAATCCAACAATGTCGGCCTATCGTCATGCATACGTCTGCCAGCAAATGCTCAATAGAGGCTTCACCACAGTAAGAGACTGTGGAGGAGCGTCGTTAGCCCTGAAGCAATCGATCGAAGATGGCCTTATTCAAGGCCCTCGATTATTTATCGCGGGTCCTTTCATAAGCCAGACGGGCGGACACGGCGATACTCGAGGCTCTCATGACCACTCAAATGTAGAATGCTGCGGTGGCGGCACATCCAACTTTCCGTCTTTCATATGTGATGGCGTACCAGAGTGCTTGCGGGCAACTCGAGACAACATTCGAACCGGATCCGACTTTATCAAGATTATGGGTGGCGGAGGGGTCTGCAGTCCGACAGACCGCATCGACAATGTCCAATTCACTTCGGAAGAGATCAGAGCCATTACAACTGTCGCTGCGAATAGTCAGACGTATGTTACCTCGCATGCTTATACTCCGCAGTCAATCCGACAAGCGATGGAGAACGGAGTAATGGGTATTGAGCATGGCAACATGATCGATGTCGAGACGGCGCAACTGATGGTCGAAAAAGGAGCGTATTTGACGCCTACTCTGGTCACTTATACATCTATAGCCGACAAAGGCTTTGCAGGATACATGCCTGCAGAAGCCATGGCGAAGAACTCAGAGGTATACGTTGCAGGATTACGAGGTCTGAAAATTGCTGCAGATGCTGGGGTGAATATCTGCTTCGGTACCGATCTTCTTGGCCATCTTGGTGTCACTCAACTCAACGAATTCGTTATTCGGAGTCAAGTGCTGCCACCTCTGTCGATCTTGCAGAGTGCGACTATTACGCCTGCGAAGATGATGGGGCAGGATAAGTTCCTGGGTCAGATTAAAGCAGGATTCGCGGCGGATATGCTTGTTCTGGACGCAAATCCTTTAGACGATATCACTATTTTGGCACGACCCGAACAACACCTCTTGGCTGTCATCAAAGACGGGAGAGTCTGCATGAGTAGATGGAGCTTGCTTATTGAAGACGTTCAGAGGAAACAAACGCACATAGAATGAGATAGTATGTATGAGCAGATAGAGCCTGCTTGATGAGGACAGTTCAGATGAGACGGCTGCACATAGAATGAGATCATCTAAGACTCTGTGGTCGACTTATTGCTGTGCCTGAATCTGCATCAAACAATTGGTGTGATAGCTCGCAATATATTTTGCAGCATTCAACGGCCAGACAGAAACACATGTGCTTCATCTATCAGAACTTCAGATCAGACCTAGTGACTATGCAATCCGATTTAACCAGGACCGTACGTAGTCTGACCAGTGTAGGTGTCCAGAAGCTGTGTCATGTTCAATACGTCTAGTCTGCTGTTATCCCATTCGAACCCTTGAGGGAACTCTCCAGGAGGCGCTGATCCATTGAACGCAGCTAGATTCCAGCTCAGATTTCCAGGGTCGAGCGAGAGATAGTCCAGAAGCATATTGTCACTGTAGCTAGCTTCGAAACCAATAGCAGGTCCATGATTACGCATCTCGGAAGCATCATGCAGAGTCTCTATGCCTATTGGAGAACATGGACTATCCGGATCCGATACGTGATCTTTAGGAGCTTCCTGCTCCGACATCCAGTTTACCCAAGCTTGGTACGAATTTGTTATAGATGTTGGTTGCATGAGAACTTTACTGGAAGCGTGGCTATCCTCCAGGTATGTATTCTGCCGTAAATTGGAAGCGAGCCTCCTTAATTGCTCGATAGTCTGAAGATCCGACAAAGCTCCGCGACAGCCACCACGTGCCATGTAGCGTAACATGTCGACACCATCGTCAATAATTCTGCTTGTTTCATCTCCGCTTTGCAGAATACTGTGGAGTATTAATATAATGAGTGCCGCGGTTGAAGCGTGATGATCTGTGAACGAGAAGCGGCAAAGCAAGTTGTGCTTCTTCAAGACGAGCACTAATTGTATCGTCGCCTTTGCAGCGTCGACACAGAGATTTGCAAGGTCTTTTCGGCTTTGAGACTGATCTTGAATAGGCGGTGTGGATTTTGATAGAGCTTGTATACGTTCGCGCGAGAGCTGGAGGAGTGAGGCACGGCCCATGAGAATCCACGCCCAGTGGTAGTGTATGTGCAAATGGACTGTTGTGCGAAAGTTTCTCTCGCTGGGAAGCAGGTCGTTGGGATGAAGATTGGAAAAGAGCTGACAACGCCATTGCTTTAGTTGCTGGGACAAGTCTCTGACACAGGATTCTTTCGACTCAAGAGGAATGTTCTGCACAATTTGCGTGATTATTCTGGTCAACTTGAGATATTCCACTTGGTGCTGCACATTTGACTGGTACTCCAGATTATCCAGCGATGGATGGTATGTTGGAAGTGGAGCATCAATGGCATCTTCTGCAATGCTCGAAGGGCGGCCTAAGGCAATACTTGTACGTTTGTCTATAGAATAAACACTCCACCACAAACGATTGCGGACCTCAATAGTCCGAGGATCCAATGTAGTAGCCAGCGTTTTGCGATGTAGTCCACAAGCAATTGACATCCTCATGGCCATTCCAAGATAGAGGTAGCACGTGTCCGGCAGATTGTGAGGTAGATTATACAGACCTGCCAGTAGACATACTTGGACTCCCGTCAGAGTACACGTGGCTATAATTCTGGGAATAAGTTTCTGAGCGCAGTCATAGAATCTTTTGCCAGGGTCTACTTCTGAAGGTAGCAGATCTTGAGACGTCGCCCTTGATCTCAAATGGGCGAACTGACTGCCAAACGCAAACACAAATAACGCAAAACAGATGAATGCATCGTCCGCGGCGCTTTCCGAAGCAGTTCCAGTAAAAACACTATTGAGAGTAGCATGGAACCATTCTCTGTCGCAGTAGAAAAATGTTGCTTCGACGTAATAGAAGAATGTAGAAACAAGGAACGCGGCAATTTCTTGAGGTGGGAACACTTCCAATGCTTCGATTGCCTCTTTGCTCCGAACGGGCTGTTTTGCGGCAGTGCGGGTCGCTTTCTATAACGGAGTGAGCTGAGAGACCTCACTAAGAAGATTGATGGGATGAATCTGACGCACCATGGACGCCCCTTCTGCAGGACCTAAGCTATCTCTTGGCGTGCTGGCATGCAGAACGTTTTGAACGCAAAGAAGAAAGCTCTCATTGGACCGGAGGCCTGTATATTCTGCACAAAAGTGAGTCCAAAGTTTTAGAATGCGTTATCGACACAGGATAAACTCACGGGTACGCCCAAGATCCTCGACAATCAGAATAGCACTTTCTGATGCCTCGCTGTCAGCAGGCGGGAGTTCTCCAGAGGCCCGTATTCTACAAACTGGCTTCGTGCCTGCTGGCCTCACTTCAGAGGTTGTCTCGACTGTGCTGGAAGCACCATGGGAGACATCACTAACTTGAGTTGTCTGCAGTGATGAAGAAGTGTCGTCGCCATCTCTAGTTTTGCACCGTGGCTCCGGAGTATCGGTGACAGCAGAAGATTGTAAGGCTTGAGCCGCCGCAAAATCACACTCTTCACCCTTCTCCACACATCTCTCGCAAGCACCTGCATTTCGTGTTATACAGCGGCTCTTGCGAGACCTACAGACTGCACATCTGCATTGCTTGTTAATGATTATTATGCTTTGGCTAGACAAATGCATCACTTACGCGCGCGACACTCGAACCCTGACTTCATCAGGTACGCGTCTTAGACGCGGCGTGCGTGGCATCGTCAAGTAGAGGTTTGACGTATCAAGGTGTACCTTATCAGGCAATGAAGTTGTTTTGATTAGTAACGTCGCCCGTGAGTCATGCGGGCAACGTCACACGATGTTTCATATTGGTCACGTGACGAGGCAGATCAGTTCTTGTAAACAGAAAATACACAAATATACCAGGCAACTACAGCTATGAGCACAGCATCATCAACACCGCTGCTCTCTACCTCGGCTGCTCATCAAGTCTTATTCAACCTCGAACTGTTCGAGAACATCCTCGTACAAGCTCCTCGCGGCGCTCAAAAATGGCATCACGATTCCTCAACTTGTATTCGAACATCTCACGTCGTGAGGAGATCAAGAGAGACGGCTCTCGCTGCACGTACGTCGAGCATGAGCCTCGCAATCAGACGTGGGAAACGATGTACTTCACATATCCACCCTTGTGCGCAGAGAGCAGCACCCTTTTCAGTTTAGTCAACCTCGTGATTGTTGAGAGTGACAACATGACTATACACGAGGGCTTGCAAGCTGCCGATATACGACAATCAGCTGGGAACGATTTTTACCAGCGCGATAGTGCTAGGATCAAGACTTTTTGCTTGAGCCAGTGGTTGAAGTTAGGGGACGAGGAGGCTTGTAAGGAGTGGGCGTTGTGGAGTAGCAGGATTCAGAGAGAAGAGGAGAACGAGGAGGAGGAGCAGGTAAAAAAGAACAAAGACGAAGATAATACAGCAGGGAGATGAAAGTGGATTAGGCAACAACCACCGATGATGCAACAATCTTTGCAGCATACTAGAGATTTCTGATTGGAGTAGATGTCGCAAAAGCCTTCTTGACGTCTGCGCCCGTAAAAGCGCTCGATATCGTGGTTCAAAGGCATCGCATGAGAGTATGGCTTGTGTCTTTTACACCTCATGCTTGAGCTGAAGCAGATTTGATTCATCACACACTCTGCAGTTAGGTATTTTCAGCTATCGCAGTCCAAGATTCTGGTTGAGCTGACGCGGTAGCATGTATTGCAGATATCAAAGCCCTTGGCCCCGCTTGCATTCAGCCGGTCTGGAAGACCCTCAGCTTCTGCTACAACGGACTCTGCGTAGTACTCACGAGAGGTTCGACCCTGGTCCTCGCAGATGTCTTAATCTAGGCAGTCGTGTGACAGACCTTTTTCGAAGTGAATGTTCTGGACCTGGACATGTCACGGCCGAAGAACGAGTTACAGTGGCCTCAAAGCATGGCTTGGCTGTGGCCATTCAGACACGTACATACCGTACAGATGTCGAAGTTGCATCTACCTGTCAAGCACGTAACGTTACGTGTGGCTCATGATAGGTCACAATACAGAGACTTAGGGACATGATCTTTCGAGGAGACACAAGTGAGTACGGACATATACATTAGTAGCACTGCTGTCTTCAACATATTGTTGCAATGACGATCCTAATCGTTGGACTTACAGTACCATGACATCCAATCAACAAACCAATCACCCATCCAAATCCTCACCCCACAACCAGCTCCCAGCTCGCCCCCAATTCGACTCAATCCCCCTCAGACCCCAAACAATTACCTCACTTCATAACACCCTAAACCCCACCCTCATCATCTCCCTCCCACCCCTATTCGCTCTCGCATAATACGGCACAAACTCCACCCTCTCCCTCCATCCCTTCTCCCACTTCCCCACTTCACTTACATCACCCGCCGGTGCACTCTCCAGCGTCTTACCAATCTTGAGCTTCCTCGCAGACACACGAATCCCGACGATCGTCTCATCACTCAACACGTCGTCTCGTTCGTACTCTTTTAGCTTGATGTTGTCTTTCAAGAGACAAATGGATTTGAAATGGTCGTCAACCCAGCTGTTATCGACATCTTCGGCGCAGTAGATTAGTGGACCGCGCGCTATGGCGACGATGGGTTGGTTGGTATAGGGATGTGGTGCGAGGAGGCGTGTCATCATTGGGAGGGTTAAGGTGAAGCGTGGATTGGATGTCAAGTACGAAGGTGGTAGGGTGAGGAAACCGAAATGGGAGGTGAAAGGTAGAGCTGGTGTGATCTGCGATGGAATGCGCGGGTGTTGTTAGTTTTGTTACTACAGATGATGTGTGGAGGATCTGGATTGTATGTTATTGTACGCACCGACCAATCTTTAGCCCACGCCGGAATGCGCAACTTGATCGTCACATTTATCGTCGTCGTCGATGGAGCGTCTAAGTGAAACGCAACCTTGCCGTCACGAGGATACTCGGTCTCCTGCGTCAACTTGACCCCTTCATCTCCTACCTTGAACGCCAAAGTCGCCGAAGCATACAAATACACATTAATCTCAACATCCCTATTATCGTTGTCATTGTCAACAATCCTATGATTCCAGAGATATCCACCCAGAAACCCCATATTTCTCAGCACATTCGGAGGACAGCATGCACAATCAAACCAGTCTTCCCTTCTTGACCCGTCACCGTCACTCGAGGCAAGCCGGTTTGTGTATGTGAATTTGGTCCCGTCATGGGACATGCCGGTAAGGAGGGCGTTGTATAGACTTAGCTCCATAATGTCTGCGTAGTGTCCGTTTTGTTCCAACTATAGAGAAGTTGAAGTAATTGTCGTCAGTATTGTGATAATAATTATTGTCAGGCTGTGATTGAGTTTGAGGCAAGGCAGTCACACATACCTGAAGAAGTCGTTCAGCCAACATAACCACACCAATAGCCGCGCACGTCTCCGCATAACATCCTCCTTCGTCCAGACCTTGCGGAAGCCAGTAATCTCTGCTGAACCCTTCCCATTGCGCTTCAGCCCCGATACCACCTGTTAGGTACATCTTCTTCTGCACCATATTATCCCAGAGTCCCTGCAGAACAGGCAGATACTTCTGTTTGGATTCGCGATCGATGAGACATAGATCCGCGACTCCTGTCATTAGATACATGCAGCGTACGGAATGCCCTTCTACGCTTGTTTGTGACACAACTGGCCTGTCAGCCTGATAGTAGCTCAATGGATTGCCCAGCGGTAGGTGTGGAGGCAGAGCGACCTCGCCTCGTCGCTTTGCTTCAAGCTCGTAATAGAGTTTTTTCCCTTCTCCGTTATGATTACCGCGTTCGTCTAGGAAGAAGCGAGCAAGTCTCAAATGCTCAGGGTTGTGAGTCACCTTGTAAAGTCGTAATAGCGCAAGTTCAATCTCTGGATGGCCACTAAAGTTCTGTTAATTGTTTCAAAAGGGAAGAAGGATTCTAAGATATGTAGCTGGAAACTTACGGATAACCTCGCATTTGACCTGGTCCGTTGCCAAATACTTTGCAAAGTAAATCGATGTACTTGATCATTGGTTGGAGGAATCGATCATTGTTGAAGCATTTGTGATGTGCAAGCGCGCCTTCAAGTAAATGACCGCAGTTGTAGCTATAGTAAGTACTTGATCAGTCATCCTGCAATAGATCGAATGCAGTTGCTAGCTTACAGCTCATGTTTGTCCCTCAAGTTTGTCCAGCGCATTCCTGGTTCGACAATCTAATAATGTAAGCGGGCATCTTGCATTAAACAGCATGGATGAGTATCTTCTAGCTTATTTCGAGTAGATCAGAAACACTATGGTAACCCTCAGGGGCTTATCTTCCATTGTATGAAGGACAGGAATATTCACGGACACTTTCACCAAAAGAGCACAGGACGACCATATCCACCAAGCATACCGCTTCACTCACCTGATAATGAACATTCAAATACCCATCCTCCATCTGCGCACCCCTTATATCCTCAACAACCTCTCTCACCGCACTTTCAATCTCATTCATCCCATCATCCTTCCCATTCCCATTCTCATCCATCAAAAAATAACAAGCCGCTTCAATCCACTTGCCGATATCAGAATCCCAAAACAAAGCTGGTAATCCATTATCAACATCATACGAAGGATGCCAGCGAAGTTTATATTGGTCGAACCGCCCTGTCTTTCGAAGATGGTCGAGTTGGTAGCGCAGTGTAGTTTTGCGCACGACAGAGCGCCGACGTCCCCAGAATGAATTGGGGGCAATGGTGGTGAGCGTGAAGGTGTCTTGTGGGTTAGGTGTCGTTTGTGAGTCTTTCGGTGAGGCTATTGAGCCTGGGGCCATGTTGAGGCGGAGATGCATGAGAGGCGTATGGTTTTGTGGTTTCACAATAGGTCAATCTATGATAAGAGGGATGTCGACGACAATCAATCACACACACGCACAGGTTTGGAGATATCTTGGGAAGATTGATGCGTGGAAGAAGGGTGGTGAAGGAATGAGGTGGGGGTGAGGGGTAGATGTTGTTGTCAGCCGCCCGCGTGATATCAAGACGTGGCGCAGTCCCGGCTATATAAAACCATGCTTTTCTGGAGAGGCGTCGAGACGACAGGGTTATACAAACATGAGCTTTGATTTCGAGGCTTAAGTGTTTAGGAGATGGTGTTGTGAAGGGTGAGGGTGAGGAGCGAAACTGGGAAAGATGTGCCCGCATCAATAGAGGCAAATCTCAGACAAGATGGAAGCTCACCATATCAGCTAAGTATCCTTTACTACATCTACATCAATCGAGTGATCTAGCCAAAGAAGATCCCGCACAAAGGAAGCTTGGAGAAAGACATTCGCCCAACCCAACGCCCAGTTCCTGTCGAATCAATACAGAGCTGAACATCTCTCAACACTCTACCTACCCTCAAGCAACTACATAAATCAACCCCTCCCAGCAAGCGGATTCCACCCTCCCTCAACTATCTCCACCGTCCTCCTCGTCGCCACATCAAGCTCTTCCCTACCCAATCCCAACAACCCATTCTGCTTCTTCGCTTCATGCTCGCCATCACCATTCGGAAACAATACCCGCGAATACATCAACTTCGCGAAACCCGTCATGATGCCATTCTTCAATTCCTCCTGGCCATCTCGATACCTCTTTTCCGTTGCCTCATGCGTAATATCCCAATCGGCGTCGGTTGTTCTAAGAACCCGGTGCAAACTATCCAGCATGTCGCGTCGACTAACATAAAAGCTGGAGAAGTAGAGACAGTCGTTCTTTCAATCTTGCAACGCTGGTCCTCCTCCTTCTTCTACATCCTCATTCTCATGCTCAACAGGTAAAGTCAACAACGCCGCGATCGCCTACCCACACAACAGCCACGTACTGGCACTAATCTTCGTCTCCGCCATCATCAAAAAATGTCACTTTCCTCTCTTTGATCGTGAACCCAAACCACTGCTCCCCTAGTCCCAAACTCCACTCATACCGAAACCCACACGTCATCACTACATAATTCATCCCTAGACTGACAATCTCGTCAAGCTTATCCTGAACCAAAAACATTGTGTCTGAGGCTAGCTGCGGCTTCCCTATAGTATCGAAGCCGTAGATATTGGGCATGATATATTTGATGCCTGCAGCGGCTGCAGCTCGCACGATGGTCGAGGGAAGTGTTTTGGACGCCCTGACACTCAGGGTGATGATCAGGAAGTGTTGGTCTTTGAGAGCGGAGACGTTGGAAGCTTCGTCTGAGTAGTTGACCTCGACGCTATGTACGCCTGCGGGAAGGGTGCCGGAGGAACAAGAGTGACGAAGCGCGGTGATTGTGTGGTTGCCGGTGGCTAAGAGTGCGGTTACCATGTGAGCGCCGACACGACCTGTAGCCTGTGTGAAGAGGAGCGTCTATCATTAGTTTGGAGAGGTGATTGGGTAAGACTGACGCTGATGATGCGAAGAAGACATACACCGACGATAGCCACTTTCTCGATACGGTTGTTGGGAAAGGACATGATTGTGGAGGGATTTATTTGAGCAGTCACACTGATATCTTGCTTATGACGTAGGTAGCACAATAGAGATAGGATAATGAGGAGGACTGTGAGACATCTTTCTTGGTGCATAGGAAGGAAGGAGCTTGTATGAAATTATACTTTTGCACGAAGAAGTGCTTAAGTAATCGCTCGAAGTAATCAATCTCATGACAAAGACTTGGGCACGTGCGCCTAAGTGATTCAATTGTTGACCCGTGTCCGATATCGATATGATGTAGTTGCTGAGAGAAACGATGCTCGTGAAGCTCATAAGAGACTGATTGTGTTGAGTCGATTTCGTGTGCCGCATACAGGTAGTCTGCCTCCAGGTATAATCATCAAACACAGCCAACCCAGATCCAATATTGTCTGTTCGATGCTGTGGCCAGTGCCCATCTTCATGCCATTTCCTGTGCCATCCCAATGCCAAATAACTTACGCCAATTCTACCAGACCATGTCACTATTTCATGCAGCCACAGCATCCACACGTCTCGTCACCTGTGCTCCGCCCAACCTCCCAGATTTCGCATTTTCGACCACACGCTCACTTGCTCTCTTCTTCAGCACATTCTCGATGAAGGCCTCACCAGCTTTGTAACTACTCCTGACGAGAGGTCCACTGGCAACGTACAAAAAGCCCATCTCCAGAGCCTTGTCCCGCCATTGGTCAAACTCTTCTGGCGTCACGTATCGCTCGACTTTCATGTGTCTCTTTGTTGGTCGCATATATTGTCCGAACGTTACCACGTCGACATTCGAGTCACGAAGTTGTTGCAGAGCATCGATAAGCTGCTCGCTCGTTTCGCCGAGACCGAGCATAAGTGATGTTTTTGTGATCAAGTCGGGTACCGTCTCCTTGGCAGTCCGTAGCACTTCCAAACTTTGCTGGAATGTCGCTCTTCGGTCTCGCACGAATGGCGTCAATGCTTCTACAGTTTCCACGTTGTGTGCGTACACGTCCAGACCGCTTCGTGCAACCACTTTCACTTGCTCGGTGTTTCCCCAGAAGTCGCCAGTTAGTGCTTCGACAAGCATGCTGGGCGCTTTTTGCTTGATCTTCATGATAGTTTCGGCGAAATGTGCTGATCCTCCGTCGGCCAAATCGTCGCGGTCAACACTCGTAAGCACGACATATCCTAGTCCCCATCTCTTCAGCGCTTCTGCTGTATGTTCAGGCTCGTGTGGATCCAAAGGCGCAGGCGCACGACTCGTCTTGACGCTGCAGAATCGGCAGCCGCGTGTACATGTATCACCCATCAGCATGATCGTTGCCGTAGCTGCAGCTTTGTCATCACCACCCCAGCATGAAGAGATGTTCGGGCAGCGCGCCTCTTCACAGACAGTGTGTAGGTTCAGTCCACGTAAATCCTGCTTGATCTGCTTGAAATTGTCTGATGTAGGTATGGGCGTCTTCAGCCATTCAGGTAGACGTGTAACTTCCCTGCGGTTGTTGGCAGGCCCGACCATGACTTTTCGTAGTTCACGGCCCGTTGTTGCATCGCCTATTCGTGGTGATTCTTCGGATGTGCGGAGTTCGAGAGCATCTTCGAGGCTGAGTTCGGCTTCTGGTTCACCACCTACAAAGTCGTTGAACGAGGGTCCGGTGTTGAGCTTGTTGGCAAACGAGGTCGGCGCACGGCGAGTGTAGCCTGCAGGTCCGGCCTGAGAAGGACTGCCTGCTGAGGAAACACGGGAGGGGACTGGGGCATCGTTGACAGTTGTGGCAAAAGTGCGGTAGAGTTGCGGATATCGTGAGATGGCATGACGAGGGATGGCGGTAGAAAGAAGCGTGCGGTATGAAGCCATGGAGATATAGGGGGAAGACGATAGAGGAATTAGGAGGAGGAGGAGGAGGGCGAGGACGAAGAATGGAACAAGTCAAGCTTGTTGCGAAGTTGTTGAAGATTACTCAATCCGAGACGGGTAGTTCTACGTCTCCGTAGATGTGAGTGGCAAACCCTTCACGACATCTCAACATCGCCACACGCAGCTCCAGCATGTGCCCAGGATCCTGCTCGTGCTATCAGAGCCTTTCTTGCCCATCATTGGCCTCGCAGTGTTATCTCGCTATTTGAACTATGTTTCACCTTCAAAGAAAAATCCCGCTGTCGTGTGACCTGCTGTCTGTCCAACCCTGCCCTCTTTGCATCTGGCTAAAATCAGCCCCGATATATTGATTACTCTGTCAACCCCGCTCGACGGTGAAAGGCGCTCAATTGCCACAGTGGATGTGCTTGTAACATCGCCGGTGACACTCCCTCCGCCCTTCTCGTTATGGTAAAGTCCGGTCGAGCCCCGTGGCCACAGATATACATCCTGAAACGAGACCGTGCTCCAAGGTTTCCTGATGATGCTTAACGTGGCTGAAACACAGCAAGAGCTATTGAAGCAGACATCAAGAGAGGATGCTTCACCCCTGCAAACCACCATGAGATTTTGGTCCAGCGTGCAAAACTTTGGCGAACAGAAAGTTGTCCTCGTGACGACCTCAATATTTGCCGGCTATGTGCTGAGACTACTGATCATCATCCTAGGACAGCAGTACATTAGCTGTGTGACTTGCGTGTGCGGAGGTGCTTGCCCCGGAACACATTGTCATGGATGAAGATACATGCCTTATCGCTTTGCCTCAACACCGACATGCATATGAGGGGTAGCTTGAATAACCAGACTATATCTTGCACTACTCTTCCTGCTCCGAAAGTGAATCCTGTGTACTCCGTCTTCTCATCACTCGTTGCATCTTCTCAGGCAGGCCCTTGTGCAGTGCAACTTTGTTGATCTTTCGCACTTGCCTACCGCCACCATGAACAACTCCAAGAAGGGCGATGTCACTTACATCGAGACATTCGACAATGATCCCACCACAACATCCACAAGCGGAGACAAAACCGTCCTCCAAGTGCAGGATTCTCGCTTCGGCACATACCTCGCTACACACAAGCCTAGTGCCTTGTCTAAGTCTATGCTGGCATTATATCCAATCTTGGCTGTAGCATGCATGAATAGTGCTGCTAATGGCTTCGATGGTAATACCTTTGGAGGCGCAAGCTCTCTTCCAGATTTCCAGGCTAGATTTGGTACTGGCGTGGCCAGTTCGCAAGGCTTCCTGGCTGCGATTTATATTCTGGGTACGATCAAAATCTATGTCCTGCTTTAGGACCATGCTGACGTGTCTATCCGGAATAGGAAACGTCATTGGCTCTTTCGTTGCTGGACCCCTTGCTGATGGCTTGGGTCGCAAGCTTGGAATGGTTGTTGCTAATGTGGTTGTCGTCCTCGGCTCGGTTATTCAGGCTGCTGCTTACAAGAGGAGAGAGATGATTGTGGGTCGTGTCATCTTGGGTATCGGCTCTGTAATGCTTGGTAAGTACAAGTTGTTTTGTCGACATACTCTCGAAACTGACACTTTAAAGGACCTTCTGCACAATCTTACACAGTTGAGATATCCCACCCTGCTTACAGAGGCGCCATCGTCGGATTTTATAACGGTTGCTACTTTGTCGGAGCTATCATCTCAACATGGCTAGAATATGGCATCGTGAATGCCACCAAGGTAAATTCTAACACTTGTGCATTGCTCCACCAACCTCACTCACCTGAAATTAGGGCGAGATCAACTGGCGTCTACCAATGGCTACTCAATGTCTTCCCTGCATCATTGTTCTTGCATTTGTTTGGTTTATGCCCGGTATACATCATCTCCTGCCCCTTTCACCAATAAACACTACTCTAACACCACCTGTCAGAATCACCTCGCTGGCTCATGTCCCGCGGCCGCGAACAAGAAGCCCTTGACATCCTCACCAAATACCACGGCGAAGGCTCACCATCCCACGAAATCGTACAACTCGAGATGATGGAAATGCGTGAAGCTATTCAAACCTCTGGTACCGACAAACGCTTCTGGGATTATCGTGACCTCTTCAGCACTGCTGGCAATCGCCATCGTATGTTCCTCGTGCTGTGTGTTGGCTTCTTTGCCCAGATTGACCTTCCCCCTACGAGCTATTATATGCCGCTTATGGTATGTCAACTTCACGCAGTCACATATTAAGCCTCACTAACCTTGATAGGCAAAAAACGCTGGTGTGACTAGTGTCAAGCAGCAGTTGCTAATGAACGCACTACAGAGTCCTATCATGATGATGGGTATGCCGAGTCAATTATCATTCATGGTATCAACAGAACTAATCTATGCATAGGAACGATACTGGGAGTCCGCTTCATCGACAAAGCCGGTCGTCGACCAATGTTGATGGGCTCAAGCACAATCTGCTCCTTCTGTGTCCTGATGGTCGTCATATGCTCTGCACTCCAAGGCACCCATCCAAACTTGGGTATGGTGGGAATCGCCTTTGTCTATGTCTTTTTGTTTGCATTCGCGTTTGTTTGGACGTAAGTGTTGCCCTTGTTGTGCGTTCCGTTCGTAATAACGAAGTGTACTGACGAACCAAACAGACCATGCCAAGCACTCTACCCCAGCGAAGTCCTCGCATACAACGCCCGCGCCAAAGGCCTCGCTATGAACGGTCTCTGGCTCAACATTGTCGCTTTCATCAACACCTACGCTGCTCCTGTGGGTATCACAAACGCTGGATGGAAGTTTTATTTGCTCTATCTCTTCGTTGATGTCCTTGGAATCGGTAAGTCCTCATCCTACTTACCTATCTCTCGATCCTCGCTCTGTGCTTGTCGAATAGAGCTAATATTCCCTCCCTCGCAGTTGTCATCTACTTCTGTTTCGTGGAAACCAAAGGAAGATCGTTGGAGGAGATTAATGAAATCTTTGAGGATCCTCACCCTGTCAAGGCTAGTTTGAGGAAGAGAAATGTGGTTGTAGACACGAAGGAAGGTGTGGTCGTTGCCGTTGAGGCTGCTTGATGCATATGTAAAGATGGGTTTATGCTGGTATGAGAATCTTTGAGGGAGTACACGTTTTACGACTTTTCTGTTTAATGCTTTGCCTTTGATATTATATACTATTTGTCTACTGGCTTTGCATTGTGCACCTTGTTGAAATGTGAATGTGATAGTGTACCTACTGCACCTCTACTGTTTGTACTAGCAAAGTCACGTGATCGACGGTGTGAGAAGAAGTGCCACCTGACCTCTCTGCTCTATAAGTACATGCAGAAATATATCGCTTCCCAAACGTTCCTCAGAAAGACATTCAGAGCATATCATCCATCTCGTAGAACCTTAGCTTCCTACACGATGTCACTTCCCGCCCATATTCCGATGCGAGTTGCTGGCGGCAAGACAGTAGACGTACCTTCAGTAGGCTATGGTACATGGGCAGCAGGTACGAACACAATATAGCATCAACCGCCACTCGAAAGCGTTCTAATCATATGATAGGAGAGACTGGTTGGTGCAAAGATGCTACCTTAGCCGCTTTGAAAGCCGGCTACAGACACCTCGACTGTGCCTGGATGTACGTCCTGCAAGCAAGCACTTCGTCAATCAGTCGCTGACCAACACAAGGTACGGCGTAGATGAAGAAGTCGGCGCCGCCATCCGTGAATCAGGAATCCCCCGTTCCGAAATCTTCATCACGTCCAAGTTCTGGCCACATTTCGCGGCGCCAGAAAATGTCGAGTTGTGCTTAGATCAGGTTCTGAAGAACATGGGGCTGGATTATGTTGACCTCTTTCTTGCACATGTAAGTAGCTAGATGATGAATTTGGCGCTTTTATTTAAGAATGTTCGGGATTCTAATATTATGTAAATAAGTGGCCTGTTGCTTTCAAGCCTGTCTCCCAGGAAGCTTTGCATAAGGCTGTTACTGGACCAGGCAAATCTGATGCCGAAAAGGGCATCCTCGTGGAGGGTGAGGAGACACTCAAGGACTGGGAGCATACTTCGAGTAATCTCGCTTCTCAAGAAGGTGAGATTATATGAGCACACCTCCAAGTCAGTACTTATTCATTATGTTCAGGCCACGAAGGAAGTTTTGTCCCAACCTGGAAAGCAATGCAGAAGCTCGTCTCCACCGGCAAAACCCGTGCAGTCGGTATCTCCAACTTCTCGATCACGGACATCAAAGCCCTTCTGCCTCACCAAGACGAGGTCCCTATCTCGTGTAACCAGATTGAAGTCCACCCTTGGTTTCCGCAGACACAGCTCATCGAGTTCCACAAAGAGCATAATATTTTGACTACATGCTACAGCCCTTTTGCCGGTCAAAAGAAGGATGGCGCTACGCTAGTCAAGGACGAAACTGTCCAGAGGCTTGCGAAGGAAAGCGGATTGGAAGAGGGTCAGTTGTTGCAGAGTTGGGCTGTGCAAAGAGGGACAATCCCCCTTGGAAAGAGTGCAACGGAGTCTCGCATCAAGTCCAACTTGAATGTGCAGAAGCTGTCGGACGAACATATAAAAGCGCTTGATCAGTTGGAGATTCCAAACGGTAAGCACTATCATCTAATCATGGGGCATTAAGACGGTCTCGAATTGAGCTTTAACGAGAATATAAAGCTAACATGTAGGGGACTACACAGGCATGGGCAGGACTATTGCCACGGATAGACCTTGGGGTGTCAACATGTTTTCAAACTAAGAAACACCGGTCTAAGAAGGATCTCGTTTGGAAAGTACTATATTTTGTAGACAGCAGTGCTACTAATGTGTAAAAGAGAAAGTACATGATCCCTGGATTTGTTGAGGCTTGATCTATGCATGACTGGTTTGCTCTTGCGCGCTTCCTGGCGTTTTGTCTTTGTTCGATAGTAGAGTTCTGTCCCTTTCATACAAGCACCTCTTTCTCCTGAGATCGCCGGACAAGAACGTGCTGAGCATGCTGATACCAGCTTGAAGGTATTCCTATTCGACTTTACCCACAGTCTCGATAACACGTCTCTCTCAGCAATCTTTCTCGCAATGAGAGGTGTATCCCGGATGCAGAAGGCAATTCCGCCCGCGGGCGAGGCAAACTTCGATGTCCGATGTGGTTGTGCACAGCTGGAAATATGGCAAAACCGGGTTATGGTTGAGGGCGAGTAAGCGCATCTCTTATGTCTACCTTACCGAATTATGTGACTATCGAGCAGTCCATGTTCTCATTGTCGGGCAGACCTTTTCGCTCATTGGCTAGTCATGGTTACTTTATATGTCTGGTAGTGTTAGAGAGACAACGATACCAGGTATGATACGGCTACGTAACATAGAGAAACCTTTCCGCGAAATGGTTACACTCTAATATTCCTGGTGGCATTATTCAGGATTAGTATACCATCGAAGATAGCTTCATGCCAGTTGCATTACACCGTCGTAAGAATAGTTCCCGTCTCATATTAGAACATAAGACTACAATACAGTGAGAGACTCTCCTTAGTCTGAGGTTTGTAGTTTCATTAAGCCTGGTACTGACAAGAGCTGGCACTTCCTTGTGGACAATGGTCGTTCGCTTGATTGATAGATATAGTGTCCACTTAAGCTGAAGGAGGTCAATATCAGGCTACTAAGGCACCGCAATCTGCCACGTGAACATTACAGTAGCTACATCACTAGAATCTCCAATAATATGACCAGCACCTCTTTGGCCGTGCGACTTCACTTCCAGACGCAACACTTTCTCATGACAGCTCGATTCGAGCCTCGTCTAAAGCGCACTCAAAACCATCTGCACACCAATACTTGCGGCATCCTCCCGTCTCATGATATACCCCCTCGCCTCCCTCCTGCCCTCCATTCCCGCTCCAAACACACCACCACCACCCGCACCACCCGCCCCTCTAACTCTCTCCATCAGGGCCTCAGGTCCAATAACAAACAAATTGCCCACTTCGACAAGCACTTCCAGACCCGCCAAAAACGACGGATTCACAGGCCAAGTCTTGAGCAATTCAATATATCTCGTGATATCCTTCGACACCATAAGACCGCCAGCGAGATTAACCTGGAATTTCTTGAAATGGTCAAAGAGCAGGACGCGCACGCCGATCGCCAGATCAGTGAAGAAGGGAGTTTGGTTCCCACTGCCATCTAGACTGGTGATGCACGATTTGTGCACACGGGACAAAAAGTCGTATACACTACTACACGTGCCGGTGCAGAGACTTTCCAGTCCAGCCATAGCCTCGTCGTCGCGAGGGCGGAAGTCGGATTTAGGTTGGCGGGCGAGCAGTTTGGATACCCATGCTAGGACGATATCGATTGTGCGGGTGCGGAGGGTAGCGATTTTGTCTTCAAGACGGGTGCGGTGCGTGAGGAGATCTTTGTCCATTTCGCGGCGGAGGGTTATGGTTGGTGTGGCGAGCGGAAGGAGGACGGAAGAGGAGAGGGTCAGTAACAAATGGAGGATTGTGATGCAGGGGCGGAGAGTGGGGATGAAAGAGAGGTCGGGTTCTGATTTTGAGGAGGAGGATTCTTGCGAGGTCGCTGATTCGATTGCTCTGTTTGGAGAGGAAGGAGTGAGTGGTTAGTTGAGTAGATGGAGGGAAGATGGATGGATGGGTGGCTGGAATGCGAAACTTACGCGTCAAGAGCAGTATCAAGGTAGATTTCGCCTAGATGCACAAGAAGGAGTTTTAATAAAACGGCGACTTCTTTTGGTGTTTCACTTCCACCACTGAGTTCTAATCCGCGGCCCACCGCTTCTGCTAGCCATTTCAGCATGCGTTTGGCGGTTGGTAGAGATAATGTGCCGTCTTTGTCTGAGACTTCGATTTCTGCTTTGTCGCTACTATCATCTCTAATACCAGCAATGCGCATCAACATTGTCTTCTGGAAGGCTGGAAGTTCTGTTGAACTAATGCGGTCGACGTAGTTGTCTCGAGCTGAGTTGAGAAGTTCCTTGCCTCGTTGGCCTAGTGAGCCAAGATATGATGTAGGTACTTTTCGTCGTCGTGACTTGTTATTCCGATCAGTATTGGTAGATCGATGCAGGATTAATAGCTCAACTTACGTGATAAACTGTAAAGCGATAGAGAAGCGAAGCGTATAATTCTTCTAGACTCCTTTTCTCCATATCAATATATGTTGATCCAGCGAAATAAGGTATAAAGAGATCTTCTACTTGTTGATCAAGTGTCGATGCAACATGGGGAGAAACAGGATCCGGGTGTTCAGTAAGACCATGTTGTTTCAAATCTTCCACGACCAATCCAATGTAATTCCGGGATGCTTGTAACGCACGGAGAAAGGCAAGTGGAGATATCGAGTTTGCTTTCTCAAGTACCATTTCCAGTCTCTGCTGTATAGATTGCTGGAATATTCGTTGCAGAAATGTCACCAGCACTTGTTCGTAGAATGGAAAGACGTGCTTGATGGTAAAGGATTCCTCCTCAATCACAAGTCTTACCTCGTCGATCAAAGAGCGAAGACTTGATTCGACTGCCGGTGGTTCGGCGTCTGGATCTGCTGCTCTTTCCCATGCTTCTCTATCCTCGGCGAGCTCTTCCGTAATCATATGACCTCGGTCGAGGAAGAATTCATGCTGATTTACAAAGCGACCAATAACACTAGCTCCATCATTGAAGTCGTGCAGTGCCACAGCACAATCTCGCATTCCACGTTCATTATGTTGTTTCTTACATTCGTCGAATTGTTCTAACAAGTCTTTCTCCAGTCTTTCAAGGAATCGTTCGATAAGCTCATTCGTTTTTCTTTGTCTTTGTATATCTGTCATGCCTTGTGTATCATCAGGAGCAAGTCCGTTCGTGTTTCCATTAACCCCATTCAGTGCTGAATGAGGCGTCCGGGGTGTTATTGGTGTCGCAAGCAAGCTTGGAGGAGGTACCAGTCGACTACTGATTCTCAACAGTTGTCGCGCAATCTGTGCACATCTGACCTTGCCTTCTCCACCACCAAGTCTTCGAATGTCCTCTAGGTGTGACAGATCCCCTCGCTCACTCACATCTTGCCAACATTGTATCAAGAACTTTGCGTCTTCTGCTCTTCTTTTCTGCCTATCCAGCTCTTCCAATCTTTCACCTATCTGCAGCGCCACATTACCACCTCCTGTCCCATGACTTTGAATATTTGCATCAGTATCGAGTCCCTGTTCTAGACCATTGAACTGCTCGAGTGCTTGGTCGAGCTTGGTCTGTAGTGTAGCGCAGTGTTGTCTGTGTTGGGCTTCTGCTCTTCTCACAGCATCTGCCAGCTCACTCTCATGTGTTTCGCGTTGTTCCGATAGACTTCCCAAACGATTCAAAGCGTGCTCAAACGCGCGTATGTATGGTTTTGGATCGAATGCTTGAGATGTTGTGCCCGAGCGGCGGTTGTTTTGGGGAGCGGTACCGTCTGAGAGGGATTCGATGAAATCTTTGACTATAAAGTCGCGTCGCTAGTGAGTTGAGCTTAGTCTTTGCGCGCGATGAAGCCTGTCAAAATCAGACTCACTGCAAAAGTGTCCAAAGAGAATGTAGGTCCTCTGGGATAAAAGGACGAGCCTGAGCGTGGTAAAGGACCTGGACCTGGACCTGAAGCTGTAGTGTTTTGTGAGTGGAGTGAGTTAGTGTCAGTAGCAACTACAGGCATGATTGATGGTTTGAAGTCGAGTCTGACATGAAACGTGTATGAAACATTAGTTGTCGTTGATCAACATTGATGGCCTGCTTTCCCCAGGTTTCTTGGCGCTGGCGGAAGTGACACCGTGGAAAAGTCGCAGACCAACTCGAAACACACTCGAAACAAGTCTCATCGACATCTATATCTACTCTTGCCAATCCATGTCTGATCCTCGCAGTCTCCTAAGTAGAGGCGCCCGCCCTGATGGTCGCCAACTAAGCAGCGCAGAACGCGAGAGACTCGTCACGCCGTACCTTCAAGATCACCAACCCAACTCATCCAGAACCTCACGACCTATACGTCTCGGACATCGCGCAACTCTCGTTGCTCACTTCCGCACCCTGCTCCACCGTCTCATCTTCCAAGTCATCCAGCTTCTCTTTTCAGTCTACATCTTCTTTCGTCAAATCTACCACTCCCTACACGACCGTTTAATCAGCATCCTCTACCATCACCACCGCACCCCAGAGCTTATCCAACGAGACATTCGTCCACTCTCCCGTTTACCTCAACATCTGAGTATCATTCTCAACCTCGACAGCTACACCTCCACCTCTAGTGGTCCTACAAACAGTCCTCATGACAGATCAGAAGCACTAGCAAGTCTACTATCCGATGCCAGCGCGATCGCCGCATGGTGCGTGTGCGCGGGAATACCCAAACTGAGTCTGTACGAACGGACAGGGCTGTTAAAAGCACACATTCCTGCCTTACACCGCGAAGTCAACGGCACATTTGGAACATACTTTCCCGCGACCAACGTTCCATCTCTGCACATTCGCGCGCCAAACCACGCCACCTACTCTCCACCGAGCAGTCCCAAGCCTACAAGATTCAGTCAAGCACCACATGTTACTGAACCCTCGGGCACAGATACCACGGGAACGCATCCAGCTGGCTCCATGGGTAGCAGTTTGAACATGTTATTACTGAGTGCAACGGATGGGCGAGATACGCTGATTGATTTGACAAAGACACTTACTGAGATGGCACAAAAGGGGAAGTTGAGAGCAGAAGATATATCACCTGAATTGATCGATGCGGAGTTGACGGCAGCTAGTTGTGGAGAGCCTGATCTATTGATCTTAATGGCGGCGTCTGCATGGAAGCAAGAATCGAGTAGTGGTGTTGTGAAGAGAAGGACACGAACATCCAGTTCGAGCAGTAAGAGGAGGTCCAGTCGAGTGTTGATGCTTGGAAAGGACGATGTTATGGTAGATGAGGATGAGGATGACGAAGGATACGTGAGTGGTGGAGGCGCAGGAGGAGATGTTTGTCTGATGGGGTATCCACCATGGCAGGTGAGGTTGACAGAGATATTGTGAGTTCTCGCTATCTTTGTTGTTCTTAGTAATTTGCTGCTAACAACAATCCTTGCAGTCACGTACAAGATAACACAGGCGTAGACTATCAAGTGTTCCTTCGAGGGCTGCACAAGTACGCAAAGGCCGAGATGAAATTTGGCAGGTAACAGAAGACGAACGAAGACATCTCACGACAGATATGAAAGACAACAGATTCAATAGTGAATATCAAAGGACGAGATGCAGAAGTGTTTCCACTTGTACACCTCCATCAATTATACGATCAGGACGATCATGTACACCCGTGAAATCTTCTTTTGTAAAACAGTGTCTGTTCCACCGGCGTAGACCTGCAAATTTGCGCAAGGACTGCCTGGGTATGCAAGGGCTGAAATGAGGTCACGAACATTCGAGGCAATTAGGCACATGAAAAGGACGAAATTGATTCAGCAAGTATTTCATCTTGAACTTCTCAAGCATCAAGTCATACCATAAGCAAGTGGATTGTACACATACGCATACCTCGGTCAGCCTCCTCGGATGGAAGCTATTGCTCAAACATCCATCGGCTGTTCTATTCTGTTCTGTTCGACAGTTTGCACAGACAGTGTGCTGGTAGGAGAATGTGGTTTAGTCATGAATTGCCTGCTTCGTGACTCTTCATATGCGTCCTTGATACCAAGACTCATACTCTCCATCAGAGCTGGGAAGAATAGGTAGATAGAGTGATATTCAATTCAATGAGTAACAGAATAACTAGTAGTCTAGTCATGAATGGCCTGCTCCGTAACTCTAGATATCTTCTAGTAGCACTCAGGACTCGTTCCAAGTTGGCCGAGTGATATCAAAGGTCATCTCGAATCAGGATCTGGATTAGGGTTATTGTAATATCTCCACACTAGATTTTTGCCCTTTAGCGGCCCGCCCACACGACACTCTTCGACCTCAATTCGCTTGCCATCGTCAATTCAACCTTTCGACACCGCCAAATCCATCAACAACATCACCAAGTCCAACTCTTCACACAAATCAACATGGTAAGCAGCTTTCTGGCAGTTTCGATGGCGAAGACGGAGGACAAACGACGGGAAAGGAGAGAGTGGCGCATGAGCTCTAAGAGCGCTAATATCGATGGAAAACGAATGCATAAGACATTGAGGCTTGACAGGACTGCTGGAGGATGGGAGAAGCTCTGATGATTTGGAAATGGACTATCGTCGATGCTTTGAGGCAAACTGCTGACAGTTCTTTGCTTACCAGGTTCTCGCCGTCGATCTCCTCAACCCCAGCCCTGCTGCTGAGGCACGCAAGCACAAGATGAAGGTACGCTACTACAATCCTCAACACAAAATATTGTCTGCAAAGCTTTTCAAAGCTATCGACTATGATATCGACCCTCAAAACATTACCCCGCCTCAATGTCCGGATCGAAAGACTGACAATATCTTTCTTCTCACCAGACTCTTGTGCCCACACCTCGCTCATTCTTCATGGACGTCAAGTGCCCCGGCTGCTTCACAATCACCACCGTCTTTTCCCACGCCCAAACCGTCGTCGTCTGCGCTGGCTGCTCACAGGTTCTCTGCCAACCCACTGGTGGCAAGGCCCGTCTCACCGAGGGATGCTCTTTCAGGAGGAAGTAGATGCATATGTGCTCTACTTATCAATCAAGCATAAATACCCTGGAGGACAGGAGTAACAGAACGAAATCGTTGCTCGACATGCGATACGATAAGAGTGGTGTATAGTAGAGGGAAGACTTTTTCATGATCAAATGGCGTTTTATATCTGGACTGTTCGTTTTCTCGATGAGGATCTTGCATTGCGGTTGTTCGTGATTCGTGGGAAGGGAAGAGATGGCCACTGTGCATGTCTGAAGACTGCTAATAATGGCACTTCAACAACAACAACACAAAAGTCTGGTCACTTTCGCAAAACAATAAAGAGGTGATTGTGAATCTGATTGGATGCAATATGGTTGCTGGCAAAGGTTGGATCATTGAGGATATCCTGGACGATTCTTTCGAGGCCCTTGCGTAGTCGAGGGTTGAAATTTAGTTTTATACTGAATATCAAATCACCGTATCTACTCAAATCACCCTGTTTGCATTGATTTGATTGGCTTTTGTGTTGATCTGTTGTGTGATGCTGTTCGCTCTCTTGATAATCGTGTACATCGAAGGCGCCGTATCTCGTGTCATCAATGATAACACATTGTATTGTCGAGAGTCTCCATCCATTGTCTGCTTTTCAAGACGACAAGTATCCCCAGTACACCGAGCCTTCAAATGATTGTAACTCTTGGTGCTATAATGTTCAAAGATCGTCATGGGGTTCCGTCTTCGATCTATAACAGGCTTGCCAGTTACGATCCTACCATATGCTGAATGTCAAAGGCCTCCGTATTTGCAATTATTGTCTTTTGTGAAATGGTATCTAATATACGTCTCGCTGTTTCTGCCAACCTTATTCCTCACTCTCTTCCTCACTTATCAGCACCCTTCTCACATCATTCTAACAACATCTTCCACATCGTCCTCTTTATTCACTATTCTTCCTGATGCAATCTTGTAAGTCTTCCTCCGGACGCCGCTCGGCCCTCGTCCCATGCTCGCTCCCACAATCTTCACTACCACTATCAAATGTGCAAATCGAAATCAATACTTACCAGTCATAGTACTTCACTACCTCCTAACGCCAGCTTTGTGTCGTTCAATGGTTCAAGCGATCTCGGTCCTTGACAATTGAGATGAAGGTGTACGTATGCACGAGTGAGTACTTTATATAAGTTTTGGACAGTATCATTCTTATTGCTCAAGCTCAAGCAAAATGACCAGTATAATGCAATCCAGTGTCAGCTCTCTGCTTTTCAAGAAAGAAAAGGCAATCGTCATCTGCCTTGCTCTTCTCAAGCAAGAAAGAAAGTAAAGTGATTGTACGTATGTACCATTGCCCATATACAATTAATTCTTTGTTCTCTGCCATTCTCATTTTGGTAGGTGTTCTGTATGGTCTTTACGAGATCATGACTTCCTAAGCAAGTCATATGTTTTCTTTGCCTTCACGAAATGCTGTACAGATCAATTTCCAATTCGGCAGATGTACTGTACTTGTACATTTGTCTAGGTCACCGTCTTTGATTGATATCAAACAGGATAGAAAAGAAATAAAACACGCAAGTTGAGCTGACATGGTTACTATATCCTCGTCTCTTAACATATTTATGTAACGCAACCGAAGAGGCAACGGGAAGGTCAAGGTTGATGACATCGAACTTAAGTGATGATGCTAAGGATAAGAAGAAGAAGAACAAGAACAAGATAGAGAAGATGAAGAAGAAGAAAAGGTATAGCTTTTCGTTTCAGGCGAATTGCAAAGAACTAACATCTAAGATGCACCTATAGACTCGAATCCCAGATCTTAGGACAACTCATATCTCGTCATTTACATTGCTTGTTAGATTTGAAGTGGGGAACAAGAGTATACTAAAGATATGTAGATACCAAAAGGTAAGATGGCGACGACGAGCTTTTAGTAATCAGTCCATTGCCGCGGACATTGAAAACAAGTAATATGACAAAATATTTCTTTTTCGAGGTACAAGCAGATGAACAAAACAAGCTCGAAGAAGATACACTGATTGCATTTTGGTTGGTTGGCCGTTTCAGCTCTGTTCCAGTCCCCATTTTGCTCAGCCAGAAGCAAGATCAAGTCCGCCAGTCATATATATTGACGAACGCCATAACTCTCGATCACTTTTGTAAGGTTTCCATCATCCACCCAAGGACTCCCTTCGTGCACCATTGCTAGAAATACCTGTAACAAATCGTATAACGCCACACACGATCACCACACATACTACATCTCGTTAGTAGATTGCTCACGACATCTAAGATGTGAGACGACTTACTGGAATGAACAACCAAGGACATTGCCTCTCATACTCCTCCCAACTCTTCCCATACCTCTCCCTACACTTCTGAATATCCCTCTGCGCCCTATGAGTAATCATAATTGCGAAGAAAACAGGATAAAACCAAGGGAATGGACTTCCAAACCCAGTAATCAGACCCCAACAAATCGAAAACCACATGTCAGAGGTATAGTGAATTTTACGAGCATATCTGTACCAGCCATCGGCGAAGAGCGGATCTCCACCTTCTACAGGAATGGTTCTTGGGTTCTCGATAGCCTTCCATGGAAGCTGAGGGAAGGACTTGCGTTGCGGGGCCTGACCGCGTTGGGAAGCGCGGAACATGTTTTTTTGACTTGCGGCGGTGTCCCAGACGTAGTAGGCGAAGAGGTAACTCGCTGTCAAGGGTATCAGAATCCAGGCAGGCCAGTGGTAGACGGAAGGGTGGTGGTTGGCGAGGTAGATTGTTCCGTGGCAGTATGTTAGTGGGACGCCTGCTAGGTTCCAGAAGATGAGCATGAAACCCCATTTCTCGTAGTACATGTCCCAGGTGGGAGGGATGAGCTCTTCACCTTTGCAGCAGGCGTTGGCGTAGAGCCAGTGTGCCATGAGCATGAAAAGAACTTCTCCGCTGACGTAGCCGAGTTGTTCGTATTGACGGGCGGCGGCGCCTAGGGTGAGGAAGAAGAGGATGTACCAGGGCATGCGAACTTCGAAGAACATTTTGAAGTCGAGAAGGCCGAACATACGAGGGTTGAGCTCGGCACCCATGAAGAAGTCGTAGAGGAAGTGTCCGCTCATACGGTGTTCCTGGCCGCGGTAGATTGCAGAGTAATAGGCAATGATGGATATGATAAACCCAGATATGATAGCAACAGTCATCAGAGGACCAAACTCGTCGATCAAGGTGTACAAAGGGAATATCCCTGTGACATGAAGAACAGCCGCAATGGCAATAGATGTGTAAAACGACCATACTCCAGAGCAGTAGTACGTCAACTTCTCACCTCCCAAATGTGGTAGCGGCTTTCCTTCAGTATAGACACCAGGCATGACCATATAGAGGATACCCTGAAAGACAAAGAAGACCCAGTAGATAGTCCACGCTTTCAGCGAAGGATATGCGCCAGTGTACACGAGATGTCCAAGATGTTTGATGAAGCTTACGAAGCTCTCGCCCTTTGCAGGCGTAGGGAACTTGCCGTTGTAGTATGTTGCGCCAATCCACATGTACCACATGAGCAAGGGAAAGCCAATCATCATACAAGTGACGCCAAAGTCACCGCCAAACTCGAACTCGCCGCTGTCATCGATTCTGTGATCCTTGCTCTCATTCCGTTTTGCAACTTTGCTGGCAGTTTTCTCTGTTACAGGACGCTTCGATAGGACATTGATTGCGTCGTCTGGTTCTGCTGCTCTTGAGGTTTTCCCATTTGATGTGGATTTTTCTGGAATCGAGTCTGGTGTGAAGCCATTCGGGGTTGATTTGCGCGAGGATCTTTGACGAGTGCCGGGTGTCTCTACATATCCAGCTGGTAATGAAGGCTTTCTAGGCGTTGCGCCAGTCGAGCTGCGCGTGGCAACCATGCCTGAAGTCGATGGGAGAGAATACAATGACTATTGCGCTTCTATTCTGGGTGTTCCCTCGAGCAGCAGACACACAGAAGAGGTGTTGATGGGGCAGAATACAATAACTACTGCTCTTCGAGTCTCGACGCGAGGTCCTTCGGAGCGCAGCTACGCGACTGCTTAAGACGAGCGTGGTTAAAAAACTCCCGTACGCCACAAAGTAAACAAGTCGTGTAAAATTAAGACGTCCATTGGACGTCGGAGTTGTCGGAGTTGAAGACTGTTCACGACAAGAAGCTACCTCAAAGACATTATTAATGTATAGTAATATACTCATTAAAGCATTAGTTTATTGACAGAGAGTCTATATAGCGCTGCAAAGACAAATCCAAGAACCAACCTACAAGCCGCGCCGACCACCAGTAGTAAAAACAGTGATTCCTTTCTTGCTCTTCTTGCCTTTCTTTGCAGGACCAGCTGGCGGTTTCGACGACGAAGACTCGCCAGCAAGTGACATTGCTTCGACTTGTGCTATGATATCGTCGTCATCATGCATGAGATCCTTCTCCCAATCCTGGAGCCAGCCGTCGTCAACTCTACGATTGGAATCTTGCACGGCAAGTAAATCAGGCGAGGCTTGAATCCTTGTCGTGCCCCAGACAGTTCTCGAAGCGTTTGGACTCGTACCAGGGGAAGTTAAAGAGGCAAAAGCTGATCCTTTACCACGAGAAGCTCCCCACATTGGTGATGTCGACTCGTAGCCACCTTCAAGAGAGCTTGGCGCTTGTAGAGGCTGGAAGTCATCTGGTTGGAATCTGTCTGTTGGCACGTCGCTCAATCTCCTCCGACGAGCAGCAGAGTAGCGCTTATCCTCTTCTTCACGCTCCGCTCGCACGCGATCTTTTTCTTCTCTAGCCTCTTTATCAGAGTTCTTCTTCCGACGCTTTTCGATCTCGACTTTGAAAGCTTCCAGTATCTCGGCTGGTACTGTGTCGGTCCAGTCACATTCTAAGAAAGCAACTTCACAACCATGTGGCAGATGACCCAAGAATTTGCTGCGTTTTCGTAAGTCGTCGTCCACAATGTGACCAGTTGAGACACGCTCTACGCGTGGTAAGATGGTGGATGGAAAGCTGGCAAAATCACCAAACGCTGCCTTGAGAATGCGGATGTCCAAGCCAGAAAGGTAGAAGTGTGGTAGTGCTTGATAGAAGTAGTAATCTGCAGGGCCGGGGGTGATTCCAGCTTGTGCTCGAAATTGAGCCAGTGATGTCGAAAGTGCACTTGTAGGTGATGAAGCAGCACCTTTCGAAGGTACAGGACGGGTTTCTTTCGGTTTATCGGGTTTATCGTTCACTGCAGGAGCATTGCCCAAGCCTTTGAGCTTTTCCTTGCTTTCGGTAATATTGCGTATCGCTTTCGATGTCCATTGTGTGTCTTCTCCGAACATAAGCTCATCATGTCTTTCGAGCTCACGCAGATCTTCGATTTCTTGATCGAACTGTGCGTCCATGTATTCTTCTGTGCCTTTCATTATCCTTGCAAAATCCATAGCATCTGCTGCTAGATGCCACGGGATCTCATCAGATTTTGCAATAGAATAACTTTCGCGAGGCAGGGCTAGAGTGCTTCCAGCTGGGCGCTTAACCAATCTGAGAACGATGTCTTCGTTTTCACGAGGCATTGGTCCTTCCTGGCCAATATACCATCGAACAGGCCTGGTCTCGGAAATATAAATGCTGTCATGACAGATCGCACACTGCTTCCAACGAGCTTTTCTATCCTGCTGATGCTCGGTTTCCTCCGTTGAATGCATGTAGCGAATCAAGCAAGGTAGACAATATATGTGACCACATTTTGCCATACGAGGTGCTACTGCATCTCCCAAACAAATGGGACAGGAGGAGCCTTGGGACACAGGCGATACAAGAATCTGCTGCACATGATTCCAGTCTAGATAAACATCCGGATCTGCGGTTTGGGCTCTATACTCCTCCCTTGGCGTGACAACAAATCGAAAGTTAGAATGAATGTACCTAGCCTTGTCGATCGCATGGTATCCTGAGCCCAAGCCCCATGTCCGATTCTTGCGGATGCTCCGGCCGTGATAATTATCGTGCTGCTGTTGGAACGATTGTCGTGGTGGCAGAGAGAAGTTCATCAAATGTGTTATGTTGGTTTTGGCTTTGCGGGACCCCATACTCTTTGGTTCAAGCTCTTCCTCGTCGTCCCTGTTGTATCGACGACTCTGCTTATTCTGATTTCGTGAGGACTGCTTGTTTCTTGGTGATGGGACTGATGCTCGTATATTTGCTCCAGCGCCGAAGCTCCCCAGTCTTTTCTGACCCTCGTGGCTCGTGGCTGGCCCGGAAGGCGTGAAGGACGGTGCGTTGACTGATGAGGCCGAGAAGGTCTTCGAGGTGGGCAGATTTGAACTCGACATGCTGACGCCTTATAGATACTAGTCGATAGGGTTAAAGACCGCCCTTAGATTGGAAAGGTGAAGACGCATCCGTGAAGTAATCGAGAAACAATGTGATCAATGACAGAGGGCAATGAAGGACAGCAGGCGACCACAACAAAGAGATCACCCGCGATGTCGATGTTGGACAACTCAGAGGCCTGAGGAGAGAGGTTGATGATGAATGTCTTGGCGCGACGTTATCGCCACCCTGAAACCTTAATACGACCTGTCTTCAAAAGAACAATATCGCTGTTGTGAGAACTACCTTGATCGATTCGATCTTGTACCTGTTGTGAATCAGCGCGTCGTCGACGGTCAGACGCCAATGTCTGTGAATCCAGACGTTTAGACAATTCGCTATGGAAACAAGGCGTATCTCAAGTTGATGTTGAGCATTTTAATTAACAGGCAGATCAAGAAGACTGCAATTGCTCAGGCAGCGTCGAATGAGCAAGAGTTTAGAGGTCCTCACCTGGCTGAACCTCAGTTGCGCGACTTCACATAAAAGAATTACAAACGACAATAATCTCACAAAGCTCTTAGACCTCAAGAGCAGGCGCCAGAAGATTCTCAAGAGCAGGAACCAAGCGAGCATTGGCTGTTCGCTGGTGCTTATGGTGTCAACCATGGAGAAAAGGACGCGTCCTTCTTCTATGAAGAGTTGACTAAGTATCCGAAGGCTGTTGACAGTGGCATGGTCGATGAAGACGCGCACACGAGGCTGCAAGCCCTGTTTGCTACCAGCGCATGGCATCGACGTGCAGCATTACAAGTCTGCCTGACATTCAACCTGAACCCTGAGGAGATTGCCAATGACTACCTAAGGGAATGTAGCCAGACCATTCATGCAGCATCTACCGAACCCGCTTTCACCAGCCGAGACCCGCAATAGGAGCTATAGGAGCTTACCATGCTCTACCCAGTCTTGCGCAACACATTATACTGATTTTGAGGACTTCTGTGAAAATGTCGAAGGCTACGCGTTGAAATGCTATCTGCTGGACTTTGCGTTGAGCGCATCTCAAGCTTAGTCTTCATCTCAGTTGTGTAATGTATCCTGCTAACAACAGCATAGCTTCCTGGGCCTCACGTTCATGCGAAGACTGCGAGGCTCTGAACAGAATTTCAGTCTTAGAATGCTTTCGAGTATATAATAACTGAATCTTAGGAAGCAATTTGTTACTTGTAAGACAAGACCGATGACAACGAGGGTGTAATTGCTCACTTGTGGTATTTTCAAATATTTTGTTCCGCCAAGAATGCCTGGATCTGAAACATTAGCAATGGGTCCGAGCACGCGTTCCATAAGAGCAAACCACAAACACGCTCTTCATCTTTTCTGCAACAAACTCCTCTTCCAACAAACTAGGATCTCATTATGCAATCAAGTCCGGACTCTCTGTTCGAGTCTCTCGAAGCTGCGTGGCTCGCGAGCCCCTTGGAGCGACTTTGTTATATGGGCCTTCCACCATCTGCTGGGGCTTACACTCGTACCACACCCAGAGGAAAGCCTGCCACCTCGTGCATTAACGCGCAGCTCGCAAGGGTTGAAGATGTCATCAGATCGCGCATCCCTCGATATGCTAGTGGCGCTGCCCTGCACCTCGACGTTGAGTCTGATGCCAGCGTCAGATATGAGTTTCACCGTCTTGTCGAGTTAATTACTGTCCTCAATCCTTTTCCCAAGAGTTCTATGTACAACACCCTACGAGTGCTTCAGGGCCAACTTCGTCGCGCCTTCATCGAAGCGTCTACAGGCAACACTAATCGCGTCGATGTTCTCACCGCCTTCAACCAGCGCTGGCTTAAGATCGCCGAGGATTTCATTCGCAACGCGCTAAGAACACCCCAATGACTTCTGGTGAATTGGCTGCCGGTGAATTCAGACCACACGATCCTCTCCCGCGCCGAGGTACTCAGATAATCAGACATACGACCTCAGCTGCTGTGACGGACCAACCAACCCGGCTCTTGTCAGCGGAAACCGAACAGCGTCGACGTTTGGAGGAGTATGCTAAACAACGACTGACCATCATGATCACGACCCTCGAGCGCATACTCCCAGAGAAGTCACCACCAGCTGTCATCTTTCTGGCGTTGCCGGACATGGCCCAACAATACGCCAGAGCGTACATTGCCACCAAGAACAGCCTCAGGCAGATTGTGGGTTACATTGAACAGGCTGCCATCAAAGCCCTTTCCAGCACTTACCAGCATTATCGTGATCCTCAGGTGCTTACAAGCACATACGATCTTTCCTCAACCTTGCGCCATAATTTTACACAAGAATTTCACCGCTACATCGACGCGATTGAGACACATATGAAAGACGTGGAGGACTCAACCTCACGCCACAACTATACACACGAACTTCACCGCTACAGCGGCGCAATTGAGACACATATGAATGATGTCGATTAAGACCAACGAAGGACCTCACCCTCTGCGTGCTACTAACGACTGTCCATGTCAGCGGATAACTTCACACTCATTTACGACTGTAATGCAGAAGAGAAGGGCTGAACACAGAAGTGGAATATGAGCTACTATTGGATCACGATGCAATTGACCAGCTGATATATAGGCTACAGGACTGAATCGCTTTTGTGTTTTGACGATCAGATGTGGTATGAATTGAAGACCAAGCATGTGTCGAGGGAAGGAGTTTGATGATTGGGTTTGAGCCAATTATGAATTGGTTATGTTTCATACCTGCTGTTGGATAGCTTTCAAGCCTGGAGCTTGCTAAGAGTAAAAAATAATCTTTTCTGGTCTTGGAAGAGATATTATATTTTGATGGAGAAGGAAAGTGGTATTGTAAGGAATGCAAGGCTAGGCTCGTTAGACGGATGACACGCATAATAAAAAGAATTCTCTAATGCACTTCTGGTCGTCGTATCTTGATCTGGAAACACGACGAAACTACGCGTCTTCGTGTAAATTGCATAGTAGTGGTATAGCTTCTTACTGTTCTGCTTAACATAATCTGCAGCTTGCTTGCCAAGGTGAAGATTGTGAGAGTATGTCGTCTCATTCTGGTTACGCTGTTACAATGCGATACGGGGAAGCGTGAGAGAGCTGAGCAATAAGTAAGGTACTGATGGATGTTTCATTAGCATTTGGAGAAAGGGAGTTCGAAGTCTTCCTAACCCTAGATCACATGTCCTTGGTAATGTCGTCTTGCACGACCTCGTCGAGTGTGCAGCTTTGGTAATTTAGCAAAAGAGTCTATACTCCGCTCCCTCTCGGCAGGACTAGCGTCGTGGCCTTCGCCAATGTCTCGAAAGCACAGCGTGAGCTGGGAATAATCACCTTCTGCAGTTTTGAGCCATGGCTTACAATGGGCAAATGCCAAATGGCTACAGAAGGCAGGAAGGAGCAAATTACTATCATCCATATCCATTCCAGCAACAACAGCCTCCTATGCCGCCCCATATGCCCTACTACGCTCCTTACCCAACATATCCACCTTTCTTCTTGCAACAACAACAGCAACAGCATTACGGGTATTATCCAGCTCACTACCAACCTCCGTCTCAGCAGCGTCACCAAGGCCCCTTGGTCGTCTCGTCTCATCCACATCCTATAATGTACCGTCAACCCTCATACCCAGTTCCCCATCGAACGCCTCAAGCGGAACATTCGACACCTTCGATAGCATCACAGCCAGTAATTTTCCCTTCACCAACAGAAACACACACATCTATAAGCGCGCCTACTCCAGTATCTCAAGAAACGAGACCTGTAGACACTATCGTGCCTAGCTCTCCAGCGACTTCACAAACCCCTCCAGTCTCAAAAAGAACACCCTTTTATCCTCAGGTGCGCTAGGTCGATTCTCCGTTGCAATTACCGCTCATACTGACATTTCCATAGCTTCCCTGGTACTCAGTGGCCGAGTCCTCTTTTCCTCCCCGAACCCCTCGAAGGCGGCGGAAACTTGCAGAGTTTTCCTCAGAACAAGTAGAACTACCGTCAAGACAGCAATCCAAGCCCGAGCCTGAACCAGAAACTGCCCCGTCGTCCGAACAAAGCGCAACAGAAGAAACGACTGCGAAGCCAGATATCATCGAGCCCACAACACCTTCCGAATCTGTGCCTCCGTCTGAGGTCAACTCCACAACTCCTACGACGCCATCTTCAATAGTAACCACAACCGCTCCTCCAGCACAACAAAGTCAAAAGAAGATCGCAGCAAAAGGAGCCATCGTGCCTATTGTGCCAATCAAGCCGATAGGTGCGATCAAGACTGCCAGTCCCGTACAACCTCGTAATACATCCACCATACCTGCAAATGTCACAAAGCCCACCGCATTACTCGAGTCTGAAATTGAAATTGAAAAGTCTGAGGACAAATCGACCAGTGACAATGTAGTTACTGACAATGAACAACCAACGGCGCTGAATGAAGTTACACCATCAATCGAAGCAGAGACCATCAAGGCTCCTCCCAGCTCATGGGCTGCCCTTTTCGCTAACAGAGCCGCAGCGGCCGCCGCAGCAAAAGCTGCCTCTAATGCACCAGTTTCTGAATCTCCTTTGGGTGCTGTGAATGTGCCAAAAGCTGGTAGCCTAGCCGACGCCGTTCGTGGCTATTGCGTTGATGGTGAAGAGAAGATACCATTTCTTGAGCCACGTGGTCTCGTAAATACTGGAAATATGTGCTATATGAACTCGGTAAGTCGTAGAGTCATGATTCGTGGGAAAGGCTGCTAATCTTTGCAGATTCTACAAGTACTCGTGTTTTGTGTTCCATTCTTCAGCTTTCTTGACAAAATTGGTAAGCGGGCGGTACACAGCTTCAAAAGCGACACACCACTGGTCGAAGCTATGTAAGTTTGATCATTCATCACTCTTTATGTTTTTACTTATTTTATCATAGGATCTTGTTCATGCGCGAGTTCAAGGTCATCGACTCCGCAGCCACTGTCAACCAGCTCCGCCTTCGTCTCAAGGATAATGAACTTGAGCAGTATGGTGATGCGTTCATCCCGGAATATGTTTATGAAGTCATCAAGCGTCTACCAAGATTCTCTTCTATGAGACGTGGGCATCAGCAAGATGCCGAGGAGTTCCTAGGCTTTCTGTTAGAAGGTCTTCATGATGAATGTGCTGTTGTGATGAAAAAGCAGGCGCCAACATCAGCGCCTCTCACTTCACCTAGTGCAGACACACCTAATGGCTGGTTGGAAGTCGGCCACAAGCAAAAGGCTTCGACAACACAATCGACCGGAAGCAACACTGAATCACCTATCACAAAGATATTTGGTGGCAAACTACGTTCCGAATTTCGTGTACCTGGTCTTCAAACATCCGTCACACTCGAGCCATATCAACCGTTGCAGCTCGACATTGGCGCCATGGATGTGCACAACATTACTGATGCACTCAAAGGTCTCACTCGTTCCGAAACAATTACCGGAAACTTTAACTCACCTCGAGGAGCAACAACTGCGACAAAACAAGTCTTCATTGAAACACTTCCACCAGTATTGATACTCCACCTCAAACGATTCCAATACGACAATGCTGGAGGTACACAGAAGATCTGGAAGAAAATTGGGTATCCTTTAGAGCTTGAAATACCCAAAGAGGTCTTCCCTCCCCATCGACGTGGAGCCTTGATCGCTCGTCCGTCTGGCTTGCCAAAGTACAGACTCATTGGAGTAGTGTATCACCACGGCAAGAACGCAAGTGGTGGTCACTATACGGTGGATGTGCGAAGACAGGAAGGCCAGGAGTGGATCCGTATGGACGATACCATCATCAGACGTGTTCGCAGTGAAGATGTTGCTGGCGAAGGCGGTGAAGAAGATCCCAAGATCCTTGCAAAGGCTCTCGAGCAGCACAAGCGCGACAACGAGGATGCTTCGAAGAACTTGTACTCTGGATTTGCCAGTGATGACGAGGAAGAAGACAATGAGACTGGTTGGAGTCAAGTAAGTGGCCATGCCAGAGACTCTGCTCAGAAGAAGTGGAGTAGTGTGGCGAACGGAAGCGCTACACCTAGCACGGTGGGTACTGGTAAAGCGACACCCAAAGACACCAGCAAGTATCACATCAAGGACAACAAGGTTGCATATATTTTGTTCTATCAACAGGTGCAGGCATAGTGAGATGTGAAGTTGCCACCAAAAGCCGAGAGCATTCTATGCCAACCATGGCGAAAGCCCATAGACAGATCGAGAGACGAAAGGACGACCGACCGCCTTCTACTACAGCTGGGTCGTCACGCATGCTATGGCATATCAGATTAGTGTCGGCTGGTGTGAAGACATGCCGGCCATCGACGTGGTCGGAGGGCGTAACGACTGGATGGAGTTGATCTCTTGTTCATGTACAATATCTGCATATTTGCACATTCATTCATGAGTTGGCTGAGCAGAAGAGGCTATTGTGGAAGAAGGGAGGTCAACTATCAAGGGCAGGACGCCATCACTATGTGCAATGGTAAGAGCAAGCTGCAATAGACAAGCGTCTGAGAGGAACATGAAGGAGTGCCAGTATGGATAGGCGAGTTGGATCCTGAAACAAAAGGTTTATTATTGAGTAGGTAGGTAGTGTAAGTGTAGAAAAGTGTGGTGAGTGAGTGTGTGAGCAGGAAGGCAGGATATCGCATCGAGGAGATATTTGTATGTATGTATGTGAACAACCATCAACCTATGTAGTCATAATGAACAGTTCGCATAACAGTCTTCGAATTACCATGATTGCCAAAACACCAGTAGCATGTAGTTAAGATGGACTGTTTCCAAAAGGATTAGTGAACAACTTACGTAATGGGCTTCTGATGCTTCGACATGAACCTCGAACTGAAGAACGTACGTGAGGTGCTCCATCCAAGACGTGTGCGATCGACTTGTGTTGCCTTCAACGTGACTATACTGGGGAGCAAGAAGAGAAGGAAGCTACGAGACGTGTGAAAGGAAGATCTTGAGCTGATGTATTCGCGACAACGATTGAAGCAGAGGTTTGGACAATCTCACCAGCTACGTACAGCGTCGCACAACGGATACCCCCAGAATGTCTTCCGAGACAACTCTTGTACGAAAGCCCCAGCCTCATCTGCTGCCACCTGAGAGGCCGGCCTCCTCGAGCAGCGCAGCGTCTTCAGATCGATCGAGATACCATACCGCGCTCAACAACCACGCCCGGGAGGCATTGCGACAACTCCAGATAGGCGAAACTCCCAATCTACATGATGCTCGAGGGATGCAGCTCTTAGATCAACAACAAGATGGCTCGGAAGTGCAAGAGGTGAACCTTCGCCATGGCTTCACCGCACAACTCTCGGCAGAAGAGCTTCGAGAGCTCAATACGGTTAGTTACATTTATTCAGACCGCTTCGTCGCGGTCAAGTCTAATGTGCTGCTCGCTGCCTAGAATTTTTACATGTATTATGGCGAGAAACGGCATGAAACAGGTGGTGTGCCGAAAGAGAAGGTCAAAGAGAAAACTGTACAAGAATGGAGGATGAAAGATCGTCTCAAGACAATATCTGCTATCTTGCCCTTGTGTTTGAACATCGGTGTAGATCCACCAGGAACATATAAAACGCATCCGCAAGCGCGTATGGAATGTTGGATCGAGCCGGCAGGCCCTGTGCCTGGGCAGAATCATATGGCGGCCATTGTCAAGCAGTTGCAAACACAATATGAACAGCTCAGCATGCGCACGCGGTATAAAGTCTTGCCAGATCCTACGGCGGACGAAATCAAGAAGTTCACGACCACAATCAGACGCAACGCGCGAGATGAGCGGGTATTGTTTCACTATAATGGCCATGGTGTACCTGAACCTACTGCTGGTGGAGAAATGTGGTTCTTCAACAAAAACTACACGCAATACATTCCTGTCAGTATGAGCGAGCTTCAGAACTGGCTAGGGGCACCAAGTATACTCGTGTACGATTGTAATAATGCTGGCCGCCTGCTAAAGAACTTTGATGTCGCAGCTGAGAAGCACATAGAAACAGCTGAAGAACAACGCAAGCAGGATCCTAATGTTCAAGTGCCAAATTTTGGCGAATGCATACAGCTGGCAGCATGCGATGAGGACGAGCGCCTGCCAACGAATCCGTGCTTGCCGGGAGATTTATTCACATCATGTTTGACCACACCAATTGAGATGGCTGTACGCTTTTATGTCTTGCAGACTCCACTACGGAAGGACATATCACTTGACGACTGTGCAAAGATACCCGGCCGCAGTCAAGAGCGTAGGACTCCTCTCGGAGAACTGAATTGGATATTTACTGCCATCACTGACACAATAGCTTGGAATACTCTACCACGACCGTTGTTCAAAAGACTCTTCAGACAAGATCTGATGGTCGCTGCTCTGTTTCGCAACTTTCTTTTAGCACAGAGAGTAATGAGAGCGCATCGTTGTCAGCCGTTGAGCTATCCTGAGATTCCTCCAACGCATGATCATCCGTTGTGGGCCAGTTGGGATCTCGCTGTTGAAGGAGTACTTTCTCAGCTTCCAGCACTACAGGATGCGGATGAGAAGCAGATCGAGCAGATTTACAACCATTCAGACTTCTTTAAAGATCAGCTTACAGCATTCGAGGTGTATCTTGATCACGGCGCTCGAGAGGAGAAGGAGCCGGAACAGCTCCCTATTGTATTGCAAGTGCTTCTCAGTCAAGTACACCGCTTGCGCGCACTAGTATTGCTCAGCAGATTTCTTGATCTAGGACCATGGGCAGTCAAGCTCGCGTTAGGTATTGGTATCTTCCCTTATGTTCTCAAGCTTCTGCAATCGCAAGCACAAGATCTCAAGGCACCTCTCGTCTTTATCTGGGCGCGTGTCTTGGCTGTTGACCCAAGTTGTCAACAAGATCTTATCAAAGACAATGGATATCAATACTTCTCCAGTATACTCAACCCTGCTACTGGTCTACCCGTGAGCTCAGTCAGTGATCACAGAGCCATGGGAGCGTTTATCATCGCCATGTTCTGTCGAAACTTCAAACAAGGTCAGCAGGCCTCGCACAGTGCCGAACTCGTCGAAGCATGTTTGAGCTACATCTCGTTCGAGGTTGTCGATAACCCTGTATTGCGACAGTGGGCTTGTTTGTGCCTGAGCACCATGTGGAAAGACTATGCAGAGGCAAAGTGGGCTGCTATCAAGCACAATGGGCACATCTCAATGTGCGAGCTGGTCTCTGATCCAGTACCAGAAGTGCGCGCATCCATGCTCTATGCTATGTCTACATTTATAGGGACTACCGACCTCACTCCAGAAATCATGGCTATCGAGGAGGAAGTTGCCATGCGTCTGTTGACTGCAAGCAAGGATTCATGTGTAATTGTGAGGAAGGAATTGACTGTCTTCTTCTCTGTATGGACACGCCGCCATATGAACCGGATAATCGTGGCTGCTGTGGAGCAGCTGTACGAAGAAATCTACGAACAACTACTACAAATACAGCAGGAAGTTGAAGACAACGAAACTTCTGAGCAGGATGCGGTGAGCAATGGCCAGTTGCGAGGAAGCAAGTCTGAAGTTGTGCTAGCTGGCTCGAGCTCCACAGCAACCACAGGCACAAGGGATAGTCCTTCGCACAGCTTTGAGCGTGGTGCAGCACGCAGTATGTCTGGTACGACGTTCGGTGGCGAGAGCTTTGCGTATGATGATCATCTGAGTGTCGACAGTCGACAGCTTGTAAAGAGAGTGGCTAAACAGTCACTTGCGAGTGAGACGCCTTATATGGCCGTTTGGCTTCATATTTTGATCCTCGCACTTGACGCGGACATCCAAGTCTCACGCAATGCTGCAACCATTGTCCACGCTGTTATCTTAGCTGTTCTAGCAGAGCCGGCATTATCTCATTTTGCTGAAGATATGATTGACGTCTACAGTGAGTTTACTGCCGACCTGGAACTTCCCGAGCTCCCAAAGCCTACGGTAATTCCCAAGCCTCAGACGCCAGCGCCCATCACGCCAGCTGCTTCTGATGCGCCAAAGGGAGACGGCTATTTATCCATTGGTATGAGGAGGACTGCGAGTGTCGCAGCTACACTGGCGAACCTCGCATTCGGTCTGCCATCTGCAACGGACGGCCCGACATCCCCTCCAAAGACTGTCGCAAAGCTCAATGGTTCAAATCGTCAATCGACCACGGCAAAGTCCTTTGGAGATCTTACAAAGGTCGTCGAAGATAATGCGCATATCGCCAATTATCGCAGAGTCAAGTTTCCTTATCCCAAATGGTGGAAGGCCAGTCAGGAAAAGATCGAGATCAAGATTCCATTGAAGAGCGACTTCTTCGATTATGCTCTGGAATATTACAAGGAGCATCAGATGAAGCACGTTGAAGAAGACGAACCCGGTAGCAAAATATACAACGAGAGACTGTGGCGAAGAAACAGGAATGAGAAGATATTAGAGGAGACCCAGAATCAGAAGGAGGTCGCTGGAACGAGCCGCTGGGATCAGCATTCTGGATATTTCAATAATGGCTTCCAGCCGTCAGTGATGACCTTTCACCAATATGAGAATCATATCGTCATTGCTGACGACTATGACACGATTCGGTAAGTCATACACGTTCGCTCTATCATAATATGCTAAGTTTGAACAGTGTTTGGGACTGGGAACGGCAAAAGCCACTTAATCGATTTTCTAATGGAAACGCTATTGGTAGTCGAATCAATGAAATGCGTTTGATCAACGAAGACGATGAGGCTTTGTTGATGATTGCTTCGTCGGACGGGTCCATTAAGATTTTCCAAGATTATGAATCACGACAAACTACTTCTCTTCTAACTGCATTCAACTCTACGACTCGGCCTGAAGCGCATTCAATGGATTTTTCTCTTTCCATGGACTGGCTACAAACTCGTGGAGAGATTCTTACTGCTGGAGATTCCAAGAGCATTCGTGTTTGGAGTGCTCATACCGAGTTGCTCAGTAATGTAAGTGCTAAACATGTTTATCTCCTTCGATCAAGCACTAACAGTACATCACAGGAAATCCGTACGCTCTCCAGTACTAGGGTCACTTCCATCACGTCCGACCAGGTTCAAGGTAATCTGATTTGTGCTGGCTTCGAAGATGGTGCAGTCCGGGTCTATGATCAGCGAGAGCATCGGTTGAAAGCCACTGTCCGAAGCTGGCGTGAACACAACAGCCCTATTCTCAATCTTCACATGCAACGTGGTGGGATACGTGAGCTGGTTAGCTGTTCGCAGAACGGCACCGTCAAGCTCTGGGATGCACTAAGCGACACTTCAATCCACACTGTTCGTGCTACGCAGCAGACAGCTGTATCGTTCAGTGTTCACGAGCATGCGCCGGTCTTTGCTGTCGGTACTTCGAAGCATAAAATCAGGGTTTTCAACACAGATGGGGAGACTTTGAGTACGTTTGAACCATTGGAAACTGTTCGCCCACAACAGAAGAGGACGAATCCGATTGCGGCTGTTGCGTTCCATCCGCATAGGATGATGCTGGCGGCTTCGTCGAGGGAGGACAACTTCGTGTCCTTGTATACCTGCCAAGGTTTGAAGAGCTTGAAGTGAGCTATTGAGGACGGGGTGTGTGGTGCCGGTGTGGTAACATAGTGGAGAGGTTGAATGCTCGCATCCTGATCGGCCTCTCATAGCTGATGATGGTTTTCTTTTTCTTGTTTGTATTTTTGCATGGTAATGGTGTCATTAATGGTAGGAAAGGCAGAGTAACCTACGGGTCAGCATGGCATGGGCATAGGCATAGAAATGATGGTGCCCTGGGCACACATGATGGTAGGAAGTGTATAGCAATAGTTGTTGCTCAATGAAGCAAACTCGTATTTACATGGCGGCAGAGAGCCGAGAGAAGCCGACGTCGGCAGCACCTTCCTGATATGGATTAGCTCAAGCCGAGCGATTAAGTCAGCTCGAATCAAAATCCCAACCACTTTACACCATTCCAGTCAAGTTTGTCGCCGCGCTGGGTTCCATTGCGTGTGAATATAACTGGATACAGCCGGTGAGTCCGATGCCTTTTCCTTGATGTGATTCGATACCGACAGCGCTTGCTCGGGCGCACTCTATCGCTCTTGCCCTCTTGGCTCATTGCCTTTGGCGCGCTCGAGGATCTGGGGGGAGGCCTGTATGTTTCATGCTGTCATGTCAGTCGGTCTTGAGCATGCCATCCACATGGCATGCTACCACTGTCGGCTTCCAAGCTGATGCGCTTCGGCGATGCGGTCGGTCGTTTGGCATGATCCTCCTCGTTGATCATGCACGGCCTCTGCCTTGTCGGAGGAGGCTGAATGCGCGATTGAGTGCAATCGGCTTTCCAATGCACGTCATGTTTCGGTTTTCAACATTTCGTTATCGAATCTTTGTTTTCAACCTCGTGCACTCTTGTTCTTCATGGGAGTGACAATAGTTACTTTGCTAATACCATCTTGCAGCCATACACAAGCAGCATCGATATCAACCTCGCCGTCGCATTAGACGTTGTCGTCATTTCTCGACTGCCGGAACCTGCAGCAATTCCTTCCTGACGTGCGACTCACATCAAGACTTCGACAAAGTATTCAGCGGATCGCCGAAGACAACACCATCTTCTGCAGCTTGCGATCTTGAAGATACGACGTGTTGAACGCGTCCGACGCGCAAAGTAGGTTCGTCCTTTGCAATGCGCTCTGCGACCATACAGCACAAAAATGATGACTCCATATCGCCGATGTCAATCAACATGCGACTACTCCTTAGGCGAACTTACTAACCATTGCGCTTCTAGGCGATAACAGATACCCTCTCCCATCCATACCGATAAGATCTACTCTTCAAATAACTGTCTTCATATATTCCTATTCTGCTTCACGACGTCCTCGTTATCAACCACCTCTTCTCAGTTACGGCGCATTAGTACTCAACAGTGGTCCCTTCTCAAAAGGCCGTGCACGCTCCCAACTGTGACTATTCTCAACACTGGGAGATCTGAGTAGACAGACACAAGATGGAGGGTTATCAGCAGTACCAAAACCACCCCGTCCAGAGACCGATAGCGTACGGTGATCAGGCACAACCGACAAACCCATCACAATCAATGACTTCACCGCGACAACAGGTACATCCGCAAATGACGAACATGTATGCGCAACAACCTCCAATTAACCCAGGTACGGGTTATACGCCACATTATCAGCAGAATGGTTATGGTCTTCCTCCAATGCAATATCCTATGCAGGGGCCTCGAGTCAATCAGCCAACACATTATGGAATCGCAAACACACAAGCTGCAGCTGCAGCGATGAACAGTGCAGTTACAGGAACAAGCTACTATGGAATGAACGACCCCAACTTTGTAAATCAACCGAGGGGTAGTATCAGTGGTGCTGGAGACGGCCGCGGTGTATCTGGATCACCACGTACGGCCGCTCCATTACAAATGCAGCAGAACGTTGGCCCTCCACAAGCATATGGCGGACGTCGCATGAGCAGAGCCGCACAAAACCAGCAAATGCATGCACAACAACAACAACCTATGCCACAACCTTCTCACACAAATATGCCACCACCATTGCCACCACAAACTCAAACTATCGAGCCACCGCCTGGAGCAGCTGAAGATTCACCTTTATACGTCAACGCGAAGCAGTTCCATCGTATCCTGAAACGTCGCGTGGCGCGGCAGAAACTCGAGGAACAACTTCGACTCTCATCAAAGACACGAAAACCATACCTTCACGAATCTCGACACAATCATGCTATGCGTCGGCCAAGAGGTCCTGGAGGACGTTTCCTGACCGCAGACGAGGTCACAGCGATGGAGAAAGCTGAAGCCGAAGGAAAAGATCCAGCAGAGTTTGTGGCTTCGCTAGGTCCGGCGAAGAAACGCAAGGCGAATGATTCTGATGATGGTGGTGGTGGTGGTGGGAAATCGACGAAGAAGTCGAAGAAGAATAGAAGTACGCCTGATTCGGGAGAGTCTGGATGAATTGCTGCTTTGACATTGACATCTTATGATATTATGATCTGTATGGCCTTTTTTACTTTCTTTATGATTATTTTGTTAGGGTTTGAGGTGGTGGGATGTCATAGGAGAGTGTAGTTGAGGATGGACTCACTCTTCAGATTCAGATTGACGACGGAAGTTACTTCATATTCGGGTACTTAGCTTTAGCTGCTTCTGGAACGACGAAGGTACCACAGACTTACTTTATCTCGCTGATCGAAAATCATCTCGCTGATTGAAGCTCATCTCGTAATTGCTTCCTGTGAAGTTACGAGGGACCTTTAGCCATATATCCATCATCTCCTGAATTGTCCGACTGTCGAGTATGTCCAAAGTCCAGACGGGATGTCTCAGCTTTGTTTCAGCACAAGTTCATACCCTGCAGGATCCTACCAAGCTCATCGATTTTTCGCCGCTACTGAACACCCAGGCATATCACGAATCAAACGGCTACAGCTTAAGCTATACAACTCAACCTGACAGACTGTAACTGCCTTCACACGACGAGCAAGAGTACAAGCAAAACCGACACAATGGCACAATTCCGAGCTAAAGTCCTCGATCTCGGCGGTTATGCCAATACTCGCATCGTTAGAGATCACACGAAACGCAAGATTGTCGAACAGTTTGAAGCTGAGCGGTATGTCCTCGTGCTATCCAACCCAAATCGCCAACATTACCACAACCATCACAAGACAAGCCCGTCACAAATCTTCCCGTCACACCATACAACCACCAGCTCTACACTCTACCACAACCAACACTCATACCACAACGTCCCTAGCTTTATTGATGCAGATACTAACTGATCATATCACAACAGTCAAGGCCTCCGCTACCTCATCCGCAACACCCAACTCCCGCAACGCACCCGTGCCCAAGCACAACTCAAACTCAGTCAAATGCATGCGTATACTCGGCCGACACAGATTAGGAATAGGTGTATTGAGGGAGGGAAAGCGAGGGGGATTTTTAGAGAGTTTAGGATGAGTCGGGTGAGTTTCTTTTTTGTTTGTTTACTCTTGCGAGGGATGGAGTGGTGGTGGTGGTGGAGAGGGGAGAGGGGAGACCAGGAGGAAATGGTGAGGATGTCGAGATGGCGTATCGGTGAGGATATCGGACATGCTTGGGATGGCAAGAAGGTAGTGGAGGAACAAGGACGCTGCTTTATGGGAAGAGGGACGCTGGCTCAGGGAGGAGCCGTTTCAGGACGAGGCGAAGCGATGTCTGCATGATCAGGAACGACACAATAAACTCAAGAGTCAGAACAAGTCAGCTAACATTCTCTTTCTTCTCTCTTTCTAGTTCAACTTCCGCATGCACGCAATGGCTGGAGAACTACCAGGTGTAAGGAAAGCCGTGTGGTAATTATTTGAGGATTCAAAGCAATGATAAGATTATATGACGAGGTTTTGCATGAATGGTTGTATATACGTATGTATATAGTGTGGTGGGCAGAGCATTTCATGGCGTTTGGGATTACATTACATATGATAAGGCACACAACATAAGAGTTATTGTGCGCATGTCCAATGCTGTTCCTGTCTGAGCTATAATCGTGCAAATGCCATATGATTTTAGATTGACATCTTCACCTGACTTCTTTGTGCAATTCATCATCATCATGTCGAGCCATCGCATTGACAACAATCGTCAAAATGTGAGAGGACTGTGAATTACAACCATCATCACTTCGAAAGTGAAAGTAAACACAAAGCGCTAATGCACGTCAGTAGCTCTCGCATTTGAGGTGACACAAGGGGTTGTTCGTCACTTCCTCAAGTGAACGCAAACGACGGAAATCTGCATATTTAAGCTGTCTGACCTTCTTCATTTCTCTTCTTCTTCTTCTTCTTCTTCTTCTTCTTCTTGATCCAGTTCTTCTAGCCCCATCGTCCTTTGCTCTGTCGTTTAATGTTGAGTTTGTGATAATCTTGCTTCACGACTGAGAGTTCTGTGCCTTCCTTGCGTTTGACTATATCTACTACTTTGAACTTCAGCCAAACATCAGAAACGCCAAACGAACGACTTCACTTCCTTTACAGATCTTCTCACTCAGCAGCTACATCTAGCTAACGTACAAGATCCGAAAACACCTCCGCCTCGGTGTGTTTTCAACCATCGTCATCCGATAGACAAACACCAACAATGTTCCGTCGCCTCCCCAATCAGCTCCCCCAAGACGCCAACTATCCTTCCAACCTCCGCAAGCTCGGTCTCTTCATCAATGAGAGTCATCAGTTGAAGCAGAGCGACCATCCCGAAGATGCTTACCGCTTCGCTGTCACTACGAATAACCGCTACAATGAAGTTCGCGAGGAAGCTGTCAACATCTGCCTCCGCGAGGAGCTTGCCAACCGTCTCTCGAAGCTGGGTGTGAAAAGATTGTGGCTGCCTTCGTTGACAAACGAGCGGCCAAAAGTCGACGATGGACCGACAATGCCTATCTTCGCTACAGAACTAAAGGAGCTGAAGAAGGCCAAGCGAGTCGTGGTCGTGGTAGGAAAGTTGACGGAGGATCTGGGAATCTGGGACTGGAAAAGCACTCGAGGTGAGCCGGGCCTTGAAGCTGGGACAGTCGTTGGTTTCGTCAAGGATATGATGGCGCGCTCATTTCCTTCCGTTGGTGAAGTGGATGAGACAGAGAAGGAGACTACTGCATTCATCATGCCAAATCCGGGACAGCTTCTCTACTCTTACAAGCACAACCGTGCAATGACTCTGGACTCTTGGTCTGCATTGCCTAGACCTTCGGCTCTTCACATGGCGCCATTGATAGATGAGAAGATGAATCGCATCGAGGGAAGTGAGGCGGCTGAGAAGCATTTGACCCATGTCTTTGAGAAGATCGTGGCAAACGAGGCTTTCGTGAGCAAAGATGCAGAAGTGTTCTTACTAGGCTTGAATGATGGCGCTGATCAGCTGGTGAAGATGTTGGAGGAGAACTGTAAGCTGTTTGAATCTTTCACTCCTGTTGCTTGCAGCTAACACTTTGGTAATCAGGGACAACATACAGCACGAAGCTCAAGGTCGCCGGCGTTGCCTTCATCAACCCACTACCCCTGTACATGCACACAAGCCCGCTCGCTCTTGTCAACGCCGACTTCTTGTCATTCCTCGCCCAGCGTGGCCGTACTTGGTCGCTGTCCCGACATCCTCTCAACACAGCTTTGGCAAATACGACTACTGCAGACAAGCTTGCTGAGCTCAAAGCTGGCAATCTTGTGGATCTTACTGCTTTGAACGAGGAGATCCATCTCACGCCTGCAGTATCATGTGGTGCAGCAGTTGAGCCTGGCGATATGATGCCGACCATCTCGAGTGCAGTGCTAGACTGGTTTGAAGATGTTGCAGCTGGTGGTGTTGGGTATGCGAATGAGCCGCTGGAGATCTCAGAAGAGATACTTGAGGAGTTGCGGCTGGAGAATTGCGGTGATCAGGATGATGGTGTGTGGTCGTCTGAGGAGTTGACGACTTCGCCAGAGTAGGCGGATCCCTTCGAGATTGACACAAGTTCGCTGCAGGAAGCCAGTTGTGTCCAGGGTCAATCATACACACAAAGTGGCCGTATCCTCTACGTTGTCGTTCTTGTTATGCCAGAGCACGACGAATACCGGAACGACAAGTATTCAAGCACCATACAGTCTGCATCAGTGAAGACACTTCAACGGACGACCTCTCGTACGAATGCGAAACCTGCCACCAGGTGCTACAAACTGCTGCAACGTTCCAACAGCGCCAGTTCCCACTGCAGGATCCAGCCACAAGATCCTGACATCTCCCGCCGCATTCTTTTTGCACACTCTTGAGTTTGGTGTTGTTTCATTTTTTTCAGGCGACGGCGCATTCTCTCGCTTTCAAGCTTGGCTATTATTCGCCTCGGAAATTTTCTTGAGGAGACTGCTCCAGTACACCAGGGGTTACCTTGTCGTGGACTTCGACATCAACTTATCATCCGAGCACTCGCCACCCCGTCAGATATACTCTACATCCCACACTCCAGCTCTTTGCAATGGTTGCACCTGAGTCGTTTCTCGGTTTCGTTGCAGTGGTTAGGTTTACCACCGGCCTCACTTCTGCCATCTGTTCCCTGATACACCTATTGCGCTCCATCCACCAAGACCGCGAAAGAATAGAGGAGGATTGGATGGCCTCGGCCACTTGCTGAGGTGATACAAATTGGCAACCTGGTCGGTAGTTTTTCTTCACTTAGATTAGAAGTTTCCCACATCCTCAATCAAAAAAATCATCATCCTCATCATCCTCAACAGTAGCATTCCTCTTCCCCGTCCAAATGCCACCCCTCCCTCCATTGCCCTTGCCTTCCTCCTCTGTTCTCTTCTCCAACCTCACATCGCCCCTTTTAACCGCACCAACCTCAACAAGCACCTTTTCCAAATCCTCCACCGTCGTCCGTACCCCCCTCAACTCCCCAAGCGTGACAAGCTGTTTCCTTATCTCCCCATCCTTATACACCAACACCGTCGGCGTGTTCCGATCGGGATACCCTTCAATACAAAGATCCGCGCGCATCTGCCCAAACTTGACGTCGCCGAACCTCTTCGCCAATTCGCGCCATATGTTCACCAACACAGCCGACTCGGTATTCGTGCCCTGGCTTGACGTCAGGAGTACAAATACGAATGCTTTGGCGCTTTCTTCTGTGACTTCGCGCGTGAAATCGGGCTTTTGCAGGGGATATACGCTATTGTAGACTGAGGCCGTGCTGATTGTGGCGAGTTCGGAGATGCGTTTTTGGCGGTAGGACTCGAGGAAGTCGTCGTCTTCGATGTCTTCTAGTGCGTCGAGCTCGTCGAGGTTTTTGCCTTCGAGGCGGTTGTCGTGGGCTAGTTGGCGGGCTTGTTCGAGGGCTTCTTCGATTAGGGGGGTGGGCGAGGGGGGTTTCTCGGGGATTATGCCGTGTTTGCGGAGGATGTCGTTCCTGGTGGTGGGAGATTAGTTGGGTGGAGGGTGGAGGAGAGTGTGAAGGTGGGGAGGGTTCTCGTTTTGGTGCTGGAGAGGGAGGGAGGGAGGGGCACTAACCACTCAGTATCTTCTGATGTAGTGTTGCGGTTAGTCAGGGTGCAACGAAACGTGGACCGAAGATGAAACTTACCGTTCTCGTTCACCTCCACCTGGATTGCCGGCATGCCGTCCATTATGAGAGTGGAGGGGAAATATGCCTGTGCTTGTGCTTAAAATCTAGCACCTGTAGTCTTTAGAACCGCTATAGGAGTACGGTATAGGGAATTAACGCTGTGGTTTGGTCCTTTTTTCTTCCTTCGTGGTTTCTACTTTTTCTTTATGACGGGTTGCTACCTAGCCAATGAGGGATAGCGCAGCAATTTCTGATTTCTTTCTCTGTCTTTGTGAAAGATATAGCGTTACGAGTTTCAAAATCTGAAACACTTTGAAACCAATGGCAGTGTCACGTGCAAACCCCTTAGACCAACGTCAACCTGTTCGCAAGAGAAACAACAACATACATCTCGAATCTCGAACACTGCCGTCTTTGAGCTTTCTTGTCCTCTCTAATTCATCTTACTGTGCTTCAACCTCGCGTGTAGCCTGCTCACAAATCCTCACCATCTACATCCATCTCTCCGAACTGCCTCTTCCCCAAAGACGAACCACCAGGACTCATACCTGATTGTGGATAATAACAATCACCACAGTCGCGCGTAATCGGCTGATCAAATGTCCTATGGCAAGAGAGACGGTACTCAATAACGCCGCCTTCGAGGGGTACTTGTACTGACTACTACGATAGAGGACGCTGAGCAGTCAGTGGTGAAAGTCGACCGCATCTCAGTTTACCAAGAAGGTATGAAGCTGTCCTCATCGCCTGACAATGACCATCACGTACTGACAACCCCTGGCAGCACGCATATTCAAGACCTCCCCTGTATCGCCACGGAAATGTCGAATCCTCCTTACGAAGATCGTCCTGCTTCTTTCGACAGGCGAAAAGTTCCCGCGCAATGAAGCCACAGATCTGTTCTTTGGCATCTTGCAACTATTTCAAAACAAGGACCCTAGTCTGCGACAGATGATGTATTTGGCTTTCAAGGATTTGGTCGGCTCAGCGGATAGTGTCATTATGGCGACGAGTAGTATAATGAAGGATACTGCTGTTGGGAACGATGTGGTGTACAGACCAAATGCTATAAGAGCATTATGTCGAATCATCGACGTACGTTGTTTCGGCTCCCAGTCCACTGATATAGTGCTGATAATCTACTCCAGGGAAGCACAATAGCACAAATCGAACGTCTAATGAAAACAGCAATCGTCGACAAAACTCCCTCCGTCTCTTCTGCCGCTCTAGTCTCCTCATACCACCTACTCCCAATCGCTCGCGATGTCGTCCGCAGATGGCAAAGCGAAACACAAGAAGCTGCCTCATCTAGCAAGTCTTCTGGTGGGTTTCTTAGCTTTACTACAGGCCACAACCAAGCTGCGCTCGCTGCGTCAAACACAAACTACATGTCACAATATCACGCGGTTGGCTTGCTATATCAAATGCGGTCACACGACAGAATGGCTCTGGTCAAGATGGTACAGCAGTATGGTGCTGCTGGCGCAATGAAAAGTCCTGCTGCTATTGTTCTGCTGGTCAGATTAGCGGCAAAGCTGGCACAAGAAGATCCGAACTCCAGGAAGCCAATGATGGCATTGCTCGATGGCTGGTTAAGACATAAAAGTGAAATGGTCAATTTCGAAGCTGCAAAGGCAATCTGTGATATGCACGATGTGACAGATGCAGAGGTTGTACAGGCTATTCACACTCTTCAGCTCTTCCTGACATCTCCTCGCGCCATCACAAAGTTTGCAGCGATAAGAATACTCCACAACTTTGCATCATTCAAACCAGATGCTGTACGGTCGTGTAACCCGGATATTGAGTCGCTCATCTCTAATACCAACCGTTCAATCGCGACATTCGCTATTACTACACTGCTCAAAACAGGCAATGAGTCGAGTGTGGATAGATTGATGAAGCAGATCTCCGGTTTCATGGCTGATATTACTGATGAGTTCAAGGTCACGATTGTCGAAGCTATTAGGACACTATGTCTTAAGTTCCCCAGCAAACAAGCTGGTATGCTTTCATTCCTGAGTGGCATTCTTCGTGAAGAAGGTGGTTATGAGTTCAAGCGTAGTGTTGTGGAGAGTATGTTTGATCTGATCAAGTTTGTGCCCGAAAGCAAGGAAGATGGTAAGTCCTGTTACTTTGGAGTATTAGTTGGGGACGAAACTAATTCTCAAAACAGCACTTGCACATCTTTGTGAGTTCATCGAGGACTGCGAGTTTACGAAGCTCTCGATCCGTATCCTACATCTTATTGGAATGGAAGGACCAAAGACTGCGAACCCAACAAAGTATATCCGCTACATCTACAACCGTGTCGTTCTGGAGAACGCTTTAGTACGAGCTGCTGCAGTAACTGCATTGGCCAAGTTTGGTGTTGCACAGCAAAACCCAGAGGTCAAGCGCAGTGTCCACGTCCTGCTAACTCGTTGTTTGGATGATGTCGATGATGAAGTGCGCGACCGTGCAGCTTTGAATTTGAGGTTGATGGATGAGGACGACGAGCTAGCGAATAAGTTCGTTCGAAATGGTTTGCCGAAAGCTTCTTCCTCTCTTGCAAAGTTACGACTAACAAAGCCCAGACTCAATGTTCTCCCTTCCCATGCTCGAACATCAACTTGTCATGTACGTCACCTCCTCCGGCCGCGACAACTTTTCCACTCCATTCGACCTCTCCTCCGTCCCAATAGTCACACGCGAACAAGCCCACGCCGAAGAGCGCACCAAAAAACTCACAACCGCCCTTCCGACACTCAAAGCACCTTCCACCGGACCCAAGAAAACAGACGCTGCCCGCTCAACACAAGGCTCTGCTGAGTCCATCGCCGCCGCAACCGCTGCAGCTCAAAAGTACTCCGCTGCCCTCCAAGCAGTCCCCGAAATTGCTGCTTATGGCCAAGTCCTCAAATCATCACCCGTCGTCGAACTCACAGAAAGCGAAACAGAATACGTCGTCACGGCAATCAAACATGTTTTTGCCGGCGCAATCGTTTTGCAATTTGATGTCAAGAACACCCTCCCTGCTACGGTACTCCTCGATGTTAGCATCGTCTGTGTCCCTCAAGACGAAGAAGGTCAACTGGAAGAGGACTTCATAGTCCCCATCCCCCGTCTCGATACAGACGTTCCAGGCACTGCTTACGTTGTCTTCAAACGCACTGATGACTCTGCTGTGGCTGTCGCTGCAAGCTTCACCAACATCCTCAAGTTTACAAGCAAGGAAATCGATCCCGCCACCAATGAACCTGAAGAAGGAGATGGCTACGAAGACGAATATCAGGTCGAAGACCTCGACCTCACTGGCGCTGACTTTGTTGTTCCCGCATACGCTGGTAACTTCGATACCGTTTTTGCCGAGATATCTGCTGCGGGCGGCGATGAAGCAACGGAAACATTGCAACTCAGTGCTGTGAAAAGCCTGCCTGATGCTACGGAATCCCTCATCAAAGCGCTCGGAATGCAACCCCTCGAGGGATCGGAAACACCAAGCAATAATAGCACGCATGTCCTTAAGGTCTTGGGAAAGAGTGTTAAAGGTGGTAAGGTGGCAGGACTAGTGAGAATGGCGTATAGTGCAAAGAGTGGTGTGACGGTCAAGATTGTTGTGAGGAGTGAGGAAGATGGTATTGCGGGATTGGTTGTTGCTGCTGTTGCTTGAGGATGGGCATGAAAATATAGAGCGGAGATGGAGTTGGGTTGTTGTCGTTGGTAGTAGTGCTATGTAGGTATGTTTTACTCTGTTCGGAGGAGACGATGTGGAAAATGAACTGTTGACCGCCATCATGTTCCAATGGGACGTCAGCCTACAGTATGAGAGCTCTAGTCGCCCAGTCCTCTATAGGAATCTCTTTACCAGCATACTCCTCCCTCATACCCTCCAACATAATGACATATTCTAGCGTATCAAATCCACTAACCGTGACACTGACGCTACTCGGTAAATACGCAAACACTTCCAAAAGCTGTCTCACCTCACTCCGCATCTGATCCGACCGAAGCCGCTTGGCCCCGACTTTGCGCTGGTTTGTATTCAGCAGGGAAATCTCAAGTGACCTAATCGCACGACCCCTCAACAACGCCAGGCCAAAGGGCAGCAGCATGTCCTTCCAGCGCGTCGCATTGACAATGCCCGCCTCGCACTCGCCCCTGTTAACGGAGGAGAATGTGAGCTCGAGGTGGATGCGACGCAGTTTAAGTAGTGCAGGTATTGGTGGACTTAAGGATGATATTTTACCGAAGAGGATCCTGTCGGTGCCGGATTTCATGGTGGCGACTTGCGTGGTGCTGTAGAGGGTTTCTTGGGCTTCGGAGTGAATGAAGCGGCATGTTAGGAGAATGGAGATGGTGATTTGGCTACCTTTGCCGAATGTGGGCAGGGATTGGGAAGGGGGGGTGAGAATGGCTGTGTAGATGACATCGCGCAATTCTCGAGGTAGAGTGAAGAAGGTGGAAGCTTCGTGGCCTGTTTGAGATGTGCTTGCTGAATTGGTAGTCATTGAGAAGAGCTACCTTTTGTATGCTTTTAGTCTAGAGAGGTTGTCAGGCAATATCACGTCCGGATTAGTAATCAGCCCTGTCCTTGTTTAAAGTACGTCGCCATCACTCTATATCTGAAACAACAAACTCATCTCATCTCTGCGCTTTATATTCGCGTCTACAGTATAGGTTTTCGTGTTCTCCTCCTCCATCGCTTAGCACGTCAATATGTCAGAGAATACAATCCTCAAGGCAGACAAGGATTTCAGCAAGGATGTAGACAAGCTCATTCCAGAGGCTGAGAGTCTGGCATCATCGAACCTACAAGGCGCTATAGACAAGCTGTTAGTGCTCGAGAAACAGACCCGCCAGGTTAGTGTGTAGTCATCGTTGCGGAATACCAATGTGCTGACAGTTCTTCGTTCAGGCATCAGATCTCGCTTCCACATCACGCATCATCACCACCATTGTCACATTATGCAAGAACCAGAAAGACTGGGGCGCGCTCAACGAGCAAGTCCTGCTGCTATCGAAGAAACACGGTCAACTCAAACAGGCTACGACGAAAATGGTTCAGGTTGTGATGGGATTCCTTGAGGAGGCGCCAAGTATGGAGGTCAAACTCCAGACGATAGAGACGTTGCGAACAGTTACCGAGGGCAAGGTATGGCTGTGCGAGACTGTAGAATGTATGGAAGCAGAGCTAATGCAGCATTTAGATTTTCGTAGAGGTGGAAAGGGCTCGCGTGACCAAGATCCTGTCAAACATCAAGAAGGAGCAAGGAAACAAGAAAGCTGCAGCAGACATTCTGTGTGAACTGCAAGTCGAGACATTCGGTTCCATGTCAAGGAGAGAAAAGACCGAGTTCATCCTAGAGCAAGTAGCGCTTTGCATTGAGAATGACGACTGGACGCAAGCTGGTATACTCAGCCGCAAGGTTGGCACGAAATTCTTCGCACGCAGGCCACCAAAGACAAAGGAACAGCTTGATAAAGAACAGAAAGACCGTGAAGAAAAGGAAAAGAAGAGGCTCAATGACTTAGGTCCGGTTGGTGTGGACAAGAAGGATGACATTGTAGAGCCGACGCCGGTAGAGGACGATGTGACAGACTTGAAGTTGCGATACTACGAACAACAAATCCAACTCTCCAAACATGACAACAAGTATCTGGATGCCTGCAAATACTGGAGACAAGTCTTGGACACAGAGGCAGTCGAGAAGAATCCCGAGCAATTGAGGACATCTTTGCAACGCGTCATCTACTTTGTGATCCTAGCACCATACGACAATGAACAATCCGATCTCCTCCAACGCGTACAGCGCGACTCCAGAAATTCGGAGATCCCTCTTGACGCCCAACTACTCAAGCTCTTCACAGTCCCAGAACTCATGCGCTGGCCAATGGTCGCCGAACAATTCGGCCCACATTTGTGCTCAAGTGATGTCTTCAAGGCCGAAGCCCCTGTGAACGCCGCAAAGGATAGTGAGGAAGCCAAAACACATCAACGATGGCAAGACCTGCGCAAACGTGTGATTGAGCACAATGTCCGCGTTGTCGCCAAATATTACACACGTATCCAATTCAAGCGTCTGACGGAACTTTTGGATTTGAGCGAGGATGAGACGGAGAAGTATATCAGCGATCTTGTTGTGTCCAAGACCATTTATGCCAAGATCGACAGACCTGCGAGACTGGTTAGCTTCAAGAGGCAGACAGATGCGGACGAAGTGTTGAACGAGTGGAGCGGAAACATGAAGAGCTTGCTTGGGTTGTTGGAGAGGATTGATCATCTCATCACAAAAGAGGAGATGATGGCGAGATTGAACCCGAAGGCAGGAAAGGTTGCTGCTGCATGATGTATGATTAGTCAGGACGATGAAGGAGAGCATGACTGCTTTCAGAGCTCGATGGGGAAGATGAGCCCACGATAATGTACACTAGATAATCACTTTCCATCCCATCTGCTCCTGTTCATGATGACTCGAAACATCTTGTTCTATCGATCATTGGCTTCCCCACATTCTCTATCAAAAACCTTACAAGCACTGTTTTGTTTTCCCATCCTTCATTGCACTCATACCGAATATGGCGTCTGCTTCTGAGAACACTCTCGCCGAGCGCCCAAAAGAGACACAAGACGATGTGCCCCTTGGTGAAGACGGAAAACCTCTTTCTAAGAACGCACTAAAGAAGCTACAAAAGGACAAGGAAAAGGCAGAAAAGGCAGCCAAACGCAAAGCAGAAGAAGACGCACAAAAGGCACAACAAGAAGCAAACGACGTATCCAAAGAAGACTATGGCGACCTACCTCCCGTCGGATCTCCAGAGTGGAAACCTACCGACGACGAATACACCACGCTGAGCTACATCTCGAAAGAATACCAGGAAAAGGCGGATGAAGCTGATGGTAAAGAGATTGTGTTTGAGGCTATCATGGAGAATGCAAGGGAGCAGTCTGCTAAGCTGTCGTTCTTGGTGCTTGGAGATGGGCAGAATAATATCCAGGCTGTGGTTGCTGCTAGTGAGACGCTGAGTAGGCAGATGGTCAAGTTTGCAAAGAACATCTCGCAACAGTCTTTCGTGCTGTGTCATGGTGTCCTCAAGAAGCCAAAGGAGTACGTCAAGAGCACTTCCATTGGCTCGTTGGAGGTCCATGTCAAGAAGATCTACGTCACTGCTCGCGCTGATGTCCTACCCATTCAAGTCGAAGATTGCGAAGGTGCGATTCCACAAGAAGAGAACGTAGAGGAAAAGGACAAAGATAAATCAGCCCAAGCAACTTCAACTGATGCTACTGGCCGCCCCATCGTCTCGCTCAGCACTCGTCTCAACAACCGCCCCATCGACCTTCGTGCAAACCTCAACCACGCCATTTTCAGAATCAAGAGCGGTGTATTCCGCCTCTTCTGCGAGTACTTATGGAGCAAAGACTTCGAATGCTTCCAAACGCCCAAACTACTCGGCGCTCCTTCAGAAGGAGGTGCATCAGTCTTCAAGGTTTCCTACTTCAACACGCACGCCTACCTCGCTCAATCACCACAATTGCACAAGCAGATGCTGATTACGTCTCAATTCAAGCGAGTGTTTGAAATTGGCCCTGTCTTTCGTGCGGAGAACAGTAACACGTATAGACATTTGACCGAGTTTACGGGTCTTGATTTGGAAATGGAGTTTGATAAGGATTACTCGGAGGTTCTGGATGTTATTGAGGGACTTATGCTGTTCATCTTTAATGGATTGAAGGAGCGATATGCGAAGGAGACTGAACTTGTGAGGAAAGTGTATGGGACGAAGGAGTTTGCTTTGCCTGAGACTGGCAAGACTCCTCGCCTCAAGTTCTGGGAAGGTGTTGCTATGCTTCGTGAGGCTGGAATTGAAATTGGAGATTTTGACGACTTGAGGTAATGCTTTCCAAGCCAAAAAAAAAACACAACAACAACCGATAAATCTATTTGTCAACTAACACAATATTATAGCACCGCACAAGAAAAGAAGCTAGGCGAACTCGTCCTCAAAAAATACAACACAGACTTCTACATCCTCGACCAATACCCCCTGAGTGTCCGCCCCTTCTACACCATGCCCTCCTCCACCCCCGGCTACTCCAACTCCTACGACTTCCACATGCGCGGCCAAGAAATCCTCAGCGGTGCCCAGCGCGTCCACAACCACGCACTACTCGTCGAGCGCATGAAGGGCATGGATCCCCCTGTTGACCCGAATAGCGAGGGATTGAAGGATTATGTCAATAGTTTCAGGTATGGATGTAAGCAGCATGGAGGGGCTGGGTTGGGGTTGGAGCGGATTGTGTGTTTTTGGCTTGGATTGCCGAATGTGAGGTTGGCGAGTGCGTTTCCGAGGGATCCGGGACGGTTGGCTCCTTAGGTTGTTGCGGTGGTTGGGCTTGCTGGGGGTTGTGGTAAGGTGGGAGGGTGGAAGTGGGATGGTGTTGATGATGGAGACGTGCAGTGCTGAGCAGAAGGCCGAGATCGACCATGATGAAGCTCGAGCCACATATCTGCACGGGACGTGGAAAGAACTCGCCTTGACTTGACGATTTATTCCGTGACTACACCAGTCTAAAAGTTGAATGGAAGCCATCACCCATTCTTGGGCACTACTTTCTCTCTGCATGTGTGTAGCATGAAAATCAGAATATAACAAAACAAAAGGGCACAATTCATAAAGCGAGAACTTATTCAACACTGCTTTTGACATCTAAATACTTCCTTCCTCCCATATTCATAATGCCCAAATCAACAACCTCCACTCATGTCCTCCTCCCTTCAACCACACCCTGCACCCTCCCCATCCCTTCCTCCCTTCGTCTTTTTTGCGCCCTGCCCCTCTCCCTATGAACCAAACTCGCAAATACCGATTGCATGGCCCTACACACCACAGTAGTCACACTTACCACTACTACGCGGTCGAGTTGGCGGGCTACAGCGGCAATACGTGTAGTATGTTTCTATAATTCTACACGTTAATAAGTTCTACTTCAAACTTACGCGGCAAAGATGACCAGGAAAGTACCGTTGTTCTATACCATACGCAAGAGAAGAACAGCTAACGAACTCAGGTATGACACAACAACAAGTAGCATCACGGGTATAACAGAGCACCAAGTAAACACCATTTTTGGGATAAATGGCGAAATTATTTCAATCTCCTTCAGCTTGCGAGATTTTTCTTCTTGCTTTATGATATTTGTCGTACATGGGAAATCGATTTAAGGTAAGAGTGAGCTCTTGCTGCCCTGCGCCTCCACACTGGCTAAGCGTGAAGGCAAATATGTTACCTTGAATGCAAACCTTGGGTATATGAGTGGGTGGGCGGACGGGCGGTTGGTAAGTGAGTGTGCTGCCTCTACACTGGCTAAGCGTGAAGGCAATATGTACGTTGCATGGCAAGCCTCCCGTCTTTCTTGCTGTAGTGTGGAAAGAAATTTGTGAACTTGGTCAACTTTTGGCATGCGTCTTCTTCTTGTAAGCTTTGTTGTTGATTTGGGCTTTATTATACCCATCATTTCGCAGACTTTCAAGCTTTGCTCGTGGATATCAACGGCATGTAGATTCTTTTTCTAGCTCAAATCGTTACTGTCCTCGCTGAGAGTCAGGACGCTATACCAGCCTATGGACTTTCCGCATTGCATGAGCAGAATGACACGGCTCATATGATGCATTCTTGAGGAAGTGAGGCGTCCTGCTGCTGTCGTTGTGGCCATAATTCGGCTGGCTACTCCAATCTTGCTTCTTCTCGAGTCTAGGAAAAGACCACGACCCAGCAGGCGGTGCAGACGGCCGGCGAGTCTGGAAAGGGCTTCGATATCGAGGATGAAGGTGGAGGTGGGGTCCGCGGAGAGGGAGTGACATGATCCGTGGTGGTAAGAGGGCCTTTGTGACTAGTATGCCTAGATTGCGGCAACTTTACCGCTGTGATTGCAACTCCCGTGCCCTGCCCATGGTGGCTGCGAGCTGCTCGTGTTCAGATGTAGGAGGATTCTGCTTGACTCCTTCGAATCTGAACTTTGTCCTCGCGTCCTCTTTAGACCCTAGAGCTTCGTAGTGTTCGATCTGTTGATATGCTGTGAATGTGCCGTATTTGTAGAACCAATGACCGCGATGCCAGTCAGAATGGAAAGTCATCCAAGCTTTCATCATTCTTCTTTCCTTCCGCTGCACTGCTTGTATCGTCCCACCCCATGACCTCCGTAATAAACGATGCCAGCGCTGCCACATACTGTTTCTGACTGTAAATCAATTAGCCTATTTTCACCTATCCATCTTCTCTCGTCTTCACAGCACAAGCACATAACTTACCTACTAGGCAAAAAGTGCCCTCCAGGATGATACACCACCCTCCGCTCCCCCTCCCCCGCTCCCTCAACACACGCATCCACCAACCTCAAACTCCTGCTCTCCTCCACCACCGTATCGACCTGTCCCAAAAAATGCAGCATCCTCGTCCTAATCTTCGGTTCATAAAAACTCGCATATTTCACATTCGTGCTCGCTGCAAATCCCGAATAGCTCACCGCAAACTTCAGCGGGCTGTGCACCAATTCAGTCACATACCCGCTGGATGCCTCTTCATCTTCAAAGGAAGTTGGGAAGGGCATGCCACCGTTTGCCTGGTTTTTGGTAAAGGCTTCTGCTCGTCCGGGCTCGAGTAATGAGGCGACCATGCCAGCGAGCGCACCGCCCTGAGAGAATCCAATAACGCCATCGAATGGACCTTCTGTCTTGAGTACCTCCGCAACCTTCGCCAACCCAATCTCCATACCTTCATACGTATACGGCTCTGCATCCCCTTTACGCACCCACCACCCCCAATTATCCGTGCTATCGCTGGTAACACTACTGTCGAAGCGGCCATCAGAGGTAGCTGTCGTAGGATCGAAACCGGGCAAATCGGCTGGTTTGATGTTGATGGGCGCGGTCGGGTAGTGTAGACTGAGGGTGTAGGCGGGAGAGGGGAAGTATTTCGAGAGGGATTTTTCCAAAGCGCGGGTTTTGGCGCGGAAGAGGGGACCGGATTGGGTGTAGCCGTGGAGCATGAGGATTGAGAGATGGCGGGGGGCTTGGGTGGACATGGTGGATAGATGGGTGGAGGGCTGGTTTGGTTTGAGGTGACGTAGGGCAGGGAGATCGTTATGGGAGGTGGAGGCGTGGTGGTGCGAGTATGTGGTGCGAGTAGATGAGGGTGGCTGGTGAGGATATCTTATATGGAGTTCGAGAATGCAGATGCGGTCGAAATATCATTGAGGTGGTGATAGACGTTTTGGCTTCGAATGGCAGACATATACAACATTGATACACTACAGGTACAACAATCATACGGTGTTGCACAACCACGTAAATAGACGAGATGCGTGCATACATTCTGCCGCCCGAGCTTCTGTTCAGAATGGCTTTCTACCATCATGAATAACATCCCCATTTTCGCTTTTTTGGCCTCTCCATGGGACAGATTACGGATTAAAGGTAATCTCCTTTCCACATTCCGCTCAGATGTGTGCGGTCGAGCTTGATGCTCATTCCCTCGTGCCACGTCGTATCCCATCCTCTATCAACCCAATATACGCAGCTTTGTGGTTGATGTCTTCGTTATCAAAGCTTTTTCCCACGGTATCCAAAGTGTCATCTGAAAGTGCTCGGCCACAATATCCGCGCACTCCATTACTGTGCTCTCTTTGCTTGATCTCTCAGACCAGGCGCAGTCGTCGTGGAACCAGCAGTAGTGCTACCGTGCTTCTCCAAGTCAGCAGCCCACAACGCAGCGCCAACCTGGTTGGTGAAGGCAAAGAAAATGTTTGCGATTGGGATTGTCTCGAGGAGAGTTGCTGGAACGCCGAAGCTGTTTCATGTATTAGCAGTTTAGACTTGTGCAACAACGGCTCAGAGACATACCTGGTATAAGCAGCAGCATGATCATCCACAAACTTCTCCCTTTGCCCAGCAGACCAGCCCTTGAGCTGGAAGTAACGTGCGTGTGCTGCAGGACCGGCGCGCTTTCCTTGCAAAAGGACGAACATGATTGTTCCAACGACGGGGATGAAGTTGAGGGGAAGGTACATTAGGTAGCGAATTATAGCCGAAGGACTGTATTTGGCAAAGGGCTTCTTGATGACTTTTTGACGTGTTAGTGTAGGGAAAAAACCAGTAAGTGTTGAGCTGTACTTTTGCCTAGTTTACCAATGGCGTCCTTGCCTGTGTTGACTTGACGACCTTCTGCGACAATGTCGGTTTGGCCGCGTGCCACGAGTGTCTGGTGTGGACATGATGTCAGTCATGCGAAGATGGGATGGTTTCGGTGCAAATGGACTTACACCGTCGAAAGTATCGATCAAAGCTTCGTCAATGACAAAGTTCTTGCTCAAGATATTGAACAATGTCTGACTCTCTGAAAGCACGAGAAGAGCAGTTGTCAATGGTGCAGCTGGACCGCTTGTGAAGACCATGATTGCAAGTTGAGGAACGTAGGTGAAGAAGAACATGAAAGCTGAAGAAAAATCAGTACAGCTCGCAACTACACTCCGAATGAGGGGTATGGGTTTCGGAAATAAGACATACCTGTAATACTAACGCCCAAACCTAGAGAAGGGACGAGCTTGGCCCAGAGAGGCTTGATCAGACTCTGGTGAGAGAGAAAGTAGATGATACCCTTGACAATGGGATCAGTAAGTCGACACAGTGAAGTGGAAGGAAAAGCATGATTCTCACTCTAAAAGGATAGAGGTAGGCATAGGAGCGAACAGCATCCGTGGATAGACGAGCTACACGATCAACTTCTTCCTTCACGGTTTGCTTGACTTTTTCTTGAATGTCAGGCATGATAATGAGATGAGATGTCACTAATAGCTCAAGATATGGCTAGTGGATTTTGCAAATTAGATAGAGCAGCAATCTAGGTGTTTGTCAGACAAAGACATGGAAGTGGGATCGAGATTGTTGTCTTTGAGCTACAAGAAACGCGTGACGTCACGCATATTGTACAGCCGTTTCAGGTTAAAGCAAAACAAGACGTGGTTAAAAGTCACACGACGACCATAGAAAGAGCGAGAGATATTCCTTGTATAGAGCTTCAGTGGGATTGGCTTCCCAACACCTTGAACCAGAAGTCCTTCTAAAAAGAAACCTGCATCGTTCATGACCTTTCGAGTTCTTCTTCCCTAAGGTATGCACGTCAAGCGTATTGAAGTCAACGGACTATCTGGCACACATTCTTCACAAAGGCTTGGGGCTATATTGAGTTAGGCCCTGACGGAAGTATCATCGAGCTGGTGATATCGTGTTTGCGTCAAGGTTTTCTTGCACAAAAGGGCGATGCTCATGCTCAGCCTCTGAGGATGTATCACCTTCATATATCGTCACCAAAAAAGGATGTAGCCAGAATTTCCTACTCAGACAGAGCCTGATTGCTGCCCAGCTTCGGAAATACAATCACCGCAGCTTGTGGAAAGTACGGAATCTCATCTCAAAGACCCAGCCACCACACGTTTGATGCTCATACGAGTTGATTTGCTCGCGTGCTCATTATGAGTGCTTAGCATTGCTCACCACATCAAGCTTTTAATATCTCCGACAGCTTTTCGCCTTCGAAGGACTTATTATTAGGAGGTCTGGAAAGAAGATGAATGTTTCTATCTTATACTGCTGACGAGAGAAACTTAACATAGCCTTGTGGCGAGCATGAATGGAACGCTTATCCAATTGGAGTCTAGCATCAGCTAAGCTTTTGCTGATCTCCCGGCGGCTGTAATCTACAGCTACAGCTGGATCTTGTGCTTCCTTGAGTAACACAGCCTGTTTTAGGCGTGAGATAGTCTGATGTGGTTCGTAGGCATCGTTGCTAACCGGCAAACTCAGATCGTCGAAAATGCATTGGAATCGCAACGCTATTGAAGCAAGGTGTTAGAGCTGTTTACATCTCATGCAGCAAAAGCCCTCCAAGTCGCCGGCTAGTATTGTACCCTAGCTGTCGTGTCGTACATCCAATTCGGCGACTGTTGTTGTATGGGCTAATCGATGAAGATGGTGAAAAAGCACTTTGCAATTTCTGGATGATGCAATTGTAAGATGTGGATCGCGCAAAACGGCTATTGCCGAGGACGTTTCACGCTACATAAGCGCCATGTCATTCGTAATCAGGTTTCAAAACATCCATTCGGCACTTTCCGCGTCTTTTGTTGTGGCCACGCAATCTTCGCATCTTTGTCATCCTTCTTTACTCTATTCGCTACCTGGCCAACCACTTCGACATAGATCTTGCAACAAATTATTACTCTGCAAGATCACAGCCACCTTACGATCGTCCCGTCGGAGCCCACTCCTGCCGCCATGTTAGCAATTTAGCCGATCAATATATTTGTTGTTGCCAGCCAATCCTACGTCTCAACCTTTCGTCAGAGGCGTGGTCCTTCTTTTCGGCATCCTCGGATGGCCTGGTAGAAGTAAAAGCACGCAAAGGAAGACCTACAGCTCATGTAATAAACAAAAGCAATGCCTTCAGAACGAAGAAGAGAAGGGCAGACTCATCGCTACTTTCAGCCATGGAAAGATCTACAGGCCTCCAACGATCGCTTGCGAATAGACCTCAACGAAGGTCAAGATAGCAATGACCAACAGCCACGCTCTTCGCGGGATCGAGCTTTGACAGCTTTTGCGCAACTAGCTACTCTCCGCCTAGACGTCAAGCGCTGTATGGTCTCTCTGATCGACGCCAACGTCCAGTACATTCTTGCCGAGGCCACTCAGACTGTTTCTTTGGTAGATACCAAGAGACACGAGGCGAATGATGAGGTCTGGATGGGCAGTGCCGCGATTGATAGGCACCTCGCAGTTTGTGGTCTCACATTTGACTCAACATACACGGTCACGAACGAAGATGGCTCTTTCTCAACACATAACGCTCTGGTAGTGGAAGACATGCGAGAAGACCCTCGATTCAAAGACAGAGAATATGTAAAGAATGGATCAGTACTGTTTTACGCTGGTGTACCAATCAAGACCCGTTCAGGTATAAAGATAGGCGTATATGGTGTGTCCAAAAACATGCCAAGGAAGCCACTGGACTGTGTAGAGCTGGCGTTCATGCGAGATGTAGCGGATGCAGTTATGGAACATCTCGAGCTGAGTAAAAGCAAGAACGACAGTGTCAAAGGCGAGCGCATGGTACGAGGATTGACGTCGTTCATCGAAGGCTATGCATCGTTGGAGGAAGCCGCAGAAATCGATACACCGAGCATCATGCCTAGACTCCCAGGACGGACTCACAGCTTCAACGGCGATGGTGCACCAAAGGTAAAGCGTCCTGAACCTGGATCAAATCGAAAAACAGAATTGAGCCATCTCTTCTCACGCGCTGCAAAGATCATACGTGAAGCAACGCTGGCTGATGGTGTTGTCTTTCTGGATGCAACCTCTCAGATCATTTCACCTGGATCATCAGAAAATGTGGAAAGCGATGTAAGCAACAATGTTGAGCACGTCCACGACAACGACAACTCCGGTGGAGAACGTGAAGGTCGTGTCAAGTTCCAGCTCACTCGACCAATTAAGACGCGTTCACTTGGTGCCGATTCCAGTATTGAACATGACGTCAAAAGAGCGTCCGCCTCTGATTCCGACACTTCGCCAGCAAGATCAAACCAGTGTGATGTTCTTGGTATCGACGTCCTTGAAAACGATATGAGGCTTTCCTCGAACATAGCACAATTCCCACTGGCGAGGAGGGATCTCAAGCGCTGTATACAACGCTATCCCGCTGGTAAAGTCTTTAGTATGACTGACGACCATTCAACAAGTTCTGGCGACGAAACCATGTCCGATAATAATACCACCGAACGGAAACTGGCCGACTCAGTATCACTGAAGACTCGACGGAAGAAGCAAACGCTGCGGCGTACTATAGCCGATGATATCCTGCGACAACTGCCAGGAGTCAAGAGCGTACTGTTTATACCTCTGTGGGATGCAAACAGTGATAGATGGTTATCTGGTCTGTTTCTATGGACAAACCAGACTGGGCGACTTATTGACGCCGAAGATGAGCTGCCTTACCTCAAGGCCTTCGCCAACAGCATAACAAGCGAATATGCACGTATCAATGGGATGTTCAGTGAACGAGCGAAGACCACCTTCATTGCCTCCATCTCACACGAATTACGTTCGCCACTGCATGGGATTCTTGGCAGCATAGAGTTCCTGCATGAGACCAGCATCGATCCATACCAGAGTGGGCTGATAGGACAGGTCGAGACTTGTGGGAAGACGCTATTAGACACGATCAATCACGTTTTAGACTACGCAAAGATCAATGACTTTGGCACCACGAAGGATGCGGTAGCAAACGTACCTGGCCGAGCTTCAGGCTCTACTTCAGGCAAGGACATGTCTCTCAATCTTGTAGCAGACTTCGACTTGAGCGTTCTCGTGGAAGAAGTCACTGAGGCTATCTTCGCTGGACGCATCTTCAATAGGCAGAGACGATCTGAAAGAGTCAAGAATACTGGAATACGGAAAGTATTCTCGCCGCAAAAGTCATCGGAACCCCTTCTGCCGCAAAACGAGGTCAGCAACTCCGATACTGAGGTCGTGCCGAACAATGTTACTGTCGTGCTCAACATCAGCAAAGAAGAGAATTGGAATGTTAGGGCGCAGCCGGGTGCCCTGAGACGCATTATAATGAACTTACTGGGCAACGCCTTGAAGTATACCAATCAAGGCTTTGTGGAAGTTTCACTCAGGTCGAAAAAGGAGGCCAAGCAATATTCAAAGCTATCTGTTGAACTTCGCTTCACCGACTCTGGTAAAGGTATGTCAGACGAATATCAACGAGATAGACTCTACCGTCCTTTCTCACAGGAAGACCCGTTCACCGAGGGTACTGGCTTGGGTCTCAGCATAGTGAGACAGATCGTTGAATCATTGAAGGGCAAGATAAGGATCAAGTCGCAACAAGGACTCGGTACAGATGTCACCGTGTCTTTTACTCTACCTCGAGCGAAGTCAGATTTGGAGGATGTGATGCAGCTATCACCACAATTTTTAGATGCTACCCGAGGCATAAAGGTCGCTCTCATTGATCCGCACACTACCGGAAAGACGAGCGAGGCAGCTCGCCGAATACAGACCACCCTGCGCGAATCTTGTGAAGAGTGGTTCAACGTCGAGACTGTGACAACACCACGATTTGAGGATGGTCAAGCAGCGGTTGCTATTTTCCTTGAACCTCCTTCGATGGAGTATATTGTAGAAAACTTCAACGGTGGAAACATGCCACAAGATCTCACTTGTATCATTATCTTGTGCGCAAATGCGTATGATAGTGTGGCATTGAGGAAACAGCTTAACTTGACGGTAAAAACACCACGTCGAATTCAAGTTATCGCTCAGCCGTAAGTCAAGTCTTCTCGTTTCAATGACACGTTAGCTAAGAAGCCATTCTAGTTGTGGTCCGCGCAAACTCGGCAAAGTCTTTGAGCTTCTCCTCCTTGACAAAAGTCCACCTCAGGCTGAAATTTCTCGAGATACTGGCAGCCTACCCATGAGCATACAGCCATCTCCGTCGACAACTCCACTTCCTATGCCCATACTGCCTCCACGAGCGCACAGTGAGACGACTAGCGTTGAGCCTACAACACCGCCAGCCGCATTGGAAGCACGCGAAATCCTGATCTCTACACTCCTCGCTCAACCTGTCAAAGCTCAACCAGCTAGTGACAAGCAGTCCACACCAGTGTCGGACAGAGGCACCAATGACGTCCTCAAACCTGCCACTCTCCCAATCAACCGCGTCCCAAGAATCCTTGTAGTGGACGACAACAAAATAAACCTCCAACTCCTCATCACCTTCATGAAGAAAGCCAAGTTCGAATACGCAGCAGCAACCGATGGACTCGAAGCACTCAATACATACAAAGCCACTGGTGCAGAACTCATCCACTCCCAGAACGATACCACTTCCTCCCAGCCACTACGTCCAGCCTTCGACTACGTATTGATGGATATAAACATGCCGGTCCTCGATGGTCTGAGCAGTACACGTGAAATTCGAAAATATGAGAAAGAAAATGTAAAGACTTTAAAACCGGCTAAGATTCTTGCCCTTACTGGTTTGGCTAGCCAGCAAGCGCAGGAGGACGCGTTTGCTAGTGGTATTGATCATTTTTTGCCGAAGCCGGTAAATTTTAAGGAGCTGAAGGTGCTGCTTGAGAAGATTGATGAGGAGACTGAGAAGAAGAAGGAAGAGCTGGAGAATTGAGTTCGCATTTGCATTGCGCTGCTCAAGCAGCTACTTGTAGCAATAATGCATAGTCGTCGGTCGCTGGTCACCCTCACATTGCAGTGTCGAGACGTCACGAGGCTCTAGTCACAGATTGGCAATACTGCGAGACGACCAGGCGATGACGACGAAGTAAACAGGCAGTCTGAGATGGACTCCATACTGTACATTACACGACCTAATGAAGAGCATGAACACTAGATGTGAATTATAGAGAACAAAGCGACGATCTAACGAGAATATCATGAAATCTTCAACAACTAAAATTGCCTTTCGCGAGCATATCAATGTATGAATTCTTGCGACGAAGTGGACATAAGAAGATCAAAGCAGAAGGCGTGGAAAGAGGCGTAGATGGAGAAGATGACCCGAAAGTCCATGACACAGCATCAAACTCCTCAACACGCACGATTTGCCAAAAAGAAAAGAAACGAACGAGCCTAGATCAGGATCTGAAAAAGTAAATCCGTCACAACGTCTTTCACCTGGTGTGATTCCTCACGACTTGATGATACTCTGCCCACCCCTTTGATCGATAATTAGTCCAATGTTCGTAATCCTAGTGAAGTCAGTTGGTGCTCTTCATGGTACGGTCGTTTCCACTACCATCCGTCCTGCAAGTGACAAACTGGAAACCTACTAACAGCGAAAGAGTCTAGAAACACTATACCATAAAGTCAGATGATGCAGTATCAGTAGTCTGTGGCAGTCTTCCACAAGAAAGATTCACATTTCCGACTTAGGAGCACCAGGCCGACCGCTCCGAAGCTGCCCATCCCCATAGGTCTTACGTCGCCAATCATTAGTGTGTCAGTGTGAGGGATCTCCTGCTGGCCCTCTGTTTGAGTAGTTCACTATACTCGTGTGACATGGCGGGCTCCTCGTAGTCACTCTCTCAAGAGCCCGCAATCTCACAAAACATTGCACAGGCTGTCTCGAAACAATCTCATTCGCGTTATCAGAATCCAGCTCTTGCTCCACAGGCAACAGCTCAAAGTTCAGCAGCATGAATGCCAAAATCAACTTCAACTCCATCAGTGCAAGACGTTTGCCAAAACAACCTCTTGGTCCAGCACTCATAGGCATGCTGGGTCCCGCATTCGCATTGAAGACCGTCTGATCTCCATCTTGAACTAGCCATCGTTCAGGCTTGAAGGCCTCTACGTCATCGCCCCAATCATCAATCCCTTTCTTTGCAGCGTGCTGACTTGTGGCACTCCGTGTCTTCTCGTCTACCTCGAAACTCTGCGCGTTGATGTGGCTCCAGCCTACGAGGGGAACAATGACCTGTGTACCTTTTGGTATGAAGTGACCCATTAGTTGAGTGTCGGACAAGGATATTCTGGCCACGGCACCGGCGGTTCGTGAGTTACGAAGCATCTCGTGGGCGAGTGCATCGAGGTGAGGTACGGAAGTGTTGAGTATTTGGGCGAGCGAGGGAGTAGTGGTATTGCCGTAGGCTTTCTGAAGAGCGGCGCGAGCCTCGGATTGGCCGGAGCGGTTACGGGCTAGGAATTTCACACCCCTAAATTTGTGATTAGCTTCGTTCGAGTGAAGGGCCGTGGAGAAAGCTCACCAAGACAGTGTCGTCGCAGTTGTTTCGTGACCAGCAGCGACTTGGAGATGGTCAGTATAGTAGGGGAGTCACGATGCTCATTTTGAAACTCAATCGGACGTACTAAACAGGAAGAGCTCGTCAATCATGGACTGCTGCGAGGAGGCCGCAGATGCAACGTGTGTCTTCTCGAAGGCTGTAGCCTCTCTCGAGAGCACCACCTCCATGGCACTGATAGTGTGGTGTCAGGGCCGATTTAGATAGCTGGACATGATAACATAGCGATACGAACCTGGTTGGCTTCCTATCGGCAAGATCCTCAGCAGCGAACTTGGCACGAGATTCTTTTATAAGACTAGCCATAACATTCTGTTTATGTTTGCTAGCTCGCTTGTAGGCAGGCTTCGTGAAGTCAATAAAGTGTCTAGACTAGTGTCAGAGGTGTTTCATGGATGTTAAATCGAACGACTTTGTGTTTTCCAGCTTACTGAAGTTTTGGGAAAGGGCTGTTCATTGCAGCGTCGAGTGTGGACAACAGATATTCCAGGGTACTAGTAAGCTCATTCATCGGCGCCTCTTGTATAATAGCAGCACCGAGCTCATCTCTTTGAACATACCAGGGCTTGAGACTTCTCAGAATACTAATCTGATTACCTAAAGCACCAGTCTCGGAGCCGAGAGTAATTCTCCAGATAACATCCATGGTCAAGTTCCTGAGATCTTTGTTCGCTTGGAAAGGAGCGTCACCAGCGAGGGTTGCCTTGAGCCTCCACAATTCCACGAAATCTTCACAGCCCTGGTAAATGGCTCGCGCGGCCACGGTATTGAGGAAGTCAGTCGTCATCGTGCCAGCCCAGAGTTTCCGTTGTTCTCGGAAGAGATCATGAGATGGCATGACGATAGTGCTATGTGGGATGATACCTTCGAACATGAGTGTAGTCATTGTAGAGCGGTCGAACTCCCTGGTGCGACGAGTGAAGATATCTTCGGCTTCGCGAAAGTCGTTTAGCAGGACCACCGGACTGCTGAAGGGACGCAAGAATATTTGGACGATAGGTGAGTTATGCTTGACATTCTGCGCATTGAACCAAGTCTGTCGCTCTCGTGTCTTGACCATATGCTTGATTAAGTCAGGCAGGTCACCAGAGATTCTCTTTGCAGAGTCCTTATTGTATGGAATGCCTGGAATAGGTTTGGGTAGGGCTTTGTAGTAGACAAAGGAGAGCACGACTGCGATAATGAGGGAAGAAATCGTGGTACTCTGCAGATTGCCGAAGCGTGTGGCAATAGCAGAGAAGTCCATGCTGACAAGAGTAGTATGGTAGAATGAGGAAAAAAGGATGTTGTGTAATCTACCCAACGATGAGCAAGAAACGAGGATTCAACAACGGAATAGTTTCACAGCAGGAGAGCGCTCATATGACACAGCGCGGAGGAAGAGAGAGACAGGTATAGCATTTTATACAGTTTATACAGTTTTCGAAGCACAAGACAACACCCCTCAACAAGGCTGCAACCCTGGTCTCTAGCGTTTCAGCCCCTTCTGCCAAGACCAGTTATGTAAACAGATATTCCAGGTCACGTGAGTATCTCTTCCAGCAAAAAGTCAATAGCCTCTTGGGATGCAGGAGTCAAAGCAGTATTGTTGTAGTATGTTATGCAAAACATCGATTTTGAATATCTAATACAATACGAAAGGGCGAAACTTGAAAACTCCCTTGAATGCGATCCTCATAACCAAAACAAAAAAGCTTTCTCAAGAATCATGTTTCCAGCTCATATTTTATGCCCAAGAACTCCATGCTTAAGAAGAAGGAGCGACACCGTTGTTGGGAGTGGTAGTGTTCGAATAAATAACAGAACTTCGAATTGTGTATACATCGCTGCCGTAGAAGTAACCGGTGTTAACGGCATACTGGGTTCCCCATGATTCGGAGTACATGGAGCAGACCTGGCTCTGAACGTTGCCGTTCTTCATCAAGTAGTAGGTGGCGAAGTACTGGCAGGTAGTGGGAGTGCTGCCATCTTGAGGGGGGTGAGCAATGTTGTAAGCGCTCTGGGCAGAGCAGGCAGCAGCACAGCGCTCGATAGAGAACGCAGCACCGTCGTTGTATGCCTTGTAGCCCATGTAGGAGTAGACACCGTCGGCATCGTAGGTAGGTGCGTTGACAGTAGCGTTTCCGAGGTTGCCGACGAGAGTGTAGCCGGGGACGACTTGTCCAAGAGTAGGGTCGTTCTTGGTGTATCCGTTTGAGCCAGCAATAACAACGTGGAAGTCGTTACCCCTCCATTGGCCGTTGTTAACTGCATTCTGAGGTGTGACTGGTCCTCCCCAGAAGACACACTTGATCAAGGTGGTGCTAGGAGGGTTGGTGCAGTTCGTGCCGGGGTCGACTTGAGGAGCACGCTCGAACGCTACGTTGATAGCCTGGCAACCAACGATCTTGTCGCACTGCGCGGCGCAGCCGACGGTGTCGTAGCTGTTGAGAAGGCTGTAACCCATGTACTACAGATCGTTAGAAGGGCGGACTCGAGCCTTATATGCCAAATACTTACGCCGTATGCGTTGTTCTCTGCAAAGAGAGAGTTGAAGGCCAATGAGTAACCGCTGGGCACAGGAGCAACATCAGAAGAAGCGTTGTAGGCGGGGTTGCTGAGGAAACCAGAGGCTGTGTCATCAGCAGTGTTCGCTGGGCCAGTGCCTACGGGCTGTTTAGGCCTGGCTTGACATGCGGGGCTGGTAATGTTAGACTGGGCTACATCACGCTTGCTGATGTCGCTGTCGGCAGCGGCAGTGGTTTGAGGAAGAGGAGCAACGGTGATCTCGGCGGCAGCAGCGGAAGCGAGGCTGGTGACGGCCATGGTGATGACACCGGGGGTAGAGGCGATAGTGGCAGTGGCAGGAGGACCTTGAGCGAGGATACCGTCAAGGTCAATCTGCTGAGGCATAGGGCTAGCAGCAGCGTAGGCCGCCAGACCAGCGAGGAGAGCAGTCCTGAAAGACATTGTTGTTGTGGTTGATTGAAGCGAGTGATTGAAGCGAGTGATTGAAGCGAGTTATCGAAGCGAGTGATTGAAGCGAGTGACTGGAAAGAAACCGTAGGCTATTGGTGAGAGAAGTGGATGCTGGGAGATGGAGATTCAGTTTCGACTGGGGAGGAGTCAACCTTAAATAAAGTTGGGCTAAACCCCCAGGCCTAAGCAGGCACAACGGACCATGACAAGCCTCATAGTGTCAGGCACCACAACCTAATTCCAAGGATTGGCATCGTCTTTCAGCTTCAGCTTTAGCAGTTGTGCCACGCGTTAGCGTTGGCGAGAGCACGGCCTCCAAGATCATAATCGCCGGAAGGAGGGCTTAACAAGGCAAAAGACAACAACGTCAGATGTTGACATGGCTCCGTGCGTCTTTTGGCCGAGTGACCTGACTGTTTGCATCCACTCATACCGCCTATTCCTTCTGCCCTTACCAACGACGACCATAAACGATTTCAGCCATGCTTGGGCTCGGCCATGCTCGCAGACACGACAACGTCCAATCTGGAAAGAGGTCTTTTATTCTTTAGTCAGAGACTGGTGCACAGTCAAGCCACACCGGTACTAGACAGGAGGCATAGCCGAATACGAGGTCTTGGTGATTCTAGAGTGGGCCGCACGCGCATGCACGATGAAGGACGACCGTCACTACTACCCCCCTGCACTTTACCAGTTGGATATCCACTCCAAGAATAGAGGAGAGAAGGTTTTCACCCGCAACAGACGGCTTCATGCACCCCAGCAATTCCGTCTGGGGCATGATGATGCTACTAAAAGAAAGTTTACCTTGCTGTAGTTCTTCTCGCCTCACTGCTATTCCAAATAGCTGTGCTCTGCCACGTCCACCACCAGAACTCGGCTGTGTCCCGTGGTCTCATCTTTGAGCGTTCATGTTATATTGAAAGGAGAGTCGTCGTCTGTGGTTCAGACTTATTTTACCGTTGAGGATCAGGTAGCTGAGTCACCATCATGGCCTACGTTTTACGTGAGCGGAAAAATGCGGAACTGCTGCTCGGATCTTCAGGCACGGACTTTATTCTCTCGATGACTTTTCACTGCGCCATAGCTGCGCGGCACAAAAGCGGCAGCTGGTGTCATGTTACGTTGTACCGCACTACTGCAAAGCATTATTGATATACGTCACACTATCCTATAAGGTGATCCATGTAGGTCGCCGGAAAAATCGAAGACGTCTGTTGTGTGTATTGAGGCGCATATTTACCGCCAGCTATCCTAGTATAATCTGGAGTCAGGCGCAAGCTCGCTTAACTTTCATGCAATGTGATCAAGCCATGTGGAAGATCGGCAGATGTGGCAGGTGGAATCCAAAACGTGAAAGAGATCTAGGATGATTCGACTCGAGAATAGTGGAGCTTTGACCTTTTTCAACCTTGACATCTCTCCCCATCTGGCGTGTTTGGCAACATCTTTCAAGCCACCAGTGGACATTCGGTGCATAATTCTCGCTTCCTTTCAGTGTGTGCTTGTGTCTCCCTTCTTTCACTCCGAAACTTACTCATTATACGCTCGCGACGACTACCCAAAGTAGAAGACTGAAGTCGCAAGACCCATCATGTCACCAAATAAGCATGATAGTCCCGCAGCCACATTCAACAATCGGATCGGATCGCACTCGAAATGTTTAAGAATAGAAATAGTGACGAGCCCGAAGTTCCTACACCTACCAACACCTGGTAAGGTGCCAAGGTGTGTAACGTTTTCGATAGACTTTCCAAATCACATGGATAACCTTTTACCTCCGCTTTGAAACTGTTTCTTTGGGTCGAGTGGACAAATGTTATCCAAGACACAAAATGAAAACAACGAAAGATTGGACGATTGGAGAGGAGAAAGCAGAAAAGGGCCCGCCATGTTTCAAGATTAAGCGAGGGAGGGTATCGCTGGTAGGTGAGTTCGTGCTTGACCCTCAACCACCACTTCTTGCCTCGTGCTCGTATTCAATGTGCTCCAGGCCTTCAGCTGACCAACTGAGGCTGTCTGTAGGGCTTGCGTGTAGGTTCTCAGCTGGCGAGAGATGAAAAGGCAACGTCTAGTAATGGAGACATAATTTTGTTGCAGCAGTGTAGCCGAAGAGGATGCCAAGGGCATTTTCAAATACTCGCTTAGGACAGGTACGTCCCATATCAGAGACGAGATACTGCTTACACTTGGACCTTGATAGTACTCGAACCCAGCGGATAATGTTGCTCATTGATCCTAGAAGTATGCAGCAAAAGGAGCTAATGGACCTTACCTTCCGTATGGAGAAATAAGAATGTAAGGTTATATAGAGTTAAGGTTTGATGTGCGTGAAACTAGTGCAGGGGTACCATTGGTTACAGACGCGGTAACGAGTATCAATGTTGTGGCTGAGAAGCTGGAAGCGCGCTGTGGAGGTCCATAGCCACAAGTTGTTGCGTTTGCCTATATTGGTATTGCTGTTATGTTTTTGTCTTGGTATCAGGTCACCGGACTTTGTTCTTGCTGAGGTCTGGAATTGCTTCAGAGATGAGGATCCTCAGCTCAACGAAGCCAGTGTCGACCGTCCCTGTCTCTGTAAGGTATCTCCAAGCCCGAAGCCTTCTTTTTGCTTGTGCAATTGACTCACGAAGCGACCTTTTTCTGACCGCTTGGCATCATCCAATTCTTTTTCAGCTTCTTCCTTGGCTTTAATCTCTGCCACTCGTTGAGATCTGTCAGTCTCCAAAGAAGTAGCATTGGATTGCATGGCCGCAAGTTTCCGCTCAGCTTCCCCACGTGCAGCAGCAGCATCGGCTTCATCAGTTGACCTCCTCCTCTTGCTCAGCTGACGGTCTTCTGGCTCATTTCCTCGGACTCGTTTGTTCTGGTAGTGGTCTGTTCTGTTGTAATTGTGTCGTTCGTTGTCTCTACGATCATACTCCTTGGAATCCCTACTGCTCCTGTGTCGATCCTCTCTATCTTTCGGTCGATACTCTCTACTATCACTGCGACGGCGCTCCCGGCTTCTGCTTCTGTCTCTGTACCTGTGCTCTCTACTCCTGCTGCTGCTTCTATCTCGGTGTCGATGCTCCATGCTTCCGTCTCTTCTATGTCGATGGTGTCGGTCCCGGTGGCTACGATCTCTGCTATCACGTCGCTTGTGTTCTCTATCTCTATGCTTCCGCTCCTTCTCCTCGCTCGGACCACCGGCAGCTTTCAGTAATGCTCGCCGCCTGGCTGGATCATTCATCATAGCGTCATACGCTGCTTGTTCTTGCTTCTTTATCGCCAATAACGGATCGTTCATGACCTTAGCCGCAGTATCCCTGGCAGTGTTGGCGTTTTGTAGTGCCATGAATGAATCTTCGTTCGAATCCTTGCTTAGTTTCGCTGTCTCCTCGCCCTTCTTCAATAACTGGTCGATCCTTCGCTTTCCCAGTAGGTAACCTTCCATCTCTTCCGTCGTGCCAGCTTGGCCACTGGTCGGACCCGAATACATCCAATCAACACGATTCAGCCGTGTCTTTCCTCCAGCAGCCTCTTGCATCTGTTGGAGCTCTTGAATTTGTCGTTCCTCAGCACGCTCCTTCTGAAGCTGCTGGATCTTCTTGCGCTCATCCAGGGCTTTCTTCTCCTCTTCCCAGACTCGGGTTTGATTTTTCATCAACCCCGGATGCCATGACTTCTTCAAGTTGAGATCTGTTGTGATACATGTTAGCATAGTTTATGGCAGCGACATCTTGGTTTGACCTTACCTCCACCTCCCATTTTGGCTGTAGTACTCTAAGCCTTTGCGCTGACTTCACGGGTGTTGATATGCAGTGGCGCTACTATAAGAATAAACTGTTGCAGGCTGTTATTGACGATGGGAACGTTGTTGGTTGTTGTCAAGAACTTGAAACACTTCTGACGACGCAAGCCAAGAAACACGTGACATAGCGTCTTCTCTATGTGGTAAGTTAAAGCGAGCACCATGGCCTCCAAAACTGAAACAACATCATTGAGTCCCGTCCAGCAATCCTGATCGTCTCTTCGCCACTAGAAATACAGCACGGAATCTCTCAACCTAACATCAGAATACAATTGCCAAGATGTCAGACGACGATGATTTCATGGCCGACAGCGACCAGGAGGACTATGAGTACGTCTCAGAGCAGCATCACCACAAAGACAGAAGCTGACGCATTTCTAGCTTTGAGTACGAAGAGGAAGAAGAGGAGCAAAGCGGGGATGTTGACGTGGAGAACAAGTACTACAACGCGAAACAGATGAAGGCAGACAATCCTTCTGGCGCCATTGATGAGTTTCTTGGTGTGCCAGCATTGGAACCAGAGAAGGGCGATTGGTAAGTCAGAACGAGCTTGTGACAAATTATCTCTGTCCTGATGCCGATCATGTAGGGGTTTCAAAGGTCTCAAGCAAGCTATCAAGCTCGAATTCAAGCTCAAACGCTACAGCGGAGCTGTCGAACACTACCAAGAACTTCTCACATATGTTAAGTCCGCTGTAACACGGAACTACTCAGAAAAGTCAATCAACAACATGCTCGACTTCATTGAGAAGAATGCCAGTGACGAAAAGGCCAATCAATGCATGGAGGAGTTCTACTCGAAGACATTAGAGTCGTTTCAAAGCACCAACAACGAAAGGCTGTGGCTCAAGACAAACATCAAGCTTGCGAGACTGTGGCTGGATCAGAAGAACTATCGACAATTGACGAACAAACTGCGGGAGCTGCACCAAGCTTGCCAAAAAGAAGACGGAACTGATGATCCCAGCAAAGGCACATATTCACTCGAAGTCTATGCTCTCGAAATCCTCATGCTTGCAGAAACACGAAACAACAAACGCCTCAAAGTTCTCTACCAGAAAGCGCTCAAGGTTAGATCAGCAGTGCCACATCCGAATATTATGGGAATCATTAGAGAATGCGGTGGAAAGATGCATATGAGCGAGGAGAACTGGAAAGAAGCACAAAGCGACTTCTTCGAATCTTTCCGCAACTACGATGAGGCAGGCTCCCTTCAGCGCATTCAAGTTCTCAAATATCTTGTCCTCACGACCATGCTCATGGGATCCAACATCAATCCTTTCGATTCACCCGAGACAAAAGCTTACCAGAACGATCCTCGCATTTCAGCCATGACAGATCTAGTAGATGCCTACCAAAGGGATGAACTCTCCAGATACGAGAGGATTCTTCAGACCAATCAAGATGTGACTGCAGATCCTTTCATTGCTGAGAATATCGACGAAGTCACAAGGAACATGCGAACGAAAGGTGTGCTCAAGCTGGTTGCGCCCTATACACGCTTCACTATGGAGTTCGTCGCCAAAAGGCTCAAGATATCTGTGCCAGAAGTCCAAGACATTGTCTCTTTCCTCATTCTGGATGGAAGGCTCAAAGCAAAGATCAACCATTCCAATGGGACCGTAGAGAAGGACAAGGTTGTTGACGAGGAACGTCTCGCGGCTCTGGCTGCATGGAGTTCAGCTATTGATTCGCTGTGGTCGACTGTGCTCAGCAATGGCGATGGTTTCCGAAACGACGAATCTAATGCACCACTCGGAGTGAGCCCTGGATTGATGGACTTCCCGATGAAAGCTGGTATTGGTACTCCTATGAAGAGTCCTGCGGCGAAGAGAAAGGCGCCAAGGAAGTTGTATACTGGGGCGTGATGCATGGTAGTGTGTGTGGTTGGTCCTGGAACGGATCTTCTTTCGTGCACTTCGATGAGTCTGTCCATCTTGCGGCTGCTATTTTCGAACGTTGGAGTATACTGGGTCCTCTGCATTCATGGCGGGAAAAGGAGCATCCATGGCATAGTTGCGTGGCGATGATGGAAAGAAAGGGCAACATGATACCACGATTATACGAAACTGAGCTAGATAACTCAGATAATACTTAATGACGAAAGCGCTCAGTTCGCTCTTGCTTGATTGTTCTTGGTGCTTGCCTTTTCAGCTATCGTATCAACAGAACAACGTCACTTAGAAATAGTCGTCTGTTTTTGTTTTACCCCGTGTTTCATCTCTTCTCGTCTCAACTCTGAAACACCACCGACCAATCTACCAATTTGCTGCTATACAATCTCCAATCTACCATGTCATCCTCGGACAAAGGCAAAGGACGTGCTGATGCTCCGGACCTTCCTCCGCGTGATGCCACTGCACATGGAGAAGGACAGCAGACTGAAGCAGGCGAAGGCATCGACCCAACCAAGTTCCAAGAACTTCCTGAAGACGATGCCATGGCCAAGGCGATTGCCGAGAGCATGGAGGACGCCAAACGAGTAGAAATCGAGACGCACAGGTACGATGAGTGGCAGACCAAGGATCAGGAGTGGAAGTACGATGCGGAGGTGTGTTTTGGTGTTTTGGTGCTTGATTGTGACCCATGTACTGTGATCCTGTTCTTGAGTGTGGTGAAAATTGTTGAACGTGTGATCTGAAAGATGGAAAGCAAACTGTGCTTAAAGATGTCTTGCGAAGTGGTGTGGCTGACTTTACTACTGTAGGGTCCCCTCATCAGTGAAATCCGCCTGACAGCAGAGGTGGCTCAAGACTTCGCAGAGGCAGATCCAAACTTTGCTATCAAGACGGCAGTAAGACGCACTCGATCATTGAGATTCGCTACATGGGATCATTGATTGATTGTATCGTAGAATCTGGCAGTCACACATCCATACTGGCGCAAGTCTAAAGGTCAGACCAGATTGTACTTCTTCCACCCTTCATGGTTTTTGACTAACACTGTTCCAGGCGATGGAGACTGTGGCTGGCGAGGTATGGTATAGCTGCTCCTCCTTTCCTCCTGCCTTGAACGATTGATGCCATATGGCTATTATGCTTTATGATCCATTACGCCAACCTTCTGCTAACCTTGCTTTCAATGTGTAAGCAATCGCGTTCAGCTATTTTGAGCTTCTCCTCCGCCTCTCTTCTCTGCCACTCGTCGAGCAAGAGATCGCACGTTTGCAGTCGATGAACCCGTGGTTCGTGGACCAATATGCCAATACCTATGAAGACTTCGGCGAGGCCGCCATCGACCTGATGGAAATGCTAAAAGAGCAACTACAAGAGGATTTCCAAGGTCGAATGGATTGGCTGGGGAAGGCATTCTCGGGCACTGGAGAAGACGGCGGAATGGGCGTTATGGCAGTCGTCCAGTATTTCAGAGTTAGTGCTGCATTTCTCTTTTGGCATTGCCTCTACCATGCCCACGAAAACAACATCAACTAATCATCTCTCACATAGACACTAGCAATGTTCCACGTCCTCCACTCCCAAGACCTCTTCGAACCATTCATCGACGCTCCCTTTGACTCCTACCTCGAAGAGCTGACACGTACGAACACCGAAATCGACGAAGTCGGCGTTCGTGCCCTCTTCGACGTCATTCTCAAAGAACCCGGAATGGGACTGGAAGTGATTAATTTGCACAGAGGTATTGGTGAGGAAGTGGATGTGGTTTCGCATATGCCGGAAGGAGCATTGGTGCATGCAGAGGCTGTTGCGAGGTTGTTGTTCAGACCGTAAGTCTCTTCATGATTGCTCATTGTTACAAGCATGGGACATGGCGTTGAAGTTGAGTGAAGTGCCAATACTGATTCTTCAGTTTGCAGTGGTCATTACGACATCATCTACAAAGGATTACCATCTGTGCTAACATGAGCTGAGTGCCTGCTCACGCTGGGAGCAAAAAGGCTTTCGTGTGCAGGAAGACTAGGGATGCTTATAATCATTCATATGAGCATTCACTTCGCCTCGCAAAGTATGGATCTCTAAAACAATTAGCAGCATTACACAAGTTGGAAGATGAACTATTATGCGATGAATGACGAGACCTTGTCAAAGGTCGTCTTGTTCACGACACTAGGGTGTTATCATGATACCTTGTGATGCAAAGAATAGGCTGGCAACCACAGACGAGATCAGTAGAGGTGTGTGCTTAGGAGCGACAATATGGAATTATGATATGTCTGCCACAGTGGTTAAATGGCACATACAAGCACCGTCACAAGGTACGTAAGTGTGTCCAAAAAGCTTCTGATTTGTTCTCTAGAGGTATCTATATACATCATCATTCGTGCGTCACTTCCCGGTGGCCAGCTGCATTATCCCGTGCCTGCTTTGTTGCCCTGTAATCATCCTGCTGCCACCTTTACACAGGTTGAGTTAGATCATGAAGAGGCACCGTCTGGTCACTATCTACCACAAGGAGCAAGATGCCGAGTTCCGGTAATGTAATAACAAGACCAGACGTGCTCCCATTGGACCGAAACAGCGGCAAGGCGTCCAGCATGGGCGGCTGGTCTCAGTATGATGTGCTCACGACTCGGCGTGCATAGTCACCCGAATTGTCAGGGCGTTAGGTCGGCCTTATGCCATCAATCATGAGCTGGCACTGACGCCGTCGACTCCATCAAGACCAGCCTACTGGGATGCTGCTCTCCTGCGCATTCAATAGCCGTAGTCTCATCTCTCCACTCTGGGAGCTTGCCAGCCATTCAACCAAGCCATCATGCCCACACCCAGGAGCACAATGCCAATCATACTAGCATAAGGTGCCGCTTCAGCAACAGTCAGATCTTGTGTTAAACTTTTGCCTCTCGTTCTCGTTGCTGTCTGTGACGAAGATGTTTGCGCGGCCGTTTGTGCTGACGGTGAAGTTTGTTGTTCGAGGGACTCTTTCTTGGCAAGGGGGTCTTTATTATCAATATCGACATCTATGTCTGTGGTTGAGGATTGATTATCCGACGATGGCAAGAATGTTTCCAGAGCGGACTTGCCCAAATGCTGTAGATGGGAGATGGATGGCAGTGGTGAGACAGATCCGTTGACCAGCGTTTGATCTTGATCATCCGTAAAGAGGTGGCCATCCTCTCTTAGCCTTCGCACAGCTTGGTCAAGCTTGCCATTCAGTGCGCTGACGTCCTCAAAGTCAAGGAACTCGTCCTCGTCCGAGTTTGAACCAGAGCTTGATGTGCGTGAGTGATTGTGCTTGGTCTTCTCGTCTGAAGGGGCGATATGATGTGACTTGGAGCTGCCACGTTTGGACTCTATCCGCTTCTTTGCTCGCTCCTCGCGCTGCTTGATCCTTTCAACCATTTCGATGAGAGTTTTGCGATCGCGGCGAGATTCATCCTCTGCTGATTCGGCACGTCGTTGAGCGGTCGTAAGTTGGGTGCGAAGGGAGGTCATCTCCCCACGCATAGCAATAATCATAGAGTGTAGAGTTGGAACATCTGTTTCGGTGATGGCGGACGTGTCGTGGCTCGATATGCCATTTGTCTGTGATATATCACTGTTGGTGGCAGGAGTCTGCAAAGAACTTTCCTCGTTCGATGATGATCGAGACGAGCGCTCGTGTGCGTCTTTCTTGTCCAGACGTTCCTGCTCAAGAGTGTCTTGTAGTGTCTTGAGCTTCTCCGCTTGTGCACCAATTTCTTTTTGTGCTCTTGTAAGTGCTTCGACGAGGTTACGGATCTGCAGCTTTTCACCAGCTGACTTAATTGGTGAATGCTTAGGCTTTTCGGTGTCTCGACGTAGTAGTGGTTGAATCTCGCTGAGCTTTGCACGTAATTTACCATTCGTGCTTGCGGAGCTCGGCGCTTCTGGCAAAGGTTGTGTCGGTGGTGGGCCTGGTGGAGGCGGTGGAGAATTGCGAGGATGTTTGTAACCATCAAAGGACTTATTCGGCGAGCTCGATGACAGAGAAGGAAGTGACTTTTCTTTCCCAGCCACTGCATCCACAAATGACGCTGTATGCTTCAAGTCCTTAGCTTGCAGTTGGGCGGCTTTCAATTCGGTATTGAGTCTTTTGACAATGGTCTCAATCGTGATTGGCTGTAGCCATTTTGGATGGTATGCAGCCTGCATCATATTTCCATTGGTGATCAAGCTTGGAAAACGTCCATTTGCTCCAGTTGCGCCTTGACTGCCTGCTCGACTGCGATTGCCCTGCATACTCTGTTGACCCAATTGGAGTAACGATGGATCCATGTCTCCGAACGTGAGCTCGGCGAGACTGCTCGGTGAGCCAGATCCACTAAATCCAGCATGTTCAACGCGAGCTGCGACCTTGTGGTGCACTACAGTCTTTTGATCTTCACTGACAATATCAATACCGAGCTCCAGAATGTCCTGCGCGTTGAGTATGTGCGGTTCTGACTCCTTGTTTTCCGGCGATAGTCTCTTTCCATTAACAAAGGTGCCATTCGATGATTTGACATCTCGTATCCATATAGTACCATCCCGCTCCGCATATATTTCTGCATGTTGCCTTGAAAGTACCTTTGAATCGAAATAACCGTTGTGTGCGGTGGGAACCGTCTTCTGATTTGTTTGCCTTCCTATTCGAACGAGATCTGGGTGATATGGTACATTGATGGACTTTGCGTCGAAGGTTCCATTCATGGGCAGCAATTGCAGAATCGCTGCGCCCTCAGATTGGCCTTGAACCTTGGTAGCAATATTGCGCGGGGCTTCGAGACCAGGTGCTTGGAGAGCAATGTCCGTGGCTGCCGCCGCAGAAGGTCCTGGAGATGGCAAGGGCGCGACAGGCGTCCGCGTACCAGTTAATGGAGTGATAGGCTCGACTCGAGAGGTTGTTGGAAAGAAAGTTCGTGTCGGTCTGTTACGCGGAGCAACAATTCTTGCGTCGCCATTGACAGCACTAGCGGAGGTATTTGAAGATGCCGAGACTGTGGAAGCGGATGATGTCGTAGAAGATATCGACGAAGATGAGTTGCTTCGTTGGGCGCTCCTTCTGGGCACGAACATTCTCGGTAGGTCATCCGGGATAGGGGAGTTTAGACTGTTTTGCGAAGCATCGCCATTGGCCCATTCATTGCTCCTACGCGTTGATGCTGCCGGCGCTGATTGCTGCGAGTTGGCGGAGGGCGCAACAGCCGTCATGGCACTGGAAACCCAGAACTACCAAGGTAGTCTAGCAGGTAGTATGTCTTTCGATATTGTTTCCAGTCTTATTCTACTACTCCCTCCAATAGAACCCTTGTCGTCGTTGGTGTTATTAGCGACTTGGCACAGCATCTATGCCAGTAGGAGATTGTCGCAATCGTGTGTCAATTGTTTCTGCGATTCCCAATGGGTTGTCGTCCCCAAGGGGAGGATCAGGAGCTGCGTAGGCCAGAGGGCACAAGCCGAAGTAGTGTCTTCTGCTAGGATTGAATGGTGCTGCGATATGCTGTGAACGAATAACCAGTAAGGGAAAGGCGAATGGTGTAAGCAGTTGAAATACAATAATGTCTCGTAGTCAAAGTTGTTGTAAATACAATGAAAGGCTATCTTGTCGTCGTATCGAGGTGCTTGACTACCCTTCCTGCGGGAAGGAGCGGGACTTTGGGTAAGATCTGCAATGCGGATACGACCAATTCCTGAAACCAAGCACAAGCACACTTGCGGAACTATGGCAGTCGCGCTACTTACGCGCGTCTGATTCAATCGATCCTGAGCCAAAAGACTGCTTTAAAACCTGATATTGTTGACCAAGGTCACTCGTGTGCCCGACTTCCATAGGGCTGAGTACCCCGTAAACGCCAAGCAGACCCACGTGCAAAGCATCTTCCAGCATCAGCAGCCACGAAGACTTAGGTAGCTCACTCACACTCCATCTCAGTATACACACCATGCCTCCAGTCACAGCTATCCCTCAAGGTGGCGCTGGCCGTGCGCCCACCACTGTCGACAAGTGTGAGCAATTCGAAGTCCGATCCGAAGAGAACCAAGGCTAATACTCTTAAAAGTGAAGATGGGTGGTTTAATGGGAGGCAGTATGTGACACCAAGCTGCGACCACCAACGATCGACGGTATCTAACAGCGATCACAGCTGTCGGTCTTATCATCGGCTTCATCTTCGGCGCAACCAACATCATCAGATTCGGCGCTGGACCACAAGGGCCTTTGAGAACACTAGGACAGTATATGCTAGGATCAGGAGCAACGTTCGGGTATGTCAAGCAGCGAGAGGCCAACAACAGGATCCTGACAGTGGCAGGTTCTTCATGTCGATCGGCTCAGTCATCAGAACGGACGCATCACCGATGGCTATGGAGGCGTACGCAAGAGCACACAGGCGACCAATCGTCCTGCCTAGAAACTATGCACAGTTCAAGAATGAGCCGCGAGCAAACTGAAGTTGGGACGAAGATTATCTGTTGCTCGGGAACGAGAAGACGAAAAGATTGTACGACTATGAATGTTCGAGACAGAGGATGACGGCATAGTAATCAAGACTGCATATTGTTGCTGTAAAACATAATACCTTACTTCAGTTCAGCAGTTGGTAATACTTAGGCCTGTGGACTCTTCGCCTGGTACGGGCCTCCTCACAAATTGGCGTGTAGTATTAACCAGATACCCAATGTTCTTCCAAGTCTCTTTTCGAGATTTGCGCGCTTGCTGATCTAGTCGGACGTCCAGAAGCTGCACAATACCGTCACAACTATACTAATGCCATGGGAAGGTGTTCCCACTGTCCGTCCTCCAAGCCTGGATACCCAGTGTGCATCAGTAGCTGTGTAAAAGAACATCGCATGGGAGGCGTGTTTCATGTTCATCTTGTGGGGCAGTTTCAGATCTGAAACTTCCAGGTTGGAAAGAGCTGCTGCCACGCTGACGTACCCTATTTATTTCACTTTTCCGTCACTTGACTCTTCTCTCTCGTCACTCACTTCTTTCCTCCTTCGGCATGACCTATTTTCCTTTCACATCACTGACCCCGATCGATATCGCCCGAAGGCATCTAATGGAAGAGTTGTCGTCCAATGCGGACACTCGCCTACCTGACTCTCAAGTTGCAGCTGACTCATCTCAACATCAAGTCTCACCTAGCAAAAGTAGCAAAAGTATCAAACAGAAAGCACAAGAACAAAATGAAAGCATCAGAAGGGGTGCTAGGTCATTTGCAAGAAAAGTTGAAGCTCTCGTAAAGTGCAAGACGGACCTGATTGACAGCCTGGAGACCGACTACGTCGCTCGCACTGAACACGACGAGCTCAAGAAACAGCTGGAGATTGCGCCACTTATCAGCCAAGCAGAACACAAAGAGCTCAAGACGTCCTTGGAACAAAGTCAAGAACAATCTAAGAAGCTCAAGCTTTCCAACGACGAGCTGGAGCGAGCGGAAGTTCAGTCCAAGCTGGAACTTGAGAAAGCATCTGCAGAAATTGAAAGCTTGAGCACGCTTGTCGGTGAACTTCAGAGACAACTGAAGGAGGCCAAGGCAGCTAAGAAGCATGCGATTAATCGCATGCTCAAATCGATCTTCACAGAGATAGGCGACAGTGACGACGAGCAAGTATCCGAGATTACTAGCCTCACCACACGACCCAAAGCGACCAACACGGAGGAGGACCACCAAATGGATGATATTCCTTTGGTGGAGGATGTTCAAGATACTTCGAAAGAGGCCGATCTGAATGTGGTTGCTTCGTCCCTTGACAACAGCGATGCAAAGACACCATCGTTGAGTGCTGAGCATGAACAAAATCTTCCTGGAGATCCGACCCACGGTCCGCTGCCTACCCCCGAGCAGGGTGATCTTGCTGCCACAGACTACGACGAGAACAAAGATCAGGACGTCAGCATGGACATGAGCTTATCTTCAAGCACTATGGTAGAGCCGCAAGCACAGAGAACGTCTCCACTTGTAGATCAGGAAGATGCTCAAAGCGATCAAATGTGTGACGCTGATTCTACGGCAACTCAATTCAAACCCTCCACGCCACGCGAAACAGCGCGAGCAATACTATCTGATGCCACGATCACGAAACGCGCATCAGGGCTATTTGGAGGACGATTTGGCACTCCTCCAGATGCAGATAGTGTCTTTGGACAATTGAACCCTGTCACGAAGACGTTTGGTAGTCGCTTGTCCTTGTCCAGAAGTCCAGATAACAGCTTTCCACAGTCAACTCATAGGTCGTCTTCAGCATTACCACGACTAATCGTCCGTCTTCCAATATCAATTCAAGTCGACAACATTTTGCCACCGACCTCTCCGGCGGATCTCTCCACCAAGCTGCTCTCCGTAAGTCATGATAACACAGATGTACCAGAAAAGTACAAGCTATTTAATAGACCTCTGTCCACGAAGAGGCATCTTGAAGACAGAATGTGGGAGAATGCTAGATCGCTCGAGCAGGAAATCCAACGTCGACGTACGAAGGCTGACCTCGAGAAACAGCTTGCAAAACAATCATCAGCTCAAGCGGCACGCGCTATCCTGGCTTCGATCCCTGGCTTCAGTCAATCTCCCGACTTCGTCCCATTCGACATTCCTTCCTCAGATTCACGAGCAAAGACGTCTGCTATTCCGCCCATGAAAAGACTTCAGAACTCTTTCGACGAGCATGATCATGGTCCCACAACTCCGACTGGCTCTCTTATATTGAGACTAGAAGATTACACACATCTCGATATTCCTAGCAGTCCACAGGATCAGGCTCAGAGGCGTACCTCACCCATTGACCTTGATACAACCAAATCTACACACGAGCAAGCACAGTGGCAGCGTGCGGTACAAGATGCGACGACCCCGAACGAGCCATCCCGTCTCAAGGCACCATCATCACCACGTTCTTCAAGACCAACCAAAAGACAAGCTGGATCTCAGGGTTCGAACGCGGCGACACTATCATTGGGGGCCATGACAGGGACGCAGCCTAGCGAGCTATTGGCAAATCTAACCACCCCATTGTCACTTTACATGCCTACAACAATGGCTCGCGCACCCAAGGCCAAACAGCCAGCTGGGCTCGTCTTTGTTAATATCGGACACCCAGACGAAACCAAGACGAGCGAGTTCAGGGAAAAGGTTGCGAGAACGGCAATGATCAATCGTACTAGAGAAGCTGCTCCAGCGACGACAACAAAGGCTCCCTTCAAGTCTTCCAAGCCTGCCACGTCCAAGGCTGCAGCGGCTGCTGCTACGTCCACCAAAGCAGGAACGTCGTCGTCGTCGCCGACACCTCCACCACAACACACAGGTTCGACTGCGCGCCTTCGGAGGTCACCGTCCCTAGAAGTCGTTCGGGACAGGCAAGTAATTCCCGAGGTCAAGTCTACCGCAGCTTCTACACTACACTCTTCACCTAAGACGATCATCAAGAGCGAGCCGGACACACAAACTCCTTGGGTGCTGACGCAGACCAATCAAAGCTTTTCGCTGAAACGCAAGTACAATGCGGTATGCGATCCTCGAAGCAAATCGGTTCAGTCGAAGCGCAGATATGATGCGACATACGACCCTCGAAGCGACCTGCAAGCTCACACTGAGAACGATGATGCAGCACGTGACCCGAAGCGTCTTAGCGACATCTCTACACGACCTTCTGTAGTGCCTGATTCGCCACCAAAGCCAGCATCCGGGACTAGGACGCCTCACTTTTCCTCGCCTCACTTTTCCTACTATGCTCCAAGCTATCCGCCATGGAGCTCGAAATGGTCGTTCACGAGCTGGAATGGCAAGCCCTGATTATCAATTCCCTTTCGCAATTGTTTTTCTTGTTCTTCTGATCTCAATCTCGAGCAAGGCCATCTCGCTATCCAGCTCGACTAATGCTAGAACACTTTTCACGACCGCTTCCACAAAGGACGCTTGTGCCTGTCGCAATGTTGTTGGAACAAAGAAGCCAAACATCTGTATAGGATCGTAATGATTTCGTTTGTCAGTTTCTTTGTTGTCATATTTTGTGTTGAAAGTTTTGCTTGCGGGTCTTTCAGGCGTTTCTGTTTCTGCTGAGTCTTTTTCGGGCTGGTCCTGAGTAACAGATGATTTGGCAGCACCTTTAGATAGTTGCAAAGCAATGAAAGCTTTTTCAAGTTCGTTCTCAGAGTCTGACCCTTCTACAGGCCCGATTGTCATGCCACCGACCTGCTTTGAAATTTGCTCTGACTTCTGCTTCTGCATGTGCGTGTCGCTGCTCGCAGCCACGTTTGCGGCAGGCGCGTTGTGCTTGTCATTGCTATCGCCGCCTTTGGGTACTATCACATCCTCAAACTCTACAACTTCGACCTTGAGACTCTTTGCTGTCTCTGTCTCTGTTAATCGTCTGCAATTAGGTTAGCTGCAGCGTCTCAGCACAAGACTCCGTTCATATACATCCTACGAGAAGCCTGCATTCGCTCATCATAATAATCCTGTCCATAATGTGCTCGACCTGCAGAGGCGGCATTGGCACGAGCCAGTGAGAGGTAGCCCTGGTTGGCTGTTCTTAGCAAGAGTGCACAAAATATGTGGTACGACGCGATGGCATGCAATATTTGGACACTCATATTGCCCGACAGGCATTTCTTATTTGCAGACTGCATAGCACTTACAGAAGATAAAGCTTTCGCCAACTGCTCTCTAGCTTGCTGATATTGGTCGAGCAATCCAAGGTAACGCTCGAGTAATCCGTCTAACTTAGTCGCAAGGTCTTCCTGCATTTCTGGTTATTCTTTAGCAGTCATCTATATCTTTTGGTGGCGAATGAAGTGTGTGTGTTTCAGATTTCCCTTGACTCGCGCGTATGACGTTTTGTCAATGGCAATTGTCATAACCGCGTTTCATGTCAACCTCAAGTGTATCATTCGCTGCGCATGTGGTCGCCGACTCAACTGCTTCAATTCTTCTGGCTTGCCCCTCTTTCTCTACACCTATCCTGTCCCTACGGCGGGCATCCTTTTCGTGCTTCTTCTCATCAAGATCGATGCAATGCCCAACCCAGTCGGCCGTCCACCAAAAGGCAGCAAACGCAAAGCCCAATCCCTCACGACCTCTACCCGCGCCTCCAAGCGCTCTCGTACAGCAACAAAACCCTCCACGAAGAGTTCCACCACCAGTTCGCACCCCAAAGAAGCATATGTACCCTTTCCGGCAGACGTGACAACAGGCGAAGTGCACTTGACAGACATCGCGCTCAATGATGACGCGACTGTGACGTGTAATTACGCGTTCAAAGGGATGGGGAACATGGCAACATACGTACATTTGGGCAGTGCATTCGGTGAGTGCGTTCTGCGCTGTAGGAATGAGATTGGATGGGTCGAAGATCACAGCCAGGACTAATACAGATGTCAACCAGTGACGGACGACGACGTCAGAGTCAAAGCAGGCCAATGGGTATACGTCAAATACTCAGACACCGGAGAAGAAGATGCGAACACCCCACAAGCACCGGCTGTGATTGTCGACCTCTTTGGTTATGCTAAGCGCGAGTTCGCTCTCATTGCATGGGGTTTTCGCGAAAATGACAGTGAGCTCTTTAGTCTTTTGGGAAAACCAAATGAGAAAAACACGAAGCGCGTCATTCCAAGTGATTACCTTCAAGTGATTGAGTGTGACGAGATTAGTACGATACTCGGGGGTAACGGAAAGTTGCCTTTGGTATGGTCAACAGAGGACTGGAAAGCTGGTCCAGATCAGGACTGCTGGGATGGACGGTGGCTGGTTAAGTTTTGCGGTGGGAAGGGTCCTGGTCATCTTTGGACATCCGGTGTAAGTGCTACAATACTGGCAATACTTTGATCTCATATATACTGCGACGATGTTGTTGTGTAACGAAATCGAACAAGCCATCCTGACCAGCTATAGACACATCCACCCTCACAGCATCCCCAACTCGATAGCGAAACACAACCTACCAATTCTGGTACAACCGAGCCCGACAACTCCACCTTCGTCGACGCAGCGGAAACCCTTACCGATATGGCCGGAACTGTGGCAACAAAGGCTAGTGAAGTGGCTTCGCAGATTGTCGAAACCATCAAATCACCCATGCTTAAGTCGCCATCTATCAAGTCACCCACGCCAAATTCACCTTCGAAAGTCAAAGGGAAGACGCCAATGAAGACGTATGGCAAGTCCGGCACGCCCGGGAGGACCAAGAGTTGACGATGTGTACAGTGGACAAGAGGATTGACTCTGGATGCTGGATACTGGATGCGGGACGCTAGATACTGGACGCTGGACACTGGGACAACGATGAATGATTGATTGATGAACATAGCACAGACGGAACTGAACTGGCTGGCACGTATACAGATGATGATGTTATTAAGGAAAGAGAGGACTGGCTGGATATAGTTATGATATGATACCCCTGAATATAAACGTAAGGAAGCGGCTGGGCTTCTGGGAATGCTATGGAGACTGAGGCTCTGGATGTAAAATAGTGATGTCGGAGAGGAAAGTACGAGAGGAAAGACTTAGTACAAGAGTTCGCATATACCTTGAGAACTGTCAGCATTTCAGGTGTGTGCTCCGATCTAGCATACACCATGATGGATTATCGAGTGTTTCGTCCTTGAATACACAATACAATCACCCGACCTCATTTTATGCAAATCACAAATGACATCTAAACCCTACACGTGCTCACATTCACATTCATTGATTCTGAAACAGCTCGTCGACCATCATGGCGTGCTTTGTGCTTTGTCAGATCAAGCCTCGATACTATGACAAAGACAATGGAGATCACAATGATAATCGACAGGGGCGCGCAGTTTCCCCAGTACGACGGCAGTGCCGGAAAAGCCAGAGATGAGATGATGGGATTGTGCAGTCGCATTTTGGTCAAGCACTTTGCCACCCATGCGACGTCATATACATTTTTCCATTGAAAGAGGAGATCGATCGACAGCGGCTGAGGCACGATCGATTCGTGCATAATTCTAGAAATTGCCGTATTAGTAAAGTCTATCCTTTGTCTTTGTAAGGTCTTTACGACTATCTCGACGTCTGCAAGCCTGCAGCAGTGAATAGCTGTAACATAGACTTGTTAACAAAGAGAGTCTTTCCATCAACAACATCGACGTCAACAGCGCGGAGAAGCGGGTTCATGTCGGTGAGCCTCGGACGTTGAATGTATCGAAGGTTCTTTGCGCGTGGCTCGATCGTGTTTGTCATCATTTCCAGCCAATCAAATCACTCGCTGATGGCGTGCTTCTGAGAATTTGCACCTCTCGCGTTTTGGTCCATCGAGGCTTCTGCTCTGGCCCAAATCGAGTAGAGGAATGAGGTGAGGGACAATGGATCAGCCGAAGTGGGAAAAGTCTGAAATGCCGTGATTCTTCCCTTTTCTTTGCTTTGTCACCTTCTCTCTTCTTTCATCGTCTTATAATCCTTTGTCTGTCACTCTGGTCTTCGTTGCTTTTGCTTTCTATACCTGCTTTCACCTCTTCGTCTACTTGCAGCTCTCCTTCTTATCAAAGAAATTCGTAACAAAGACATCACCGTTACCGGACTCGACTTTTATACGATCCCATCCTCGAAACAACATTCAACCTCACATACACAGCCTTCCGATCATGTCTTCAGCACCCTTCGAAGAGGGCTACTACCCAGGATTCGAAGACCTCGAGTACGCCGACTCCGGCTATGCCAGTGCCGACAACTCAAAAGCCGCCCTCCCTGAAGTTTACTTTTCCAAGCAACACCTAAAATTCATCAACTCACAATTACAACGCCTCGAGCCCGAAGATATCCTAAAATGGTGCATCATGTCTCTTCCCGGACTATACCAGGAAACCGCCTTCGGCTTGTCAGGACTCGTAACCATCGACATGCTCTCCAAAATATCAGTTGGCCCGATCAAGCCATCTGTCGACCTCGTTTTCATGGATACATTGCACCACTTCGACGAAACACTGGCACTCGTTGAAAAGATTCGGGAAAAGTACAACTCAACTATCCACGTATTCAAGCCAGAAGGCTGTGAGACGGATGCCGACTTCGCTGCCAAGTACGGCGACAACCTGTGGGAAACGAACGAGGAACTTTACGACTGGAAGGCCAAGGTCGAGCCTTCTGAGCGTGCCTATGCTGAACTGAAAGTGCGTGCCGTCCTCACCGGACGACGAAAGACACAAGGCGGCAAGCGCGGTAACCTCGATATCGTGGAGGTCGACGACACTGGGCTCATCAAGGTGAACCCCTTAGCCAATTGGACCTTCGACCAGGTTGCGGACTACATCCGAGAGAATGACGTTCCATACAACGAGCTACTCGACCGTGGATACAAGAGTATTGGTGACTGGCACTCCACCCAACCTGTAGCACCTGGTGAGGACGAGCGTGCAGGAAGGTGGAAGGGACGGGCCAAGACTGAGTGTGGTATCCACAACCCAAAGTCAAGATATGCTCAGTTCCTGATGGAGCAACAAAAGGCAGAGCAAGAGGAGCAGTTGAGCCAGGAGATGGGCGCTAACCTCGTCATCTCTTCGTAGAGCTCGACCTCTACTGCATTTCTTTTTTACAAGCATAGCGACCGGCGTTCAACCCAGGAGGGTAAAAATTGGATTTAATGATTGCGACGATACCAGTAGAAGAAAAAAGGAACATAAGGAGTGAGAAGGCATGGACGTATAGCATAGGGTCGATCGAGGTCTATCTTTGCAACATTATCAAAAGAAGTTGGTATGGCATCTAAAAGCTCTGTATATGTATATAAGATAGATTTCTACAGCTTCAGCAATAAACATTATTAAAATATGACTGCCACACCACTGTCTCATTGTGCCATTGTCTCTTCGCACTACCACTTGGATTGGAGCCAGAACATGTAGTTGAATCACAACGTGATATGTTGGTGATATATTCTGAGGTGGTCCTCACTTCTTGGAATATTTCATATCAACTTCTCCTACAACTTCGAGGCCAATGACGGCTTCACAGTATACCTGCACTCAACAGTTCCTAATTCATACAGTGGTAGCCGCACAACACGATCAAATCGGCATCACGTCCAGGCACTTTGGACTGCAGAATAGGATGAGGGCGACGTCGGCTCAACGTATGGAGCAAGACCCGAAAGCACGCCATATGCCAATGTAACGCCTCTGATGCAGGGGTGAGGGGTGAGGACTTTTTTTTTGTTGTAGTACAATTGCATGTTGTTTTTGCTTCATCTATCAGTTTGAGGACATCAACTCATCTTTGACAACTCTTCTCTATATCGTCGTGCTTCTTTGATCTTCTTGAAGCAAGAAATTCATATCAAGTCGTCGAGTCTCCATTGGCTTTTTACCCCACTACGATTATAAACAATCTTTTTCTCGACATCTACCTTTCTTTATTCGTCTTTCTTTAACACATCAACTTATTCGAAATGGCCAACCCACCCCACGGCGGTGAGCTGAAAGATCTTGTTGCTCGCGATGCACCTCGCCGCGCTGAGCTCTCTGCTGAAGCCGAGAAGTTGCCCGCTATTGTCTTGACTGAGAGGCAACTATGCGATTTGGAACTCATCATGAACGGTGGTTTCTCGCCATTGGAAGGATGGATGAACGAGAAGGACTACAACGGGTATGTTCAAGTGTGCTGGGAAGAGATGGAATATGCAAGAAGTCATTGGCTGCTTTGCGCCTAGTATAACCAGGTCTATACCAAAACACCTCCACTAACACTTCTCTTCTCCATCAGCGTTGTAGAGAACAACCGTCTCGCTGATGGCAACCTCTTCTCCATGCCCATCTGCCTCGACGTCTCCCAGCAAGATATCGACAACTATGGCATCAAGCCTTCTGCACGCATTGTCCTTCGTGATCTTCGTGACGACCGCAATCTCGCCATCCTCACAGTCGACGACGTCTATCGACCAGACAAGAACAAGGAGGCCAACGAGGTCTTTGGTGGAGATGAGGAACACCCTGCGATCAAGGTGTTGAGAAATGATATCAAGGAGTTCTACGTTGGAGGAAAGCTGGAGGCCATTGACCGCTTGATGCACTACGACTACGTTGCCTTGAGATGTGAGTATTTCACGGGAGAAAACACGGATCGAATGAGGACAAGACTTACACATTGGTTTAGACACTCCCGCTGAGCTACGCCTTCACTTTGACAAACTCGGCTGGTCCCGTGTTGTTGCTTTCCAGACCAGGTTTGTACATCATCCATTGAGCTCTTTTCGCAGAACACTGACCAACTCCCTTCAGAAACCCCATGCACCGTGCTCACCGTGAGCTCACTGTCCGCGCCGCCCGCAACCGTCAAGCCAACGTTCTTATCCACCCTGTCGTTGGTCTCACCAAGCCTGGTGACATTGACCACTTCACTCGTGTCCGTGTATACCAGGCTCTCCTCCCTCGCTACCCCAATGGAATGGCTGTACTTGGTCTTCTCGGTCTTGCCATGCGCATGGCTGGTCCTCGTGAAGCCATCTGGCACGCCATCATCCGTAAGAACCACGGTGCTACTCACTTCATTGTCGGTCGTGACCACGCCGGACCCGGCAAGAACAGCAAGGGTGTTGATTTCTACGGTCCCTACGATGCACAGTACGCTGTTGAAAAGTACAGGGACGAATTGGGCATTGAAGTTGTACCTTTCCAAATGATGACATACCTCCCCGACACCGACGAGTACAAGCCCAAGGACGAAGTACAAGCTGGCGTCCGCACTCTCGACATTTCAGGAACCGAACTCCGCCGTCGTCTGAAGACCGGCGGTGACATCCCCGAATGGTTCTCCTACCCCGAGGTCGTTCGCGTCCTCCGCGAATCCCATCCTCCCCGCAACAAGCAAGGTTTCACTGTCTTCCTCACCGGCTACCACAACTCCGGCAAAGACGCCATCGCTCGCGCCCTCAACGTCACACTAAACCAGCAGGGAGGTCGCTCCGTCTCTCTCCTCCTCGGCGAGACAGTACGATCCGAGCTTTCCTCCGAGCTGGGATTCAGCCACGAAGACCGCGCCAAGAACATTGCACGCATTGGCTTCGTCGCTGCTGAGCTGACACGCTCTGGTGCCGCTGTTATCGCCGCACCCATTGCCCCTTTCAAGGAGAGCAGGAGACAGGCTCGCGAGAACGTGGAGAAGAACGGTTCTTTCTTCCTTGTGCACGTTGCCACGAGCTTGGAGTACTGTGAGAAGAATGACCGTAAGGGTGTTTATGCGCGTGCGAGAAAGGGCGAGATTAAGGGTTTCACGGGTGTGGATGATGTGTATGAGGCGCCTGAGGGCAAGGAGGCGGATTTGGTTGTGGATGTGGAGAAGTTGAGTGTTAGGACGATTGTGCATCAGATTGTGCTGTTGTTGGAGAGCAGTGGATTGTTGGAGCAGTAGATGTAGAAGAAGAATGTGGATATAGGGATGATAATATAGCTATAGTGTTATATTATCTAGGGTTCTGGGGTGTTTATGCTCGTATCACTGTAGCATACATAATCTAGAGTAGAAATAGGCAGGAATTCTGTGAATGATCGCTGGAATCGAAGCAGAATACATCTCGCCAACATCTATCTGATTGCCTTGTGCAAGCTCCATGATTATTGAGTCCAGACAAAGCAATCATCCACAACGTTCTCTCCTGGTGGGCGAAACAAGCTCTTAGGCTCCTACTTACCAAACGTGTGCGTCTACTTCATCTTCCAGCTGCTGCTGCCATGGGATTGCCTGTGTCGGTGCGCTGGACAGAAGATTGCGAGACACTGCAGGTTATCCTCACAAATTCTTCGCCAAAGGCGCAAAGATGCTCCAGTCCAGCGTCGTCACTCCCTCGCCCTCGCCCTCGCCCAGCCCCTCGGCCTCCCTGACAAGCTTCATACCAAACCTCAGAATCTCCTTCATACAGTCAGTCTTGTGAGTCATTGATGTACACTGGTACAGCTAGAACGTGAGGAGATGACCTACTGTGATATATACAGGTGCTGTATAGGCCGAAGCTAGGAGCGAGGAGTAGGTTTACGAGTACTTTAGCATAAGATGGAAGAGGGAAGGGAGGAGAGACGACAGGGAAAACCCACCTTGTCCCCCAATCCCCCGCCAGTCATGACACCAGCTCAAACACTATGTAGCGCGAAACAACGATTCCGAAGCTCAAACAACCGCTGTTGAACAAGAAGCATTCATCCAGACTCTCGATGAGGGCACATTACTAGGCCTTTCACGAGCGAACACGAGACAAGGACAGGGATTGTATACGAAAGGCATGTCTTGCATAGCTAAGCGCTGGAGATCAATTGTATGCATGCACCCTTTTTTTGGGCTCATGCATCAATACACATGCGTATATAGGCTATAGGTACGGCAGAGATGAAGGTTGTTCTTTCGAGAAGCTGAAGTTGATGTAGCAAGATTAGAGGCAAGATTAAGCTTCGCCTCCTCTCCTTATCAAACCTGAAACAGGCGCTAGCAACGGTTGAGCTCCAGCAACTCCTTTGAATCTCGTTTGATTTGACATTTGACACGAAACAAACTAGCTATGCCATTTTGACTCCTCGGCCAACCAGTGCCTTCAATCTTATGTCTCACTCTCCCCGCCTTGTTTCCCTTCTGCTTTCCCTTGCTGTGCCCTGTACTTCTTTTCTGCTAGCCTGGCCTGCTTGCCCTTTGCTTTGATTCTTGATACACACACACAACAAACAACAAAGGCAGTGCAGTTGATCTGTTTCTGTTTCTCCGCACTTTTCTCTTTCTCACCTTGGCTTTCCACTGTCATACGCTCGCTACCTTATCGAACCTTTGCTTGTTGTTGTCTCTAGCCCAACTTACTAAACTCGACATTGAATACTAGCACTTCGGCCCTGGTCTTCACTTGATCACTGCACACTTGAAGCAGCACATAAGTTTAGTTCACTTTGAGCTCAAACTTTTGGCGGGCACACTTGAGCTAGTCTCACCTTGTACACAGCATCTTCCAATATGAGCGCAGGACGAGACCAACCCTCCACTGGTATGCCACACGCAGAATATTCCAATACTGTGCTTCAGCAATACATTCAAGCTGCAAAAGAAAAGCTGGCAAGAGAAAGAGCAGATGCTGTGACAAGGTCACAGAATACGTCAGAGCATACCAGATTCCTTCAACTTCAGACTCCTACGCCAGCCGTCTTGCCTCGACCACAAGAAGCAGTTGCTCAACATCCAGCAGTAAGACCTCAATGGCAAGGAAGATCAGCTAGTCATGGTGCTATGCCCAGCAGTGGAAGATCATCTTCAGAACATGCCAACTACACAACTGATCAAGCATCTCCTCAATATGGACCATCTCGTCAACAGTACACATCGTCTCCTCCATCACCACCATACCGTCCCTCACACCATCGAAGAGCATCGTCCAACTACCGTCACCCATTCCAAACAATACCTGAAGATCGTGAGAGTCGGGCTTTGTCATCGCTTTCTTCTGCAACCTCTGGAGCAAAGTCCTCACATACAACTACTGACAGTCAAGATCTCGAGCAAGACAATGGAGAAGCAACGCTGCACGAAGCGCATGGTAGCGGTCTAGTCAGAGAGGCCAGCGTAGGTCGCAAGCACCGTCCCACTCTCACCCAAATCGGTACTTCATCCCGACGAACAAGCGAACAAGGCATACAACCCAACGACCTCCATCGCCCCGGCATAGCACCAGCAACAGGTCCGGAACAACCTCCTCCTATGCCCAGCATCACCTTACTCTCTCCACACCTCCTCAACCCAAACTCTTCCGGGGAATCCGTCTTCGCTTCAGGCACAGGTTACGTCTCCCCCAGCGCCTCCACCTTCTCCGAAGACATCAGCAAGTACGAAACAAGTCCACTCAGTGTCCGCCACTTACGACCTTCACCAGCGGTCCGCGCCAATTTCACAGAACAAACCGAACAACGCCAGTCCTCCCGCCCTTACACAGCCGACTCCGCGAACAGTTCTGGCTCTTTCCGTTTCGGCGGCAAAGAAACTACCACCAAGTCAAAGCTGAGCGAGCGCGTCGGTTCAAGAAAGCCAGAACCGCTCAAACTGGAACTTGTCAAAGAAGCAGAAACACGAGGTAGTTTGACAAGCTTGCCGGACTTAATCAAGCGGGCTTTGCGGCTGGCGTCGAACTTGGAGATGGGAAAGACGGCATCGCGGTTTGGTACGGATTGGATGTTTGAAGGTGAGAAGTCTGCCAACAATGCAAGGAGGAGAAACTCATTGGGCTCGATGATCAATTCGTTTCCTTCCACACCACGAGCCGAAAGTCCGTTACGCAAAGGTTTAGGACCGTACTCGATCATGCCCAAGTCAGCTGGACTGCATTCAGCATTACGAAGAAGTTTCATACCAGACAGAGCACTTCAGGATTGTTCTGGCGAGGAAAAACGTCAACGAGCGCAAAATCGCAAATGTTGTGGCATGCCAATGTGGGCGTTCCTTATCCTCTTGCTCACCATCATCCTACTCATCTGCGCCGCCGTCTTGATACCAATCTGTCTGATTGTCATTCCCAGCAGCCATCACGACTCCGATTGTGTCTCTACAACAATCGGTAACAACAACAATGTCCGCGTTGGCTCGTCGATTCCGAGTCTTTTGCAAAATGCTAACTCGAGCTTTGGGATTGAGTTGGATGAGGAGGTCATTTATCAGCTGTTCACTAATGCCAAAATGAGCTGTACCGAGGAGAATACCTTGGTTTCGCTTAGTCCTGTTACTAAGCGTGATATTGCTCATCGACGTTATGTTGCTGGGGATGAGTACAGTAATATCCAATCTGAAGCAACACCACTAGCAGCACATATAATGGACACACACAACCACCACATTATCGCCCTAGCACCCCGCCAACAACCAGCTACGACAATCACATTATCCCCCAACACACCATCACCAACACCAACAGCAGCGAACGCAGCAACATCAAACGGCATAATCTTCGCAATGTCGAGCGCCACATCCACCACCCAACCAACTCCCTCCTCGCTCGCAACCTCCACATCTCCTTCCACCCCAACCACCACATCCACATCCACCACCTCGCCCGCAGATTCACAACCATTCACACCATCAATAACCTCCTTAACCCTCGCACGCACCGCCATCCTCTACATTCTACAATCGACCCAATCTCTCAGCGCAGCGCAAACAGCACAGAGCAAACTGGCGGCATTTTTTGCTAATCCTGCGATTCAAGGCGGTGAGGCAGGGGCGAGGAGCGTGAGTGTTGGTGGGGGGTGGGTTGTTGATCTGGTTGGTGGTGGGGTGAAGGGGCCGGATGGTGAGAGGGTTTGGAAGGGAATGTGATAAGATGTGAACGTGAGGTGCGAGAAGGGGCGATTGGTCGGTTGTTTGCTGTGCTTATGAAATCTCGGTGAGGAGGCGAAGGATAGAGGACAGCGGGAATCTTCCCCACGGTAATGAATGAGACAGGAAAAAAGAAGGGAGGAGGCAAGAATGAAAAAAAGAAGGAAAAAGAAAGGTCATCACCACGCATCTTGCATCATCTTTTTCGACACAAAACACAAAAACAGAGATACCCCTACCCCAATCGACACGATGCGGCTTACATACTTACCTACATGCATACTTACGGATTCGGATTCGTTTTCACAACTTACATACTTACATACTTCCTTTGTAATACTCTTTCCTTCATATGTGTATATTTAGGTTGAGTTCTAGGTAGTCTAGTCTAGTCTAGTCTAGCTATTCCATTCGAATTCTTTCCCTCCATCTCTACTTCTGATGCCTTCTTCTGTTCTTTTTGCTTCTCCTTCTCTAACACTACCAGCCCCCCATGACAATCTCCTTCTTCCTTCGCTTCCCACACAAAGCCACACCGTGGAGCAACCTCTATTCATCAATAAGATGATGACCTACAATCTTGAGATACTTCAGCCTTCGCGTCCTCATTAGCATCCAATTCACCACCTCATCTGTGAACTAAATTGCTAATGATAGTGATAATAACAGCAATAGAAGGCTCGTGCAGAAAGAAACAATCACAAGCACGCTGGAGAGTAAGGACATAAGAAGACAAAGCATATAACGAGCTCACAACGTTGCTGGCATTGATTGTGTTCTACAAACAAAAGACTTCCTACCAAATGAGTAGCAATATTCAATATTACCATTATACCACAAAACAATATATTCAATCACCATCGCCACCTTTTCATGATCGATTCTCTGTCTCACCCTCACCATCCTCGTGATCAACTCTCTTCGGCATCAACAGATCATCATCCCAGTAACTCAGCTGTCTCCTCATCTTTGGTCCTTTGCCCTTCCTATACAACTCGACATCTGGACTCAACGAGGGCAAAGGCAAATCAGGGTCATCCAGCTCGCCACCTGCCTCTTCCAATTCTGTAGCATTCACTGCAGCGAAACTCGTCGATTTGGACGAATTGGATGTGTGTCTGAGGTCATCAACTTGACTTACACCTCTAGCAGGTATCTTGAATCTCCTTGGTGGAGTAGCCAAAGTCTCTACTCCCAGCTTCGAAGAAGACGATGAGGGGAAGCGAAGTCGAAGTGGTGGGATGCAGACGAGTTTGCTGATGGTAGAAGCATGTTTATCTCTGATCTCGTGGGAGGATGCTTTCGACGAAGGTGTTTGTATTCCTGCATCAAGATGGTCTGGACTCTGCGCTTGCAGTTTGTAGAATGCCTCCATTGGCGAGTCGCCAGCCAGACCATTTGACTGTGCTGTGCTTGGTGGAGGGGAGCCATCCACACTTTCGAGCCATGTTGCAACTCTTTTGGCGACTGGATCTTCAAAAGGTTGGGCACATGGCATTGGAGTGGAAATATGTTGTGCTGGTTCGAAACCATCGAAGACATCTTCCACATCTCCTACTCCGTACATAGCATCCTGTCGTTTCAAAGTTGGTGGCATGCAGATCCCAGAGTCCATAGAACCGTTGCCAGCTCTTCTGCGAGGAGATATGATAACTGGCGAAGGCAGCTTCGACAGCTTCAATGGACGAGGAACCAATTGTTTCGTACTTGGGGTTCGCCTTACCCGTAATGGCCCAGGAATCGAAGACTGTGTTCGCAGCTCGTGGGGAATATCATCAGAAAGTCGACTGAGCGGTTCATATTCTGGAAGAGTACATTGGACAGGCGGTCTTGGGAGAGGCTTGCGATGAATAACAGTAACGTCGTACCGTAATGGAGGTACTTTGCTGTCACTTCGAAAGTCGTCGACAACATGAGGTCGTCGCTTGGGTGTGCTTGTTGATAAAATAGGTCGCTCACGAATGGCCAATCGCTTTGCAACTTCGTCTTGATAGCGAACAGTCTCTTGAGCTTTCTGATATATGCGTGCCATTCCTTGACTATGGCTGACTCTTGCAGGTGAATTGACCAGGTGTATGGCATTTGCTCTTCGCCGTCCGACATTGGAGGTCACATTTGGGCCATCGTAGAAAGGATCAATAGGAGTCGCCGAGTAGTTTAGCATCTGATGGTAGCCCTTTGAATGTTGCAGGTCGTATGAGCGAGGGGAGGGCTTCAACACATAGTCGTCGTCGGGATTACGAAATGATGGGTATTTAGCAGGTGAGAATACCGGTCGAATGTTCTCAGATAGAACAGGATAGCCGCTGTTGGTGAAGTTGCTGCCATTATGATAAGATTGAGCTGTACCAGTCAGCAGATGCTTCTGACAGTGGCCCATACAAATACGCACGTCTGGCAGAAGACTTCTGCTTGGGTGATGGTGATGTCCGAAGGGGATGCTCGCCATAGAGTTCATTGAACTTTGCAGGCGACAGATCGGAAGTATTTCGCAGATTGCGTGTTCGAGTAGGTGTGGTAGGCTAGTGAAGTCGTGGTCGTTAGCAAGTGTTTTTAATTGCTTATGCTATTTGATGCAGAGCTTACCATATCTTGAGGAGGTGGAGGTGTTCTCACTGCTACCATTGTGTCCCGTCGATGACAATACTGAACGATTCTGGAAAATGGTATGTGAAGTATGCAGTATAGTCGTAACGCAATGCGTGATGCTCAAAAAGTATGCGGTGCTAAATGGTGCACGAAAAGGTATGCGAAAGTAGGATGTTGGGAGGTGTAGCAGAATTTGAACATGATTGAAGTGGAAGAAGCCTGGCCGTCCTAAGTCTCCATTTTTTCTTTGGTACCGAAATATTGGGAAGGAGCAAAGGATATCGGAAAAAAGCAAGGACTGCATCGCTTGTACGATATTGTAGAGTCTTGCTGAATATGTCATCCGAATGAGATGTCAAGCAAGTCTTTACAAAGAAGGAATATGCTTGTCACACCAATCGCAGAGCGAAAGTGAACGGCCGAGTCTAGTACAAATAGAAGAGGGGAGACCTTGATTCTTCCTCAACAAGCAGAGAAGTAAATACCCGCTCCTGTGTCAATCTATACCAACCAATGCAGCTCATTAAATTCTGTATACCGCCATCCTGGCGTCCATCTCCTCCTTCTCCACTACTGTCTATCATCAGGCACTGCCATTTCGCTCTAGTAAGGGCTAGCAGCAACCTGGCAAGCCTTCAACTGATCCAGATACCATCCGCAAATCTGCATGTTTCCGCTGTTGTCATCCATACACTTTGTGAACATCTTAGCCTGATCCTCGCAGTTGCCGGTGCGCTGAGTGTATTCTTGAGCTTGTGCCTGGACTTGCTGAGGTTGCTCAGCAGCGGAAGAGCCGCCACCGAAGAATCCGCCAATGGCGTGGCCGATGGATGAACCGACTGCTACACCACTATAATGGAAATGATGAATTAGCATCTGCGAGATAGTTCTTGCAAGATGGGTCTGCCTGTGCGCCCGGGAATACGTACGCAGCGGTGGAAGCCATCTGGCCGAAGAGACCTGGACCTGCAGAACCTTGCTGGGGAGGAGCTTGTTGTGTCTGAGGTGGGTGCGCGGCGGTCGAAGCGGGTCTGCTTTGGGGCTGGCTTGGTGGCGCAACCTGGCGCTGGGGAACAGAAGGACGAGCTTGGAAATATAGTCAGTATATCGTTCGAGCGATATCTTTCTTGATATGATTGATAAATACCTGGGGCGCGAGCACCACCGCCACTTGATCTTCCTCCACCTCCGGAGCGAGGCATTCTGTCTGAGTTTGTTGTAAGGTGTCGGAAAGGGTGGGAGAGAGGGTGGCGAGGCGTATAGGTGAGCAGAGGAGCTTAGGTGAATGTAGGTGAACGTGATGTGTTAGTGGTGGCAGAATCGCAGCACAAAGAGTAGAGGCAATGATGAAGTCGAGCTTCAGTTCCACTTAGGGTTATTTCCTTCTGGTAGCTTCTGTGCCAATTAGATGACCACGAGATACATGTGCAGCATGAGCTGAGCAAGGAGAGAATCATGGCAGACATGTTCGAAATGTTATCGCATTCGCAATGGCTTCCTGTATCTACCACATGACAACCTTATCAAACCTCAAATTGCTACCATTTCCTAATATGTATATGTATATACCCAGAGCATATTGCCTCCCAAACTCCAACCATTCGTAATATCGTAGAACCACAGCACAGTTCGATCATCGCAAACCGAGTACACAACTTCAGGCTCCAACTGCAGCTGCAACGCTGCTACCACTCCACCTCTTCAAACCCAGCCCTCCCCTCAACGCCTCCTTACCACACTCTCCTGCACCTCCTTGTCCAAGTCTAGTGGCACTCTCCAGTCTTCCTGCTTCCTTGCCCACCACATAGCCAGCAGAAAAGCTTAGCGCGCTAACCAGCACAACTACACCACCAGCAACACACCACGTAAGCAAAGTGGGACTCACAGCGACGTCCCCAGCACTACCGCTTCTCGGCCTCTTTGAAGCTTGCTGTTGTCGGTCTTTACTCGTGCTTCGTGAACGTGAGCTCGTCTTTCGCTTTCCTTTCCCCTTAGAAGAGGAACGGCTCGATATGACTGGCGTTTCGCGTGCAAAATCTGCTTTAGATTGAGTTGAGTTGAGATCTTTTTCTGGAACGATCCTCAGAGTGCTTGGCTCTATAGCATCTGCACGTCTTGCTTGCGTACGCTGTGATTTAGGGGCACCACGCGCGGCAGCGGCGCAAGAAAGCAAAGTGGAAAGACTGTCGCGGAGCAGGGCGTCATGATCTGCGGTGGAATTCGGTGAAAGCACATTATATGGCGTGTGTGTCTGACGACGAGTGACTGAGGCGTAGACATGTCGATGTGCCGATGATGAACGGTTTGTTCGAGTGCTGGCTGGAAAGTAGGAATCGGGTACTGGCTCCGAATGACGAGTGAGAGAAGGAGGTGGATGTGAGAACGCGTTCGGCTGAGGAGTAAAGCATTGTATGCTCGCTGCACTATTGCGAGTTTCTCTCGAGTCGTCCTCTTCCGCTTCTGCGTCTTCTTCTTTGTCGACATCTTCTTCTTCTTCTTCTTCTTCTTCTTCTTCATCGTCTGATATTGCTATCGATCCTCGTCGTATTTGCGAAGCCAGTGTGGAATGGTATATGTCTTCATTTGACGATGTCATCACTCTATCAGATTCACTTTCAGATTCTTCATATTCATCTTGACTGCTGTTGTCGACACTAGAAGGTCTTCGCGGAAGGTTGAGGATAAAAGGGTTACCAGAAATGGTGAGTCTACGTCGGCGGAACGATCGATTGGCTGGGTTTCGTATTGTATCGCTGAGACTCTCCTCGTTCAGCACTAACAGTCTGGGAGGTTGAGTCGTAGCGTTTTGCTGCTGTCTTGTCACGTCTATCCAGGACTCTGATAGTGATCTGGAATCAGCTGCATCCCATAACATAGTTTAAAGCAAAGTAGCGAAGAAAACAAAGGAAATATAGTAAAGCATAGGAGCATCTGATATTGCACAACATCTACAGAAAGCTGACCTGCTGGCCTCTGCTGCGCAGACCTCTGATAGTTCATGGTGATGGCAAGGGGTATATGATCTTGAGACCAGGAACGCTAGCGATGGAGAAGTCAGGAGAGGGGCATGCGCATGCGGCGAGCTGCTCGAGGGGCCTGGTTGTTCGGGAATGAAGAACAGTGACTAAAGATAACAGGTCGTTTGAAACACGAGCTAGAATGACCCTAGAACATGTACAAGGTTTGCGTATTGGAGGTAGATTGTACTTGATGCCTCAGAGAGCAGAGTAAGGATGATGTTGCGTCCACGGGCGGGTCCAGCAAGGACTGTGGGGTAAAGAGGCTAATTCCAGAAGGGCAGTCCATGATCTCATGCTGGGATGAATGGTAATTCGCCGAGGTAATGAGGTGTAAAACTGTCCTGAGGCCCAGAGCAAGTCTAGGATGGAGATGCCCAGATGAGGCTATGAAACGTAGGAAGTTGCTAGACGCTGTTGACGACACACTTTGTTCAACGCAACCTTGTTAAAATTCTCATATTTTTATTTTTTATTTTTATTTTTTATATTCTTTTTTTTTGCCCCACGTTCAATCCACGAGAAGGACAAAGTCAATATGTGGCGTCAGTTCGGGATACGGCACATGAACGGGCTGAGATCCAACCTCAAGTCATGCTAAAAGCTGGAAGACGACAGGCAGTTTGTGAGACGACAGGCAGTTTGGTTATTATGTTCATCCCTTCATCCCTCGACCCTTTACAGGCCGTGATAACCCAGAGGAGGGGCAGGAATCGCGATGCATCTGCTTATCACCATACAGCACTGGTGGACACTGGAGGGGAGATCTTCGCTGCAAAAGCTGCAACTCTATTAAAGATCAAAGCTCCACGTGATGTTGACAGGGACGTCTCTGCTGATTGATACTTCTTCCAGACCATTTCCAGCCACACTAGGTTCGACCAGTGGCGGTGTCGTTTGATGTTGCCTTGGTTTTCATGTTGCACATTGTCATGGGCCTCGTATTGTGTATCTTTCAAGCCACGATCTGTGGCTGCGGCCCAAGTAAAAAGAGATGATGAGCCACAAGAGTCTCACAACAACGGACAGATTCTATCCACCTTAAAGTCAATGTGCTTCATTTTTCTGGTAATTATTACCAAGCCGCAACTATCGCATGCAAAATTGATCTCATGGCAAAAGTTAAATCGCAGTTCTCAGCCACTTACGATATCCACGTCGGAGATGTTATAGCAATTGCAGCCGAAATTCACCAAGATCTTGCCTTACGTCACACCCGCAATGCAGATAATCCCCATGCACAACTAATACAAATGCCATGTCGATTGTTTGTTGCTGCTTGTACCAATTATCATCTCGTCATGCCCTCGCCGATAAGCTTTTGTAAGACTTTTCACTAGCCACCTTGGAAACTGCCCATCCTTGTTTTCCTTGCCAGGCCCATTATTCATTCTCGGCCTACGTTTGTTTGTAGCACTTGCCCCTCTGACTCCTGCATGCACTTGCCATTTCCATTGACGTCGATCCGTCGATCAGCCCAGACCTCCGTATTTGCTTCAAGAAGTCGCTGCTCGCTCTTCGATCCTTTGTTTTTCCTTCTCTGCTTCATCCATCCATCGACAACCAACTGACCTCACCTCTCATCTTCGTCTTTTGGATCTTCTATCGTCGCATACCTACATTACCCTTATCTTTGTCCTAAGCAATCCTGATAAAGGACCCTGGGACTTTCTACACAACCTATTCATCTTCCAAGTCGTCCGTCCACAACCGCCAACATGCTCATCAGGTAAGCCATCGACCTTTGATGCCATCTTCATCATCACCAGCTCTAACACACCATCAGTCAACCGGCCGAGAACATTGTCCTGCCTGGTGTGTCAGCCAAGAAGATCAACCTCAAGAATCCGGACCAACTTCAGGAGCATCGCCGTTCCGTCATCTTCAAGAAGATTCCTCCTGCCATCAGAGGACACATTGTTGCATGGATAGGTGAATTCGTCGGTACCTTCATGTTCTTGTTCCTGGCTTTCTCTGGTACTCAAGTCGCAAACACCACCACCGCTGGTTCTCAAACTTCAGCCGCTGTCTCTGTCGCCACAGCTCCCAACACCTCCAACTTGCTTTATGTTGCCTTGGCCTTTGGTTTCTCCCTTGCTGTCAACGCTTGGGTCTTCTTCCGTGTTACCGGTGGTCTCTTCAACCCTGCTGTAAGTGAAGACTACTAAATCCTCACATGTGATACATACTGACAATTCTTCAGGTCACTCTTGGCATGTGTCTTATCGGTGCTGTCACCTGGTTTCGTGGTGCCATTGTCGTCACCGCACAGATTGTCGGCGCCATCGCTTCGTCAGCTGTCGTTTCTGCTCTCTTCCCAGGTCCTTTCAGTGTCAAGACAACCTTGAGTCCTGATACCTCCATCGTTCGTGGACTCTTTATCGAAATGTTCCTCACCGCCGAGCTTGTCTTCACCATCTTCATGTTGGCTGCTGAGAAGCACCAAGCTACTTTCATCGCCCCCATTGGTATCGGTTTGGCTCTATTCGTTTGCGAGCTCTGTGGCGTCTACTACACTGGAGGCTCTCTAAACCCTGCTCGCTCGTTCGGTCCTGCAGTCATTGTTGGTGGGTGGAAGGGATACCACTGGATCTACTGGGTTGGTCCTGCTCTGGGAGCTCTTGTCGCCGTCGCTTTCTACAAGCTCATCAAGGCCCTCGAATTTGAGACTGTCAACCCTGGTACTGAGGCTCACGAGAAGGAAGCCCAGAAGTTTGTTGACGAAGAGGCACTTCCAGAGCATCTTGCTGTAGCCACTGGACGTGCACCCTCCAACGCTGGTCTCGCTGGTATCGGTGGCGAGAAGCTAGACGCTGACTCCATCAAGACTGCTTCAACACTCAACAACAACAACATTCCCACACACACCTATAGCCCTCCAGCAGTTGGTGATCTTGGTGGCATGAACGGCACAAACAGAATCGCATCCAGCCACAACATTCATAACAACAATGTTGGTGCCAACTACGTTGGACCAGCTGGTGTTTCACTTGGGGGTGTCAGTGGACAGAACAGATATGACCCTGAAGCCACTGCTGCTCGTGCAACCAACCTCACTGGCGAGCCTGGTCGTTACAGGTACGAGAATGATAACAGGGTTTAGATCATGTTACGTTTGATATACGGCCTTTTTTTTGCATTCTCATTCTGGTATAACGACGGAGCATGGCGTCTGGAACGCATTGATTCGACAAAATGATGACACATCAGGTTGGACGGAGATGCCGGTGTCAACACTACACTTATGGCATGACGAACGTCGTTGATGAGTAGTTTACTTTTGTACTTCTAATAAGCATAATGATAATTAACACTACATGATCCAACTCAGATTCAGTCCATTTCGTTCATGGTCCTGTCGATCTCGTATTCTGCCTGAGATGACATGCTCTGTGACCTCGCGCGGGCACCCTGATATTGCTATAGTACCCCACGCTAGTATACATGCTAAGCAGACTTAAGATGAGGGGTATGGCTGTGACCTGCATCAACGAGTATCCGCCCGGAACAAAGAGAAGAGTACATATCAGTCATTGTGGCTGCTCTTCATTCGTCTGTCTCTGAGCTTTTCGCATTGTTCCTCGCATTGTCTGTCCAGTGGCAAAAATGGTGTCTGCTTTGTTTGGTCTCGTGCTGCTACCTCTTCTAGCAACTGCCTAGAATGCAACGATAAATGGCTCATCTTCGACAGGCATAGGTTAGATCTAGACTCTAATAGTACTCTCTCTAATTATAAGGCGGAGCTCCTACAATAGTATCTTCTAGGTTACTATCTTATAGGGCTAAGTTTCCTAGAGTAGCGAGAATAAAACTTATTAAGAGATTTAACTATATTTGTGTTACGGTTCATAAACTAACGTTGATATTATTATTAATCACGTAAGGCTTAGTAGCGAAATTGTGACCGCACCACGCACCTTTTCTTACTATAGATCCTTTAGATCCTCTTTCTTTCCTTATAGATCGTTCTAAGTAGTAATTATACTTAGCTTTTACTGCTAAGTCCTAGTTCTTATCATTATAATCTACCTTCATTTAAAAGATACTATAGTAGTCTTAAGTAATTAGATACAACTTTTTACGTGTTTACACTACTTTTCAAAGTGTGAAATATAGCTTTCTTTTACTAAATGCTTGAAAACGTCTTTCAACCTCTATTTAACCGTACTAATAATATATAGAGTTTACTAATACCTCCTTAATAACAAAGCACGCGCTATAGCTTCTAATACTAGTACACCTACGGGTTAGGCTACTTAAGACCCTCTCTTTAGCGACCGTACTACCAACATAGCTACCTATAACCTTCTAATCCTCCGCTTCCCTAATGAGATTACGCCCGCCGTTAACCCTAATACTAACCGTATAAATAAAGCTCGCTTCACTAGCCTTGTTAAGAACTCTACTAACCCTAACGCTTAGATCGATCTCCTCTACGACTTCTTAACTACCGTATAAGAGTAAGGCTGTTGGAATTACTAGTATTCTAGAACATTCTATCATATTCTAGAAGTACTAGAGCTATTAATAGTAAGGATTACTAAGTCCTTCTATTAGTAAGTAAAGAAAGAACTAGAAGATTCTAGTAGATTCTACAAGGTTCTATCACCTTCTAGAACTATCTAGACTCTTCTATTAATAACTAGCTTAGAAATCCAACATTACTAAGCTAGGAATGCTAGAACATTCTATATTACAAATCTATAGAATCTTCTAGTTATTCTAGATTGCCA
>Ga0160429_1000097_pt1 | contig 111672 bp, 123 predicted proteins | sample SolpanmetagenomR_FD_108199 | JGI IMG/M metagenome (GOLD analysis project Ga0160429, IMG submission 108199) | Solar panel surface microbial communities from Lawrence Berkeley National Laboratory, California, USA - R | ecosystem: Engineered > Built environment > Solar panel > Unclassified ...
AGATGGTCGAGGCGGCTTCGAGGACTGTGGCGGTTATGCCTTGAGCGGCGAGACGGACGGCGAGGTAGACCTTGAACGCTAGATGTTAGGATTTCTAGAGAGCATCAATATGTAATTAACATTATACTCACGCCTACTGGGCCGGCGCCCACGATTAGCACTGTGGATTCGACGGGAGCGTGGGAGAGTGGTTCGGTCATGGTGGGTGGTGAGGGAGTGGTTGAAGTGGTTGATGTGTGCAGTCCGGGTAGTGGCGGTGGTTGGTAGTACTTTTTGCTTATTTTATATGCTTTTTAACTGAAGGGAAGGAGTCACTATTGTTTCTTCACGCACGCACGAAGAGAGTCACAGATACTAAGAAGATATGGAAGAGTAAAGAGAAGTTGTATTTCGAAGAGATGGATCTCAGAATGATTAATCACTAATACCGGCTCCATGTCTCCATGAATGCCGATGATGCGTAAGGGGCGTACCTTGTCGATCGACAGCCCTAGGTCTAGAGGGTAGAGTTCCGGCCTTAGTACAAATAAAGCAGTCAATTATTATTGAGATATGTATGTATGTATACAAATAAAGCACTTGCATTGTTCTAGTATACGGAAAAAGGAATTATAAACAAACTCAAACTCGAAGGGGTATCCTTTGCTAGCCGCCGCCTCCCAAAACTAACATATCCGCACCATCACACTATCTTTCTCTAGTAACCAGCGTGACGAAGTCTCTCACCCTCATTGGTAGTACCGACGTCGTGCTCGACTTGGGAAAGGGTTGAAGTCTCATTGTCGTATCTGTCACCAGCAATGGAGCCTTCAATGGCAGTACCAGTAGGATGTTGTTCATAGCCTACTTGAGATCCCATTGTGTTGGGCATGGCATTGTTTCCTAGGTCACAATTAGTGCTCGACTCTGTTGAGTAGCATGATGTAGATGTATTACCTAGTCCATGTGCATTGCTAGGGATATCCTCCAATTGAGGCCTCCAATCACGCAAATCTGCCTCAGCATCGTTCAGGATGTCTCTAGCCTGCTCAGTACCATTGTAAGCAGGGTGCGCATCTCCGGGGACAATGGGAGTGTCGTCCAGAATCATCAGCATTCTTCGTGCTTGACGGGCAAGCAGAATCTGCTTCTCGGCACGCTCAATAACAGCCGCAAAGTGCACATCGTAGGCCTCCTTGAACTTCTGGCGAGTGAGATTGGTAAGCTGTGCCTCAGCTACGAGGGATTGAGCTTCAGCGCGAACAAGCTCTTGCTCGAGCTCCATAACCTTGGGCGAGTTTGCATCCTTGTACCTATTCATGTTGTTAGCATGTGCTTTTGTTTTGCCGTATAGTTTCAGCAAGCTGCGCAGACTTACTTCAACTTCTGGATCTGGTCCGCAATCTGCTCCTTGTTATCCCTCGTAGGCTGAACACTACGCTCCGTGTTCCTAATAGTCTTCAATACACCTCGGCTCTCCTCCAAGTTCTGCGCAAACAGATCCTCTTGTTCTGCAATCTCGCTCATCAAAACACCCAACTTGTCCGAAACGTCGCTGATGGCATCGTCGTTGGTTTCTTCACCCCACTCGGATAGCTGACTAGCGATGGCAGCGCGTTCACGACCGGCGGTTTGATGAGCGCCAATAACGTCGCCTTCGGCCTTGATGATCTTGTAGAGCTTCTTGGATAGTTCTTTCTCGGTCGTACCACGAAGACTAGGATGAAGGAGTTAATGCGACGAGGTTTGAGGTGTTGCGACGGACGTTTATGCGAACCTGGCCAGAGAGAAGTGCATCTTGCTACCACTCTTCTCATTGACTGAGGGCTTGCCCTTTGAGCGGACGGAGAGCGCACGGTTCATCATCTTGAAGGTAGTTATATAGAGACGGAATTCAGGTGTTAGGTTGATTGTGTGTGAAGTAGTTCAGGTTGGCCGATGGGGAGTTGGTCGTCTGGACCTCGCCAAGCGAAGCCAGCCCCGATACGTCAGAAACTAAACTCGAATTGGGGACTTCCCCAACCTCCACCATTTTCAATGTGGACTGTAAGGTAGAACATCCTCCTCCATTAACAGCTACGCCTACAGATTCCACTCGTTATACATCTGACAGTCAAATATCTCCAGAACTTTTTGGCTGTGCAGCTCAATCCAACAGCAATACTAAGCTCCGCCGACATTCTACCGGATCCAGTTCCGGTCTTCATATCCACCTCGCGAATGGTTCCATAGAGTTGCTTAGCCATCATCGTGGAGGTGCAATTGAAAGGACATCTAATCGATTCGTGACGAGCCGATTGGGCCACGGGTCTGATTACTTGTCTGGCAACATAAGAAAAACTTACAGTATATCTTCTCGCAGTCGAGAGAAAGACAGTATGACACGTAGAGTAATAGGCGAAACGAGGTATCATGGACTTTCTCTGGTAGGCGATAAATAAGTTAAAGTCAGAATCTATTCCCATGGCCTCCCAACGCCATGCAATGTATTGAAGCACTCTATCCACAAGACTCCACACAGCATAATGCACAAGTATTCCGGGTCCCTCCAATGGTCTCGTGGGTTTATGCTCCAAGAGCAGAGTGTACAACTCTGACCATCCACCGTGTTCGCCCGGCATGATCATGAAGCAATCAGGATGCTCATACTAAACCATCGTACAAGGACAACGCTGATACGATAGTTTCATCCATCTTGGATCCTTCCTTGAACTCTTCCATGTCGAGACTGCCGTTCTTGTCTTTGTCCATCATTGTAAAGAGTTTGGTGACACGCTTCTCAGGTGTGTCTTCGTCTTCGGGGAGTTTGACCATTGAGCCAACCTACGGTAGTCCACACATCAGTCCGGATGATCTCCATATACTAGATAACGTGCGCTTGACCCAAGATACTCACCATCTTGTAAATTGCCTCCACTATCTGTAACATCTCCTCATATGTGATTCTTCCATCTCCATCAATATCGTACAGCTGGAATGCCCATGTCAACTTGTCCTCGACGTGCCCACGGCTTGTGACACTCAAGGCGCAAATGAATTCTTTGAAGTCGATAGTACCAGATTTGTCAGAGTCGAAGACATTGAAGACATATTCGGCGAAGCTGGAAGGATCGCCAAAGGGGAAGAATTGGCGGTAGATTTTTTGGAATTCAGGGACGGTCAGGGCTCCGGAGGGGCAGTCTTTGATGAAACCTGAGCATGAATGTTAGCGATGTGTTAGGCGATGAATCTCGTTGACGTGGTGTGTTTGGACAAGAGGCTAGGCGCAGCATTGTGTCTTCGGAGAGCGAGGAAGACACAAAGCTCGATGAACTTGATGCATCCCTCGCTCAGTCCTTTTCCCCCGTTTCGCTAGCCACTCCACACGCGATCGCGCCCAACTCAACACAAGATTATCAAGAAAGACATCGTGCCTTACCTTTGTACCACTGTTGTAGCTCCTTCTTGTCGAAATGTGTCGCTTTTTGTAAGTCACCCAGTTCTTGTGACGACAGCTTGCTCTGACTACCACGAAGTAGTTTTAGTACGTTGACCATCTTTCTACGTCTATAATGGAGATGGTGTTCTTGTGTCCCTCCTCTTTCGGGCAGTCCAGAATGTTGCGCAAATAGGTAAGGTCAAGTGAATCAGCTGCTGTGAGGTGATGATGATAATGCTGTGACGGATGGAGGGCGCGATGGTGCTTCGAAAGCGGTAATGTACAAGCGGGCGCAGTCGTGAAAGGTTTACTGGTGGCGGGCGATCCAGTATTTCGAAAGGGTGTAGTTGGTGGCGGTGAGGTATGAATGATGGTAGGAAATGTAGGTATGATCATGAATGAGGCGCAGCACTTGGCATCCGAGATGTTTATGCTTGACCTTGTCCTGAACAAACGCTAAATAACACAGAGTTCTTGTCCAGGTGTTTCTTGAAGCTCTGCCTTATTCGTCCTTCCTTCCTGTTCTGCCATACCTGCTGCTGCCATTTGCCCTTTCCTGTATACCGATATCTTGGTGAGGAAATGGAAACTCGAGACTCACGATTTACCCATGATGTGATGCCTCTGCTTCTCTCAGCTTATGCTGACCCTCTTTTCAAGGATCTAAGGAGGATCCCCGCTGTGTGGTGTTTGTTGCGAAGCAGTCAGACATGCCCTAGCAGACATGCACTTCTCTACGACTTTATACTGGTACGGATCTGAGCGCGTGCGAGGTCGTGATGCGGTGACAGGGGGACAGATGACCTTTAGACTGCAAACGGAGGATGATGCGGTGGTGTGGCAGCTGGCGGTCAGGAGGATACTAGCAAGGCGGCTACCTAAGTTCTCTTCATTACTCCTGGCTTACTGTATTCAAAATTGAAGGATCGTGATGGCGATGGCACTGCCTCAATGCTTGTTTTCTACCCCACAAAAAATGATCTACACAAACCGGGGTAGACCAATGCAATTCAAGATCGAGAAACATGAAGGTAGAATAATGCGAGAACGACAATGTTTTATACGATATTAGCACGTCTCTACGGGTTCGTATCGCAGGTAGTCGAGGCTGCAACGATAGTGATGAGAGAGTTGAAGTGTTTTTTTTTGCCCTATCTACATTACCAAAACTAGCCCTCAAGAACAACTTGAGGCGGACTATTCCAATGTACGCTTTAGCATGGTACGATATCTTGTGCGGACGACGTGACTATCGCATCTCGGACAAGACACGAAAACTGCCACATCGTCTTGACATGGGACTAATATCAATAGCATGTGCTTTGCCTTATATTATGTTCGTTGCTCATATATGTAGATTTGTATGGTGGGTGATGAGGAGGCAGAGGATCAATGTCCTGAGCAGCTTCGATTGTGGATAGAAACCATCATCACTGCTTAGGCGTACCAGATGTATCTCACTTATCACTTCTCACTTCGCCTTCAGCTTGAAACATCCATCTTTATACTTCAACATAGTATATCGTAATCATAAGCTCGCCGTCAATAAGTTATCGTGTCGGTACCCAATACGCCGAGAACTTGGCGATGCTTCAAGCTCATCTTCCAAGACTGTAGTTCGTCAGTGCACCTGAACTTGCTCGGCATCTTTCTCATAATCAGCAAGGTGTACGTACATTTCACAGCTTCGTCTAGGCATATCCTCATCAGCAGAACCATAAGCTAGTCTGCTTAATCACGTCTTGTCCTAGAGTTCAACACAGTTCTACCAGTTCTGAATTGCCGCTATCAGCTATGCATGAACTTAGCCAGCTTGCTTGACGCTGATTGAATTGGTACCTCCTCTTCCTCATCATCTGTAGCTTCGTAGTTCTTCTTGACCTCTTTGACAGGTTTGGCGGGCTTGGTTGACTTCGCAGCAGGCGCTTCCTGCTTCGCTTTTTGTTCCTTCTTGGCAGGCTTCTGGGGCTTAGCAGGAGGCTTCTGTTCCTCTTCTTCCTCGGCTTCCGGAACTGCGTCTTGTGGCTCTTGCGCCACATCATCTTCCTCATCCTCTTGGGCTACCTCATCGTCCTGAGGCTCAGCTCCGATTGGGTCACCGTCATATTGTGGTCGTGGGACGCTATGTCCTTCCTTTACCAACGCAGCCTCAATCTGCGGTAGTACCTCTACCAGCGCCGCCCACTGATCAATCGGTAATGAAATTCCCTAACATAGTCAGTCAAGCACATCATACGGATATCCACTATCTGATCCCGACAGACTAACCTTACTGCCTGGCTTGTGCTGTCCTGTTGCCTTATCCACATAATACTCTCGCAGCCCAATCATCGTACTCCCTTTGAACTCGCTCACTGTTACACGACGCATGCCGCCTGCATTCAGCTCCCAGAACGTGTTGCCATCATCATCTGTTTGTGCTTCGCTCGAGATTGGTGCCTTGTCTTGTTTGGCTTTGATGGTGGCGGCAGAGGTGATTGTTGGGGTACTGGAGGTTTTGGCGCGTTTGGAGGAGGGCTGCGAGGCGGTAGAGGCGGAAGTGGGACGTTTGGGCATGCTGGGGACACCTAGATAGTTCTGTTGAGCCTGTTGTTCGAGGGTTGAGAAGATGGAGGACGAGAAGGTCCAAGTCGCAGTGACGCGAAACATACACACGCTGTCACGTGATCTAATACATTGTATTAATACATCTGCTATGTAGAAAAGTATACATCAAAACATACACCTAATGTGTCAGAGTTCTAAGAGCTTGCAATAGCAGCCCAAACACCAAGCCTCTTGCCACCTCCTCCGCCTGCAAGCAGTCAAACACTTTTCCAAGTGCTTCTCCACTTGCAGCTGCCCCCATCACACTTGTCAATGCTTGCGGCATCCCCTTCTCTACTAGCAATCTCCTAGCCTTGACTCTCATTGCTTCTTTCTCTTCATCGGTCTTCTCAGGAGGCCATTGCTTGAGCTCCTCCTCCGTAGGAAGGGCATTCTCGCGAATCTTCAGTATGTGCGAAGCCATGCCGGCGTCAGATGTATTTGCCTCGAGGACAGAGTCTTGTACCAACGTTCGTATAGACTCTAGCTGTGGATTACCTGGCCGAAGAAGGAAGGTCTTAGCAGCGTTGAGCAGGGTACGGCGGAAGGTCCAGGCGGACGAGAGCGTGTAAAGCTCGTTGATCACGGTGAAGAGAAGCTCCACTGTCACTTGAGCTTCTCGCTCGGAGAGTGGCGCTTTGGCTTTACGTGCTGGCTTCTGTGAGTCTTGCGATGGTCCTCCTTCTGTTGATGACCGTGGTTTCAAACCGCTTGGACTTGCTTGGACTGGAGAAACTGATGCATTTTCCACGAGCTGACGACGCGTTCTGGATAAAGGATCAGGCGCTAGATCTAGCAATTTCTTCTCTAGTGCTGGTGTTGCTGGTTGTGATGGTATGTTCATGAAACTTTCGCCGTCGAAGCTCATATGTGCTGCTACGTCGTCATTGATACTTTGCGACCTCGCTGGTGGAATGTAGTCATCTGGAACTGCTGTGGGCGGCGGAGGAAGCTCGATCGCTCCAGGACGTTTTGGCAGTTGTGGTGGTGGCGGCGTTGATGCTCTGCTTGTGTCTCTGTTATCATCCGGTTTCATACTAAGTGGACGACCTGGCATGCTCGAGCTGCCACTTCTCCGTATGTCCATAGAATCTCTCAATGTCTCTTCTTCACCGTGACTTCCCGATATGAAACCATCCTCGGTGAACACGAAACTACTTCGCCTGCTGCTCAAGCTGGCGCCATCTCCATCAACCCGCTTGGCTGGCGTTGATGTGTTAGACGAAGGCATTGTTGAGGTCTTCTTCAGTGCAGGCGAAACAGCTATCTTGCCGAAAGCTCCAGTAACGCCACTCAAGACAGACTTCCCGCCACCTGCAACGTTCTTATTTGCATTATTGATAGCGCCTATGAAGCCCTTGCCTATATTGTCGAATCCTTTGCCTACGTTTTCGAAGGCTTGAGCGTTTGGCCAAAAACCACTGTTCCTGTTGGAGACATTTGGTGATTTCAGTGCAGCCGTGTCTCGATCCATAAATCTCTTCATTCCTTCACTATCAGCTATTGGTTGGTATGATAGAGCATCGAAGAGATACCGCTCAAGCTCTTCGCGCAACTGAGATTGACTGGCACCCCGCCAATTTGGCAAACTCGCATGATCTTCGGTAAAGTTCAAGCCAGAGATGACCGCAATGCGTCTGATAATCTCGTGTAATGTCTTGAAATCCTCGTATGATCTAGGAAACATCCAGCCAGGATGCTGGGCCGAGCGCGGCTCTACTTGAACGAGATATTCTTCCTCCGGCTGTGCTCGAAGCGCACGTCTATCATTCGGATCACTGTCGTCAAAGATCGATATGCTTGCTCGGTATAATGTCAATACCTCTGCTTTACGCCGTGCTGCTGTAGGACTCTCGGCCAGAGATAGCTGGTCAATGCTTGTGATTTGAGCAGGTGGGGTTAGTACAGCTTCCCGTGGTGGTGGTTCCACTGCTATCGATTGTGGAGACACCGTCGGTACCTGTGTTTGTTCGTTCGACTCTACGTTGCCTTGCGACGATGTAGGTGTTTGGATACTGGTAGTGCCTGTACTTGACAGCTCATCACTGCTTCGTGCTTGATCTAGACTTTCTCGAGCTCTTCTCGCATCCTCGTCGATCATGAGTTGAGTCAGTCTTTGAGCTTCCTGCATTGCCTCTTCCATAGCTTCCTCCGCCCTGCTAATAGTACGTTTGCGCTGTGCAAGACTCGGCCTTGTTTCTGCAGGTTTTGTATCCTGGATGGTTATACCCTGCTTCACTTGTGCCTCTTCTACAGCATCGTCAATGGCGTTCAGTATTCCTGGCTCCGTGTCTTCTAACAAATAAATGATCCATTCATTCAAGAACGCTGCCTGACTACACTTTGATATCGTCATATCAAGTACCAAATGTGCCAAAATCTGCTGTAGAAAAGCTTTGACTGGTGGACACTTTCTCGCGTCCTTATCGAGATAGCTCTGTAAGATGTCGTCTGCAGCCAGGCGTAATTTTCTATCTTGCTGTTCCTTATCGAGCAAGTTCGCCAGGTTGCTGTCCGGATTGGTCCTCAAGTACATGTACACTGCATCTTCTGCAGGCATGTTTGGACACATTGTGAAGACTGCCGCAAGCTCATTAAGCAGTACTACCACGATGGAGGAGGTGTGCATAACGAAGTCCAGGAACGACTCGGCTGGGCGCTTCTTATACATCTTGGTTGCAACACAGAGGAAGAAGTTGGATAGGGTTTGACGACATGCCGCTGGAAATGTAGGATCGGTAGGGACGAGAGGAGAGTACCACCACTTGACGTAATCGCGTATGATGGCGTCCGTCAATGCTGTGAGGGCTGCGGCTGTATCTGGAGAAAGTTGCGAATAGTTCTCAATCTTCAATGAATCTGCAGCGTCTCCGATTGCCATGCTTGGGCTGTTGTCTCTCCACTTCATCAGTCGCCTTACTACCTCCACGCCTGCTTCTTTTCTCCGACCTTCTGCCAAACTCTTGCTCGCGTCGTCTTGCCCATCATGACTACTCTTCTCCCAAGTCGCATGTAGATAGACACCTCCAACCACACCACCAAGCACCAAACCTACACGACCGAGGAGGATATATGTCGCCGCGCCGAGGCCTACTAGACAGCCGACCAGAGTTTCGTTACTTGCAGTGGCGAGAAAGGTTAAGGTACGATCAGTAGCTTCTTTGATAAGGTCGGCGGCATTGGTGGGGCTGAGAGGTGTCGTTTCGACTGCGTTGACGTTGGCAGATGGCGCATCTATTGATGCTTTGTTTGAGGTGCTACTTGGAGCATCGGCTTCGACATGATCGACGTCCTTGTCGTCCAAGACCCTTCCGTTGGGGACATCTGTCATGTTGGCGAAAAAATTGCCATACCTTTGAATCCAAGCAAGAGATAGCAAGGCGACAGCAAGGTTGTTGTTTACTGGACTCGGACAATATGGGATAGAGCCACGAGCCGCCGTTTGAACATCAGACGCCAAGGCCGATGTATGTATTGCGGGGTCAATGGGAAACTTATTTTTTGTATTTTGTTTTCCATTCATCTTCATGCTACAGTCGAGCACAGATCAAGCTTCATCAACATGGACACCTTGTGCGCCGCTTGCACTCATCCTCTCTTTGCACAGATCGACCCTGACTCTGACGAAGAAGATCAACAACAATCCTCAAGTGCTACATCTGATCCCACGAACATTGTACCGGACGACTGTGTTCTGCATTGCGGGCATCACTTCCACTGGGATTGTTTGTTGGAATCCTTTGATTCTACGGTTTGCCCGGCATGTGGAACTGATCTTAAAACAACATCACAAGATGGGCAGCCTCAATTGCTGATCAATCTGCACAATGAAGGTGGACTGCAAAACAATCACGATATTCTGCCCGCGATAAAAGAGGAGGCATATGTTCGACAGTTTCCGAAGGAAAGAAGGCCAAGAGCGTTCCTGGAGTATTGCCGGACTGGAGACGTTCCGGCTATGGTGGAGATGTTGCAAGATCTACAAGATGAACAAGACGAGGACGGGAAGATATGGGAAGCTCGTGACTTCCTACTTTATATAGATGGACTTTACCATGGCTGGTCACCCTTGCATACAGCAATTATCCATAAGAGACAGGAGGTTGCTTGGTTGTTGCTGCTTATCGGGTCATCGGTAGACCTGAATCGCTTTCCGGCGGAAGTCATACAAGAAGCTCTTTCACTAGGAGTGGATGTGTCTTCGACCTTAATGTCAATCGATGTTAGGTTTATGAGAGACACGCAAGGTAGGTCGGTGGAAGAGTTGGCGTCCCAAGTCGGCGCTCCGTGGACAGCATGGGTTGAGCAGGGATTACTGACACCAAACTATCGGTGGACAGAAGGCAACAGAAGAGCCTCAAAAGTAGAGAGATGAAAAGTTGGACAGATGTCTATCCCCAGCGAATAGGCAGACTTGTACAGACGGGCAAAAATTGTGCCCATGGTATCTGGCTTGCTCGAAACAGCATGAATACTGTGCAATTCGGACCAGGATAGACGTCAGACGGACAGTGTAGAGACAGGCAATGACAAGAACCAGCACTATCCACACGATGGAGTCGCTGTTAGCTGATGAGGCCGAGCTCAAACAAAAGGTGCAGATCTCTTCGTCTCACATTTGGGAGTGGTTTCGTTCTCTGATCCTTAGCTTCTCAGCTATCAGGCTCCCTTCGTTGTGCGTAGTCTAGGAATCTGACTTCCAGTCACTTTGTTGCCTGCGACTTTGCTGAACGGAAAGTGCACCGATTTCATGTTTCACAAGTTCACGTTACACGAAACTTCGAGGCGCGTCTTGTGCGACCTCAAACTATCTTATATTCCAACTCGAAGAGGAAAGGGATCGATGAAGCCAAACTCTTGCCTTTTGTATCAGAGGACCTTCCCATGACTCTTCTCAACATCAATCATATTCACTGACCTGCAGAGGGTCCACCACAACCTACAAGATGGCTTGCTTCACCGCTCTTCCATACGAGATTCAGCATCAAATTCTTTGCTACGTGCTCCCAGTCGACCTCTGCCGCCATACTTTGACTGCTAAAGTCTTACCAAGTAAAAGCCCGATCTGGACGTTCACCATCCAAGCCATTTCCATCCTCCAAGCTTCTCCTTTCCTCAAAGAACTTATCGTCGATATATGCCTCCATTGTCTTCATCAGCGCGAAGCGGATCACAATCAACTTACCACCATTCAAAGACGCATTGAAGACGAACACCAGGACGATTGTCAGTACTACTCTTTGCGCTACTCGAGTTCGACATATGCTATGGACGAGTTCTACGTGGAGGGAGGGGTAGATGTCTTGTGGGAGCACGACTCAAGCACACTTACTCCGTGTCGAGAGATTGAGACGAGGAAATCAGAAGAGGACGCTCAGATGGGTTACCCAGAAGAATCGTGTAAGGATCTTAGGAGATTGTTGCGTGCCTTGAATTGCAGTAACAACAACGGGAAATAGCGAAGGCGTATCGCACGTCGTACGTTTAGCAGGCATTTCTACTTCTCACCACATCACATCATGCCACCTACTCGAACAAGATATTGGTGTATCACCCCCTTCTGATGTTATTTCCTACTTTTCTGCTACATTGCGTCGCTCGAAAGTCAAGCGTAAAAGTACGGTTCGAGCTTATATCCAAAAATAAGTTCGCTTCGAGTGTAACTCAAACCCTCGACTATTTAAACACTCTGTCCCACGGTAGTCCGTCCTTCTGCAACCTGCGACAAAAATTCGCCTCCGTCTCAACAGCCAAGTCAGGTTGAAAACACCCCAAGAAAAACAGAAAAATCGAAAAAGCTCAGACAACAGCAGTTACACAAAGTCAACTGACAATACACACATCCCAACAGACAAAGCCTGGACCAAGTCAAACTGCTGGTCGCTTCAACTTCGAATAATCAGTCGCCATTACTCTGGTCATGCCACACTCTGTATACCTATTTAGATCTTCCAAGGTACGCGTTAACCACCTTATGGTGTAAAATCATACGTAGACTAAATCCATCAATCAGGGCTTATCTGCACTCTGACGGCAAACTTCACGACCGCTTCTGTTTGATACAAAGGTTTGCGAACCCAGTGGCCTCCTCCGCTCGTTACCTTATGAGCTTCGGGAGCCCATATTGAACGAGGTATTGCCGATCGAAGATTGCAGATTTGACCCGGGTCTCTTCATTCAGCCAATCGTGAGCTATCGTTGCAACGCCGCCAATCTCGTCCTCGTGAGGCCATTTTTGAGCGATCAAGTAGCTTAACTGTGCCAGAAGCATTTGTCTCGACATGAAACAGAACTCGCTCAATTCAACGACAAGTGCCTAGCAAAGCTATGTACCTGCGGTCGTTACAGGGGAGAGTCGATGTTCGCAATCACATGTTATTTTTGTGATCGCTTAAACAGGATCAAATTGAAGAATAAGGATGCTGCTGGTCCCCCAGAGGAGTCGTGTGAGAAGCTCAGATTTCTGGTGGAGGACTTGAGGATATAGGCTCTATTTGGGTTCAAACCCGTGGGCATGCGATGGGCACTATACGCAGCTAGGCGCAATCACTCTAGGAACGCGATCTAAGAAATTCGGAAGGCCATCAGTTATCAACAGTGTTCCCTCAAGTGATCGTGTCCAATTTTGGGCGTGCATGGACTCTAGGTTACTTCGGAAATCCGAAAGGGATATTAGGATCAAAAACTACTGTGGAATTCCTGGCTCTACTGGACTTGTGTAATGGTATTGGGATCGCGCCGGAGGACAATCATTCTAGTTTGAGTAGTGGTTATTTCTGGTGTTATCACCGGTGTTCCAAAAGTTCATTTTGAAAGGGATACAAGGATCTAAAATACTATGGATCTCCTGGCTCTACTGGACTTGTGAAGAGACGAGGAGGATGATCTGAATGGTATTTCGAGTGCGCTGGAGGACAATTATTCTAGATTGGGTACCTTAGTGGTCGTTCTGGTGTTTACTGGTGGTGTCCAAAAGTTCTTTCACTTCCGGAATCAACATTAAAACGCCGCTTCGACCAATCATGCGATAGCTCTTACCTTCCATTTGAAACTTAAGGGACGGGACAGCTTATTTCACGCGCAATCTCTTCTGTCTTCTCTTTCTTTGTCTTTCAGACTCCTCTCTTTCATCCACGACTGCTAAGTGTACGAGGACTCCCGTCGACTATTCACCATATCTCTTGACACACGATTTCGTCTTGTTACCAGTCTCGATCTTCTCTCAACGCCCTCACCACAGAGAGCACGCGTTTCCAGTGACACCAGGTAAACACGATGGCTCAATCAATATTACTGAAACAACACTAAATTGATTATGATAGCGATTTTAAGTCGCTACCTTGCAACTTCACGAGACACCAAGCACAACAACACAATAATGACTTCCTTCGTCTCCTTGCCATACGAGCTTCAATACCACATCCTCCAATACGCGCTTCCACTTGAGGAGTATAGATACGACGACTGGAGATTTACCGGACCAATGGTCACCGTTCGCTGCACAGCTGCTAATCTCGTTCTCGCTCTTCCCATGCTCAGGCAGCATGTTGCAAGATCTGCGAAAAGCTGTCAGCTCAGCGGAAGCTTGATATTGCTGAAATGGACAAACAATGTCGTCGAAAGCCCCGGGACGTTGTGCCTGTGAATGGTATGCTGGTTCTTCGATGTGTGGCTGGTGTGGCGATATGATCAGGAGATTGAACTTTGAGGCAGGTTATCCTAGGACCTCAAATCGAGTGCTTGAGTTTCTCCTTGAGCATTTGCATGGAGGATGGTTTGTCACGAAGTGTTATGTGAAGCGTGAAGGTCCAGCGCTCCACAGGTATCGAACGTTATTCGTTCATGAGAACCCACACTCTTGTATACATGCTCGATACTTGAAAACATATCAGTATGAGTAACGATGGATAGGAATACGGAGAAGGACGGATTCAGCTTTCGCAAGGAGATGGTCAGTAGGAGGGTTGCGACTTCACTTGGGACGTTTCAGCTCTTGCTTCCCCAAAAGCCCCACTTTTACGACACTACAGAATAGACGAGTCCCTTTAGGTTCGCAATCTTCTTTCTCTTTCTCTTTTTTGTTTCTTGATTCTCATCAGCTTCTCAATCAAACTTGACGAGCCAGTCTTGTTGGCATCGCACTTATTAACACAATATCTTGGAATAAATCAAAGCTGCAATCTCAGTTTTACCAGCTCTAGCGTCAACGTCTTCGCCAACAAGCAAACAAACCAGCTGAAGGTAGGATCAGTGTTTATCTGCTAGGTGTCGTCTCCGCTAATCTTAGAGTGAAGTTTTCATCCATACTTTTCAAGCAAACGACAGCAACAATGACCTCATTCAACTCACTTCCGTTTGAACTACAGCAAATGATTATTCACGAAGCACTCGCACTTGATCTTTGCAGATCGAAATACAGCTCTGGCTGTCGTAACCTTTGGTCACCAATCATAGTATTCGAGAACCTGGCCTTCGATATCATCTATGCGTTTCCACTGTTAAAGGAGCGAGTGGTTGAAATATGTAACAAGCGTCTGTCACAACGTCAGCTTGAGCGAGCCGAATTCAACAGACAGTACAAATTAGATGAGGAGAAATATCTTGCAGCGAGAAGATTGTCATGTCCCTCCTTTAGTTCCTCCTTTGGTTCCTTGAGTTATTTGGAAACAGGGGAGGAGGCAAGGGCGAAAGCAGAGCAGGCAGGTCATCCCGTCCAGTCATGTTCTGAATTACGATACTTCCTGGAGCTGTTGCCCCGCGTTGGCAAATCAGGGAGCAATGGTTGTCACCTTGGGAGGCTTATGCGACAGAGATTGGAAAGTAATGACGAGGATATGCTCGTACTTGACTTCTTTTTGAATGAGAGGTTCAGAAAATGAGCCCTCATGTGACGCGTACATTGGATCAACAGCAACACAGCCTTATGCAGAGGTTCGCGGACGCGCTAACAACTCGTACTCGATGTTCTAATACTGAACCAAACTGTGGCAGACAGCTGTGTTCTACGCCTAGCCGAAGGAAAGAAGAACTACTATCTTTCAGGTCGTTGTGCTTCAGAGGATGAAGAACACAGAACATTAGAGGATTAGATGTGCAAGTGTTATGAAGAGGAGAGAGCGCAGTTCTGGCATTTCACCAAAAACAGAGGCAGACAGACTTCCAAGAGCAAGCTCTCACATTTGACACTGTTGGAAGTCATGGAATCTGAGCGTTGTACGAATGACTAGAGTCTGAAAACGACACATTCAAATGGCAAACAAAGAGTCTATATCCACACCTCACATACTACTCTCCGCGGTCTCCAACCTCGTAGCCACACTTCCCTTCCTCCAAGCATGCCTATGATCTTTCTCCTTCTTCGCCACACTCTCCTGCCCAACTTTACCCCAACCACCACCACCAGGCGTCATAATAATAATCCTCTCACCCGGCTGCATCGCCGCCGTATTCTTCCCCCCCAAATTAACCTCTCTCCACCTCGCCTCCTCGCCTTCCTCCGTCTTGACCTTCTTCTCCTTGTCTCCACCGGCAGCATCACTCATCCCACTCCCCACAACCACCTTCCTAATCCACAGATTCCTGCCCGTGCCTGCATCCTCGCCGCCTTCGAGACCATACGGTCTGAAGACACGTCGCTCGCTCAAGATACTAACTTGTACGGGAATCCTGAACTCAATATCGCGAATGACGCCTTCTCCGCCTTTGTGTTGGCCAAGTCCTGCACTGCCTGATCTGAGACTGAATTCGCGGAGGATAACCGGGTAACGGCGTTCGAAGACTTCGGCGTCGGTGATGCGTGTGTTGGTCATGTGCGTGTGGACACCGTTTGTGCCATCCCAACTACAGTAGCAAGAGATGGTTAGCGAATGATGTAGTCACAGAAGGATGTAGTATGCTTTCTTACGTTGGACCTGCACCGGAACCGCCGGCGATAGTTTCGTAGTAGCCGAACCCTTTCTGGGCTTCGGTGCCTGTTACGTTGCCGCCGAAACCGAAGGTGAGGTTGTTGCAATCTAGTGTTGTCGGGATGTGTCAGTGTTTCATGCGCAAGAGCGAAAGAAATGTATTCATTTACTCACCTCCTTGACTGGCCGCACAAGCGCTGAAAGCGCGGAGGACGACATCAGTGACCCGTTGCGAAGTGAGTACGTTACCGCCCACAACAGCCGCTTTATCTGAAGGCGAGAGAAAGCTGCCGGGAGGAATATTGACGGTGATGGGTTTGAGGCAGCCTTGATTGAGTGGAATGTCTTCGGAGATCAGACAACGGAGACAGTAGATGATGGCGCTGTAAGTAACAGCTCTTGGTGCATTGATATTGCCGTAAACCTCCGGCCCAGTACCTTCAAAATCGAACAAAGCCGTGCCTTTCTCGGCATCGATGGTGACTTTAAGCTGAATCGGGCTGCCGTCGTCCATATAGTCGATGGCTGTCAAATCCCTGCCTTGGAAGCGTTTGGCAACGTTCTTGAGGAGTTGCTTAACACTACGTTCGGCATTGTCCTGGATCTGGCGCATGTAAAACTGGACGACTGGTTCGGTGTAGTCGCTGATCAGGGCGCTGATGAGATTGATGCCCTTTTGGTTGGCGGCGATTTGGGCTTTGAGGTCGTTCATATTGTCTGCGAGACAGCGAGAACCACTGCAGCCTGGGTATTTGGCCGGATCGTCGTACAGGAGTTGTTTCATGCGCTCTTCGTTGAACTTGCCTTCGGAGACGAGCTTCTCTGATTCGATGGCCGCACCTTCTTGGTAGAGTTCGCGGCTGTGAGGAGGCATACTACCGGGCAGGATACCGCCGATATCTGCGTGGTGAGCGCGCGAGGCGACATAGAAGACAATCTTATCGCCTGACCAGGCTGGAGTGATGACAGTTATGTCGGGGAGGTGAGTTCCGCCGAACATTGGGTGATTCGATACTAGGATATCACCTTTCTTGAGTTTGCCTTTCCAGATCTCTGCTTGCTTCTGTACGCAGGTTGACATGCTGCCGAGATGGACGGGGAGATGAGGTGCTTTGATCGAGGTTAGCGAGGCAGAATTTGAAAGTCAATCCTGAAACTAACCATTTGCTACAAGGCCACCGTCCGCATCAAACAGTGCACAGGAGTAGTCGAGCCTTTCCTTTACATTCGTGCTGACACTGGTCTTTTGTAGTGCTCGGCCCATTTGCTCGGCTATAGCCATGAACCTGTGTGAGAAGATACTGAGCATGATGGGGTCGACCTCGTCTGTGCTGACTTTGCTCTCCTCTCCGCTGTCCTCACCAATGTTGATGACGACATGTGTATCGATCATCAAGGCTGAGGCACCAGGTGTAACTACGATGGTTTGTGTCTCGTCAACTAATATAGCTGGACCAGTGATTTGATCTCCAACAATGATGTCCTGGATTTTGTATATGGGAGTGTCTTTTCGACCACCTTCGAAGTAGACTTTACGAGTGTCGAACTGCCTGCCCTCTTTCGATATGTCCTTGGGCTTGATATCTTTGAGTTGGTGGTCGACTGTCTTCTCAAGACCTTCAAAAGTCTTGCCGATACCGCGAGCTCGTACATCGTCGACGATGATGTCCCTGTCAGGTAAAGTAAAGCCGAATTCCTGTTCGTGCTGCTTTACGAATGCTTTGCCAAACGACCATTCATCACCATCATACTCTTTGTCTGCTTCTTCTTTGGTAGGCTTTATGACCATAAGAGCAGACTCTGTACCTCGATATCGCATGTTGAGGTATTCTTCGAAGTGGATCTTTTCTTCTTGGAAACCTTGATCTGTCAGTGTGGCAGATGACCTTTTCTTCAGGTCGTTCATCTTGTCCTTCAGGTACTGCTTGACCTTGTCGTCGTCAGACCATATTTTGGATTCAGGCTCTTGCTGCTCGTCAACAACATCCGCCAAGGCCATGCCATAGGCTGACAGCACCGAAGAATATCTGTGGATAAGAATCTGCTTGATACCCAGCGCTTCTGCTATGGCTGTTGCGTGCTGTCCTCCCGCACCGCCAAACGTAGCCAATCTATGTTTAGATGTATCATGTCCACGAGCTTCGGTTAGTGATCTGATAGGCCTGGTCATCGTCTCATTCGCAACTTTGATAAAGCCGTAAGCTACCTCATCAGCTGACATCTTCTCTTTACTTTTGCTTTGTTCTTGATTAACCTTCTCAGCTAAGTCTTTGAACAGACTTTCACTTGCACCTGCATCGAGTCCTTCATCCTCGTTCTTACCAAAGATCTTGGGAAAGAAGTCTGGAATGAGACGTCCTAGAAAGAGATTGGCATCCGTAATTGTCAATGGACCGCTTTTCCGGTAACATGCAGGCCCAGGATGAGCACTTGCTGATTCTGGACCTACAACAAAGAGGCCGTTACGGAAAAAGAGTCGTGAACCACCACCAGCAGCCACCGTGTTGATATCGAGCTGAGGAGATTGAATGGTGACACCTGCTGTCGTGGTCTCGAAGACATGATCATATTTGCCTGCACCGTATCTGCTGACATCAGTTGAAGTACCGCCCATGTCGAACTACACAAGGTGTAAGCTTCTGGCGGTAAGAACGAATATAACACTATACATACTCCTATCACAGGTATCTTGGTTTCAGGATCGTAAGACGTAACAGCATAACCTACAACACCGCCTGCAGGACCTGACAAGATAGCGTGAAGACCAGTGAATGAGTCTACATCTGCGAGTCCACCGTCTGATTGCATAAATTCACAGCGAGCGCCTTTCGCACCTTTCTCTTCTTTGACCTTTCTTGTGCCCAGACCTCCTTCGAATCCTGCCTCGAAACCTTTGATATACTTTCTGATCGCAGGTGTCAAATAAGCATCGGCGCAAGCAGAAGTGGCTCGAGGCACGAGTTTGATCATGGGCATTAGCTCATGACTAAGACTGACATGCGTAAAACCAATTTCCTTTGCTACTTTGCCAACCATTGCTTCATGGTCCGGGAATGTGTAAGCATGCATCAGACAGACCGCTATACTTTTGATACCTTCATCATAGACCTTTTGCAAACTGGATCGAATGGTGTCCTCCGTGGGCTTCCTCAAAATCCTTACTGCCTCACCAGACATACCCTTTACCAGTTCGGCGTGCTTACTAGCTTTTTCTCGTGGTTCTGCATCTGTTTGAGCTCTTTCCGGGTCTTCCGCATAGTCTTCCAACGTCACTCTTTCATCAATTTCTACAACCTTTCTGTACAGTACATCGGGCTTGCGGATGGCCAAATCGAAAATGTTCGGTCGTGATTGATTACCAATCTCCAGACAGTCCTTGAAGCCTTTCGTCACGACCATGGCAATCTCTTCGCCCTTTCGTTCGAGCAGGGCATTGGTGGCGACAGTCGTACCCATCCGTATACTTTCAATCTTGGAGGTGTCTAATGGCTGCCCTCGCGGGATCTTCTCGCCTGTAAACTTTTCAAGTAGTCGACGGATACCTTCGCGCGGCGCATCGTCGTAGTTTGACGGGTCTTCGGAAAGCAGTTTTATCACGACATCGTCTTCCATCTTGCCTGAGCCGGGATTGCCCACGCAGTCGGTAAACGTACCGCCACGGTCAATGGCTACCTTAATGCCGCCCATTCTGGATTTTGATTACGATAATAATGTACGACGTTTTTAAACAGTATTTCTTCTTTCCAGGTCTGCTGATGAGCGCTTGTTCTGGTGGTGAATCACAGTCACCTCTGCACAATAGGCACGAATTTTCTAGAGGGATAGCACTTTGTAGAGAGGGTCAGGTACAAGATATATGGTGTTTTCAAAGGACTCACGGCGCGTGGTCATGCTGCAGCTGTTGATTCAAGTGGGGCAGGCCTATCTCACTATCTACACCTAGCTGGCAGCTTACAAATCTATCATATATTGGTGCATTGACATCCTCCTTCCAGACCTTCGTTGAGCCCAACTGTACATCATAGGACACCTCTTGATCTTATAATGGACGTGAAAGAAGAGATCAAGATTTATTCCTTCCAGAGGGTGGGAGATGACTTACGACCGACATCGGTCGATCTTCCAAAAAATAGCGGGGTCAACGACGGCATGTCCCAGCGAAGGGTACCAGGTACCTCGACATCCCTGGTGTTTGACTTCGCCTCTCCTCTCTCCCTCTTTCTTTCTCCCTTCATTACCAAGTCATTCTCTTCCCCTTCTCATGCTTACCAAGTCCGTTCTTTTGCTGTTAGCGGTGTTTTGAGCAAGACGAGTGTTACTACCATGTTTGCGTCAAGAATAAAGCAGCAAGTAACCGCTCACCATACAGAATGATACCTTAGTAAGCGGTTGATCATTGCCCAGATATTGTTCAAGCATCGCTGGAGATGTCCCCTCCGTCATGTACCATACACCATTCCGCTGGGAGAAGAGGGGAAATGCATTAGTGATTTCTGTGTCACAACCAAAGCGATGATCATCTTGCTCGACTGTGGTATAAAAGCTCACTACCTGTCCTGCTTGTTCCTGTTGTCGTGCTTCTTCATTCAGCAATAATCATTGTCTTGACATCATGAAGCAGAACACCTTCTCCGTGAAAACCCTTGCTTGTACTTTGTTCGCAGTAGCTGCTGCTGCTCCTGCGCCCGGCTCACCATGGCAGCCAATCAAGGCAGACCCCTGGCATCAGTCTGTATCCTGGCCCACGCCTTCATGGGCAAGGCCATGTTACACTCCAACTGCAACAGTGTCTAGTCCTGCAGGAGCCTCCCCTACTGTTATGACTACGACCACTACCAGCGTTACTGCTCCAACCTCCGGCTCTGGTTCACCATCTGCAACAATCAAGAACGGTACCGTGGTTGGCGTACACTCAAACCAATACAACCAGGACTTTTTCCTTGGTATTCCTTATGCTCAGCCACCCCTTGGTAATCTTCGCTTCCGCAATCCACAGTCCATCAATGCATCCTTCAGTGGTGTCTATAGTGCAACTCAATACTCGACAGAGTGTGTTGGCTATGGTGTAAGCATTTGCAGTCTTCAATGTGCTTGAATGTATCGCTAAGCCTTCTTAGAGCGACCAATGGCCTTACGCCATCAGTGAGGATTGTCTGTAAGTGTATGAGTAGTGACTGTGATGATTCAGAAGCTGATTCAAATAGGTATCTGAACATCATTCGACCTGGCAATTACTCGGCCTACAAAGAGCCACTTCCTATCGGTTTCTGGATGCACGTATGTCTTCCCTGGTAAAGAAGTCCAACTCTTGTATCTTGCTGACATTGTAGCGTATAGGGTGGCGGCAATGTCATGGGCGGTGGTATTGATCAGCGGTACAATCGTATGTCTTCCCTCGTATGAATGTCAACTCTTGTAGCTTGCTAACACTGTAGCAGTATCATTTATTGTGGAAAACAGTGTTGAAATTGGCAAACCTATCATTGGGATTTCGATCAATTACAGACTCAGTGCGTGGGGTTTCCTGGCCTCCAAGCAAGTACAAGGAAGCGGACAGACAAACATTGGACTTCGTGACCAGCGCCTGGCCTTAAAATGGGTGAATGAGAACGTAGCCGCATTTGGTGGAGACCCTTCGCGAGTAACTATTTGGGTGAGTACCGCAGCATTCTACTAGGGTTAAGATGGTTGGAACCATACTAATGTCTATTCAGGGAGAGTCGGCTGGAGCGACAGATTCTGGATGGCAGCTGATTGCATACAATGGTCGCAACGATTCTCTCATCAGTGGTGCCATTATGGAGAGTGGCAACAGTATCTCAGGCAGCCAAGGATTGGACTACTATCAGCCAAGAGTAGGTCCATTCACTTCTTGTGCATTTGAGACTCCCGCTAACTACATTACAGTACAACGCCCTCGTCAACATGACAGGATGTGCCAATGCCGCTGACAACCTCCAGTGCCTTCGAGACCTGCCATTCAACACTTTAAACGCTGCTATTAATACTACGTAAGTGTCATGTCCACTCTCAAATGTCTATACATGACTAACACTAGGAACAGATTGACTGGCTGGGGACCTATTGTTGATGGTGACTTCATCGAGCGTTTCGGTAGTATCCAGCTTGCTGAAGGAGCATTCCTCAAAGTCCCTATTGTCGACGGCACGAACAGTGATGAAGGGATCTCATTCGGCCGAACTGGAATAAACACAACAGACCAATTCGTTGCAGGTATTGTCAGTAAGTACATCAACCTCTCTATCTATCCTCACACCCTATATACTAATCGCTACCGTAGATGGCACCATCTCCCCAGGCCCGGGACTTCCTATGCCTCTAGCTCAACAGCTGGTTGACACCTATCTCTCATACAACATCTGTACCCTTCCGCCACTTACTCTTGGCTGCGGCCAAGTCCCGCCAAATCGTGGTGCTCTATACCGCTATGTTGCAGCCTATGCTGGTGACGCCGTATTCCTCGCCAACAAACGTCAGCAATGTGCTACGTGGGCCGCTAATGGTGTTCCAGCTTACTGCTACCGTATGTATTACCTGAATAAGTCTCTTCCGGATCGTTTACTAACTTCAACTTCCACACTACAGGCTTCAATGCGCAACCTGCCGGCAACAACATCTACAGCGGTGTCCCTCACTTCCAAGAAGTAGCATTCGTGTTCGACAACGAGAATGGTGTTGGCTATCCACCCATCGCCGTCGATCCCTTCCAGGGCAAGCCTCAGAACTTCTTTGATCTCGCCAGACTCATGTCCAAGAGCTGGGCATCGTTCATACACTCTGGTAATCCAAACGACTGGGCTCTACCTGCTGGCTCACCTGCTTGGCCAGTCTATTCTGTCAATGCACCTATGAATCAGGTGTGGGATGCGAACGTGACCGGATTGGCCTATGCTGAGCCTGACACGTTCAGAGCACAGGGACAGGCACTGATCAACTCCTTTAACATCGCTTACAATAGGTGAGAGGTGGTCAAGCAGGCAGTGTCAGTGGTCGGATACACTCGGATCGTGTGAGGTATGGTGTTGAGACGTGGTATTATTGGGAAGGAGTAATCTAATCAAGAGAGTATGATCTAAAGAGATGGCCGAGTATATTGATTTTTGAATAGTTACTTTCAATGTTTTTCTATCTCCTTCAAGTCTCGTTGTTACGACTACCGTACATGACCGCCCGAGCATTTCTCGAAGAGACATTAAGGTACGGAACCGGAGCGGAGCAGGAGCAGGATGGAACATCGAAAGAAACCACGATCCCAAACTCATCATATTTCACCCTGTCACCAGCAAGGTCTGCTCGTTCCGTCTTCGAGCGCGTGATGATACAAATGCACGAGTCGACTCGTGATTCTGGCTAGACGTGCGCCTATCGTTCTATCACAGCCTTGCTCCCATCCCGTGCATTAGTGCCTCAACGCCGGCCGCACTTGCATACATGCAGCATTAGCAATAGTGCACTATCATTGATTCAGTTGTAAGAGGCGAAGGCTAAGCCCCCGCACTACTCAAGTACTACTGTACCGTGTGCTACCAAGTATAACGCAGGCTATATCTCTCGTCCTCTTCCTGCTCTCACTCTAATATGTCGCGATCACGATCACGTTGTGCTGGTGGACAAGCTCAGTCTCCAGTGTTCTGCTGTAACAGTGCTGTCGTCCAATCTTGTCGAAATGTCGACTCAGCTCCAGATAAATCAAAGTCCATGGGCTGATCGCACCAAAGGATCGACCTACGGTGCAACGATTACTTTGAAGACCATCGATGGTGCGGTTCTCTTAGGTATGTAATTTTGCGTGTTGTGGGCTTATGTCCAAGTCATCCTCAATACCTCAGTCGACGAACGTATCTCCTATGCCCTGCTCTGCTGCGACAAACTACTCCTGAGGTTCTCGGACTCTCCGAGCACTGCTGACTACCCATATCCTATGTAGCTGCCCTCTCATTTTTCACCACTGTGGCAGGTACTTCTCTCTGGCGTCTCGTCCGTTTCTCTGCACATCAAGTCCGCACTCGCTCTGCCAAGCCTAGAGACGGTCTATACCATGCTCACAACATCGTCCTTCGCAACGGTGCAAGCATGGAGAAAGCTCTCTGGGATACCCTACGCATTGGATTTGCTTGGTGAAATTCTGCTGCGGGGACTTTGTCTAGGAGCCTCACCTTGGCGTCAATCCGTTCTCTGCTCTGTTGCGGCTTCCAGTGTCCTGTCTGCCAAGGCTGTACTCTCCCACAATACAATGGGCTTGATCATGAGCTCGAATTGTGGACCATTGTTCTTCAATGATAGTACCGGTTTGCTTCCCTATAACGATGAGAAAGAAAAGAAAATTGAGGAAATCAATACCGCTACTGAATATGTGCGTTCTTGCTATCGAAGTGTCCCGGGTTCGCAATGCAGCTCGAGCTACATCGTGCAAAGTTTGCCCTACAATATAACAACAGACGCAGCATGCCCCTTTGATAACGAGCTATGTGCAAATCTGTAGGGAAGCGTCATTATCGATACTGGGCTAGTCGACTCCAGAGCCCACTTTGGGCTTAACACAGAAGACGCTGCAAGAGTGTTTTATAGGAGACTTACATCCTGCTCCCCACTCCAAGCACAAAGGTATACCGCGTCTTTGAAGGACAATGCTACCATTCCGGAGTTTGACTACTGGGCAGCATACTATGGTCGAAACACTGATCCCGAGGGTCATTACCACAATGAAACATGTCGAATCTACGGCCAGAATTTTGCCGGAACTTTTCCCTGAGACATCACTGGGTACGATCTGATGCAAGTCTAAACTCCTCCCAACGTAAGTGAAACCACGATAACCAGTAGCTGCTACGACAGAACTAGCTCCCATCTCGAAAACAACCTAGAGGTTCCGTACTTAGGGTGGGCCTGGCCACCTTTGCAGGGGTTTCTAACCCAGTCTGGTGATGTGACATTGCTTATCTTGGGTCAGACCGTCGTTTAATATCTGAAGCTGTGTTTCGATCCTTTCTTCTCAGCCTACTTCCAAATACCTGGGGGAATCTCGGGGAACGGTACCACCGACTCCTTGTTTACGTCCTTCGATTACAATTCTCAGGTGTTCGCCATCGGCACCACTATGGCGTGCATAAACCAGTATCAAATCTGCGCTTCGGCGGATCCGAGTAGTTGCAGTGCACTAGCAGGACCATCTTAGAGTGAAGTAAACCTCGGTTTTCTGAGTAGCAATCAGCTGCGTACCGCCATGCGCATACGGCAATCCAGCTACGCACTACTAATCTCGATGGGTGGGCCGATTGTCGACTCCCGCTCGCTGCTCGCAACCCAAACAGTGTTGCCCGGCAAGTTTGGATTGATACAGCCGTCGCCGCCTGACAACCAATGGATCCTGGAAGTGGAGAATTTGTTTCAGATCGGGCTGGCTCAGCTACAGCGACAAATAATAGAGTACGTCGGAGGATATGTAAGCGCGGACGATGCAACGCAACCGGGCCAAACGGACGTCTTCTGCCAGCAGCAAATGGTCCCCCTGCCTGCCGGCTTCCAAAACTTCAGCATTCTTGGTATTGCTATACTCATCACCATAGGCGGCCTGATCATCATCCTTGGCTACTCAATTGACGGTATAGTTGGATATATACAAGATCACTCTGCCCAAGCCTCGTACGCACGATTGTCTTGGCAACTTGAGAACAGCCTGCAACTTCAGCGAATGGCCCAGGAGAACGCTGGCTGGGGTGCTCCATGGGCTAGACAGCTTGATACAGTTCCACACTCGAACGGCAGGGCGATGCTTGGGGTTTACCACAGCTCGGGAGGGGACACGGATGGCGCTCGTGCTGGGATAGTTAAGGCGGCGTCTGAGATGGAAGAGCTGGATAGGGACAAGGATCACAGCTATCGTGATGAGGAACAGCCGAAGGACAGGCTGCTCCCGCGGTCTTACATTACGGAGGCTAGTTCTTTGGCTGGTGATCAATAGTCGCTGATTCTGTGCCGGTGCTTGGGGGCGGTCCAGCAACTCCTCATCCTTGACCTCTAGGTTTCATGTCGGGTCCACGGTTCCACTCTTCCTTTGATCTGAAGGCGTACGTGTAGCCCTGGAAGCCAGAACACCGCCATAGGAATATCGCAAGATGACCAGCGTTTATCGGAAGCACTTCTTATACATATAATATCAGCAATAGATTCTTCAAAAGGGTTGCGCCAGTGCAATCGCCACTCACACGCTGCTCCGACTACAATACCCTATAGACCTGCTGCCGCTTACCTTATGATACCCGCTTTCGCGCTGCCATCGCCTCCTCCTCAATAGCCTCCTCTTCTCCCCGATGTGCGGCCTCTACAGGCCATAGATCACGACTTCAGGCCTCGAGAAATCAGAATCTTATGATGGCTATCAGGACAAAGCCTTAGCCTGTTCCTCCTAGTTAGACATGTTTAGGATGTGAAAAGCTCGTCCTCAAAACGTAATCCACTTCATCACTTCAGCACCATCAGCACCAGACACACAACCATTTTTTGTTCCACAAAAACCGAAGTCGAGATCCAGATTCAGATCCAGACCCGGATCTAGAATCCAGAAAACGCAATAAACATCCATCGAATGTCACTGCGATACCACAGAGCATAACACTCCCTCCCCGCAAATTCTTCTCATGATTTATCTCGCATCAGAGCAGACATGAGCGCCCAAGTATATCACTCAGCCGCAACAGACGATCTTTGATGTCGTCGCGGCTGAGTTGATCCCACCCCCAATTCAGCAAGCACAAGCGAAAGCCCCGCACCCCACAAACTCTCTCCACGTTTGTTTGCTCCGATTCTTGCCGATCTGCTCGTGGCTGACTTGGATGACGCTAGACCTCGAGTACGTACACTTCTCCGCGACAAAAAAGGTCTGGTTGTGCCTTCTGATTGATGCTTGCCAACGTCATGCTTCCCGATGGCTTGCCATTTAGGCGGCACGGTGGTGGAACCTGTTTGGCCGCGTGATATATATGCTTTGTGTTCCTCTTGCTCTTTTGCTTTACTTGACTTGATATACTAAGATATCGGCCGTTCGAATTTATCAGTGGTTGATTTTCCAATCAATACAGCATACAAATACATCTATAGTCACAAGCACCGCAAGAACCACAAAAGCTCGCTCCATCCTCAGCAGCTTCCAACCTCCAACACATCCGTCCGGCACTCACTACCCACCTTCCTTTCAAAAAAACGAAAGAAAAATGCCACACCTCTTCTCCCGCTTCCACAAGCCCAAACCCGACCCCAAGCAGCCCCAATCCACAACCCTCCAACTCACCAAATCCGCTCCTAACCCACCCAACCAAACCAGCACCAACACAACAGCAAACCCCCTCCAACCACTCGCCAAAAACCGCACCGTCGGCCCTGAAGTCAGCAAAATGCGCGAATGGGATTGGGCGGAGACGAAACGAAAGGACTCGGGTACTGGCGCCGCGTTTTTGGAGGATGTGAGGATGCAAGGGACGGCAAGTCCAAAGAGTAGTGTTGCGCAGGGGGCGGGCGTGCCGCTGAATGGGATTTTAGTGAATAAGAGTGGGTTGGGGAAGAGTTAGGGGGGGAAAGGGGGGTGAATGGATGGATGGGAGGTTTGAATGAGACTTTATGATATGGGCATGATGAATGACTGTGGTTGAGATCAGCAGGGATGGATGCTCTTGAAGACCTGGAGGAGAGGAAGTCTCGGCTTGCGTAACTACCGTCAGATTGACTGGGGATTTGGTTGTTGGATGTGGAACATAGGCGTACGAGTCAAATGCTTAAGGGACTCAAGGATGGGGCGCATGGAGAACCTGTGCAAAAGAAACACGTAAGATCAGAGCAACTCACATCACGCTATTCAGACTGTCTGGCCGAGCTGTATGGCCCAACATGAATATCAGAAAATTAGGTCGGAGCACAAATAGTAGTATGTATCTACGCGTATATGCGCCAAAATGTGACTAGGCAAGAATCGTATTCGAGTGAGAAATCTTTTGGTGCTTTGCCTGCTTCTTACTTTGGAATACGTAATGTGAGCACTTGCTCCATTTCCTGCATGATAGTATAACCTGGATATTTTGATCATTCTGATTGGGCATCTTGACAACCTCCGAACCTCCGTGGCCGCCAGTGTCCTCAATCGTCATTATACAACGGATGAACACGCTCAAGTAAAATACATAGTCAATGCTCCGTACTCGAAGAATAATAGCTCAAACACTACAAATATCCTTCCCTAATCATAATCAATCTCTTCACACAAAATCCTACAGCACAACAGAAATGGCACCAATCCCTCTCGTCCTCTGCGGCAAGAGTGCAATGATGGCTGAATCTTTCATGAACGCACTAAATGATGAGGAATATCAAGGTATGCCCACGCCATGTCTCTTCGCTCAAGCAAGACTTCACAGCAACGCCTCCACACATCCCTGAACACGCACCGGCAGCCGCAAGAATCACGTCGTCAACTTACACAATCCCTCCCAGTAATCCACGTCTGCCACTCCTACGAAACCGCCTCCACCGAAATCCCGCTCCTCCTCCAAGGCAAACCGCTCCCCAACCCAGACTCCGCCCTCTCAACCTTCCACCCCTCCGCCTCCCATACCAACAACTTCTCCGCGCAACAAATCCCAAAAGCAATCGTTCTCGGAAAAGGTTTCTCGAACTCTGAAGTCGCGAGTTTGCATAAGACGATATCGAGTCAGGAACCCACTGGCAACAAGACGGTGTGGCTTGTCCCCGACGATGACAAGTTTAGCTTGGGGATGAAGGTTAAGGCGATGGCGAGCGCGGGGGTGCTTTTGCCGGGAATGATTGCTGAGAGGGTTAAGGCGAGTTTGAGGGATGAGGTGGGTTTGGTGAAGGGGAAGCAGTTGGGGGAGGTGGAGGGGGGGATGTTTGGGTTTTAAAAAAAGGGGAAGAAAAAAGAAGCGCATATTTGGTTGATGCTGGTGGTGGTGGAAAAGGTCGTCACTTTGTCGACTCTTCATCTGTGAAGTGCTTGACCATCGCTGGTCAAACTCTCGATTTTGGACTCTACTCTACTCTACTCTACTCTGCGCATCTCGACCAGCTACTCTCCACTTTCTCTTCACACCTCAATCGCCACAGCCGGACCTCCAAATGACTCGATGTTGGGTATGCACCGACCCCTTGGTTGGGATGGCAGGAGGTAGAGACAAGATACCAACATGCAGTCGAGTCCTCGGATAATGAGGCGTACTTGTTCATGAGTGAAGCAGCAGTGTGGCATGGGTATGGCTACTGAAGATTGGACTATGTAATGGAATAACTCAACACAACTTTCACCATCTCATTTATATCATACCTTGGGGAGAAGAAGTGCAAAAGGTAGTGATGTTATACAATTATTACTACATATGTATATATTTGCCATGCGATACGCTAGATGGAGCATTATAACAATGCCATGACCGACCTTCGAATTACCAGTTAAATACACACTCCATCACTATCTGGCCGAACTACCAGAACTCTCCACTCCTCTCGCATCAGCCTCCTCTTCCTCCCTTAACTCCTTCGTCTTAATCCCACCCTTCTTCACCGCTTCCTCATCCACACTCTCCCTCTCCGGCGAATACTCCTCTCCTTCCCCATCATCCTCGGTCGCCACTCTCTCAAAGCCTTCTCCCTCTCCCGGTCTATCCTTGATAAAGCTGTCGACAATATAATACTGAATCGCATTCATGATAACCGGAAACACAAACATGACGAATGCAATTTGTAGCGCTTCACTTCCTTCCGTCCAGCGTAGTGCCCAGTCGCCAACCCATGCTATCCATGGCAGGAGTTGGAAGATGAAGAAGACGCAGGCTTTCATCAAGACGAGGCCGATGAAGTAGATGAGCGATTGTTTGAGCCACCATGTTGTGTGCGGTGGTGAGCCGTAGTTGCCTGAGCGGAGGGATTCGGGGGGGTTGGCGAGGGCTGTCAGGCCAAAGGCGTGGTGGAGGAGGCGGAGAAGGACGATGAGGATGGGTATGCCTATTGTTGTCTATATTGAATGCATTGTATTAGTCTTATCCCGTGTTATGTAACAAGAATGAATAATAGCAGAATTACTTACATCAACAGCGATATTAATGAGATAGAACGAGCATGGATTAGGCATTCGTCCTTCAGCGTCTGCCGCAGCCAGCTGCGCACTCAATTCGAGCACATCAGGTCCGTTGATCTCGAGGTCTCCGCTCCCTGAACTGAGCATACTCATGATGAGATTGAGAACATGCAATAATGCTGATCCAAGTACTTGTTTCGAGGCGTCAAATGCCCAAACCTTGACAGGACGGCGTGGTACCTCGCGCCATCGCTTGAAGACGAGGGAGAGAATGGCAAGAACACCTAGACCAGCTTGAACGAAGAGAGCGAAGGGACCGAGGAGACGACATTCGCCTTGCTCTGAGCCAGCATCGGGCGTCTTGGTAGAGGTGGGTTTGCCTGTGGGTGCGCTAGGGGAAGTGGTAGTCGCAGGGGTAGTAGTGCTGAAAGCAGCCGAACTACTAGATGAAGAAGACGAAGACGTTGATGTAGATGCAGGTACCGTCATCGATGGTGAAGGAGGTGGCAGCAGAGGATTCTGATCCTCCGGCGGCGCATTATCATTTCCCAACAGCTTAGTGCCAAACACCAGTACCGAATTCGCAGGTATAGGTCCGATAGCTCTCGATCCGTACGCAAGCGCCGAAGGTATCACCAGTAGTCTTTCTTCTCCAATACACATCCCTAGCAAGCCTTCATCCCAGCCTCTAATCACCTGTCCTACACCCACTTTGAACGTGAATGGCTGGTTGCGGTTGTAGCTCGAATCGAAGGGAGTGCCGTCGGTGAGAGTACCATTGTAGTGGACGTGAATGATGTCGCCAATTTCTGAAGGGTGTTTACATGTTATAGGAGGGGTGAGATGAGTGATATTTAGGCCGGAAGCAGTGATTTCGGGTGTAGCATGGCTGTGGTCCAGTAAGGCGAGGATGGTGACGACGCCGGCGATGGTGGAGGAGTAGGTGGTTCGCATGCTGACGATGAATGCGCAGTGCAGCCGACAAGCAAACCAACAAGGACACAAGATTGATGTTCTAGCTCAAGGATGAGCGGGAAGATGATCTGCTGTGGCTTGCGAGAAAGCTTGGTAAGCTGGTCAAAACCCACCCAGCATGCTTCAGTAGTTCGAGACACTTCACATAATGAATCAATAACTGTGCAGCGTAATGTAGTAATGTCTGTCATTATATTGCCCAGATTATAGGGTCAAGCTACAAAAGAAAAAAGCAGATCTATCTCTCCAGAACCAGCTGATCATACAGGATTTTATCCAGAAAAACAAATAACCAAAGAATATACGCCCAAAACTCTTATCCAGATCGTTAAGTTGCTGCTTCCAGCACATCAAAGCTTACACGGTCCCTCAATCGCGGTGAGAGGCTCCGTCGTGCCTCGGATCGAGATGCCTCTCTTGCTCCTGCTTCTCATAAGCCACACCATGTCTATCACCAGCAATTGCAGTGTGTTCGTGTCCTCCACTGCTTGCGTCACTCGGCTCCTTGCCCTCCAACATCTCTGAATGTGCCGCGATACCGTGGCGGTCACCCATTGCGATTTCACGACCTTCTTGGTCTCCACTCTGTGCATTGGCTGGTGTCCACGCAAGGTAATCTCTTCGTACCTCAACGTAGTCGTAGGCAAACTCTCCAAGCTGGTCGTCATCCATACCGAGTAATTCAGCCTCCTCACTTGCCCTCAAGTGCAGACCAGGAATCTTGTTGATACCAAAGGCGAGAATGGCACTGATAGTGAAAGCCCAGGCTAGGCAAGCAATCGAGTATGCGAATTGGATGTAGAGCTGTTTCCAGTTGTGCTCGACCCATCCGACTGGTCCGTATTCCAAGTTGACACCATCGAGACCGATGATATAGCTTGCTCCGAAGAATGCATTGGCCCAGAGACCTAAGAACCCAGCGACACCGTGCTCGGCGAACACATCCATAGAGTCATCGATACGAATCCAGTACTTGACTATAAATGAGTTAGCAAATTAAGCTCGAATGCTGAAAGCTTTGATTTAGAGGAAACATACTCTTGGTGGCAAAATTGCATACGACACCAGTAACAACACCAAGGATAACAGATCCCCAAGGAGAAATATAACCAGAAGCAGGAGTAGCAGCGACAAGACCACAGATACTACCGGAACACCAACCGACCATAGACCACTTCCTAGCCAATCTCCAATCGAGCAATACCCAGGCAATAGCCGCGAACGCTGCAGTCAAGTTGGAGTTCCAGCAAGCCATGACAGCCCTCAAGTTGGCACCGAAAGCACTACCACCGTTGAAACCCAGCCATCCGAACCAGAGGAAGACAGTGCCGAGAGTGATCAAGGAGACGTTGTGAGGACGGAAGTTCAACATCATCTTTTCTTGACGACGTCCGAGGATCATAGAGTATGCAAGAGCGGAGGCACCGGAACCGATCTCGACAGGACCGCCACCAGCGTAGTCGAGTACGCCCCAGTTGAATGCCCATCCATCAGCACCCCATACCCAGTACGCAATGGGACAGTAAACGATTGTGGCCCAGAGGAAGATGAAGACGAGTGCTGGGATGAGACGACCACGTTCGGCAATCGCGCCTATAACAATAGCACCTGTGACGGCACAGAATTGAAGCTGTGGAAATAGTGTCAGAAGTCATTATAGAGACAAAATCTGCCATAGTGTGCAGCGCAATTTTTCGACATACCTGATAAAACGAGTACAATAGCTCAGGGACTAGAGGACTACCAGGACTTGGTGCTCCGTAAACACCCTTCAGACCGAAATTGTCGAGATTACCGATGAAGTGGTTCGTCGCGGTTCCGCTGAAAGCTAACGAGTATCCCCAAAAGTACCTAAGTACCATCGTCAGCAAATTGCTGGGCGGAATCTTGGAAACGCATCATACCATTGAAAGTTGATTACACTCATCGACATCATACAAGCCCAAATCATGCTCAGTGCAGACTTTCTTCTTGCAAGACCAGAGTATAGGAAACCGAGACCCGGTACCATGACTAGCACCATTGCCGCTGCAACGATGATGTATGCTTGATCACCAGATTGATACCATATGTTCATATTCTGTTGGTTTCGTAATTAATTGCTGGGTTCTTTCTTTGCATGGAGTATTTTTGGTGGGGTAAGTACATACTATGACGCCTGTTGAGAAGAAATCCATATTAGCACCAATCTCAGCATTAAAATCATTAGTGGTAAAAACATACTCGAATCACCACCATCCGCACCAGTTCCATTGTAAGGTACCGCCGACATGGCGGGCTATTGTGTATGAAGAAGGACTCTTGTGGGCGTGCTCGATGGGGTAATGGTCGTCAATTACAAGAGTGCCTCGAGGCAGTATAGGTGGAGGGATATTGCGGGTAGGTCGGTAGAGTCGAAAGGTGGGAGTGAGTGAAAGGAGAGAGCACAGAAGAAGAAGAAGAAGAACTACGAATCTGCGTAACGGCGGCAGTGACGGTGTTGTTGTAGTAAAATAGTTAAGACGAGGGACAGAGGTTAAACGTAATTGAAACAGCGATAGCGGCGACACCAATGGGAACCAACGAGTCTGGTGCTTGCTTGGCCCACACTGTACCTCTTGGCAGCAGATAACAACGTTCTTTGAGATGCAAGGCGTCTTGGTATAGATAGGCCAGACGGGAGCACTGCCACTTGCTCTTTATCCATGCTGCTACTGCTGCTTTCCTTGCTACTGTGCTAAAATATTTGAGTAGAATAGACGCCACACAAACGAAGTAGGAGCAGTGAGAACTACCGAGGGTTGGGGATTGCGACGTCAGTGGAGCAGAAACGAGACACTACCGTAAAACAAGAAGGACCGAAGACATCAGCCTCAAAGGCCTCACAAAATCGAACTGCCTTTGGTCCCTCGATCGGCGACAAACCGGACGATAACGACGGTACAAGTTTAGCCACTGATTGCCATCTGAGAGGAACTATAATAATGTAGGGGTTTTTACTATGAAAGCTTGACCGTTTCACAACAAAAGATTGTTATCACCACTCACCAGGCGGGATGTATGGACATTTTGCCTACTGCGACATCTCCCGAACTGACGTAGACATTATGCTAAGTACCTGGACGAGACTTCACTAGGCAGGCTCTGCAATTGTGGTTGAATCAATCGTCTTGATCTGTTTGGTGGTTGAGGATTCAAGTTTGTGATGATTTACGATTAGGCATCAATGGTAGACGTCCCAGACCAATCATTTCAAAAGTTCTTATCTTTGCGCCAAGGATCTCCATTGCATAAGGCTTGAAGTAAGTTTGGACACAAGTCCCCGCCAACCTCCATACAAGCACGTGACAATCGTCCTGAAACTCCAAGGAGTCTCGTGGCTCATCTCGAGCGCGGCAATCTGCAACCTCTAAGAGCAGAGTCTGGGGCTGAGCACCGATCCGTAGCGCTTGTGTACGAACTGATAACATGCGATGGTCGCGTGGCTTGTTGCTTTCTTCGAGGTAGGCAGGGTCCAGGTCTGATTGTGTGTTAGTCCGTGTTGACTAATACCCCATCATGGAGAAGAGATAGCATCGAGCTTAACCCCACCAAGCTACATGTACTCCGGACTGGGCGTGATCGGAGGGCGTACGTCGGAAATGTAAGAGGCGGATAGGGGTGATGTTCTTCTCGTGCATAGTCGTGGTCGAGACTCACGATGGGCAGCCAGCCATGCATCAGAGAATGTAAGTTCGGGCGTAGCTTGGTCTCTTCGTTGGTCTTTTTGCGCACACCATAGTCGTCTGGTGTCGCGGTTTTCTGATGTGCTTTTTTGTCTCAATGTGAAGCATTCGCTCTGTGCTCGTGGCACAAAGTTTTGAATCTGTCGGCGACCAGTACAACGGACCAATCGTCTCAGTCTCACGTCTTAGGCTTATCAGAGAAGCACATGTGGAAACATGTTCGCCGTAACAGACGACGAATTCTGCTCGCGTCATGACTATGTTCGGAAGACGAATCATCCTGGCTGTTTATTGATACTTGTATCGGGAGAGGATGTAGGACAGGACGAATTTCGCCCTCGAGTTCGACACGGCTGAACAGTCCAATTGACCATATCCTGCCCTGGGAGCTGTCGGAGTCGCGCCACCTTCGCAAGAGCGCCTCCACCTCATTCCCGTCGACCTGCTCTCTCGCTGATCCAAGAGTGATATGTGGAATCTCCACTACACATGACGGTATATCCCTTGTGCTCTCACGTCATCTTGCTGTAAGGGTAATATATCGACAGCAAGTACCATATCGTACTCGTTCCAGACGATGTGCTTTGACCGAACTTTGACATCTCCAAGCGATGGAGTGGGATTTCGCTCTGATCGATACCCTCTCATCGTGTAAAACGATTCCCATACTAAACGGAAGTGATAATCGACGTATTCGGCCCATATCACAGGTTCTGATTCTTTCGACATGCTATTAATCAGCAGGACAAAAGGATCCTGGATGAGGTGATTGCCTTGGTCCAAAGTGTCTAGCATCTTGCGACCATCAACAAAGTCGAAGAGCCGATCAGTTTGGTTCAGAAGCTCGTGAACATGATTGGCTGACACTTTTATGTAGAAGTACGACGCGTCCAGCCTGCGGCCAAGTAGTGGTATAAAGTCGTCCATAACAAAGCAGGGTGACTATCTTGCGAATGCATGTACTGCAGGAAGTGTGGAACGAAAAGTTCGCGTATCCATCTGCACCTGGCGCGTACGTGGTGTTATGGTGTCACATGGAGTACATCGCATTGTACCACACCCGGTGTACATACCAAACAGGTCGAGCGGCTATGACTTGCCTATGTCACAACAAGTGTAGCCACAGCTACGCATGACCAACGGGCCTCGACCGATATAAGCTCAGAGGACGATGGATGTGAATGCTACGACGCAGCAGCGCCATATTGCTCAAACAAGCTCGCACTCACCTCGAAAAACAGCATCACGAACACTGCTCCACCGTACCAACCATATCTCGCCCCGTCGCATCTCGACAACTCTTTCACCTCCAGAATCGCTACCGAGTCTTCGACTTCTCTGCGTGCTGCCGTATGCTTGAGACGCAGCTCCCATATCTGCATCTTCACCGCCTTCACCCGACGCTGACATGAAGCCACAACTCACTTCTACCGCACCCCAAGCATCACCTTCCTCGCCTCTTCTCATCCTTTCCTCTTCCTCTCTATCCATGACCACTTTGCCGTCGTCATAGAGATCGTCCTCCGCGTCGTAAGCTCGCGGTCGTCTTCCATTCGTTCCTCTACTGCGTGGCACGCCAAGACAGCGCACCCATACTGCTTTATCAAGGTCGGGCCCTTCTACCATGCTCACACCGCCCGCGCCAGCACGGTCGTCAAGACGTCGAAGTTTGGGAGGAAAGCTGGACAAGAAGGAGGCATTATAGTGATTGGCAAGAAGGGCGAGGTGCTGTTTTAGATAGGCGAGTTCCGTGGCCGAGAGCAAGTCATGCGTCGACAGGTTTGGGTCGCTGTCGGTGGTTCGAGAGAGGATGTATTGCGGATGTGCGTCAATCTGACGAGATGTTCGGATCAGCATAAATCAAGGTGGCTTTCCGAACGTGTCTGGCTGGAGGCTTCACATACTTTAGCTATCCTACTTCGCAGAAATGATCGAACAACAAACTTGTATCTTTCAAGCTCGGTCTGAATAATGACAAGTGCGAAGGAAGTTCCGGCATCCATACTAGATGTGCGATCTTCTATTGTCTCAATCTACGCTATGCCACACACAGATGGCGCTACTTTAGCTTGTACTCCTTCTTCGAAGATTCCCACTGATCTCCAGGGTAAATGTTGGCTTCATACCTGCCCACGTATCCTTTGCGTTACTCGATCCATAAGCTCAGCTGGATAAGGCAGAAGCTCTGGTGTGACGCGTTCGGAGATCCAGGCTCGAGTGAGCAACTGCAAGTCTAGCTGCTTCTCTGAAGCTTCAGACTCGAGCGTAACAGTCCCAAGTGCTTCATGATGATCACGAGTCACCGATGCGAGGATATCAGCAATGTCCATGCTCAAATGAATGGGATGTCTAGGATGTTGCGAAGTTGAGGTGATATTGAGACGAGACGAGAAGTCGTGTTTACAGGGTAGGTACGGCTCACGTGATGTGGGGAAAAATGAGGTGACGATCAGGTTTATAATCCATTTTGGGACGACAGGCACTGGAGCAGAGTTTCCAGGCGATTTTCTGGCCATCTCTTTCAGATACAATCCTTGAGCGTGACATGGTAGTTGCCGGTTAAGATGGCTGTGAACGGAGAATCGCAAGGCAAGAGATTGGAGCCGGAAGAGGTGCGAGCAGATCTCTTCAGCGCCTCCACGAAACGAAGAATATCACGCTTGAATGTGCTACAAGAAGAGGTTACGAAACATGGTATGAGGATGGCATCTTGGTTTGCAATCAAAAGTAGTGGCTGACGAGTAGATATATAGAACTTACGCTTGAGTCACAATCGCTCCTCCTCCAATTCCTCCTTGCCACATATCCTCTCTACGTTGATCGAGCCTCCCGAAGTGCTGCGCAAGATTGTTTGCGGAATATATTGTCAGAACCAGAAAGCGAGAACTATTGGACTGTTGTTACGAAATTCCTTCGGGACGAGGCAGCGAAGAATGCACTGGCGCCGTCATCTTTGTTTGTACTCGTAGAGTGGTGTTCCGTTCTTCTACAGGTCATTGCGTTTAAAGCAGAGTTATGGCCAGTATGGGGCCAGAAGGTTGTGCAACCGTACGCACAGCTACTCGAGCGTTGCTGTGGAGCTGGATTGAGGGAGACCAGAATACATACAGCATTAGTTGTCACAAGAAGAGGAGTCAGAGCCATCGCCAAGAACGCAGACATAAAAGATACAGCAGTGAGTGAAATGATCACATCGTTGACGACAAAAAGCTCTACATCGTCCGCAGGAAATGCATGCCTTCTAGGTGTCATCGCTGGTGTTTGTGACCGCTTATCATCCACGAGAGCTCTCCTCCAGGAACATTCATCTGCTTATTACACTTTCTATACTCGAGAGATTGTAGGATCACGTACTATCGTCCCAAGTCACATTGCGAATGGATTACATGACTTCTTCTGCTGTTCAGTGGTCACGCAAGATACAGTAGAGCAAGAGCTTATTCCAGCGATAGAGAAAGCCCTGCTTAGAGCACCTGAAGTTGTGCTTAATGACCTATTGACGCCATTGGTTGGTTCGCTACCAACGACTGTAGATCTATCGAAGGTGCTAAAAGACCGCCTTCTCAAGTCACTACTGGCAAACATCAAATCAACAAATCCTGCGATACGCGACGGAGCTGTGAGAGGGTTCAGGGCTATAGCAACGAGGTCGTCCGATGAACAGGTTGTTCCAGCCATAGCAGACGAGCTTCTTAAGAACCTGAAAGAGATGAAGGCAGCAGATCAAAGAACCTTGGTTGCACAATTACTCAATTCTTTGGCCCCATCCGCAGCAACCATACAGAGAATACTACCTGGAATCGTTGCATTGGCAAGCAAGGAGGCGAATGAGATCGCTTTGAGTGCTGAGCTCGACACGATGACTACCCATCTCGTCTTCGTCATTCAGCACGATATTGCATTGGACTCGAACGTCCCAAAGGCAGTTGTGACTGGACTTGGCGACAAGAAGCCTAGCGTACGGCGTGTATGGGCAGCACAATGTGGAGAATTGGCCTGGCAACTCAGCGCAGACGAGCTGAGTAAGCCAAGCGCTGCTCAGTTCTTCGATACTGTGATAGAGAAGATGATTCCCAGTTGGGAAGAAGTTCTTAGCAACCCAGTTACCGCCGCTCAGAACGGCCTTGTCACTGTCGCTAACGTGCTTTCTGCTATACACACCACCAAACTGCAACACATTTCCAGCACCAAGATTGCCGCGTGTCTAAAGAAGGCGAATATCTCCTCGAGTGTTTTAGGAAGTGAAGCGAAACCATCCTTTCTTACTAACCATCGCGTCTACACAAAGCTTACTGTAGGTGATGACCTATTATGGGCTATACGTGCACTAGGTGCAGCTTCGCTGGAATTTTCGAGCCAAAATCTTCCTGCTTCATTTGGCACGTCATGGGCTCAGGCTGTCATTTCTATGATTACTTCGACTTCAGTGCCACATCTTGTGCGGCAAGAAGCGAACAAGATGCTCCAGCAAACGTGGAAGGCTCAACCAAGTCAGGTATCTGCATACATCGCAGATGGCATGTGGCTATGGCTTCAGAGTCTTCACTTGGAAGAAAAAGACTCGCCTGCTACTTCTGGCAAGACTGACAACGAAAGGTTACATCTTGTATTGAATGCTATGTGTGCAGCAGTGCCCGACGGGGCTGCAGATGCACAATTATCGAATGGAGCTTCACTAGAAATGAAAGAGCATTTGCGCAAGCTTTTGGTTAGGCTTGTCGTGCTGTGTAGACAACCACTGCTATCTAGAGTGAGGTGGATTGATCTTTGTCTTCAATGCGGACTGGATCCTCGAACAGTGGTTATGGAGGATTCGCAGGCCTTTATGGATGAAGTGACGAAGCGGGCTTTGGTAAGTCGGCCCTGAATACATCCAAGCGCACGAATTGCTGACCGTTCTCTTCTACAGCACAAGGGCAATGCTCACCTGAACAAAGTCCATCTTGCGGCATGCAACGCGGCAGCCGAATTGGCTTTTGTTGCGCCAGAAACCGTCATGCCTTTGCTCGTTGACCTCTTCTCAAACGATCTCGACTCTTCGCAATTGGTCAACATTGGACCTACTGAAGCAGCAATTTACCGAACGCCAGAGGGCACTGCTTTTGTAGATGTCCTTTCGCAAAAGCCTCAAACTCGGATGCCCTCGAAGAACACGAAAGATTATGACATGTTGAAGTGGGAGCAGGAGCTTCGAGAACAGCTTGCAGAAAAGCAAGGGAAGACACAAAAGAAGCTCACTCCCGACGAACAAGCAAAGATTAAAGCACAGCTTGCAAAAGAGGCCACAATACGGAAAGAAGTCACCGCAGTAGTTGAAAGATTACAGCGCGGTTTTGGTATAGTCAGTAGCCTAGCCAAGGGACCGCCAACAGATGCGACTGCTTGGACCGGCCCTGCTGTTCAGAATGTCTTCAATGCTATTAAGGACGGTGCAGGTCTTCTTGTAGGTTATCAAGCTGCCCAAACGTATCTGGATTGTTCTTTCCAGGTGTCATCACGCTTGGGAAGTCTGCGACAGTTCATTGGTGTTGCAACACTGCGGGCTCAAGGTGTCTCCCAGCTACCCCCTGAGTATGAGGCTGAGCCTCTTGGAGGTATGGCATAGACTTCTCAGTCCTTTGGTCAAATCATTGACGACTTCGCTAGATCTTGTCACCCGCGTACTCTACCGTCTTCGTTTCGCCAGCGAGCAACGTCCATTCGATGTTGTGTCATTGGTGTACATTTGGCCACTACTCGCGACGGTGCTTCAGAAAGGAGGGATAGAGCGAGCGGCTGGAGAAGAAGCGGACGAGCAGATCACTCTTGCTATAGAAACATTGTCGTACCATACCGATCTTTGTAAGTCAGTTTACGTTAGTTTAACATGTCTTGTCGGCTAAGTCGTGTCAGTCTCAAGTCAAGACCTACCTCGACAAGGAGTCTCAGAACTCCTCATCGCCTCCATGCAGAAATATGCACAGCACTACCGTTCGATACGAGACTGTCTGCTAGGCATATGTCATGCAATCTCACCTGATATATCGACGGGAGAAGTCGCTGCGTTCCTGAAGGGCACCATTTTCCCGGAGTCTTCTGTTAGATTATGCACACTCCAGGCTATAGACAACGAGCTCGAGTTGGATCACGATAAGTTCATTGTTGAGATCTGGTTAGCTCGCCACGAGGATGAGGAAGAGAATGCAGAGATCGCAACAACAATCTGGGAGGAGAACCAGTTGAAGACCAAGCACGACTCAGGCCTACAAATTGTTCCTTACCTGAAGTCGCAAGACATTGCCTTGCGCAGAGCGGCAGCAAAGGCACTCACTTCTTGTGTTCAGAAGCATCCCGACACATTCATCACAATTTTGGGACGTCTGCGGGAATTGTACATTGAGGCGTCGAAGCCTATAGTTCCAGAACGTGATCAATACGGTATGCCACGAAAGATCGACCTAAAAGATCCTTGGGAAGCTAGACACGGCATCGCTCTTGCTATTCAGCAATTGGCCGAAATCTTTGACGAAAACGAGCTTGTTGACTTCATTCGTTTCCTGATAGAGAACGGGCCTGTCGCTGATAGAGATACTAAAGTTCGAGACCAAATGGTGCAAGCTGCAACTGAGCTTATTGCTAAACGCGGCTCATCTAAGGTCGAGGAACTGATGACGATCTTTGAGAACACCTTGGAAGCACCCAATAGTGGTTCGAAAGAGTCTGATCTCGTCAACGAGGCTGTCATAATTCTATATGGTGCACTGGCAAGACACTTGAGGAGCGGAGATGCGCGTATACCCAAGGTCGTTGATCGCCTGCTTGTCACACTCAGCACACCATCCGAGACGGTCCAGTACGCCATCGCTGGTTGCTTACCACCACTCGTGCAGACATCAACAGAGCAGGTGGCAGAGTACACTTCCCACGTCATGGCAGATTTGCTTGAGTCTAAGAAGTATGCTACAAGAAGGGGTGCTGCTTATGGTCTTGCGGGCATTGTCCGTGGGAAAGGAATTTCAGCTTTGCGCGACTTGCGCATATTATCTTCTTTGAAAGTCGCCTCCGAGGAGAAGAAAGATACCAATAAGAGGCAAGGAGCATACCTTGCGTTCGAGCTGCTCTCCCTTGTCCTTGGGACAGTGTTTGAGCCTTACGTTCTACAAATCGTGCCTCAGCTCATAGCAGGTTTCGGAGACGTTAGTGCAGATGTCAGAGAAGCATGCCTGGATGCGGCGAAGACCTGCTTTGCCACCCTGAGCTCGTTCGGTGTCAAGCTGGTATTGCCAACTCTGCTGGAAGGTCTTGAGGAGACACAATGGCGAAGCAAGAAAGGAGCCTGTGACTCTCTTGGCGCTATGGCTTATCTCGACCCTCAACAACTCGCCGTATCACTTCCAGAGATCATTCCCCATCTGACAGAAGTTCTTAACGACAGTCACAAAGAAGTGCGTGCTTCTGCAAACCGTAGCTTGCAACGATTCGGTGAGGTCATCAGCAACCCGGAGATCAAGAGCGTGGTCGATATCTTGCTCAAGGCTCTGAGTGATCCTACCAAGTACACAGATGAGGCATTAACTTCTTTGCTGAAGCTTAACTTTGCTCATTATCTCGACGCACCGTCTCTCGCTCTGGTTGTACGTATCCTAGAGCGTGGCTTGGGAGACAGATCAGCCACAAAGCGAAACGCGTCACAGATCATTGGCAGTCTCGCACACTTGACAGAGAAGAAAGACCTCGTATCTCATCTCCCTATCCTTGTCACAGGACTGAGAGTTGCTGCTGTAGACCCTGTCCCGACCACTCGTGCTACAGCATCGAAGGCACTAGGTTCTCTAGTTGAAAAACTTGGTGAGGATGCTCTGCCGGACCTTATTCCTAGTCTTATGTCTACACTCAAAACGGACACTGGTGCTGGTGACCGACTTGGTAGTGCACAGGCACTTAGTGAAGTTCTTGCTGGTTTGGGCACCGGTCGTCTCGAGGAAACCTTGCCAAGCATCCTGCAAAACGTCTCGAGCACGAAGCCTGCTGTTCGCGAAGGTTTCATGTCACTTTTCATATACTTGCCAGCATGTTTCGGAAATAGCTTTGCGCCATATCTCAGCAAAATTATTCCTCCAATTCTCGCCGGTCTTGCCGACGACATTGAAACCATTCGCGAGACTTCTCTTCGCGCTGGTAGGTTGTTGGTTAAGAACTTTGCAACACGTGCTATCGACCTGCTACTTCCTGAACTTCAGCGCGGCCTTGCAGACGATAATCACCGCATTCGACTCAGCTCAGTTGAGCTTGTTGGTGACCTGCTCTTCAACATTACTGGTATAACTGTAAAGGAGGGTGAGGTCGATGAGGGTGATGACAGAGCGACAAGTGCTGGCCAAACTCTGCTGGAAGTGCTTGGCGAAGACAAGCGGAACAATATCTTGTCAGCACTTTACATTGCGAGATGCGATACTTCTGGTTTGGTACGAACAGCTGCAATCGATGTATGGAAGGCGCTTGTGGCCACTCCCAAAACACTTCGGGAAATTACCCCCACTCTCACTCAGCACATCATTCGCCGTCTTGCAAGCTCGAACATGGAGCAGAAAGTTATTGCTGGTAATGCTCTTGGCGAGCTTATCCGTAAAGCAGGTGAAGGCATTATGGCAACATTACTGCCGACACTGGAAGAGGGCTTACAGTCCTCTGTCGATGCAGATGCCAAGCAGGGCATATGTATCGCTTTGAGAGAACTGATCAGCTCAGCTTCACCAGATACTCTCGAGACCTTCGAACCTAAGCTCATATCTGTCGTACGTACTGGACTGATAGACTCAGACGATGAGGTACGAGATGCAGCTGCTGAAGCATTTGACGCTCTGCAACAGCTATTCGGCAAGAAGGCTGTTGACAAGATCCTGCCCGATCTACTTGGTCTTCTCCGTAACGAAGATGATGCATCGAACGCGTTGGCTGCTCTTCTTACGTTGCTTACGGATGCGACAAGATCGAACATTATATTACCATCTCTCCTGCCAACGTTGTTGGCGTCACCTATCACCGTCTTCAATGCTCGCGCTATCGCATCTCTAGCCTCTGTAGCTGGATCCGCGATGACTCGCAGACTATCCAAGATACTCGAATCACTTCTTGATAATATCATTACTTGTAAGGATGAAGAGCGCAAAGAAGCGCTTGACGCAGCGTTCGACTCCGTCTTATTATCAGTGGACGAGTACGATGGACTCAACACGTCGATGAGTATAATGCTCGGCTTTGCCAAACACGACGACCATCGCAGGCGTAGAATAGCAGACCTACATTTCGCCACTTTCTTTGCACAGGCCGACATTGACTACTCACGCTACTATGCTGACCTTGTCCGTGCTCTGCTCATCTCCTTTGACGACCGGGATAGTGAAGTCATCAAAGCTGCATGGTCAGCTCTTACCACACTGACAAGCAAGCTTCGTAAGGAAGATATGGAGTCCTTGGTGCAGTCTACAAGACAGACGCTCGGTCAAGTCGGTGTACCAGGACATGATCTTCCTGGATTCTCGTTGCCAAAGGGTATCAATGCTGTTCTTCCCATATTCTTGCAAGGTCTCACGAATGGCACACCAGAACAGAGGACTCAATCTGCGTTGGCAATCTCTGATATCATCGCCAAGACGAATGCTGATGCACTCAAGCCGTTCGTGACGCAGATTACCGGTCCTCTTATCCGTGTTGTGTCTGAGAGATCTGTCGATGTGAAAGCAGCTATCTTGCTAACGCTCAACAATTTGCTTGAGAAGATCCCAACCTTCTTGAAGCCTTTCCTGCCACAACTGCAAAGGACATTCACCAAAGCCCTGGCAGACACGTCGAGCGATGTCCTTCGTACACGTGCAGCTAAAGCTTTGGGTACGCTCATCACTATGACGCCACGTATCGACCCTCTCATTGCTGAGCTCGTGACTGGGTCTAAGACTTCAGATGCTGGTGTCAAGACAGCGATGCAAAAGGCGTTATACGAAGTGGTAAGCAAGGTTGGCGCAAACATGAACGATGCATCAAGGACGTCGATCTTAGGCTTGATCGATGATGATGCTGGAGATGTTGACGAAGCAGGTGCCATCACAAACGCGAGACTACTTGGAGCTCTGATCAAGAACTTGTCCCCAGACGTGACTGCTGGATTGATCAAATCTCGGGTTCTCACACCACAATTCTCTCGTTCTTCAGTTCTTGCACTCAATTCCATACTACTCGAGTCTCCGGAAACTCTGACTTCCAACTTTGATGTCGAGACAGTAACCACAATTTGTCGAGGTATCGGCAACTCCGATGACATCGTCGCTGAGAATTGTATCCTTGCGGCTGGCAAATATCTTCTCACGGAATCAAGCAACAGTAGCTTCGAGAACGTCAAGAGTATTCTGGAAGCAATGACGCCCATGTTGCAACCTGGCAGTGCGATAGATCGTCGTCGGTTGACGCTTGTAGTAATCCGCACAGTCAGCCGTCAAAACGAAGAATTGATGCGCCCACATCTTGCACTACTAGCGCCTGCAATATTCGCAAACGTCCGTGACATGGTACTGCCAATCAAACTTGGTGCTGAAGCAGCTTTCTTGGCTATTTTTTGTGTAGCGGATGAGGAAGGTGCAGTATTCGAGAAGTATCTTGCAGGAGCTGGAGCTGGTCTGCCTGCGGCCACGAAGAGAACGATGCAGGAATATTTCAAGCGCGTCGCTTTGAGACTGGGTGGACAGGCAAGAGAGAGGAAGGAGGCAGAAGGAGGACAGGGTGGATTGGGACTAAGTAATGATGAGAAGGAGGACGAGAGAGAGGTTTGGAGTGTAGGAAAGGTGGATTTGGGAGAAGTGTCGTTTGATGGTTAGCATGGTAGCAAAAAGCAGGAGATATGTAATGATTAGCGCAACATAAAGACTTGTACATAATCACGTGGTCTTCAATGCGTTGATGATGTAACAAGCCTCTCCAGTCTTTCTTTGCTGTGAAACGTGCTCGCAAACGGTGCCTCGAAATGGGAGCAAGCGTGAGGCCGCCTCACGCCACCCAACATTAGTCCCATCTCAGGCAACTGATACAAGCAAGAGGACGTCTACAAGCCTGTGACGACGTGGCCAAGGCTTCACGATACGTTTTTGGGGACTTGATCCACTCCGAGCGCGTATTTGGATGAGACAGCTGTCCTAAGCAAAGGCCTAGTTAATGTTTGATATTTGACATTGAGGTACAACCTAATATCAAGGCCAAATGCTGAATTAAGCAAAGGCCTGGTTAATGTTTGATGATGACTTTGAGATACCACCCAATACCAAGGCCAGATGAACGAAAGGAAGAGCAGGTATCACACAAACACAATCCTGAGCAAAGGTCTGGTTGATATTTGATGTCTGATATCGAGGTGCAGGCTAGTTCAGAAAACTCTTCCTCAAAAGCCACGTCGCAACGATGACTAGATTATGAAAAGCGAAAGCCAGCAAAGCTTACGAGAGAGAAGGTCCCGAAGGACATTCATGTAGGCCTCGTCACGCTGTGCAATGTGAAAAGTGCCTACACATCACAGGACTCAATGATCTCCCGTGATGCCCTCAAGGTAAGTGTGAGTATGAGTATGGGTATGAGTATGAGTATGTGTTGGATACGTTGAAGAGTGCTCTTGGATTTGATGCGAAGTGAAGATGTGAGAGATGAGGTACTGAAAACCTTATGATAGTGTAGAAGCAGGGCTTGAATGAGCGTTTGACAGTATGAGCTACATATACTGCAACATCCAGCGAAAGTCCATCTCCGTCTTCCTCAAAAACACCGCCGCAACGATGTCAGATGATGAAGAGTGAGTGTCAATCAAAAATTCCGCCATAAAAGTGGCCGAAGCCAATTTATGTAAGCCTCGTCCCGCTGTGCAATGGGAAAAGAGCCTACACATCGTCAGAATAGTATGAGCTCCAACGATGACGACAAGGTAAGTATGCCAAGAAAAGAAGAAAAGAAGAAGGACACCGAGCGCAGGTGGACAAGGCTTTATAGTAGAATTGAGTGCCCGAAAAGTGTCCTTAGCACCGATCTAGCTGGATTCAATTAGCGTGGTTTGGAAGGATTATATAGTGATTTTGTATTAGGGTTAGGAAAATTGCATGACTCGTACCTTCCCACACTCTTTTTCGACCTCAGGACATCCAGCCGAAGACACCGACGACCATCCATCTCGACCTCCAACGACTTCATCCCCGATATCAAGATGTAAGAAACACCATACCCTTCCGATCATGAACTAGGAGAAAGAGGTGGAAACACAGGTGCTACACGGAAAGATTGCTCGGAAGACAGAGAGAAGAATCAACGTCACTCGACCACAGACACCTCAACTCAAGAATAAATCAAGCAAAAGACCGTCAAGAGCGCACAACTGACACTTTTATTCGCATTCTTCAGGGTCAACCTCACCACTCAAAAGCGCCTCGCTGCCTCCGTGGTTGGCTGTGGTAAGCGCAAGATCTGGCTCGACCCCAACGAGGTCAACGAGATCAGCAACGCAAACTCTCGTCAAACCATCCGCAAGCTCGTCAGCGATGGTCTCATCATCCGCAAGCCCGTCACAATGCACTCTCGCACTAGTGCTCGTGAATTGAACGCCGCAAGGAGACTTGGAAGGCACAGGGGTTTCGGTAAAAGGAAGGGTACGGCCAACGCTAGGATGCCTCAGTACGTTTATGTTCCTCTTCTATTTCGACAAATCAGTTTGGTTATGGAAAAATGCAACCCCATTGGGAAATCAAGAAGCGCAAGATACACACAAGGAAGGAGAATGGAAGATAATAACAAGAATTGCAATGCTAATACAAGATCTCACTTCACAGCCACGTCCAGTGGATGCGCAAGCTTCGCGTTCTCCGCAGACTACTCGTCAAGTACCGTGCTAGCGGCAAGATCGACAAGCACTTGTACCACGAGCTATACCACTTGAGCAAGGGTAACACCTTCAAGCACAAGCGTGCCCTCGTCGAGCACGTACGTTGACAATAATCAATCCAATCAGGAGAAACACCCAATCTAACAAACATAAACAGATCCACAAGGCCAAGGCCGAGAAGCAACGTGCCCGTGTCATCAAGGAGGAGATGGACGCCAAGCGTGCGAAGACCAAGGCTGCCCGCGAGAGGAGACAAGAGCGTGTGGCTGGCAAGAGGAACGCGTTGGCTGCGGATGACGAGACTGAGGAGAAGAAGCCCGAGTAGATGTACTGGGAAAGTGTTGAATGAAAACTGCTCATGTCAGAAACAAACCTCCTGTCACGAAAGATATCTCCCGCCTGTCTGCAAGGAGTGTTTAACCTTGATTGATTATGAGGAAGAGAAAGGACGGGCTGTGACATTGCTGGGCAACATTATGTCTTATGGCGAATTCGGCTTATAGTGCTCGTGGTAGCGGGTCCCCGAGCAAATGACTTTTTTCATTTTCACGTTCTGCTTTTGTCTTCTTCTATCATCTGCTCTCGAATTATTCGCTATTGATTTTCGACCTGTCCTATCAGCAGTATTCATTCTACTGTGGAAGAAGTGTTTCACACATGTCAGGAATTTGATTGTCGAGGCTGCCAACATCCTGTCAAGGATTGATGACAAGCTTAGTGACATGGTACAAACTTTGAGACAGACTTGGTAGGGTTTACTTTGACGTTGGCTCTGAAAGCGTGTCTGGGAATTCGTATTGTGAAGAGTGTCTCTCCTGATCGTGTTTTTGCAGTTGACTGTCATTTGCAATTGAAATAATATTGTGCGTTCTATATGCTCTATATAATACCAGTATGCACGCCGCTCTAAATGTGGACAATTCCTCCATCCTCTTTTGAAGGTCTACTTGAGCTCCCCGCTTGTAAAGCGTAAGTAAGGACGCACTTCCCTAACGTCCTTAAACTTCTTCCTCGCCGCCTCCGTGCTCACAGGCACAGGAAGAATGACATCCTTCCCCTCAGTCCAATTAATCGGCGTAGCAACACCCTTCTTATCCGCCAATTGTAACGCATCCACCACCCTCAGCACCTCCGCCGTATTCCTTCCACAACTCGCCGGATAAGTCATAGTTAGTCTTATCTTCTTACTCGGATCAATAATAAACACGCTGCGGATTGTAAACGCCATGCCTTTTTGGTCAATGTTCTCTAGATCCTGCGCATCAAGCATGTCGTATGTGTAGGCGATTTTGCGGTCTGCGTCGGCGATGATTGGGAAGGAGAGATCGGTGGAGGCGATGTCGTTGATGTCTTTGGTCCAGGCTTCGTGGGAGGAGAGGTCGTTGGCGGAGAGGCCGATGAGCTTGACGTTGCGGGAGGTGAATTCAGGTTGCAGCTTGGCGAATGCGCCGAGCTCGGTGGTGCAGACGGGGGTGAAGTCGGCTGGGTGGGACTGGGGTGAGGAGAGGTGGTTAGTATGTTTGGTGGGTGGGTGAAGTGAGAGGAGAGGCATTCAGGATTTTTGGATGGGTGGGTGAGGTGAGCTGGTGAGAAAGGCTTACGAAGAGGATTGCCCAGGAGTCTCCTATCCAGTCTATGGGGAGCTTGTTAGTGGTTGCTAGGTTGAGGGATATGTCTTTGAGTTGTCCGCACCATGGAAGCTGAGGTCGCCGTGTGTAGTTTGGGCTTTGAAGTCAGGTGCTACAGAACCAAGTCTAAGCCTGGGCTGTTCGGTGGCTGTGGCGAAGCTTCGTCTCAACGAGGGGAATGCTTGCTTCGCGGTTGTGAGTGCTACTCTTGGTACTACAGATGGTCGCTGGGCGCGGATGACTGTGGAGAAGGTGCTAGTGGTACGGAGAGCTCTGGGAGCGGCGCGGGCGAGATAGGAAGCCATGAGTGTAGTGTTTGCTAATTAATCGTTCTATGGTGGTGTTTACAACTTTTCGAATGATGCCATCTAGGGTTATGCAAGATTCTCATGCAAGTCTGAAACGCGCCAAGACTGATCGGCAAACACCTCAAACACCTCAAAGCTCAAGATCTTTGCCTTTCTGCCACGAACATCCTAGACTCGTCAAACAAAGTCTACAAGCTTGATTATGAGCTAGCAGCTACCTTGTGATGTATCACGAAGGTCGCGTGTTGTTGCCGGTGCTTGATTACCTGCATGAGAACAAAGAAAGTGAAATCGTGCCAAACAAAGCCAAGCTATATCTGCATGCGGGTGCCTGAGTGTCAAGCTGCATATGCATGTATGTTTGCGATATCCATGTCCCAATGCGGTAATTATGGCTTTGTGCTTGATGCTTCGGCAGCTCTTTGAAATGCCATAGCACCATATAATCAGGAGGTCGTGTCGACGTCTCCCTCTATTATCTGTCCAATCTATCGAATCTACTCAATTCGTGTAATTATATTGCACCAGTGAAATATTCGCCAGCTATCTCTCATAGAATCTCAGCAATACCTCCAATATGCCGAGCCTTAACATCATACCTCAACCGTTTAGGTCCTCCAATCTCAGCATTCCTCCCTCGCCACATTCTCCGCTATCACCCTTGGAGACCACATTCTCCCGCCCTACACCACAGCCTTACAAGCCATACCCTGCCGCCTTCCACTCAACCGCAAATCTTGAACCCATCCTCTCCGAAGACGCACCACCAGCGAAGCCTCTCCAATGGCTATGGCAATGCCATGTATGCAGTCGCAACTACCCTCTCGCAGCCACACGTCGATGTCTAGATGACGGCCACTATTTCTGCTCCGGAGAATCACAAGGATCTGCAGTGACCCGTCGTGGCCACGTCAAGAGCAAGAAAAGTCGTAAAGGTCGTCACGGCAAAGCTTGTCCCAGCGAGTTCGACTATGTCGGCTGGCAAGCACATGGAGACTGGCGTCGTCATGAGCTCGGACTTCGAGAGTTGGTTCTTGGAACGACGTTGGAGGGCATCAAGTCCACAGGTCGTTTCGAGATCAAGCAGAAGAAGAACTGCTCTGTCGAATGCAATTACCCAAGTGAGTGCAGATGGGGTAAGCTTGGAGGAGTGTCCGCTTCAGAAGTGCCGGTTTCTACCTCATCTACACCATTGACTACAATCATGGAAGACTTTGTTCAAGCAGCTCCAGCTTCCTTTGAAGAACTCCTTGGACTTAACCCACCTGATATGGTCATGGATGACGACCTTGATAGCCTGGTGTCGCCAGCAAGTCCGCCAAGTCCAAAGGATCACAGTCCATCGTTCTGGTCCAGTCTCCTTACATCCGCCAAGTCTCGACAGAAGAGCAAAGGGCGTGACGCCGATGTCGACATGACTGATGTGGTAGCAGTATACAACCCAGAAGATCATCAACCTGTAGCCGATGCCAACATCTTCGTTGTTGGCCATGAAGAGGATATGGAGATAGTCCCGCTATCACCACCAGCTGCATCCACTGCTAAATCGCCTTTCGAGCTGACACGTCCTCTAAAACGAGCATCTGCTGATGGACACCCGCTTATCCCTTCACCACTACGACTCTCAAAGACAACATCGACGTCGTCGTTGGACGACTTGGCTCAGCAGCAAACTCGACTTGGTCTTGGTATTGTCATGGTTGACCATGGAGCTAGTAAGTGAGGATAGAGCATGATACCACATGAACAAAGAAAGAACCATATACAGATAATCATACGTTCAAAAATAAGACTTCATAGTATCAGTCACAAAGATAAATCCCCCATATTACATTTCTCCCAAAGCACATCTGCGCCTTGTGATCAGGACTGACAGCTTTGCAGAAAGGAAAAAGAAGAACCAGACGAGCCTTGAAACATTGGATGCACAAGGAGGGCGACCAGTGAGGCGAAGGAGACTTCGAAGAGGGCTGAATCCTGATAGGAACAGAAGCAAAGACAAAGAAGGATATGAGAGGTGGTTGCATGGGAATTGGACAAGGAAGTTTTCGAGGAAGACCGGGTCTGTAGGATTCACATGAGGTGTGAGGTGACGAAATGCTTGAGATGCTTGTAGCCCTTTGTTTACTCTTGTAGATAAATTATGTCTATACAAGTGCCAATCTACTCAAGACGAAGACTCTGTTCTTGTCTACTCTTGTCGTTGTCGTTGGCATTGACTCTGCTCGGACAACGATCTGTGATGTCGGCATTTGATTCGCCCTTATTCATGCCGAGATGAGTGTACCATGGTAACTGTGCTCAATGGCGGACATCATCTGTAAGCACGGGCTGTCTTCTCTACTTCGTATACCTCATCTTCTGTTATATATCAACACGAGACTGTAATCTCGGTTCTGAACACCTCCAGCATCTTGCAGCTCAACTCTGCTGGTCTACCACACCACTCCCAGGAATATAACTCCACCGACTAGCTCCCCAGGCACATCAGACGAATCTCAATCAAGATGGCAGCTCCCGGCGGCAAGTTCTTCATCCAGGAGAACATGAAGAAGGTGGCTCCTCACCATGAGAGTTATGCGCAGTTGTGGGCGACCAAGTGGAAGTTCCCTGTACGTCATTGATCAAAAGACCCCAAGGAATATCATGTTGTTGAAAAGATCGTGAAGCTAACTGCTCATCCCATCCCATAGTGCAGCATCGGTGTCTACCCTTTCATGTTTGGATGTGTCAAGGACTTCCAACCCATCGTAGACGAGCTCGTTTCGAAAGACTTCAAGGAGCCCTACAACTGGGACGAGTACTCCAAAGTCTACTTCCCCTACGCTGAGAAGCTCATTAAGACAGCCGAAGAGGCAGAGAAGAACGGAGAGAAGGAGAAGGCTTCCGAATACTACCTCAGAGGTTCAGCTGTATACAGAATCTCCAGATTCCCTGCTCCTCGCTCGAAGAACCAGAGATACGCATGGACAGAAGGCAAGAAGGCATGTTTGAAGGGTTTGAGGTATGAATATGAAAGCGTGTTTATATTGTCGCAAAATTGCTAAAGACTATTGTAGCCTTCGCGACCACCCTGTTGAAGAAGTCAAGATCCCTCACAAGCACGCCATTGAAGGTGAAGGCTCCGAAATCCCCGTCTACTACCTCCACCCCGACGGTGGCAAGACTGAGGCTCCTCTCGTTGTCATTATGACCGGTCTCGATGGCTACCGTACCGAACTCTGCACCTGGATGGAAGGATGGCGCCAAGTTGGTGTTGCGACTCTGGTAGTTGAGATTCCAGGAACTGGTGATTCGCCGGCAGATCCCAAGGACCCCAAGAGTCCTGACCGAGAGTGGACGAGTTTGTTCGATTGGATTGGACAACAAAAAGGTATCAAGCAGGACAAGATTGTGACGTGGGCGTTCAGTACTGGTGGTTTCTACGCTATCAGGTTGGCACACACACATCACGACAAGTTGGCTGGTGTTGTTGCATTGGGCGGTGGTACTCACCACATGTTCGACCCAGAATGGCTCAATGAGGTCAACCACCTCGAGTATCCCTTCGAGTGAGTATTGCTACAACCTCTTATGCATATATGTCTACGTCCAGCTAATCTTGACTTACTAGTCTTGCAACCACGCTCTGCTACAAGTTCGGCTACGGCGAGGACTTTGAGACCTTCAAGAAGGAGGCCTCAGACAAGTTCTCCCTCCTCAAAGACGGGACTCTGGACTCTCCCAACTGTGCCCGCCTTTTCCTTGTCAACGGCACAGAAGACGAGATCTTTCCCATTGACGACTACTATCTTGCACTTCAGCACGGTGCTCCCAAAGAAGCACGCTTTGTATCTGGTGTCAAGCACATGGGCGAGCCGGCAAGTTTCGGCATCATTCTCAAGTGGATCTATGGTATCTTTGACATTAAGAAGAACCCGGGGGATCAGCTTAAGACGCTACTTTTCCAGCCGAAGTATTAGAACATGGGTTGAGAGGTTTGTAGAGTAAGCACAGTAAAATCTGTAAATTTATATAGCCATTTTGTCTGTTTCTGTCTAGAGAGACCTGAGTTTTGGTGACAGTCTTTCCTTTGTGACGATCTTAGCCTCAAATTGCGTGCATCGGAGCTCTATCCCTGCTCCACTAACGGCTGGACCATTAGCCCAGACACAGTCGTCGGTGACTTCTGCGTGGTGCTCAAGCCCTTGCTCGTCTGTATACGAGTGGTGAAAACTATTGAGAGATTGTGGTTAGTGACAGTTGTCGCAGCTCCGGTGAAGTAGACAGTGAGGAGCTTCACGATGCTAGATAAGTTCTCGGCTTGCAAAGACTTGCAGATTGATTGATGGAGCTGATGTTGGAGGGAAGTGAAATTGTTGATGATAATAAGAAAGAAACAGGCTGGATGAATTGACTATATGCCGTGCTTTGTACTGACAAGGTTACAGCTTGGCTAATATTCTCAAGGCCGCAGCGTGCTCGGTGAGGTGGCACGGCAAGGTCTGATATTGAGAGGCTCCGACATGCTTGGTATTGTTACACACAAGGCTTTATTGAGGCTGGTGGTCATCAACAAGGAGAAATAATGCGGTGAATATTGAACTTAGGAGATGGCCATTGGGTATTGCTGCGGTCTCTCTTGCGATTGAAGACGTCGACTACGAAGCGTAAAGCAAGTGTAACGATATATTTCGACGTTTCTTTACTAATTCCCCACAAAGCCTTTCCTCCCTCGTACAGATGAGGACATGCCCAGCAAAGAGGCTTGTGTCTCAGAGCCTGAGTTCGTAACAACACAAACGATCATAGCAAGAGCCTGGTATTGGAGTGGTAAGAGTCCGTGGCCTTGGTCAGCCTTCCGTGTCTCTTGAAACTGTGCGCCTTCCGCAGCATTGAAGAAGCCAGTCCAATAATGATGTGCGTCGAGCTATCGAGGTATCAGAACTAATCGAAGACCTCGTATCAACGTCGCCTCCAGAAGCTGAGTCTTGGCTTGCTGTGGTGGGATCTCCGCTGGGACTGCGACTCTGCTGCGGCATGGGGCGTACGACACCAAACGGCAATGGCGGAAATGTCAACAGCATCGAAAAGACCTTACCTGGCGTGGTTTCTTCCAGACCAAAGATCGACTTGGAGTCGGGCTCTTCAGTTGATGACGAGGAAGGCTGGTTCAACCAGCGCGAGAGCAGATCCTTCCCAGCTTCTTCCAGGTCTACATGGTCATCCAAGGTACCCACAGCGATGAAGGGATGTTGGTCGGCCCACAGCGGCTGCTCTCCTTCAAATTCGATGTCGTCTCTGACATCGTCCCATCGAGAACGCATCTCCACTTTCCACATCATTGTCTTATCATCCCATATCACGAGGTTCACTTCACAGCCGCCGACTCCGACATCGACAGTAGCATCATGAACAGCAGGTTGTTGCGCCTTCAGACAGGCGAAGTAGCAATCACGGTAGCGTTTCCAGACATTACTTGCACCGTGTCTTGATGCGCGATCAACAAGAACCACGTGCGGCTCCTCTGCGAAGCGCTTCCTTGCGAATAGGCGCGAACAGATAGGCGAATTCCCGAGAAGCATGCGAATACCCTTCAATTCGGCTTCGAATTGCTGCGTGTCGATGACTAGATGCAAGCTATATACCTGATTGATGACGTTCTGGATATCTTGATCGTTTGATATGGCAGAGGAATCGGTGAAGTGGAACATCTCATGGAAGAGGCAGTGGAAACGCTTCAGTGGCATTGCTGCGTCTCTAGCGCATTGCAACGCAGTCGTGCGTTTCGGCAGGTTTGTCTTGAACGTATCTGGCGGCGAGTTACAACCAGAGGACAGAGTTCCTTCACGGCGCCTAAAGTACCTACGCCGATGAGAGGTGTGCGAGGTATCTTGCAGCAAATTCTGAGGTGGGCTATGACCGAGAAGCCCATACAACACCAAGCATACCGATAGAGGCGAAGGTGGACCTTCCCGCAAGCTCGTTTGTGCACAATGTCACACAAGGTCTTACGAGCGCTAACGTAGAAAAATTGCCGACACAAAGTGGCTGTAGTACTACTGCAGGAAGCTGTCGAGGTCCTGCCACACTAGTTTGGACATTTGTTATCAGAACGCAAGTATTTAGTCCACCACTTCTTCTCACCTTTCTTCATTACGACACAACCTTCTAGAAGCTTCTCCTGACAATGGGTCAATCTCACACCGCCATGTTCTCCACCGCCGATATGATGGTGGTGCGTTCACAGAATACCGAATGTTCTAGTCAAGATTGTGCATCTCTTATGTGACTGCATGACCGAACTTCCAGAACTCAGGGATCGTGTCATCAAACTATCGGATCAGGATGTTGGCTTCGCAAAACTCAGGACGCCAGCACTTGGCTTAGTGGCACATCTTGATACCATTAGATTATACTGTAACTATCTCCGGCAGCAGGAAACTCAAGGGATGACCAGACTGACCAGCCCCCTCGACGCCGACCTGACCGACAGCCTTCTACTCGAGGTTCACAACTTCCACATGAGGGTCACGATAGATTGGACGACTGTGAGGAGATCCAACGAAACCCAAAGAGCAAGAGCTGGCTACAGAAGCAGAAATTCATCGGCGCAGCGAATCTTGCTCTACTTAACGTATGCGACACTATGAGCAAGCTTTACCATCATATCCACCAGACCAACATCGTGAAATGCTTCTATCTCCAGATGAAACTCTTTCCAGTGCTTTGTCTTCACGAGAGTGCCCTTCTGCCGCTTGGAGCAGTATTCGTAGACTTTGAGAGCCTGTGGATTGTAGACTTTGATATTCTGTGACCCAGAAGAACCAGATGGTGAAGGCGATAACAGCTGCGTATTGCGGTCTTCTGGTGTAGTATTCCGTGGTGGAGGTTCAGCCATTCTGTTGAGATGGTTGGGTTACACAAAGTGGAATGTACTGCGCGGAGGTATTGTCGCCGAGTGCGCCTGTTTTCCTCTCCCCAAAAGGCAAGATGCACAACACAACGATGGCGATAGGAGCGTTGCTGCTGACACTGCGAAGGAGAGGAAACAAGATGTGAAATTGTGAAACCTTGCAAACGTGACACAATTTGACTAAGCGTCACGTACACAGCGCGATGCAACGATCACATGAGCCGCGCGATATTTGCTTCATGTATGATCTCGGCTTCAATGATTCCAAGAGACACAGCAATACTCGCGTAGGCATGTTATGAACAAAAAAAGATGCAGTACAGGAAGCTGAAATATTGACAAATACGTAAATAGTTTGCCACTTGTGGCCGTGACGCTGAGTAATCAAAACACACTTCTTGAAAAGAGGAAAATAACAGACGATTGACACTTCTTTCGTGTAAATTCCGCATTATCACGCTACTTCTTGTATTCTCCACCACCACTTCTAAGACCTATCGTCATCACTTCCTGCTTGCGTTGACTTCAAAGTCAACCATAGCAGGAAGTTCCGCATATACATCTGCTGCCAGCCCCTTCCACCCCAAGCTCCTCAGACGATCAGCACGGCTTCTGCAGTTGCTACCCCAGATCAAAGGTCCCCAAGGATGAATAGCAGCAGCTTCCTGTCCAGTTAACTTGTCCTGACCGGATGACTTCATCAATCCTTTAGCCTCGGCGTACTTGCTGACAGCTTCGGAGATGCTCTTCCAACGCTGGAAAATCTTGTTAGCTGGCCACGCTTTTCCCATTACAAGACTATGGTGTTCAAGCAGAGATCATACAACTGTCGCCGGCACAAGGCGAAGTCCTCTGCGACCTCTTCTTCACAACAGTCGAGCCATTTTTTCGTGTAGTACATGAGCCTTCATACCGCAGAGAACGCCGCAAATTCCTAGCGGGCAAGAGTGCTGAAGCGGCGGAAATGAAAGCCTTGACATACGCAGTGTATGCTATTACAATCCTACTTTGCCCAAATCCAATCATCGAGCAAACACTTGGATGTTCCCGATCACGTCTTTTACAAAGCTATCAACGCGCCGCCGAGGTCGCTCTACATCACTGTAACTTCATGGCCAGTAGGAGTCTCGCATCGTTTCAAGCACTGCTGTATCTCATTGTAAGTCTCTACGAACACAAGCTACATGTCTGAATTCTGACCACCGGTAGACTTTTCATCTAGCTTCAGGAGGCACCGAGACCGCTGCAGCTCTTATAGGGATAGCTTGCCATATTGGACGCCGGTGCGGTCTCCATGAAGATGCCCTCGTCAATCAGATGTCTCCCTTCATCGCGGACATGCGCCGTAGAGCGTGGCTGTATCTGCACTACCTAGACCTACAGTGCTGCGAAGCAGATGGTCACGGGTCTAGCCTAACACAACATGAGTATGTATGGCCGGTCAATGTAGATGAGACCTCCTGGGAGGATTGGCTCCACACTCAGCGAAGTCCAACTCCAAGAAGTGTGGAAACATTTACTGGCATGACCCTTGTTCTTATGCGTGCAAAGGGAGAGGAGTTGAAGCACTCCTTGTTGAATAGCTTAGCGACACTATCTACAGACGAAGCCCATAACAGACTCGCTCACTTTCTGGAAGAAATAGATCAGGGTTTTCCATCTCAAGCAGACGAGGGTGCAACAACTCATCTATCACCAATGCAACAGCTCACCACAACATACATTCGCCTGCAATTTGAGCAAGTCCGCCTCGCCGTAGATATAGGCCAAGTCAAATACGGCCGAAAGGTCGGCGATGCTATTAAGAACGACATCTTTCTTCGTGCAACACATATCTTGTGCGGTATAACACACCTCGAGCGATCAAGTGATGAATACGGTTGGTCATGGTATTTCCAGAGATCCCCGCCTTTCCACGCCGCAGCAGCTGTATTGTGCCATCTCATGCACCGTCCGCAGCATTTTAGCGATACAGCCAAGCTTGATGCGTGGCGGGAAACCGAGAGATTCTTTTCACGACACGCACTCGTGCTAGAGGATGGATTCGGCGAGGAAAGCAAGGCATGGGATGTGCTGCGGACGTGGCGCCAGCATGCCATGGTTAATTTTGGTGATATTTTTGCTGGATGCACAATTGGGAGTAGATCGCCAGACTGGTGCTGCTACCACATTTGGCCCGGAGTTCTGGCCAGAAGGTATTATGGAGGGAGGCGTCGAGTGGCAGGCTATAATACACTCGTCAACATAATGATCACCAGCCAAGGAATGTCTTTGCACTTGAAGGCCATTATACGGATCTTGACGCAATATGAGAGACCGGAAAATAACAGCATGGAATCAAGCCTAGGTCAATAGCAAGGACAGATGACCTCCATGACATATACTGATCATGACATGCTTAGAAGACTAGTCATACTACCGCATTCCTCCTGCAACAATCAGCCCGTTTCCGGCAGCACGTCTTGATTCGAGAGCAATTTGTTCGAGATCCATGTTCAGGATATATAGAATCTTACAAAGAGTTGCTACGTCTATGCACCTTCACCAAAAGAGGCCCCTCCAGTTCAGAAACACCAAAGCTGGTAGTCTTAGGCATGCGATCCTGCTTCACCTTTGAGTGTGGTGATGTACTCCACGCCGTACGTTGCTGCACCAATTCCAACTTGTAGCGCAGGAGCAGTGACGATACCAACTTCTGAATCTCTGCATTTGCAATGTTCCGGCCAATGCAAGCTCTATGTCCACCTCCGAAAGCAATAAGCGAGCCGGATTTGTCATAGTTTGGATCCAACCATCGTTCAGGAATAAAAGATTCCAGATCAGGCCCGAAGACAGCTTCATCGTGATGAAAAGCATAGTTGCAAACACTAACCTCCGTGAGGCCTGGCAAATACTGGCCAGAGATGGCTCTGCCTCCATTCGGAATTGTGCGCAGCAGGGGCATCACGAATACGGGATTGATCCTGTACCCTTCGGAAACACAAGCTTGAAGGTAGGGCAATGCTGTCAATTGACTGACGCCAAAAACTCCCTCCTTGGCGTTGTCTGCTCCTACATTGTCAATCTCTTCAACAAGCTTTGAGAGTGCTTCGGGGGTGTGAAGGAGGTGCCAAAGCAGCAAGGTTGTGCTCGCAGCAGTCGTGTGAGAGCCTGCTATAATGAAACCGAAAGCTTCGGTCTGAACATCTACTATGTCGAAAGGGCGTCCTTTGTTGTCTGTCCCACTTTTGAATTCCTCTAAAAGCTTACCGAGTAGATCTTGCCGTTGCGAGTCGCTGGCTATACGTGCGTTTACTGATGTGATAGCAAGCTGATATTTTTTAGTATCCTCAAAGACTATCTCAATGAAGCACACTTACTTGTCGTAGATTACTCCTCCCAACAATCATCTTCTGTAGTCCAGGGAAAGGCACGTATGGCAAGAATCGACTGACGTAAGGTAGAATCCATGGTGTCTGGCCGGTCAACATTGCCAAAAGAACCTGAGACAATATTCAGCCGCATATTGATCAAATGCTATGCAAGGTACGAACATGTTGTTTAATGGGCGGCATATCGCTCTCGCTTCCTGTCTTCAGAAAATCAAAAGATTTGGAGAAAGCTAGTTCTCCCAGAACATCAAGAACGAAGTAAGCAATCCAGGCTTTCAGGTCAATGGTCTCATGCTCAGTGGCGGCTCGATCGAGGCGTGCAATCAAGAGTTCCATGCACCTGTCTATATAGATTTCCATTCCCAAGACCGACTGCATAGAGAAACTGTTGGAAGTAGCCTTCCTTCTTGCAGCATGCACCTCTTCATCACGAGATCCGAAAAGGTTCGGTCGTAATGCAGTGAAAGCATCATAAAAAGAACTATGCCCATCCATAGTTAGTAAGCATATTCAATGACGTGGCTAAGTCGAAGAGATGGCTATGTACCTCTTTGGAATACTTCTTCCCGCACCAAGTACATCTTTATGTACTGTTGGATGACTGATATCCAAGTGATTCGGGCCTATACGCACAAAAGCACCATGCTGACGGTGAAGATCTAACAGCGTATGCTCATAGGTGCCGAGTAGTACTTGATATGATTTCCAGAGATCAGTGATTGATGCAAGTGGCGGACCAGGGTATTTCGACAGTGGGTGAAAATATCGGTTGTATAAACAGTAAGAGAAAACGAACAACAACAAAGCGATAATGCAGAGCGAGATGACTGGTGGAATGGCCATCTCTCTTTGCAGCAACAATAACCTCAGCTCGAAATGGATGGCAAGCGTGAGGGGAGAGAATCCATAGAAATGTGAATAGATTGAGGCGGAAGTTCGCGAGACTTACTCAGCTACCCAGCTCCATGTGGGTTGCAGATCCCCCAGAACAGCCCCGCACTACCCCGCACACTACTCCGCAATCTACCCCACACGTGTTACATCGCTACACCACGCATGCTCACACTCTATATAGTATCGGTAGTCTGTTCGACCACGAATGCTTGACGGGCTCCGACTATGGACCAAATCTTAGTCTGAAACTTGTACAATATTCTCTGTCGTACAAAATATGTCGACCAAGACCCCATTGGCGACCTTTGTCGAGCATGCTGATCAGATCGAGTCACCGAATGCGAAGGCTCCGCCGGAGAGCTATGTCAAGCATACTGACTACTCCTCGCCACCAATCAATCTTGATGACCCCCATCGTGCTGCCTTGGAGAACGCGCCAGAACATGCCGAGAAACCTAGTCTGCAGACGATCCTTGCCGTAATTGTGAGTAGCAATTGTCTAAGCTGAAACAATCTTTCAACTTACAATGCTATAAAGTCACTGGCACTATCATATGTGTGTCTCCTCGTATGTGTGTAAAAGCATAGAAGCTCCGCCACAGATTCTAGCCATGAATGAGATGAGATTAATCTCATGTGGGTGCAGTGGCCGGTCAATGTGTGAGGACGTGCATTGCGTGAAGTGTTGGAATAATATCTCATTTGGCCCAAGATGTTGACGGATCCTCCAGATACGCTTGACCCAATTTTAGCACCCGGCTGTTTTCGCTGCCCAGCCACTGAGGCTCCAAGGCTTGGAGATTATCTTCAATCTCATACGTATCTCCTCCTGCAATGTACAAAATTTTGCCTGAGAACGGAGCTGCTGACCCGGTTGACTTTGCGTTGTTGTTGTCTTCCGCCGGACCAGAGGTAACACAAATCAAGAATGACGTTACCACGTCCATTGGTTCGTTGACTGGCAGCCCATGCTTATACCAGCCATCCTCGATACCTGTAACCATTCCCGTTCCTGCACATATGTCAGTAAGCTAGTTGTTACAGAAGTTAAATATGACCTACTCGTCATCCAAGGACATATTGCGTTCACGCGAATCCCTTCTTGAATAGCTGATATGCGTAATCCACGAAGGATCCCCAGAATACCATGCTTGCTTGCAATATAGGGTGTCATGCTAGTCGCTTCCTTGAAGCCCGCAATGCTGCTTACAAGGATGAGGTCGCCACCTCCCGACTTGCGCAGGTATGCCATACCAATTTTACTAGTAAACAACGCGCCCTTGAGATTGACGTCAAGCTCGCGCAACTTAGGTTCAGCTTCGAGAGGCTCATCAGCCGCAAAGACGTCTCCAGCATCATGAATACCAGCATTTGCTATGACAATGTCGACACGACCAAAAAGTTCTTGTGCTCGAGAAAACAGGTCGAGCTGGTTTTGATAGCGAGTGACGTCGCACTGGACGAACTTGACTGATGATGATCCAATACTTGTTTCGAGTGCCTGACCAGCCTTGACAGACACATCTCCAAACACGACTTTGCAGCCATGCCCTAAAACGTGCAGATTTTAGTCAATTGTCCATACAGTAATGTTGGAGCAGCCTTTACATACCATGAAAAGTGGACACTGCTGTTTTTCCTATCCCATTGGCGCCACCAGTCAGGACGATGACTTTGCCCTTCAGACTGCCCAATGAAGCGGTGTCTAACACAATCTTAGACATTTCTGTTGTTTATAATTGATTGAGTCCTGTCAGCGTAACCGGCGACTGTGGTGAATGCAAACAGATGTGGTCACGAACGCCCCACATCACCAAAGTTTGACATCAACCCCCGACCCCCACATCAGCCAGACCGCCAAGTGTTCAACGAAGACTTGAGAGTCTCGTGTCTTGCCTCGGAGTTTACATTAAGGTTGTTTATTACTTTTGTAAACGAGAGAGCAAAGAGCCAGAGTCTCTGAAATACATCTCGAAGAACTCAGATTGATAACAAGCATAGACGATGCCTGCAATCAATATCACGGCAGATAATCTTTCCGGCTTGAAGGACACGGTTGCAATCATTACCGGCGCATCTAGTGGGATTGGACTGGCTGCTGCTCATGTGTTCAATTCGCACGGAGCTGTTGTGTACATTGCCGACCTCCATCCGCCAGAATCATTGCCATCTAATGCATCTTTCGTCAAATGTGATGTTACAAAATGGGCGGACTTGTTAGCTCTATTCGGCAGGGTACAGCAAGATCATGGCCGAGTCGATACCGTCATAGCAAACGCAGGAATAGCAGAAGTCGAAGATCTTTTCGTTGACGAGTTTGACGAAGTGACGGGAGCGCTACGAGAGCCGAAGCATACAGTCGTGGCCGTCAATCTAATTGGCGTGATGAATACTGTAAAGATGGCAGTTTCCATTATGCGCAAGCAGAGTTCTACAGGTTCAATCATCTTGACAAGTTCGGAGGCTGGGTATTTGGGTGAACCTGGCCTGCCAGCTTACACTGCAACAAAGCACGCGGTAAGACACCCACCTTGTCGCTGTGCATGCATATAGGTAGACTAACGGTGAGCTAGCTGGTCGGCTTCCTTCGAGCTCTGTCTCCTAACCTGCCCAAATTCAACATAGCCATGAGCGTGGTAGCACCCTACATGACAGAGTCTCGTCTCATGTTTGATGAGCTCCGCAAGAAACTGCATGAGGCTGGGGTCGTAATTAACACTGCAGAGAACGTTGGTCTGGCCATGGGGTATCTTGCTGGAAAGAAAGTGAATGGAAAGAGTTTGTATTGTGGGGCCAATACGTGGTGGGAAGTCGAAGACGAGCTTCATCTGCTTGAGCCACAATGGCTTGGGAAGAGAAATTGCGATCAGCACAATAATGCTGGTACAATGAACTTTTTTACAAGCAAGAGCGGACTGTAAGATCTTTGTTAATTGGGTCGAATCGGGTAGAAGGAAGCCGATTGGTGAACCACTTTAAGCTGATACTTAACTGTTGATATGATTGATGTCGAGTTGAATGCGCCTCTGGCTCAGCAAGATGAGAAACAGAAAACTAAATTCTGCTCGAAATCGGTCCTTCTTGCGGCATGATTGTCGCTGCAGCAGGTGCAAGGACCAATGTTTCAGTCTCCACAACCTTGACTTGAAAAATGACTTTGTCCTGGTCTTTCCACATCTATATCCTCAAAGTTTGACCTGGGATGACCCCCGCTGCGAATCTAGTCTTCAAGCTTGAAAATTGGCCATATTTCTGGAGAGCGTGCTTGCCACTATGCCCAGAGTACACAGACCGTGCAGAATTGGAGTGGGATAACCACCCTTGAAGCTGAATTGCGAGTCAAGGGGAGTGGAATGGAATCTCCGTTGAGGCGGTATAACGCAGCTAGATCTGATGAGGTTCTTTCGGTACAGACCGCGTCTGGGACGCGACTGGGCACTTTGTTATGAGCTGTAGCGTGCTTCATGGCGTGCACTGTCTTCTGTCCGCCGAATCCTCCGCCACCCTGGATGAACACAGTCACCTCAATACAGAAGACCACTTCGTCCTGCTCGTTGACCGTCGTAAATTTTGTAACAACTACTGCAGCGTTGCCTTTGTCTGCGACATCAACAATCTCCGGACAAGTCCTGAGAGTACCAGGTATAGGAATCTGCGCTCGAATCTCTCAGTACTGCTCTCCATGTAACAAATTGGCCGGACTGAAATTCTCGACGATTCCCTCGATCTTGTAGGCGGCTTGTGTTTACGATGCGAAAAAAGGCACTGGCCTGAAGATGGGAAGAGCTTGAAAAATTCGGGTGACCTTCGTAAACATACTGCAAGTCATGGCGAGTACAGCCCAGTGACAGTGCGTACAGGATCAGGTCGCGTTGATCATAAGTATATCCGACCGAGGTGGGTTTCATTCGTAGGACTTGTTAGACGTATGCAAGAATTGCTTGGTCGTCATTTGATCGTGACATTGTTTCCAGCAGTATCGGTGACTTAGGCCACACAGTGTAGGGAGAAGACTGAGCTCGTCGACAATGTCTAAGGGGCAATTGCAATAGGCGAATTTACTTTCAAAATATCCACTTCAAATGAAGTGAGCAAGTCCCACATGGTTGCGCCATGTTTTCGCTGCTCCGGTGGCCTAGACCCCGGCATCGAATCTCAGAGCAGCATCATGAGAACAGAAGATCAGTGGACAGCATTGAACGGACGATACTCGTCTCTAGGGCTGATGAAGAAAGTGATGGATTGGTGACTGAGGGGGAATTTATCACGCACTGTCGGCTATACCTTCTCTGTCGGGCAATCGCCACCACAAAAGGATGCAATATCAACAACAACGTAACATTAATGAAGGATCCAAGTGCATGTCGCTATTACATTAAATGTTGTCATCCAAGTCCTTTATTCGTCATTTTCATCTAACAGTGTGTCGCTCATGATTCGCAATACTTAGCAATACTGCTGTGGATTCCACCTTCCTGTTTCTTGTAAGAGACTGGCATAACTCAGAAAGACTCGCTGGGCAGAAACATCGTTGGCTTGTTCCACCAGGTCGTGAAAGCGGAAGTCTCGACCAGACCTGACGAATCGCTTGACTTCATGATTCAAAGGTATTGTGGCGTCCTCGTCCTCGAAGTTCAAGCCTAAGGACCTGATGGATACCCAGTCAACGTCCTCGATAATGTCAAAGTCGTCGGCACCATCTTCCTGGGTGCTCAGATCCTGCTCATTATCTTCAGCATCGGCATTCAGCGTGAACAAATAGAGCCCTAGGGTGAGACATGCGTAGAAGAGAGCAACTTCGGTCAAGAAACTTGTGCCATCCATGGTTTGCCGGTTCGACATGGCCTTGAAGATCTCCGCGGCATGCAGGCATGCCCGTCGAGCCGATGGTGTCTGCGCCCAAGAGGCAAGAAGATCAAGTCCTTCTTTAGCTTTCTCTTCTCCATCACGCCCCGCAGCGAGTTCTAGGGTAGAAAACTCTACGGCAATTGCGAGGCAGGTGAAATGCCAAAACACGATGCAGTTCGGATTGCTTCCATTCAGCACGTCGCCATACTTGACAGGGACACGAGCGAGTACGGAGGCTGTCGACCTTGTGTATGGATTCGATGTGAAGTCATTCGTCATGCCAGAGCCGTGTCGGTGCACGATCCTAGATTGGTGACGTGCCTCGGCTATGCGAATGAGATTTCCCACGAGGAAGGTATATAGCCCAAAATCGCTCCTCATGGCAGGCCAAGTTATAGTATCTGGCGCTTGGATGAGACACTTGGTCCTTCTGAACGAGGCTCGCATGAAAGAGCTTTTAGCCAGCTCTTCGCGGATGGAGCGTCGAAAAGCCCCCCACTGGCAGGCATCTCGATTGCATTTGTGCAAGGCGAATGGTGGGGTTGCCGTTCAGCACACCCACGGACCAGGACTCTTGCATTATCAGGCACGCTTTAAGACTAAACCTTGTCAGCGAGACCTCAAAGGCATACTGGCAACTTTGATTACCGTTTGGCAGACTCGATCCGAGTCCAAGCTTTCCAAGCAGATTCCTCGTTATGGTGCTTGCGAAGCTCGTCCAGACCATATTCGGGGTCTGAAACGCTTTCGAAAAAGCCATGTCGTTGGCATAGCTACCCTACAAAGGTAAGCATATTTATTCTAGGGACAGGATGGGCGAATACCTACCAAAAGAAGTTCTTCACCAAGACGACGACCGGCATCACGTAAACTTGGTGCCTATCCGATTTGTCAGAAACAATCTGGTGGTCATTGTTTGCTCATGACGTACAGAATTTATGCTTGCGGTACATGTTAGAAGGTGCGCCGTAGCAATGGCATGAAGCAATTGCGGACTCGAGCGAGACGTTCTAAACCGTATAAAAAGCTCATCTTGACTTGCTTTCATGGCGTCCTTGAGTTGAGAATCACCATGTTAGTACGAATTCATGTAATTCTTAGGGTCAAACCTACAGTAAGCAGGGCCTCGATGAGTGATTTTGTACCAGTACCGTCCAGGATTTGAAGGCCTCACAGGCACATAGAAAAGAGTAACAAGCTCGGAGTCCTGACAACATCGAATGAGGGCCGATGTACGAATGGCTGTATGACGTGGAAGAGGCGGAAGAAGAGATCGATACTAATGTCTAGCACCTTGGCAGGTGGCATTATGCTGTGTTCAGGAAGCTCACCCGGGTTGTCCGTTTGCAACAGAGTGTGGAGCGATGCAGATGGGTCGGCGCGATTGAAGCGACTCGTTCTAATGCAACAATCCTTGATCGACCGATTACGACACTCCTCATCAAATCCCCATACTAGACCTTTCTGTGGTTCGTGGCAAAGATCTGGGCTTGCCGGGTCAATATCGCTCTCCGAAAACAGACCAGTAGCGCCATGGGACACAACATCCTGCCAGAAACCGTTCATAGAGGATACTCTGGTGGAATCACTACTAGGCAGAGGCCAAGATTGCTGAACTCGTCGAAACCGTTCTTCTGGAATGTGCAAACTTTGTGATGGCCGAGAAGCGCGCGTGCTGTTCTTGATCAAGGGCACTGTTGAATTTATTGGATGCGATTCGATCGTGTCAAGAGGCATGTGGTCCGCCATTGAATTGCTCATAGTTCGGCGGTGTCTGGATGTAGCCATGCTCCGGAAAGGACCAGAAGCGTCCATCAGGGAAGAAATCGTAAGCCGCTTCCCCGATCCCTCCATCAGTCATGTTCTCATGCCTTACATCTGTGTTGGATGCATCTGTGTTGAGCATGCCATTATTCAGCATGTTTCCACTCGCATGCAGCATATCTGCTGTCATCGAATTGGTGCCCAGCATGTTTGAATTAAAAGTCATCATGTCTAGCAATGAGAATCTTGGGTCCAGTAGCATATCGGGGCCAGAATTCGGCACTGTCGATGTGGCAGGTGTGCACTGAGTTAGACTAGTTCCATATGATGATGAGTTTTGTGTTACGATACGTTCCAATGCAACCGAATCGTCGACGAGAACATCCGTCATATGGCCATCATGCTCGTGCTGCGAGTCGCCGGAAAGATTGCGTGGGTTAGGAATTGGAGTGACGAGAGGCTGTTGCAAATGCCTGAACCTATGTTGTTCCTCGCTAGAGTCGAGGGAAGACGAGGATTCGCGACTCGAATGTGCTAGACCAGGAAGTGCGTCGGTACCTGGAAGTTTGGCCATGCCTTGCGATGGTAATGGATTCGCAGATGCCAGATATCTCGAAATAGCCAACATGCTAGCGTCTGTCTGCACCACACTGGATTCAACGCAAGCATCATTTGCCCCACTAACCCTGATTGTATGATCCGGTGAACTTGATGGACTTCTGTGGTTAGGAGGTTCGGTGTGATGATTTCTGGTGTGACGAATGAGCACATCGCTATTGAAGTGGTCAATAGGGAAGCAAGTAGAGAGACACCTGCGATAGCGTTGGCTAAGGAAGTTGTACCTTCTAGCATACGACCTCCCACACACTTGGCATTTGAATGGTCTTTCTCCAGTATCTACTCATGTTAGCAGTGGTCCCCATTCAATGATTGTCCTCGGATGAGGTGAACAGTCATGGGATACAACATACGAGATCGTTCGTGTCGTTTCAGATGCTCCGACTTTGTGAAGGTGCGAGTACAATGGCGACATTTCCTTGCACCACGCTCCATGGGAGAAGGGGAGGGCTCCCGAACAATGGATTGTTCGGTGAGGAGTGCCGTTGGCGTTTAGAGTTATGTCAATCGAGGAGGTCATGGCGATAGGGACGACCACAGTAGATCTGGGGAATAATGGTTACTAACACGCTTGGTGGAGATGACCACTAGGCTATGTAATCTCTGCCATTTGGACTGGCCTGGGCTAGCAGTATCCCGACTCTAGTAGCAGGTTACAAGTAACGCGGAAAAAACCTTGACAAGAGCTAGAAAGAAAGAGGAAAGAGGACAGTAGGGGATCAAGTGTGACCATCTCAAGGTAATGATGTGCTTTACGGATTGTTCAAGCAAGAACAAAAGCAGCGATGACAATATGTCGGGCGTAAATGTGCCATCGCAAGGTCAGGGAGAAATGAGAAAGAAGGACAACGAGCAGTAAGTAACCAAGGTCTAAAAGGAGCAGGGGCAAGAGGCTTGCCCCGAACCGTCCCCGCACCCCGGATCTGGGCGCTTTTGGACCCTGACACATGCCTGGCTTACCCCTCACTTGAAGAAACGGCAATACACAACACAAACATGCACACGAAGGACGAAATACCACGACATTCTTGATCTACTAATTTGCGAACGCCAGCACAGCTTTTTAGTCGACTCCGTTCATCCTTGCCACATAACCACGTCAGACTCGGCTATGTACGCCTCATTCGGAAACGCGATCTCACGCAAAGTCTGCCATGGTCAACTTGCTGTCACGGTCGTAAACACGAAGCTCCTCCCTCGCTACCGCTGCGGACTCTCTGATCGTCTTAGCAATCATGTCCGATCTTGGTAGGAATTGAGCCTTGAAAGGATGTGGTCGCATGTTCTCGCTCTTCGTGTACGCGTCGATACTAATGTCGAGGTGAACTTCTTTGCCCTAAATCAGATGTCAGTCTTGTAGACGGTACGAATGCATGGATGCAAAGCTATTTTTACCTGTGCATCCAATCCGGGCCGGATATTGAAAGCCCACAGCATGCGGGCAAGCGTGATGAAGAGACCTTGCTCCGCATATGGCTGTCCACTACATTGACGACGACCCCAGCCAAAGGCATTATGACCTTTCTTGCTAGGGTGAGGTCGCTCTAAGCGAGCGTTGCCATTCTCATCCACGTACCGCTCTGGGCGGAAGCCGTCTGGTTGGGGGATAGTCTTCTTCTCTTCGGTGAATTGCCCAGAGATTACCAGTAATAGCGGTGCCCTTAGGAATCTTGTAACCCTTGTATTCATCGTCGACAGTGGGAGCATAAGGGATGCCGCCGAGAGTTGTCACGCTCCTCCAGCGGAGTAGCTCGTTAACAAGAGCAGACACATATGGCAAGCTGTTTTCATCCGTCCAGTCTGGCATGCGATCTTCTCGAACAACTCTGTCGACCTCGGCTTGCGCCTTTGCTTGAACACTAGGGAAGACCGCCATGGCGAGGATGAAACTCAAGGTAGAGCTGCTGGTTGTGTCTACGCCGCCGCCGATCAGATTTGCCGTGATGCAAGCGATTTCTTCCGCGCTAAGGCCGTTTTCCTCCTTCTCCTTTAGCAGACGTGTGGAAAAGTTGTCCGTAGTAGAGTCTGCAGCTGCTTCTTTGCTGAGACCACAGAAGTATCTCTGTGCTAGCTTCGATGAAGCGAGCATTGTTGAAGGCGCCTTGTACAACCAAGGGGGAAGTTTGAACAACCACGGTAGAGATTCCATCATGAAAAGTCCAGGAATGACAAAGTCGACTCCTTCCATAAAGGACAACGCACATTGCGCTACGTAGTCGTTCATCTTGTCGATCCGGCGTCCCCAACCAATAATTGATACGACGGAGCAAGAGTATCGCTCAATAGCTGACTCGAACTGTTCAGGTGTCTGGAGAAGATCGCGGAGAAGCAACTTGGATTCATTGCTCTGAAACTGGCGATAGGCACGAATTGCTTGTGATCCAACAACCGAGTGCTAGATAGTGGAAAATCGGTCAGTATAGATAAAACGATCACACGAGAAGAGGGTGACTTTACAGTTATCCGACGGTGGTGTCGCCATTGATCGCCATATGTCTGGCACACTTGGTTCTCGGTGGTCTGATTCATCATGTCTCCCATTACGACCATATGCGGGCGCGACGAATAAATCGTTGCTCGCTTCTCCAGGAGCTCGGAAATGGTCCAAGCATCATTGCAGATGATTGTGGGTCGTTTTCCGCTCCAGATTGTGATCATCGAACTATTATAGTCCTTGGACCATTTCTCAAATTGCACCCAGCATTTGACTTTACTGATGGCAGAGTAATTTCCGAAGAGAGGGAGGGGAAATGGTCCTGGAGGTAGCTTCTGCCGTGCGAGAAGCACTCGGACATAGTCATTGAGAATCCATAGAAATGGAGCAATCAGCAGTATCTCGAGGCCGCGTGTTGTCCGACCTGTAGCTAGGAAACTTGACTGAAGAGATGATAGAACTGCCATATCAAGAGAGACGAAGGATAATTGGATAGAACTCCACATCGCACTCGTGGAGACCCCACCTTTGAACTCCTCGAAAAGTGTATGCATTGTGGGGCGCCCAGTTAGGAAGGTTGCCCTACTCTTACCATCCACATAAGTGAGCGAAGCGTGATAAGTGTGACATCAACACTGGGAAGAAAAGGTCAAGATGTAGACTTTATGCAGTTGCGTGTTAGGGTATCCAATGTCATGCAAGTGCTAGCTGTTATTCCACATCAACCACAACATCTTCAGTGATACACTTATAGCCTTGCTTGCCCCGCCGCAATGCTCCTCCAATTTGCATTACTTATCCAGCCGTTTGTAAACATCCATGTTTAGCCAGTAGATGCGATCTTTGATCTTCTGCAAACTTGGATCCCAAGGTCTCTCCATCAAGACGTTCGTGGAGTGCTTGAATATGACCCCGTGGTCGATACTATTCAGTTTAACATGAGGAGCAGCAGTGTGCAAACTTGCGGCTTTGTACTGAAGAGTCAGTAATACGGATGAGACGTGGTAATTGATAAGCTGTCGACCCCTGGATGCGAAGTGTCCGTGCTATCCTCTCCTGCAAAATCGTGAGGGCGAAGTATCATATAGGCTGCACCTGCTTTAATTTCGTATCTTACAAATACTCAGCTCGGCGCCGGAAGAACACTTCATACGACTTATCCTTCCAGCTTGACACCATACACACAGGCCTCCTCAACTGTACTAAGGCGTGAAATATTATCTGTCACTTCTCCAGCGCTGACATTCTCACCTATCAGAAGCTGGAGTATCTTCTTACCTGTGAAGTGTGATGATCGTAGCTCCTTATATCACACATGTCATTCTGCCCACCCTATAATCTGCTTGGCCATATTGTAAGCAGCATCATCTAGAATATCCAGGCCTTCTAGAGAAAAATCGGCGCTCATCCTGCCAAATGCAGAGGCTGTCGCATCTTCGCTCGATTCCAGTGCATCCATAGTCGCCTCGACAAGGCCTTCGTACACATCACGATACCTTCTGACCCATGGTGCTCGTTCTGCCATGATGGATATGACACAACTGCAGGCACGTACGCTATTGCTCACACTAAAGCTCCAGACCGTTTGCTTGTGCAGCCAAAGACAGTATAATAGTGTGACTCCGGCAACGAAGATTGTGTGGACAGCAACTGAGCTGTGGCCATATTGCGAGCTTCGATGCAGCCGCTGGTGGATTTGACAGATCTGGCCTGCGGACGTAACGCATTGTTGAAAGTAAAGATCTGCTGGATTCAACATGTCTAAAAAAGGTCGTATTAAAAGGCACATAAGCCTGTGGTAACTCAGTAAAGGTCGATGCATCTCACTCTCTTTCATGCCAGTAGGTACATTGGCACGCCAGGTCTCCAGCTCAGTATACAAAGGATAGAGCTCAGGCAACAGTGTCGACGTCTCTCGGTCGACCCGATATATGCATCGTTGGATCCTGCTTTCGAGACGTCGTAATTGGAATAGTAGAATGGCTTGGCTCATTTTGGTGTAGGGATGGGCCTCTCTTCCTGGTACTGGTCTTATCTCGACTCGTGCCGATGGTCCGGTTGGTTCGTCGTCTCCTATGCTCAACGGCAATGGTTGATCTATGTCAGTATCCGAAAGACTGATAGGCCTGCCGAGGGTACTGCTGAGAACACCTTCCACGAAGTATAACGACCAAAACAGACGTCGTCGGAGCTGCTGAGTTGTTGGTGGCAAATGCCTTGTCGATGCCTCACGATGTAATCCCAGATCTATACACGTTCTCATGGCTAGTCCTGCCATGTGCCATAAGCCATAATTTGACTCGGAACGCATATGATATAGTACTAGCAAGAGCATGGCTTCTATGTTGTGGATGGAGGATGCTTCTCGTGCACCGGATACATGTTGGAGTGCAGCAATATAGAATTTTTCCGGTGGTGTTTCATTATACGACTGCTGTGTCAGTCGTAGATTTAGAGCACCTATCGCGTATACCATGTACAGTACGAAGAGCTTCAGGTGGTCTTCTTGTGACGGAGCATCTCCACTGCTTAAGACATGTCGTTGTTCATGAAAGTGCCAGATATTTGATGGCACGAGGAAAGGATAACGAGGATGGATGTGAACTAGGAAAGCTTCGATCATTCGTTTTCCCATCTGATCAGGAGGTACATCTGCAGCGTTGTTGCGAAGTTCCGAGATTGTGATACGTCTGGTTGGACTCTCGCCGAGAACTCTACCACCTTCCATAGGACGTTCTTGGTCGTCGGCGCCAGACGCAGCAATCCATAAGGCCTTGTTCCAGACAGTGGCTTTCACCATATCACCCAGATTTGATGCCAGGGCAAGGCCAGAAGATGATCCGATATAGGAGGGTGCTTCGGCGTGTCCCGTTGAAAGCATACCGACTATGTCGGCTACATTGTGCGACATTGATGTGCCGGCACTCTCGACCACTTGGTTTGGTGTCATTGGAGCATGTATTTGCGCTTGCAGACTGTTAATTTTTGACTCCAGCTGAGCCACATGATCTTCTAGTGCTCGAGTGTAACTGTTGTTGATAGCGTGTGCTTCGGCGTCAGGAGCCTTCAGGCATGATACGCCTGCTTTCTCACAGTTAGAACACTCAGGATAAGCGTTGTCGCACTTGGAAGCTTTCAGCACGTTCTTTCTCTATAGATATCTGAAGAGTCTTACCTTCTGCTTTCTCGACTTGCATCTGTCACACGCTGTTCGTTGTCTTTTTCTTGGGTTATCTTGGGCGTCTATCGTCAAATCGCGGTAAGGTGGTGCTGGTCCCTCCATCACTACTTGACTTGTTCTTCTTGTGTCGAGCAAACATCTGCATCGATAGTGGTAGTTGTATGTCTTATCAAGAAACCAGCAACGTCTTATCTCGAGTGGTGATTCAACGGCTTACACCAATCCTTGGCACTGATCTTATTGGGGACCATTAGCGCGAGGAGCTACTGTTCAAGCAGAGGTTCGGAATGAAAGTTGGTGTCAAGTCATCAGAACATTGTCTGACGGATTGTTGCAATGCGATTGTTATTGCATGGCTAATTCTACATTTGTTTCCAGTCATTTTCACGCTCCCAAGCACCTCCCACTCGATATACCGACATCTCATCGAACCACTTCCCAATAACCTGCATACTCACTGGCAGTTTGACCTTCTGTTCCACGCCTGGTCCCTCCAAGACTTCGAGCATTCCTATGGGTATTGCTAGAACAGGGTGACCCGACTGATTGAAGGGTGCTGTGTTGGACGTAAGTCCTATCTGCTTAGCAATTTGCTGAATTGGTGTTGCATCTGGAGACGCATGACTAGTGGCAACATAAGGCAGTGTCGGCGTGATGAGCACATCGTATTGTGACAATGCCTTATCGTACGAGTCTCTCAGCTTTCGCGACAAATTCGTTGTCTTGGCCAGTAGTGTGGGAAACTTCTGCGATGCGTAAAGCCCGTTCAGGTAGATGTTCTTGGTTGCACTATACGCATTGTCCCAGTTCTTTTGTTCCAGTGGATGGGTTTTCTCGTTGAGCGAGATCATTTGATATCCTCGTCTACCGAAAGAGCTGGTCTTGGTCAGAAAGCCTCCAGCCTTAGAAATACCAGTCCAAATGGCAGCACCTTTACTGTGTATGGGAATGGAAACTTCAGACACTTCAGCACCTAGTGCCTCGAATCGAGACGCGGCTGTACGGAACGTCTGTAATACTCTGGGGTCCATCGCAGGTATCTTTAGAGTTTCAGTGATGATACCAATCTTCATTCCTTTGAGTGGGAGCTGCTGCGGCAGACCGTTGACAGCTTCACTATATTTTGGTAGATGTCCAGGTGCTGGTGCAGCGAAGCTTCGATCGTCAATATTGTCACTGCCAGCGACTGCTTCAAGAAAGAGAGCGTTTTCAGCAACAGTCCGTGTCATTGGTCCTATGTGATCGTTTGTGGGCTCATTGCTACCGCAGCCAGTATATGGTATCAGGCCGAAGGTGGGTTTGAGTCCAACAATGCCGCAGTTTGCAGCCGGTACTCGAATACTTCCGCCTTGGTCTGCTCCAATAGAACCCCAGACCTCTCCAAGAGCGACCAAGACTCCGGAACCACTACTGCTACCACCAGAACTATAGCCTCTGCAGAAAGGATTCTCTACAAGGCCTGTACCGGAAGAGTGACTTGTTGCTGAGTGGCACATGTTCTCGCAGACTGCTTTGCCGGTAATATGACCTCCAGCCTCGAGGATGCGTGTCACTACTGTGGCATCCATATCTGGCGTATAACCTTGAACGAAATTGGTACCCATGAGCATGGGCACGTCTTTGACTGATATCATGTCCTTCAGGCAAAAGGTCTTCCCATACAACAAACCCGTACTCTCTGGATTGGTGTCTTTGATATCACATCGCCATGCCCATGCACCATGGGTGTTCTCTGTCTTGCTTGGAAAGTGTACATTTGTCCGAGGAAAACGTTGTTCGTCCACCTGAGGAACATAGTCTTTTATCCAATGTCAGTCGTACATACTCCAGGCTCACTCTACTGGAACTAACGCACCTTCCATAGACATAAGTTGTTCAGTGGCATCGTGAAACACAGCTAGAAGGCGAGTATACTCATCCTTTTCCTCATCTCTGAGAGTGACACCTAATTCAGAACAGAGCTTGTCGACGGTGGCAGTTGTGACAGGGTTACCTGCTGCAGGATCGAGGGTGAATACAGACATCGTAGAGCAGATAAGATCACGAAATTATTTCTAGAAAGGACGCAACGCAGGTAGTCCGAGGGTGTTATATTGGTGGGCGGTTGGGCAGTCCAACCACCTGAGCACGCAGGCCACTTCGCAGGGATTCGGCCATTGTGAGAAGTGCACAAGTGGTCAATTCATGACAAAGAGGAGCCACGCAGAGGGAAGGTGATAAGAGATGGACCGTAGACTATGTAAGGGAGCATCGGAGGTGCGAAAATACACGCGGGTGCCTTATCAGTTGGGGTTGGCGTCCGAATTGCGGCTCGTTACGTAAGCAAATCTCTTATCTGCCAACGACCACACAGCTAAGCCCTTTCCGCCTTCTGTAAAGATATCCCTCTATCTCTAAGGTGAGCACATAAAGGTGGGGAGGATGCTGGACGTATCAGGGTCACCTATGGAGGGGTACATATTCAACCGGATGTGCTGCCAATGCCTGCCATGATCTTGTTCTGTCTATAATCTTTCGACCGCAACTAGTTTCTCTTCGTAGCAATGGTTCACGTCGAAGAAAGCTTGCAACTCCCTAGAGACTTTGAGGGTATGTATACGCAGCAAACGAAGTGTTGGATGATCTTGGAAATAACGCGTGCTCCCAGGATTCGGTGAAGCCAGCCACAACCCTCAGTGGCCGAATGGTGCTCGCATTGCTGTATCCTTCGTCCTGAACTACGAGGAAGGTGGTGAACGCAACGTGCTTGATGGCGACGGCACAAGCGAAGCCTATCTTTGGGAGAAAGGTCCCAGCGGAGGCGGTCGAGAGCACAGACACGTCAATGGAGAGCAAGATTTCGAGTATGGTAGTCGATGTGGTGGGTGGCGTATCGGTCGACTCATGAAGGATTTCGGCTGGAATATGACTGTCTTCGCCATTGCTGTCGCCATGCAGAGGAATCCGACCTTTGCCAAGGCTTGTGTTCGTGAGGGCCATGAGATCTGTGCTCATGGTTACAGGTGGCTCGATATTTGGGACTACAGTCTCGAGGAGGACAAGGAGTATATCAAGAAGACACTCTTGAAGCTCGAGGAGTTTACTGGAGAGTTCCCAGATGGTGCATACTTCGGTCGTGGTACACCAAACACCCGATCGTTGCTGCCAATTGTGTGGAAGGAGCTTGGCAAGAAGATGCTCTACTCGTCTGAGGTCTACAACGATGATGTCCCATACTGGATTGATCTTCCCTGGGAAGAGCACCTCGCTAAGGAAGAGAAGGAGGGTCTACTAATGGTACCATACAATTACGATTGTAAGTTAAACCATCACGTGTTTTCATACTCTTCTGTAAGCTAATTGAGAACGCGCTAGGTAATGATGGCAAGTTCCACATGAGTCCTGGCTTCACGAGCAGTAATGGTGCAGGCTACGAACAATACCTGAAGGACGCATTTGATTGTCTCTACCGAGAGGGTGGCAAGATGATGACCATTCCCCTGCATTCTCGCATTGCAGGCAAACCTGGAAGATCTGAGAGTTTGAGGAGGTTCATGGAATACATTTCCAAGAAGGAAGGTGTTTGGGTGGCCACGAGGAGGGAGATAGCTAATCATTACCGTGAGACATTTCCTTATCAGCCTGGTTCAAGTGCTGGAGGTAAAGCTTGATAATTGTAGACTAGGTAGCATCACCGACTTGAAATTATTCCATTACACTCAAATATCCTGCGTGCATCAGCTCTTGAAAAGGTTTCGTGTAGTTACTTGAAGATACGTCTTCGAGCTCTGCTCTTGCTCTATCATGCCGTAGCAATCTCGATCCTGTCTGTAGACTGCTGGACAGGTGCAATGTTCATGTGATGCGGTTGGCTACAGACAATTTAGCAACGAGATACACATCAGTGGTATATCCCACGTATTCCATAGGATTTGGAACGTATGGACATTCGTAAACAATCTCAGCATCATCTTCTATCTACGACTTTTGCTCCGATGTTGGTAATGCTTGCTCTTGCACATCTTCCGAGCTGGTTTTGCTCGACGTTTCCTCCGATGCATTCTGCTTACCATCCTTCTTCACCGTTGTAGTTTGTGCTACTGTCTCTGCCTTGCCTATTATCACTTCGTCCTTCCGGCTCAGTCCATGGTCTTTAACGAAGATACACCCAAGCAAACAAATTGCTATGAATGGTACATTCAAGATGAAGACAGTCTTGCTAGCGTTTGCATATGCGTTTAGTACAGTATTTCTTGTATCAGGAGAAGCCGTGGAGAGGTCTGGTGAGCTGTATGTCGACATTGCTAGATACTTGAAGTCTTCAGGTAGGTTTGCTTTCAGCTTGTTTTGTAGTGTTACTGCTGATATAACAAGTCCGACAGCTCCCCCTAGACTTCGCAGGAAGTTACGATTACTGATAACAACAGCTCTATGAGCCTTTGAGCAATGTGCTTGCAAAGCTACGAGTGTTGGCTGGAAGACAAACCCAACTCCAGCTCCTTGTAGTATCAGAATGACAACGATAGCAGAGAGCGGTGTGCTTCTAGTGAATATACATGTTAAGCCAGCACCGAGTGTCCAGAGGAAGAAGCCAGCCCAGATGACCTCCCCGTACCTCTCTCGATACGATATATAGCGGCCTGAAGCAATGGAGCACAGCATCTGGGCACACGGTATTGGCAATACAAGTGCTGCTGAGGTGATCGGAGATAGTTGTCGAGCATTCTGGAAGAACAGTGGTAGGTAATATAGCTGAGAGTAATAGACAATGCCGAAAAAAACATTCTGTAGTAGTAACACGCATACTGGTCCGTTTCGGAACATGGATACTGCAGATATTAGTTCTTGCCCACTTCTGTTATACTCTGTACAGAGACTTACACGGCATCATTGGCAGCAGAGCAAACTTCCACTCCACCAAGAAAAATGCTACAGCACTAACGCCCCCAATTGCTAACATTGAGATGGACATAGGTGAACTCCATTGGAAGTATGTTCCACCTCCTGATATTGGGACTAGGATGAGTACAATGGCAGCAGATCCTGTAAGAAGACCAGCATAATCGATCTTCTTCGCATTGACGCTGAATTTTGTCTTTGGTACATTGTTGGGTAGAATGAAGAAACAGATTACACCACAAACTGCAGCCAGTGGACTGACAAGCCAGAACAGTCCCCGCCAAGTTGAGTGCTCAACGAAAGCTGCAGCAATGAATGGTCCGATCATATTACCAGCTCCAACGCAGGCACCAGTAAAGCCCTGATATTTGCCTCGCTCCTTCAAAGAGACGATATCAGAGACGATCATCATAGCTAGTGAGGTAATACCTCCATTCGCTATACCAGCAAGACCTCGGAAGACGTAGAGCATAGTTGCATTTACTGCTAGACCACATAGTAAGTCCGCTACACACAATAGTGCTAAGGCGGAAAGAAACACGATCTTGCGACCTGCAGAGATAATTTTCAGTAGTCCATACCAAAAGCCGGAATCGTTTTGATGATCGCGTACCAAAGATATCCGAAAGTCGCCCATACAGGACTTGGAAGACTGTATTTGCTATCAAGGCACTCGTTCCAGCCCAGCTCACTGTCGCTTCTGCATGGAGATCTCTTCCTATCGCAGGCAGTGCGACACCGACTCCATTCTGGTCGATGAAGCAGATCAAAAGAGACAACGATAGAGCAGCAAATACAATGAGTAGTTGGTTCTTTGGAAGAAGATTCGTCTGATCGGGGATTGCGGCTTCTGCAGCCTCTTGTGAGCCTCTCATGAATGCAAATGGACAGACCGGCGATGAAATGATATATGGGAAAGAAGAGTCACCTTCAACTGTGAATGCCGCAGATGGGATTATGATATGAGAAATACCGTCGAAGCATGGCAGCAGGTTGCATCTCAACCATAGAGTTCAAGTCTCCTGACGATGCTCATTTGAGACCTCTTCTGATCGGGCGGAGTCCAAACCCAAACACCGACGCATTGCCGCTTTCGCCATACGTAGTTAGCTGCGTAAAAACACTATCTGTGCCTGTTTCTGCCAAGGCGGCGGAGGAAGATGACAATATTATTTTCTCCGCAGTGAGTTCGGCAGGTCCGAAATGCTTGGCTTGCCTTATCTATCCGTTACGTTTCGAATTCGGCCAGCATCAGCCAAGTACTCGCAGCCCTCGCTAGTGCTTGATTCGTTGATATCAGTCCAGAACCTGCGGACGTGCTGTTATCTCCAATTCTGTGGCCTCTGAATGTCCCTCGTCCGAAGATTACCAAGTAGCCTATCTGTTCATGGCTAGATTGCGAATGCAAGCATGCCGCAGCATGGATTGGTAGCACGGGCTATAGCAAGAAAGCATATAACAGCTCGCCTGCACCTGTGGGATTTGGTTTGTTGTTGATACACCTCTCCTCATATCCTCAGTTCTAGTCTTTAGCTCCACTCTGCCATGTCTCATTATATTTCTCGAACGAAAGAGGCATTCAGCTCTAAAGCTGCCTTCCACAATGCCATCAAGGTCAAAGGTGCTGCTGCTGAGGGTGAGATCAGATATAACGAGGATCTTTTACCGACTCCACCTGGTAATATTCAAGCATTAAATACGCCGGCGGCACAACTGACATACCTCGTAGAGGGCCGCAAGTGGCAGTCATGGCATTTCTTCGCCTTCTATCTGACTATGACGTTTTCACCAAGCAGTTACAACCTTGGTGCGAGTCTCATCTCGATTGGTCTCCAATGGTACCACTGTATGATCGCGGCCGTGATCGGAAGTGCTATTCTGACCATCTTTGTCATCCTGAATTCTCGTGGTCCAACGAAGTACTTCCTCGGTTTTCCTGTCTATGTTCGAGCAGCTGCTGGCGTTAGAGGTGCTAGTCTCTACATCATTGTGCGCGCCTCTGTTGCCACGATATACTTCTCTACACAGACTTATTATGGCGGCAAGTTGATGTCTGTCCTTCTCAGAGCTATCTTTGGTAATAGCTATCGCGATCTCCCAAATCACTTACCCAAGAGTGCCGGTATAAGCTCTCGTGATCTTTTGAGTTTCTTCATTTTCTGGGCAGTGAGTATAACATTCTGTCTCCGGTCGATACAATCACTGACCTCTTCACACAGGTACAATACCCGGTCATGTTTCTCCATCCTACTGTCCTTCGCCACCTCTTTGTCGTCAAAGCAGTCTACACCACGATCGCGCTTCTTGGTGTCTTGGGCTGGGCTATTCACGCTAATGGCGGTACAATTGGGAGCTTCAAATATACGACCAAAACACTGCAGCTTTCTGGTTCGGCGTTGGTCTGGCCAATGATGTCGGCAATTAACTCGGTTCTGGGCGCGCTTGCTCCAGTCCTGATAAATCAGCCAGATATCGCGAGATACTCCAAGTCTTACAGAGCCACAACATGGTCGCAGGGTGTCGGTATATTGCTCAGCAAAGTTCTTGTCATGTTTCTCAGCACGGCCACCACTGCTGCTGCAACCGGAGTCTTGGGCAAGAGCTTCTGGAATGTCTGGGACTTGTACGATTCCATTCTCGACCACTACTGGGGACCTGGTGCACGTGCAGGCATGGTCTTCGCATCTCTCGGTATGATGCTGGCTATTGTCATTACTAATGCTGGATCCAACTCTTTGCCAGTCGGTGCAGATATCACTGGTCTTTTCCCTAAATATCTCACCATCGTTAGAGGACAGATTATATGCGCCTTTCTAGCTCCGTTGCTAGTTCCGTGGAAGATCATCGCAAATGCCGCATCATTCCTTACCTTCCTCGGTTCCTACACGGTCTTCCTCATGCCGATCTGTGCTTGCATGATCATCGACTACTGGTTGATTCGCAAGGGTAATTTCCACGTTCCATCATTGTATGTTACCACTCCTTCGTCTCCTTATACCTACTACAAAGGTCACAACCTCCGTATGGTGGTGGCATGGCTTTCTGGTGTCGCCTTCACTGTCCACGGTGTTGCTGGCCTCCTCGCGCCAGACTCTGTCAGTATAGTGAGCAAGGATATGTACAAAATGGGGTTCATTCTCTCGTCGCTTATGGGTGGTCTCGTCTACTATATCTTGTGCTTGATCTGGCCTTGCCAGATCTTGCCTGGCGATATGGACAAGGAAGGCAAACCCACGTTTGAAATGCTTGCCGCAAACGAAGGATTCTTTGCCTATGAGGACGTTACTACTATCACTAGTATCAGGATCGAAGGTGAAGCTGCTGATGAAGATGGTAGTGAAGGAAGCGTGACCCGGGAGGGCTACGTGGTCGAGACTAAGGATGTGAAGGCCATGGTCTGATGTGAGACAGCCAGCCAAGGGTAACGATGTTATGACTATTGGGAGGATCTGGGTCAAGTAAGCTGGTAGAATATGGTCGCAGAATCTTCCATGTAGAATTGATTTTCCCATTGTGAGCACAGGTATCAAACGCCCTGCGTTATTGCAAAATCACCTATCTCACCACTATTTGCCGATCACGAACGAGCCATTTCTATGCTTGATAGCAAAGCGGCAGGGTTATCACCTTGAGCACCAGCGCGATGTACGCTCCCAGGTCACGTTTGAAAAGCTCTCACAATAGCATGCCGAGCGAACAATGCGTGGAAAGACCCAGCGATACTAAATCGTTCTTGTAAGACTGAGCTTCTTGTCTGTCGCAGAGGCGTGAGAGGTCCAGTGTTGTCGTCTTCGGCGATCATTCACCCGAGCCGATATCGCCGAGGCCTTTGATGATGTCCAACATCAAGCTTTGTTGAACACGCATTTCCATTTCCTACTTCATGTTGCTAGCAATACTCTAGACGTCATGAAACGCTCCCAAAACACTCGCTCTATTCAGTCTATCCACCCATGATCATTCACGAGCATCAGCGCTAGGCAGTCTTGTCGACATGCTCGAATTTCGCACACCAGGCTTCAAGGGCTTCAACGTCAAATACTCACCTTTCTTCGACAACAAGCTTGCTGTAGCTACAGGTCAAAATTACGGTCTCGTAGGTAATGGCCGTCTCTTCATACTGGAGTTGACACCAAATGGCATTGTTTGCGAAAGACAGTAGGTTGGCTATTGTTCGCAGCATTCGCGTGCTGCTGCTTCGCTCGACAACCAATTTTACCTAACACCACTCCGCCAGTTTCGATACTCAAGACACCCTCTACGATCTATGCTACTCCGAACTCCACTCCTCCCGTCTCCTAACCTCCTCCGGCGACGGCAGCCTTAAACTATTCGATCTCTCCATCCCCATTTCCACTCCCTTTCCGATCGCAACATGGCAGGCCCATGGCCGAGAGGTTTTCTCCTGCGGCTGGAACTTGCAATCTAAAACCCGATTTCTATCCTCATCCTGGGACGGTTGTGTCAAGATTTTCGAGCAGGAGCGCGAAGACAGCATTTTGGTATTGCCAACAGGAACATGCACATATAGTGCGCAGTGGAGCCCGCATGAAGATGGAGTTGTGAGCGCCGTGGGTAGTGATGGGATATTCAGGCTGTTCGATTTGCGGACGCCCGCAAGTGCGCAGAATCATTTGGTCATGAGTGTGCCTATTTCAACTGCGCCTAGGGCTGCTGGTGTGCCGCCACCGATGAAGAACGGTGAGTCTGTTGAGGCATTGACGCATGATTGGAACAAATACCGGAGTTCTGTTGTCGCGGTTGGAGGAGTGGATAGGATGATACGGACCTTTGATGTCAGGAACGCCGGACAAGGACCAATTGCTGTGTTGCCAGGACATGAGTATGCGGTCAGAAGGTTAGCGTGGAGTCCACATCTACCAGATTTATTGCTGAGTGCAAGCTACGACATGAGCTGTCGTGTATGGACAGATGGAAGCGCTGTTGGAGTGAACAATAATTCGATGGCACAACAACAGTGGCAAGATATGATGGCGTTTGGAGGTGGGAAGGAATTAGGTCGAATGGATCGACATACAGAGTTCGCGACTGGAGTGGACTGGTGTTTATTCGGTGCTGAAGGATGGTGCGCGAGTACTGCGTGGGACGAGCGGGTGTTGGTCTGGGATGTGCGGGCGGTGATGGGTCGATGAGAAAGTGCAATATACAAAGGCATCGCAAACGAAGCAGACATGGTTCACGCCACCAAGTGCAGTCACGACAACACAGGGATATCAAGACGGCGAGGGAACACGACGAAGACACGCAAGTAAGCAATTCGACAACCTCGATGCTGGAATCACGGCAATCCATATGACCGACTGGAGTTTAAACCATGATATTGGATTACCATTATAACATCATCGAGCAGATGTGTTTTAAGGTAGCCTCCTTCACCATTGAGATCGGGAAAATTGGGTTGCCACTAAATCCAAAGAACAAGAAGCACAATGCCTTAGGAATGTCTCCTTCTTCTGCCCCTAACACGACCACTAGTTTCTCAACACCCTTCGAGCACATAGTTGCCGAGCAACGAGCACTCGACTAACTTCGGTCGGACGCACGGAATTATGGTCAATTTAAGGCGCGGAGCATGGTCGATTTTGAGCACATGAACTAATTATACAGCACAACGGCCTTGCTAACACCTTACACCGTCTCAACTCTATTCTCGGTGGTTTCACGGATCGCCACAGTAACCGATTGCTATCAATTCGAATCGCTATATTTCGAAACTAGCCACTCCTCTTCTCTCGAGATTTCCAGTGAAGCGTCTTTCTCCTTGGCCAGGTTCCGTCGAGCCGTCCGTCTCTGTTCAAAATGCTCGGTGCTCATAAACGTCCCGGCCAATACGTCAGATATCTTCTCGATACGCTTCCTGAACTTGATGAGCTCCTGCAACCCGTTCCACTGATCTCCTATAGCGCGTTCTTTCCAATACGGGCTGTCATATCCGTCATCAGCTTCGATATCGGAGATAATCTCGTGGATAGTGTCCGCTTCCTTCCACATCTCACTGATCTCTTCATCGACGCCACGTAAAATTTTCGGAGCGAATGCTCGTGAAATCAACAGAAACCTAGCTGTGTCCTCACCAATACGCACGACCTCCGCCTTAATATACCAGTTGACGGCCTCGCGTGTGCAGCCTCTCAACCCGTGCACACAATCTTCTCAACAATCTCCACGGGCATAGTGCGCCAGCACGGATGACACATCTGCCACTTGTTGATTTTTTCCATACATCGATCGATGCTCGAAGATTCCCTTTCCGATGTATCACTATACTTCTGAAAACATCGCCAGATCGTGTCTTTCACCGGGAATAACCTTCTAGACTGTGACAATGAATGTAGACGGCTGCAAGCGACTCTTTTGAAGCTGTTACGGTCTTTCTTGAGACGTTGAAGGTATCCGCGGAGATCAAGTGCAAATTGTTTTGATACGAGCAGAGACTGTTGGACCGCGTCCCACAACTTCTTGATCGCAGACCGACGCATGTCCTCAACCTTCCTCACAATCTTTCTCACCATCGTCTTCTTGAGGTTGGTACGAGCGAGGTCGTCCCAGATTTTCGTCTCTATTGGGTAACAGACTGCTACAGTTCTCACCATTGCTATCTCCGCAACCTGCGCTGATGCTCCAATGAGCATATCGAACTGCTGAAAGAGCCACTTCATAAAGTTCGACGCGGCTGTGTCTCCTGGCTCTAGTCCTAACAGCTCGCTCGAAAGTTCTGATGCAATGTTCTCTTGTGATTTCCCCTTCACTACCAGAAGCAGGATCAGCTTTGTGAGTGAATAATCATCTGCTTCGTTCCAACCAAGTTCGGCGACGACTCGTTGGACAACATAATGTAACGCGTCGCCTAGTGGCGTGCCTGGTGCAAGTTTTGCAAGCTTTGTCGTTGAGGTATGTAAAGACTTCTTTTGTTTGTCCTGCTTCAACGTCGCGCTTGGCAATAGACCATGTTCGGCCAAGGTCGCATCCGTGTGGAAGTATCCGAAGCGATTTTTTGACCTCCCCTTCCTCTTCTTCTTCTTCTTCTGCTGCCGCTTCGATTCGTTGTGCCATCAGACTGAGCAGAATACAAAAAGCTACAGAATTCTGCAAGTTACTGGCTAGACAAGATATCGCGAGACGATTCACGTTGCAGTATTCGAGCACAGCGATCTAGTAGCCGACTCTATAGCCCTGGCCTCGATCTGAGCGCAGCACCGAGTGATAACGAGCAACATGGCCTATTGCATCAATATCAGCGAAATGCACAAAGTCAAAGTTGTCTTGGTGGTTGTGCTGATGACGATGAGTCAGCTCTGAGCTTGCTTCGAGTTCTCTTCGCATCACGGACACCAACTAACACACATCTTATCACCAAGTCTCACGGGCTGAATTGTCTCTGAAGGCATTCGTCACGACAAAGAAAGACAACATGCAGGTGCTCACTTATATGGTGTTCGGACTTACAAGTACTCGAACCAAGTTATCGCTATTGTAACGAAATAGGGCTTAGATACGACTGGTTCGCGGGCTTTGATGCTGCATTGTACAGGAAGACTACGAGAGGTCTCGATTTTGTCGAGGAGGACTTTATTGCCCAGCCAAGGTCAGTCTTTGCCTATCTTCAAACTTTTCTTGGCTTCATGCGCAATGGTCACTGGAGTACTGCACATTTCTCGAGTCCAAGCAGATTACGCACGCACATGTCCAGCCAATTTTCGAAGATATCATCTATTGACGTACTGTCCATCGTCAAGAGCACATACTAAAGAGCTCTACAGCGAAACTGCATCAATGAAGTCTTTTGCACATCATTTCTGCTACATTAGTCCAACACTGAGACACAAGACTAAAGAATATTTGATTTCTAGCCTAGTAACCCCAGTGTTGTGAAGCGTGGAGCGTGAAGGGGTTACTGAATGTTTGGCCCACAATGTAAATGCGGGCCGGAGGGAGGTTGTGAAGGAAGTGGGCATGGATAGGGAGGGAGGATGGCGATATATTGCGCGAAATAGATTTAATAGTAGATTTCTAAAGATAGTTTAACAATCCGTGGTCGTCACACCTCAAAGGGTAGAGTTGATTGCGTTTCTCTTTTCCATATGCTCTCACAACAGTAGTACGAAAACGACGATATATCTTTACTACCACATTATAGCCTTGACCAGTGCATATAGCAGTAAGGCAGACTCACTGTATAATAGATATGACGGAACGTGAACCTTTCCTTTTCCTTCTCAGATGACGATAGATAGACGAGATAGATGAAGTCTGCTCTAATATAGGTAAGGTTACAGTAATACTTTTACATACAAATAAGTAGATACATCAGCTATGTTTTCGTTTATGAATAGTCTCCCGGTCGTGAGTACTTGGGCATATTGGACGATTGGGTGATGATTGGTTCTCGGTCAGTTTTTCGGTTTTACAACCTTTCAATTTTCATCATTCATTGGCCTTGAGATTGTCCCTGGCTCTGTCCCTGTGCACTCATTCCCAAATTTCCACCACCACCACCACCTAAACTAACACCCATCATTCCAGCCAGTCCACCCCTTCCCACCAATCCTTGTGCCAGACCTTGGCCCGGACCCATCATTTGTCCAGTGAAAGGCTGAGGCGGCCCTTGTCCTTGCTGCATTGAGCCAGTTTGACCTTGCTGTGGTGGCTGTTGTTGACTGTACATTTGGCCGAGCATTTGTCCTGGTGGTTGTTGTTGTTGTTGTTGTTGTTGTTGTTGTTGTTGTTGTTGCTGGTTTTGGGCATAGATTTGGGAGTAGTTGGACATTTGTTGGGGATGATTCTGCATTGGGGTTTGTTGTTGGTAGTGTTGTTGTGGCGTCTGCTGCATATTTTGCATATGGTATGATTGTGACGGCTGTTGTGGGGGCATTGGTATTGAGGATGGATTGGGGGTGTGGCTGGGAGTTGATTGAGTTATTGATTGTTGCATTTGTTGTGGTGGTTGTTGTATTTGTGATTGTTGTTTGACTTGACTGGATTGTTGTGGCGGTACTTGATGTTGCTGCATTGGTGTTTGCTGTTGTGGTTGTTGCTGCTGACCTGGAATTTGCTGTTCTTGAGCCATTTGAGGTGTCTGCATTGATGATTGATCCGGCATTGGGCCAGCTGCTGGTATTTGCGTAGCAGGAGCCTGCTGCTTTTGTGTCTGCTGCGCAGCCATTGTTCGCGCCTGAGCATTCGCCATCATAATATGATTCAAACCACGCCAACCAGGGAAAAGCGTCTTCAACTCCTCATATTTCTGTACTAATGAAGGTATCGTGCTAACAGGCGCTTCCATCACTGCCGGACCAGACATTGTACCAGCAGTTTTGGCCCGGTTCATTTGGCAGGCAGCCGCATGGGAGAGAAACTGCATATTGGCTTGTAGTGATCGCATACATCTATAAAGTAGATTAGGTCAGAGAAATTTCAGCAAGGTTTTATTAAGCTGAACGCACTTTAGATAGTCTCCAGTGGCCTGCTTTTGCTCCCCAGTTGCCGAACCTGGGTCCGCTGGATCACGCTGCGCCTGTGGACCTTGTGGTAGTATTCCTCCATGGCCATCGGCATGTAATTGTGATGTATACTGCAATATTTCGTTGTTGATGTCTAATAATAATGCTATTCTCTTCTTCTCCCTTTCTATTTCCTCTGACGTTACAGGCACGTGGTAGGGTGGAACTTGTAATTGGGGTGGTCGTGGTGCAGGAAAAGCTGGATTTGATTGAGCGGCTTGTGTAGGGGGTGCATGCTGGGATTGCTGGGGCTGTGCGTGGGTTTGGGGAGGAGGAAACGACTGTGACTGTTGTGCTTGCGGAGTCTGCTGTTGCTGGACTTGTGGTTGGGAAGACTGCTGATTTGGTTGATACTGCGGCAGATTCTGTGCCTGGCTTGGATATGATGATGACGGGTACGGCTGCGAAGGCGAAGGCGAAGGACCACTTTGTTGCTGCGCGCTCGAGAAGTTCGTCGAAGCTTGTTGCTGCTGTGGCTGCGAATAAGGATTCCACTGATTCTGTCCCGGCTGGAATTGCTGCTGCTGCTGCTGTTGCGCTTGTTGCTGACTTCCTTGTTGATGTCCATATTGTGACCCTATTCCCTGTGGTTGCGAATAGTTTGGGTATTGAGGTTGATATTGAGGCTGAAAAGGTGTTCCTTGTTGCTGGGGCGGGAGAAAAGGTTGGCCGCCTTGATAAGGTGTCGACGTGCCTGGTGGATGTTGTTGCTGATTCGGCGCTGGGGAGTAGATGGACGCTGGCGTCGCCATTATGAGGTTAAGGTCACGAAAACAACGCGAATGGTTGTTGTTGCACGCGTATACAAATTATTTCGGTGATGGATGTTCGTTCGTCACGCCATCAGGCAGGATGAGTAATCATGAACTTATATAGACTACTACCTATACTCTCTAACTACCTCCTCTTCCCAAGCTCTCCTCAATAATCACTGCCCCTCCAGCCTCCGTCTCATGAGACCTAGTTGCCCAAAGTGGCTCTCCATCATCGTCAAACTCGGCCCATTGAAAGAAGGAACACCTAGTAGATTTATTAGTCCTGTAACCATTGATTTCATTTGAAAAGTACACACCCTTTCTGTTCTGGCGTATACTGTGCGTGACACATCCACATATACTTTCCTCTACTGCCTTTTTTCTTCATAGAGCACCTCAACACGGTAGGCACACCACATCGACATCTCGGCGTGTATTTGGGATGAAAGCTGTCGCGATAACATCGATAAGTAATGTTCAACCTCTTGTTGCCTGCGATTGGATGAGGATCAATCCTCTGTGCTGGTGCTATAGCATGCTTCCACTCTTCCTGCATCTCGGCATGCATAACCAGCAAAGAGTTGTGCGGTAGATGAATCGAGATCTGTCCTTCACTGTCCGCACGAGCTGTATCTTGCTTTTTTTTCGGCTCATCAGTCATATCACCATCTTCTTCATCACGAGCGACAACTTTCCGTACCCGAAATTCTCTTGCAACGCCTAAGCTAAGACTGCCAATAACCGCTCTCGGACCAAGATAAGTCAACTGATCAGCATGGTATCCAACACTTTCTTTCCCGCCATCATAGCAATTCACAAACGCGGTGTTCGGGGACCATTCTTTGGGTGATTGATACTGCAACTTCTCCCCGCCATAGTGGGATTGAATACGTTTCTGTATCTCATCATTGACCGCCTTACGCACGAGATGTGATACCAGTCGCATTTGATCTGGCGTTTTGCGCACATCAGCGATATAGCTGCCATTGTAGACATATTCTGTTTTCTGTGCTTGGAGGTCGAGATCGTCGACGTAGAAAGACATGGAGTGAGGTGATGTTACGACGTTGTCGAATAAGCGGAATGTCTCACGTCCGAAGGTCAGTGATTCTTGGAGAAGCTCGTGAAGTAAAGGATCTGCAACGTCGGGCGGGAGAAAGTTGTGGATTATCGAGCATGGGGTGTGTTGTGTAATGTCCTCTGGACTGTACAAGTACAATGTCTTGCCCTTTTTTGTCAACGACTTGACCTGGGATGAAGTGATGCCACTTGAGCCAACGAAGCGACTCAACGAAGACTGATATCCAATGACCGATGGTGCCGCACGGCGTCTTTTGGGTGAACTTGGCTGGTTACCTTGCGCTGTAGTAAGCATGTTTATAGCTGCTTCAACAACACCATCGCAAGCTAATAGTGCTTCGAACAGTACAGCTTGCTCAAGCTCAGGCAAGATAGACACGAGAATAGCTAGTTTGACCTCTGTTGATTCTTCTTCTTCACCTGCTTGATCAGGCTTTGTCGCAACATCACTGCCAGGATTGTCACGTTGGCGCTTCTTCACAACAAACGCGTCCATACTGCCTGCAAAGAGCTGTCAGTAAGAGCATGTTTCGTCACAGTAAAGCCATAGGTCGTTGCAAGTAGACGAGAGTATCTTCGCCACCATGTACCTTATGTTATCCGCCAAGCCGGGTCTGACTCCGCGCAGATTCTGAAACTGTTTCAGGTTTCTCTTTGAAAGCCTTCACCTGGAGAGAAGCCATATCTACAAAACATCCCCCAAAATGTCCCGAATAGAAGAGCTTCCCGATGACTTCAATGCCTCCCTTGACCTGAACAGCAGCAACGCTCCCTTATCCCCATCACAAGCCCCACCATCACAAAAACCGGCTCAAGGCATCACCGCAGCCATGCTCAATTCAATGTCACCGTTCCCTCCCAAGCCCAACTCCACAACACCTGAATCCACAAACCCTTCCGCTCCAATGCCACCCGCAATGGCCAATACGAAACAATACAGCACCGACGAACTCCTCGCCGAGCTCAATCGCACACCTTTGTTCATGACGTCTCTCGACTCAGAAGACAACGTCGATCTGGAAGCACTAAAGGCACTAGCATACGAAGGCACGAAAGCAGAAGTGGCGGGCAATTTTCGAGAGCAAGGGAATGAATGCGCCAAGTTGAAGCAGTGGAAGGATGCAAGGGAGTATTATGATAAAGCGATTGCCGTGTGTAAGCATGGTGTTCCGAAAGCGGAGGCGTTGGAGGATGGACCTGCAGATATGGATTTGAAGAATAAGAAGGACGCTATTGCTGATGCTGATGGCGCAGTGGCGAACGGCGAGGAAGAGGTGGTGGATGAAGAGGCAGAGAGAAAGAAGGAGAAGGCTATTGAAGAAGCTTCGTATGTGAATCGTGCATTGTGTAACTTAGAATTACGTAGGTCCATATTCCCTCAAATTAGCATCTCCTTGCGAAACACAACACACACTGATGAAGTACTTGCTCAAAACAGAAAACTACGGCTCATGCACCCGCGACTGCGCTGCCGCTCTCATGCTCAACCCCCGAAACATCAAAGCTCTCTACCGGACATCGCAAGCACTCTACGCACTCCAAAAGCTCGACCTAGCAAACGAAGCATGCAGCCTTCTCCTCTCCATCGACCCGTCCAACGCCGCCGCCCAAGCACTTCTCAAGCGCATCACCACCTCCATCACGGCCTCCGAAAACGCCAGACGAGCACGAGAAGCCCGCGAAGCAAAAGCTCGAGCCGAGAAAGCAACACTAACAAAAGCCATTCGAGATCGAGGCTGGAGTGTCAAGATGTCCAGCTCAGCACCCGTGGATGCACAGGATGCCACGATCAGATTGGAAGATGCGAGTGATGCGAGCAGCGAAATTAGCGTCCCTGTGCTGTTACTGTATCCAGTTGCGGCGCAGAGCGAGTTGGTTAAGGGCATTCAAGAAAACGAAACGATTGCGGAGCATCTGGAGTATATCCTGCCAGATGCGCCGTGGGATGTGGAGCGAGAGTATCAGAAGGTGGTGGATGTGCAGTGTTATATGGAGACGAAGGAGGGAGGGTTGATCAAGGTTGGGAAGAAGGTGACGATGGGGAAAGTGCTGAGTAATGGCAAGGTGGAGATACAGGACGGTTTGTGTAGGGTGTTTGTTGTGCCGAATGGCAAGGTAAATTCTTGGATTGAGGAGTTCAAGAGGAGGAGAGGGAAATGAGTACATCACAATAAGCATTGGCGATATTGTCATGCTTTTGCATTTTTCACACACTCGCTCTATTTACGTAAGCCCGGATATGGCATAAACCAAGTCATATATGAGAGATAAAGAAACACAACAGGAAACATGTGGTCTCTTAATGATTCTGAGGCCGAACTTCTTCACCGATCTCTATTTCTCTACCATACAGACACCAAACTATGCGTTGTAGGTTGATGCTGATACGTTTCCACCACGTCCAGTCCAGTTTACGTGAATATCTTTGCCCTCTCTGTTTGTTGTGTTAGCAAATGATATATATTAGTTTCCCAAGGTTTTTGGAGGTAAACTCACGGGTACTTCTCGCTGGCAAACTCAGGCTTGATTCTGAAGGTGTGGGCACCAAAGTAATCACGTTGTGCCTGGAGGAGGTTGGCAGGGAGGTCCTTGGTGCGGTATCCGTCGTAGAATGAAAGAGCAGTGCTGAAAGCAGGTGTGGGGATACCCCATTGAGCGCCCTTGGCGACAACGTTACGCCATCCCTTTTGAGCCTTGTGGATGGCAGAGTTAAAGAAGTCGTCGAAGAGGAGGTTCTCGAGGTCGGGGTTGGAGCGGTATGCCTTGGTGATATCCTTCAAGAAGACAGATCGGATGATACATCCACCACGCCACATGAGCGCAATGTCGGGCTTGTTGAGCTTCCAGCCGTACTCCTTGGCAGCCTATGAGATTGATCAGTATTGTTCCAGAATACACATAAATCGCATCTGACTTACGGATTGCATGAGCATGAAACCTTGGGCGTATGAAATAATCTTGGAAGCGTAAAGAGCCTGCTCAATGTCGTCAAGAATCTCCTGCTTGTCACCAGAGAAGTTGATCTCGGGGCCCTTGAGCCTCTCGGAGGCACGAGTACGCTCGGACTTGAGAGATGACAAACATCTGGCAAAGACAGCCTCACCAATCAAGGTTACAGGTTGTCCAAGGTCGAGAGCGTTAATGGCAGTCCACTTTCCAGTACCCTTTTGACCAGCAGCATCCATGATCTTCTCGAGCATTGGGGTTCCATCCTCGTCGTTGTAGTACATGATGTCGCGAGAAATCTCCATGAGGAAAGAGTCCAAGACACCCTTGTTCCACTTAGCGAAAGCATCACCAATCTCCTTGGCGCTCATACCGAGAGCACGCTTCATGATGTCGTAGGCCTGTATGATAGTGTTAGAGTCTTATCGTGCATTCGCATATTGTCCGATGTTCTTGCTTACCTCAGTGATGAGTTGCATGTCACCGTACTCAATACCGTTGTGCACCATCTTGACGTAGTGACCAGCACCATCGTCACCGACCCATTGACAGCAGGCCTCACCGTCAGACTTGGCAGAGATGGACTGGAGGACGTCCTTGACGTATGGCCAGGCCTCCTCGTTACCACCGGGCATGATCGAGGGACCGTAACGAGCACCCTCCTCACCACCGGAGACACCGGTACCGATGAATCGGATACCCTTGTCGGCGAGGTACTTTGTGCGGCGGTTGGAGTCGGGGTAGTGAGAGTTACCACCATCGATGATGATATCACCCTTTTCGGCACCGTTGTCGAGGAGCTGCTCGATGAACTGGTCAACAGGCTTTCCGGCCATGACGAGCATCATCATGCGGCGGGGCTTCTTGAGCTTGGAGATGAAGTCCTTGATGTCCTTGGCTCCGACAATGGACTTGCCCTTTGCCTCGTTCTCGAGGAAGTGGTCGACCTTGGAGACGGTACGGTTGTAAGCAACGACAGTGAAGCCGTGGTCGGCGGCATTGAGGATCAGGTTCTGACCCATGACGGCCAGACCGATAAGACCGAAGTCACCACTGTATTACATTGGATTGTTGTCAGTTTGTTGCTCTCGATTATGAGGATGATTTTTTGGAGGGGTAATTCCAATGGAGCTGCCGCTAGCTTTCGGTCGAGCCCATAGATAGGAGGATGTGAGATTGTAGACGTACACAGGCTCGGAAGACATATTGACTTGTGAAGGAGGGTTGTTGGTTGAGGAAGAAAGATGGTTGACAAGTCTGTCAGAGAGAAGAGAAGGGGTTCGTGTTAGATTATGGACTTTGTCAGAAAGATGTTGGTTGAGATTGAGATTTGTGGAGCCGCAAATCCGGCTAAGGGTAGAGCTGCCGGAATTCGAAACACCACCAAACTCCCTCTATTCTACTTACTGCCGGACTCGCTGAGGAACGGATCTGCTACAGGTTAGGCTGGAGGCGATGGTGTTGATTGTGCTGCTTCGAGGAGTCGTCATCAATTGTGTGGTACGATGGATGGGAAGGAAGGGCAAGGCAAGGCAAGGCAAGGCAAGGCAAGGCAAGGCAGGCAAGGCAAGGCAAGGCGGGCCTATCCCGGGTGTTTACGACTCTAGTACGCACGGTTACACATCCCACCACCCTGTCGGGCACGTGACTTCTGACATCTTTTCCGCTCCAACATCTTTTCGCATCAAATACTCACACTCACACTCCCATCCCATCGTCATTCCTCCCTGCAGCATACCCACGTCTGACTCCAACAACGACTTCACGGGCAACATCTCACCGCCACATCCCAGCTGATCCAATCTTCTTCCGGATCAGGTACGTTTTCACCAGACTATAGCATCTCCACCTACAAAACACCTCATCAATGTCATATCCTCCAGCACCCCCAGGCCTCTACAAGTCCGCCACCCCTCAACCTCCCTCATCACTACCAGCGCGTCCACCTTCTACAGGCTTCAAGCCCGCCTTCTCATCCGCAAATGGCATCGTCAAAGGCCCAACCGCGCCAAGCGCATTCAGCGCATTCAAACCACGCGCCGTAGGCTCGACCCCATCATATGCCGCCGCTCCAGCGCTACCATCAGGCTTCACTTCACAAGCATCAGCATATTCAGGCGCAGCAGCATATCAACAACCACAACAATACCCACAACAACAATCCTACCAACAACAAGCATATCCAGCACACCAAACCATCGATCCCTACGCCCAACCCTCTCCCGCACCACTCATCCACAACCCTTTTGCTGCGCCCAGCGGACACGGACCCAACATCACAGGACCAGGCGGCCGCTTCGGCGAACCCAACTACGACCCCGAATACGAAGCACAAATAGCACAATGGCAATCCGCATACGCTCCCCAACCCGCAGCAGCAAGCGATCAAACCCAAACCGGTGGCCCAAAAAACGCAAACAACACTCCTCTAGGCACTCGAGCAGGCGACAACACATCCACACCTCTCCCCACCACCACGACCGTCCCACCAGCAACAACCACCGACCCAACCAAAACCGTCGTCCGCAAAGGCGGCGGCGAAACCTGGACCGACAGCACGCTCCTCGAATGGGACCCATCACACTTCCGGCTCTTCGTCGGCAATCTCGCGGGCGAAGTGACTGACGACTCTTTGCTAAAAGCCTTTTCCAAATACACATCTGTTCAGAAAGCGCGCGTGATACGGGACAAGCGCACGACGAAGAGTAAAGGATATGGGTTTGTGAGTTTCAGCGACGGAGACGATTACTTCCAGGCGGCGAAGAATATGCAGGGCAAGTATATTGGTAGTCATCCGGTGTTGTTGAGGAGAGCGGAGACGGATGTTAGAGGGAGTACGATTAAGGAGAGAGGGAGAGGTGGGAGGGGTGGTAGAGGAGGGCGAGGAGGTGGTGGGAGGGGTGGGAAGGGTGACGGCGGTGGTGGTGGAGGTGGTGCTAGTGGAGGGAATGCGGATACGGGAGCAGGTATACATAAGAAGATGCCAAAGACCAGGGGAGGGATGAAGTTGCTCGGTTGAGTGAGATGAGAAAGGAAGAGACGACACAAGCTCTGAGTATCTATCGACGAAGGCTGAGCTCTAACCAACACACTATACCGACGATACCAAATTATTAAGGCTCGTCTCAGCCCGACCAGACCAGACTAGCGCAGTAAAACATAATGACCGAGAATGTACGTCAGAGAGCACAGACAGCGCAAGACCGAACCTCCCATCACATCATCACGTCCGTCCATCCGCGGCCACCACCTCCCCCACCCACCCACGGGATGAAGTTGCTTGGTTGAAGAGTGAAATGAGACTGCAAGAGACGATACAAGCTCTAGTTGATTGTGTATCCATCGACGAAGAACGAGCTTCAACCATCACATTATTACCCCACTACCCTATTCCACCAGATCATCAACGCCAGTCTCAGCCCAGCAATGGACGACGACCCGAAGATGCAAATCAGAGGACAAACAGCAGAAAAACCGAACCTCCTATCACATCATCACGGCTGTATGCTGAAGCCCGAGGGAAGGCTCAAGGACGTTGAAAATGGAGACAGGTACAACGCAACAAAAGATTCACACAACTAGGCGAGCGAGCAAATTACTTATTGTGGTCATCATCTACGAACAAGTCGAAGGTGTCCTTTGGTGTTTATTTGTCGTAGTGGTAATCGAAGAAGTTACTGAGAGGGTTGGCAAGTGGAGTACGGTATAGATAGAGAGCAAGGAGAACTGCCATCAGTCGACTGGGTTTAATAAGCATTCAGGATACAAAAGCACGAGTAAGACGGGCACTCAACGCTTAGGTTGCATGGACAGATCAAAGTATCCCGTATGTTCATTCACTACTGTATCTGTATTAAGTACTCATGTGCATGTGCATGTCCAGTATCTATACCCGCTTGGACCTACTCTCAAGTATGCACTTCTTGCTTCCCGAATCTTCCATGTTGTGGTTACAATCCATTAGACTTTGGCAATTACTTTCCCCAATCACTATCCCTTCATTCATTACTCAACCACTTCCATTCCCTCCGACTTCACTCCACCAACACCGATTTGCGACCTTTATTTGGAAATGTGAGCAGGATCCATAATCGACATTCTCCTCTTATGTGCCGTCGTACCATTCAAAATCGCTTGTGCATCAATGACACCGACAGTATGTCCCTCCTGAATCCTCTTGATCGTCAACGCCGCAATCAACGCAGCTCCGACACCACTTCCATCCTCAGCTGGTAGGATCTGAATCTGATCTCTCTGTCCCTTGGACCAGCCAAAGATTTCGCGCAATGCTTCTGCACCACGAGCTTTAAAGTGTGGGTATTTGTTGAAAACGGAGCCGTCGGCGCCGACGTGGCAGCTGGTGAGGTTCTTCTTCTTGGCAATACCAGCAATACCACAGGTGGAGAGACGGGCTGCACGTGTACCGATGAGCTCGGCGAGGCGGCGGAAGACTTCTGCTTCGGGCTTTTCGATGGAGAGGCCGAGATCTCGACGGAAGAGGTCGATTGTGTCTTGCAAATTCTCAAAAGGATCCCTATCGATACTGTTAGCATTGTGGTTAAGTGAGGCGGTGTGTAAGTACTTACTCCTCAATAGCAGCAAGGAATGAGGCGTCCAGAGAGTAAGGCTTTTGCAATTTCTTCACGTCTTGGCCGGCAAAGATGTGAACATCCGGCTTCTCGTTGAGGTCGAGTGCAACAAGGCGGAAGACTTCTCCAAGGTATAGACCAGCAATCATCTTCTCATATGTCTGCTGTCCAGGACGAGGAGACTCCTTGTCGATGATGATGTCGTACTTGGTACGTGGTAGTACTTTGTGCTCGTTGTCGAAAGCACCGTATTCGCAGTTGATAGCCATAGGTAGATCTGCAGGCAGGTTCATATGCTTGAGCTTGGGAATGTTACCGCACTCCTCCATGTAAGCAGCGTTGGTACCAGTACCGAAGATAGCTCCGATCCTCATCTTGTCGTCAGTGTAGGCTGATGCAATGAGTGTGCCTGTTGTGTCGTTGATCAAAGCAGTAAGCTTAATAGGTACTCCCTAGGAAGTGTTAGTCTATAACGATGAAGCATACCAATCCGTATCTGCACTTACTCTCTCCTTTAGAGCAGCCTCAAATGGTGGTACCACGTCCTTGCCTTCTACACCATCAATGTCGAAACCCTTCGTCCACCTTTGCAGAACACCATGGTCAATAGCATCTTGCGTTGCGGGGTAGGAAAACGTAAAGCCAAGAGGAAGCTGGTCCAGCTTCTCACCCTCGTGGTGGTACTCAATGAATTGTTGCAAACAGTCGGCAATGTAATCCCAAAGCTCTTCCGCAGTTCCTGTCTTGAGATCTTCAGGCATCTTGTACTTGGACTGAATGATATCAAACTCTCCCTTCTCCTCTGGCAGATGAATCTCGCAAACACGCAAGTTTGTGCCGCCCATGTCGAGCGCGAGGTATGTCCCTGTTTCGTTACCAGTAGGAAAGCCCATGCACCATGTTGGGTTCATGGGAATGTCACCACCTTCATCAGTCAAGCCACGAGTGAGCTCGCCCACGAAGTGATCGGTAATCTTGATGAGTGTCTCGCCAGTGACGGTAAATTGCTCTTCGAGATTCTTGATTTCTTCTTGCAAGTTCTTTGGCACGTCGGCCATAGAACCTCTACGGCTAGGCTTGCGCCTGGGACCGAGACCGACCATTTTGAGTGATGTGAGAGGTCGTTTGAGAGGGAAATAAAGAAGGTCTCGGAGGAAAGGTTAGTTTGTTCGTATAGCACGAGTGAGAGAGGTCGATTAGGATGTGTTTGTCCAGTGCGTTGAGGTAAAGTCTGAGCTGCTTCTGCTACTGCTGCCGGCGTTGCCCTTGTGTCTCCGAAAGTGGAAAAGAAACCGCGAAGCACTTACGAGATTTAGTGGCGTGACAGGAAGTGTATAACAGACGAGTCGAAGGGTGAATTGGTCGTGAAGGTGAATTGTCAAAGTTCAATGTTGAGATGAGAGGAAACAATTGAATTGTGTGACGTATGCGGGGTAAATTCAAAGACAAGACGGCAGGCACGATGGGGAGACGTAAAAGGCGAGAGAGGCGATTGTTATAAGGACTATCTACTTAGTTGAATCAACAAAGCTACCCAGGAGGTCATATGAGCAACAAACAGCACCCTGACCTCTTCAGAAATGCCAAGCGCCCTCAGATCAACCTGTAGCAGCAAGGCTCTTTCCAATTCGTACACACTGACCGCCATAACACATCAACGGATTGAAGCTCAGCTCCAGCTCAGTACAGTGATTGTGATCGCGGAGGATCGAGGTCGTCCTCTTGCGCAACCTCATGCTTCGTCTTTCTGAAGTTGAATTTGTGCGCAATCTCAGATCTTTGACGCTCTCCAAGCATTGGACGCCTGGCAGCGGGTCCAGCTCGCATCATGTAAGAGAACACACCCCAAAGACCTCTCATCGCTTCCGCCCTATCCTCTGGAGTGAACAGATCATACCATCTTGTTCGGTGTATGACTGGCGAGAACCAGGTGTTGTCGGGAGTCGTCTTTGGTACGGTGCCCTCGTTCAACCATTCCAGGTATAGAGGATGTACGGTCAGCTTGACTATGGCAATGTGGTGGAAGAGCGCAGATATCATGAAGACCTACATCCGCAGTTAGCTCATACCTTTTTCCTTCATGTGCACGGCGTAACTTACGTTATCGTACTGACTACCACGTTCCTTGCCCACCGCCAAATAAGTCATGTTCTGCTCCCACAGACCAACTGACGGCTTCAGTTGTTTCCAAATAAGCTCTTCAGATGGTCTATACAACAACGAAACCATTCCACCTGCACTAGATGAGGTGTTCGAGGTTTTGATTGAACTCTTGACACTCTGCTTGTTCTTATCTCCATCGCCGAACTCGCCTCCCGGACCACCTCCCCATCTCGGCTTAGAAGTATACCATTTACCTAATCCAGGGACTTCTTTAACTTTTCCTTCTCTGGCTCTTTCCTGGGCTAGTAGCAGGAGTCCGCCTATCTCACGTGCCGCATCACTAGTGGAAGCTTGATCGGAGATCGAGAAGTGAGTTGATCCTCTGCATTGTATGCCCAAGAGCGGACCTTCAAGTACACCATTATTTTTCTGTGCCTTATCTTGGGGATTTCGCCAGACTATCACAGACTGTGTGACAGGAACCAGCATATTCTTCACTTTGACTTGAGGTCCTTTCCTTGGCACGGCAATTGTACAATGGAAAGCACTAGCCACAGGCTCGATAAAATTCCGTATGCAGTCACTCCGTATATGATCAGGCATATTTGAACCAGTATCTGTTCGTCGGCCTCGATACCTCTTCATCGAAGCCTTTGGAGGAGTAGTCGGCGGCGTCACATGATGTTTGTGGTGCCCGACGTGGAATTTTTGCAAAAAACTGCTCTTGTTCCTTGTGAGCTCAGGCCGTGTAGTACCCTCAAAGTAATGGTCCATGCTTGAATCCCAATACGTTGATACTGTGTCTAAGACACCCCAAAATTTGCGGTAATGCGTTAGACTTGGTGTTTTTTGACCAGGCCGTGGTTTTTGCCGTCCAATTGCACGAAATCCATCATCGGTGTCGCAGTAAAGCTCATTGACAAATTTGACATATGTATCTAGCTCAGGAGCATGGTGACCGTTGCTTAGTAGAGGATATCTATCGTGAGCAAAGATTTCGTAGGATGCTGCACTGTTTCGTCGCGAGTTCGGTGCAGAGTAAGCACGCTTGCCCCATTCTTGCGGCGGAAGGTGCTTCAAGCCGTCAACGGTTGGTGGCACAAAGTCTTCGAGAGCAACATCTTCCTGTATCTCCAAATTCAGGGCTTGGAGATGCTCAGACGTCAGATCAGAAGGCTTGTTGACCTTGGCGTATTCGTGGTAAATGTCAGGCGGGTGTTGTATCCATGCTTCGTTTGAGCTGAGCTTCTCATGTGGGAAGACAACGACTGTAGGCAATGGTGGTGGATCACGCTCCTGTTGGGGGTCGATGACAGTGTGCGCTGCTATAACCTACAATCAGCTCTGGAAAACAAGCCGTTACGACTATGCGTCACGAGTATCACAGTGTGACACCATGGCGCTTAAGAAGAGGCCGAACAGCTGATGAACCAACAGTGGAATCAAAAAGCGAGGGTGGACATGGTCCCTAGAAGTGAAGAGAACACGCTAAGAGGACGAGAGCAAAAGAAAGGGGAAGAACCCACAATGTGTTAAACCAGAAAACATGACAGCCTCTTGCTTTTGTCACTGCCAGTGTCACAAATAATGAGCGATGATAGAGCAAGAATGATAGAGAATATTGATGAGATACGACTCTGCTGCAGCTAAGGTCATGTGCTACCTTATCAGTGACACAATAGTGCTAGCTGTTGAGGGATAGTTCCGTGTGGAGAGTGCCTTCCTTCGCTCAACGAAACCTGAAATTCAACGACAACAACAAGTCGATTTCTGCACGTATCAAGAGTGTCTCTGTCGCTGTCTCCCTGCCATCATCTTGCAATGTTGCAATGCTTACTGGCTCGACACGCGCTTGTACAGTATCGAAGGAAGTCAGGCGCTTACCTTTGAGTACAGCCTTGCCGCTGCTCTCCACTGTGACATGGCTGTCCTACGTGGACGGACCTCCTTATCATGCATGCCTGTCGCTCATCGTGACAGTGATGGAAAAAGGCTTAGTACGAAGAAATAATCAATATTGAGGTCGCACTGTGAAGCCAGCATGTGCAAGCTCTTTAACTTCATGTGAATTGGTCAATCTGAGCCAAATACAGCAGTCCATGGCCGGGCAACATAAAGATCTCGCTGCTCCCTCCTCCCTTCCTACGTTCGTTACTAAACCCAAAAGTCTTAACTCTTTCCGTTTCCCACACAACTGCTCAACACACACTACCTTTCAAACACACACTCGGTTGTACCCAAGCTGGACGCACCCTACTCATCATTCACAGATCATTCCCCTCATCAATGGCAACTATTTCAGCTCGTCATTTGTTCAAACCTCTACCATCAATCCTATCACCACCTATAGCTCGTCGCTCACAGTCTCTACATCTACCGCGATCCCTAGTTCAGCTGAGAGTAGCCAAGCTTCAAGGAGCTCTGTCGTACAGACTCTTTACCCTCAGAGTGTGGCTAGCTCGACGGGAGCGGATTATGCCACATGGTCCGAACTGTCGAGCAGCGTATTAGAAGCGTCAGAGATAACACTGCAGAGTACTACTACGACCACTAGCACACCACCAATATATCCAACCATGACTGAAACATTGGCGAGCACAATCTTACCTATCCTTCAAAGCGCATCACAAACAACGTTTACGACATTAACGACATCAACGCTACCATCAACGATATCAAAACTACTATCAACGACATCGATATCACCATCCATGACCTCAATACCACCGTCCATGACCTCAACGACTGCACAGTCTATTCTTGTTCCTATACCGAGCGCAAGTCAAGATATGGCCTCAGACATACTGGCAACCACAACCATCTTCGTCATACCTACAGAAGCATCAGCACAGTCTACTCACCAACAGATGATGCCAGCATCGAAAACTATCGCCATAGCAGCAAGTCTCGGTGCTGCCCTTGCCATAGCCATTGGCCTCCTTGTGCTATTTCTCCCAGTAGCACAACATCGTCAGAAAGCTCAATCATCACAGCCTCCATCACCCGAGATGACTTTAGTAGTGCCCAGCACTCTTCCAAGCCATACACCGAACATCTCCAAGCCAATCCTACTACCAGCGCCACAACTTCCACAAGTTATCAGGAGTAGTCCTGTGAAGTCTCTAGATTCACGAGGCTCCTTGAAGTCTCCCGATCTACGAGGCTCCCTACAAACTGCAAACCTGAACCCAGCCTTTCTTATGCCTCCTTCTTCAGCACGAAGTCCTGCATCGTTGGATAGCTGGGGTACTCCAAATAGTGCTACATCAGCACCGTCGCATTTGAGTTATGATAGTAGTGGCAATATTCGGCGCAGTGATCCTTTTAATTTACAACATATTGGAATTGGAGCTACTACTGGGTTTGGTGTTGGTCACTGAAGTGAGCTTGCGGGAGTCTGATCTTGATTGTTGTACTGTATGTAGAGTAATATATGCTTTTTACCATCGAAACCTGATATGATTCCTTGTTTCCTCATTCATTCGTAATGGGTATAAAATCATATCTTCATAAGTCGTAATCAAACCTTCAATAATCCTCCTCACCCTCAAACACCGTCCGCCTCCTCTTCTTCTTCCTCCTATCCATCCTACCCTCAGCCTCTTCATCAGTACCACTACCCTCCACAATCCTCACTCTCTTCTTACCTTTGCCCTGCTTCCTCTGCACCGGCACCGGCACGCTGCCTTCTTCCGCCGGTGATTGTGCATCCACAAGTCCACCCACCAGTACACCACGACTCTTACTTCTACTTCTGCTTCTGCTCCGCCCTGCTGCGTCCTCGTACTCGTCTAAATCTTGCGCCTCACCCTCCACAAACACCATATCGCCTTCCTCGCCCAACGCTTCTCTCACGCTTTCTTCCAACAATATACCGAATGCCAATAAAGCTGTTTCGTCCATACTGCCAAAGTCCCACCTAGAGCCAGCGCTTTCATCGTCGTCATCTCGTCGACTTTTCTTCTTCCCTGCACGTTCTTTTCTCCTGCTGCTGGAAGCAGAACGGCCAAGCGCACCATAGAAATCACTAGTATACGCATGTACCGCCTCCAACAATTCGCTACTCGGCAACATCATCATACCCTCCCTCTCCCTCTCCTCCCTCTGCTCATCCCGGTCCCATACAACAGTATTTTTCTCCCAATCCACCATCCCCTTCCTCAACACCCCCTCCCCCCTCGCACCTGCGGGCAGCCCACAAACAGCATCATACACATCGACCTCTTCGAACCTCTCCGGCGCGCCGCGGTGGTGCTCAAAAAGCGCTTCTGATGGTGTTAGTGCGCGGAGCGTGCTGTGACTGAGGGTGTCGCTTTGCAGTGCTGGGTTGTGGGAGTGCGCGGAAGAGGCGAGCAGGGAGGTGTAGCTTGTTAGGCGGGAGGTTGTGGCGTCGTAGAGGGTTGTGCGTGGTTTTCTTGAGGTTCGTGGGGGTTTGGTGGAGGTGGAGGGTCTGGGGTGGGATGGGGTGGTGGTGGTGGGAGAGGTGGAAAGGGAGGGGCTTGCTGAGGGTGGCATTGTGGTGGGAACAGTGAGGTGCCCACGGACTTGTCGTCGAGAGTGGCTTGTTGCGGTTGTAGTAAGAAAGAAAACAATTTGTGTATTCCATCTTTACTCTTTACCTTATTTTTGGGAAAAACAATGCCAAGCACAAGTGGGGCTAGATTTACCACTGTTTGAGAGCATGACCTCGTCGTCGTTCTTCGTCTTCCTCTGCTTTGCTTTATATACTTCCTATTCTTCCTCTGCTTTGCTTTATATACTTCCTATTCTCCCTCCTAAATTGGCCAATGCCTGACAATGCTAGCGACCTCCCTCCTCAGCCGTAGCCTTGCCGATATATCGCCCCGCGACTTCGCTCGCGCACAAAACAATAGACTGATACACGCTCTCCAACCAGCTCCACGCGTGCGCTTCAATGGAGACGCAGGAGGATCAGCTCCGGGGAAAGATGCCATCAGGCGGAGGGATCGCGAAGACGACGATAGCGATGAAGAAGGCGAAACTGTGTTTGCACATAGAGCAGGGGTCAATGCTATTACTGTAGACAGGTTTGAGGGAAGATAGTACGTAAGGTAGATTCGTTGCTGTTGGATCTGTGTAACAAAGTGCTGAGCTATTCTCGTGTAGTCTCATTTCAGGAGGTGCTGATGGCCATATCTCCATGTGGGATTTAGAAGCTGCAGAGGAAGATGGACAACAACGAGGAGGTGTAGCAACGACACATGTTCCCATTGATTCTGTAACGAGGTGTGTGACTTTTCTTGTCCTTTCATGAGCCCTTCTTTCTGCCTTCATCATGCCTAATGCTCTTAGAACATCCAATACCCACACCTTTGGCGTAACAGGCCTCTCCTTCTACCCCTTCGACTCCTTAGCCTTCCTCTCCTCCTCTTACGACCATACGCTCAAGCTGTACTCCTCCACCACACTCACACCGTCAGCCTCGTTCGACCTCTCCTCCGTCATCTATTCTCACGCCCTCAGCCCAATTGCATCTCACCTCCTCGTCGCCTGCGCAACACAACACCCTGCCGTGCGTCTAGTTGATCTACGTTCGGGTGCTTCCACCCACTCACTAGCTGGACATGCTGGTGCTGCCGTACTAAGTGTAGCATGGAGTCCAAAGGACGAGCACATCCTTGCAAGTGGTGGGACAGACGGGACAGTTCGTTTCTGGGATATTCGGAAGAGTGCCGGAATGTTAGGCGTTCTCGACATGGAAGACTCGGTAGGAATAGGCGGATACAACAGCTTCGGTCTCGGCGCAAGAAGTCGCTTGCGAGGGCATGCTCATGCTGCTGCTGTGAATGGAATTGTGTGGACTGAAGATGGAAGACACCTCGTTTCGACGGGCCATGATGAGAAGGTCCGAGTCTGGGATGTTCTTGCCGGAGCAAATACCTTGGCTAGCTTTGGACCAATGGTGAGAAATCGAGCTTTAGCGACGCTTTTGCCGGTTGTGACGAGCAAAGGAACTGTCAATACTGGTGAAGAAATGCTGTTCTTCCCGAATGAGGGCGAGATATTGATCTATGAAATGTTCGATGGTAAGCTAGTGAAGAGACTTCGAGCCGTGGGCTCTGGGCAGAAGGTACGAGGTGGTGGTGCAGCTGGTGTGGCGAAGAATAGAGTTACTTCGTTAGCATGGCGACCGCACAATATTGAGCTCTTATCGGCACATTCTGATGGAACTATTCGATCCTGGCAACCAAGAACACGTATCGATGCTCTGGTTGACCAAGAAGAGCAGTCCGAGGAAGACGACAGTGAGACCGAGGCTGGTAGCCATAAGCGGAAGCGACAGGTCCTTGATGACATCTATCGGGATCTGACGCAGCAAAAAATAACCTTTCGTTGATGATGCCAAACTTATTCAGCGAACCATGATGACTGCAATGTGCAGGAAGCCGTCGCAGTATACGACAGAACGCATCAGATCTTGTACGGGTGCAGCGAGCGGCAATACGGCTCCATGCAGCACAGCATGTGCAAAAATATATGAGCGACGACTGGGAAAAACGGTCGGCAACAGGGCGTGAAGTGCACCGCCAAGGGTCTGAAGCGCTCCAGCTTCGTTGTATGGCTTGACAAGTCCTTGGACGACCTTCAATGTGCCAAGTGGCTGTTCGCCAGTGTTGCTGGTCGGAGAAGTGGCATTTGGAAGATAGATCTTCATCGGAATATGTCTTAATTCCATGCCAGGTGGAGGATCCAGGAACTTTTGGTTGATTGAGCTGAAGAGCGTCATATCATGCTGCTGGACAGATTGCCACAACGTGGTGGAATCGTCCTTACTCAGACCCATGATGACTTTGGCTGAGCCATTCCGAAGGAAGTCGGCCTCTTTGACACTATTGATGAAAGCGTCGTGATGGATCTTGCCGGCTTCATCTAGAGGTATTAGGACATCAGCTGGAAAGTCAGTGAAGTGGAGGACAAGCTTCCAAGGGAGTTGCGACGAAGTAGAGTCAGTACCATGCTCATCGTCCATAGCAGGTGAAGCACCTGACAGTGTGTCATAAAGAAGACCAAGTGGATGCTGCCATTTCAGCGGTACTCCTTCGAAGGAGAACCAGCCGTGCCACCAATGAACATCAGGGTTAATGAGGATGGGCGAGAAGAATTCGTGAACCCGTGGTAGGAGAAATGGCAGATATGATAGTCGTGGAAATTGAATCTGTCTTGTGCTATCAGCATGATATAATTATAAAATGATATCCCTGTCATACTATATAAGGCATGGATTCGTTGAAGGTACGGCAGTCAGAAGGAGACAAAGAGATTTCGAGAGGGACAGCTCCTTGCCATATCTTCTCCCTTAGTGTTTCAAGTTGATCTTTCTCCATTTTCGAGCTTGGTGAAATGTCACGTTATCGGATCACAAAGATTGTGCCGATAGCATTTTGCCCCTAGATTGAAAAGCTCCAGGTCACGGTTCCCACAGTGGTGCGAAGCGTACTGCCACTTGTGTTGGCTTCGTGACAAAGCAGGATGAAGAGAGTGAGGTGTGCTGCGTACTACCCAACGGAGATAAGTTCTAAGGCCGGGCCTCTCTCAAAAGTGATCACCGACAAAGAGCGACAATACTACTTCTTACAACAATCTCTCTATACGACAATGCCACTCCTCAGCTCAGCAATCCTCCTCCGCACGGTCTCGCTATACCACCTAACTCTCGCCTTCTATCTCCTGACCTCACCCTCCATCATCTCTACTCATCCACTTGTCTCAATACTCGGAGCCTCACTCAACATCCCTCCAGCCATACCAACACACTACTCGGCCTCCTCCTCTCTCTCGTTATCTTCGTCCTCCGCTCTATCAAGCCCCAATGCTGCAACAGGTCTCCTTGCCATAGTCTTCGCCTACTGGTCATTGACAGATTTCACAGCCGCAGGCCTCAGAGATGAGGTGTACCATGAGTTTTGGGGCGCTCAAACACCAATGAGAATGGTGTTTCTATTCATACTGGAGGCCTGGATGTATTTGACCAAGCCGGACTATACGGCAGTAACAAGAGGCAAGGGTGGTGTTGCGGAGTGGATCAGGAATGATGTTGTGTTTTCTTGGGGATTCATTGAACTGGTCTGGATGTTTTGGGTGTGTAGCAGTGTTCAAATGGAGATTGACGGCAAGCTAATGTGTGTTGGGTAGATCTACAACACATTGAGAGATGAGAGAAAGCAAATCGTGATTGACAGGCAAGAGAAGGAAGCTAGACTACGAGATCATCTATGATTGGAGCACCTTCAAGTCCCAGCTGGTACAACTCAACGTTCTCGACTTGAACAAGCAGGAATGTCTTTTGAAGGCAACCCATCATTACTAAAGCATGATCAATGCAGCGGGCAGCATGAAGGAGAGGAGCAATGAGGAATTCTACAGCGCCAGGATTGTCGCAACTGCAAGACGATTCTGTAGTAACTCTTCGGAGGCTATGCTACAGATCGCTATTACAGCATATAAGAGCTTATCATGCACGTGCTGTAATAGAAGAGCTTCGCAGCATAAGTCTTACGCCGGATCCGACATCACAGCGTCTAAATGAGTTCTCATCCAAATATGATACTGCCCGCGATGAAAACAGCGCGTACATGTCTGGAGCCACCGTGGAGGCCTCCCTCCATCTCAATGACTGTGTGGTCTAGCATTGGGGCTTCTTCGAGGCCGATAGTTCAGTTTCCTGATTTTGCCTAAGGAGCTACAGTGACGACCTATCGACTGTTTGCAATATATGTATACCTACAGGTGTCCGTAGCCTGGTCTTCCTTGTCCTCCTCCCACTCAACTACACAACCTCGGAGCACCTCTGAAGCTGAACACTACACCCTTGACCTAGATCGAAACTTCGCCGCAGACGAAGCCGGTGTGAGGACCGATATTGGCTATGAATCGTAACCCAGCAGCACCAACAGATGGAGCTTACAATATTCGAACTGGGCTAACTTTGGTAGGAAAGTGGAGGAAGCACGAGTGGAAGTCCATAGATATCGAGCAAAGAAAGAGGCCGATGAAGTGGTAAGACAAGGCAGAAGAAAACGGATCGAAAAGAAACAAGAAAGCTAGAGAACGGTGACAAGGCAAGAAAAAGGGAGGCAATGCTGAAACCGCGACTATCCAGCCACGGTCGAGCGGTTATAGAGTGCTCTGCGTTACAAACCCTTCTATAGATTCGCAGAACGGGCGAGCATAAAAAAGTCATGCTCATTATAATGAATACTACTCACTTGACGTTGAAATGCTGACCACGCGGTTCTGTCATAGGCTCTCAAACCAGACTCGTCTTACCCAACACCGAACTCGCCCCTCTTGCAACTTTTCCATCTTGAACACTTCTTACCTTCACTTCCTCTCTTCCATGCCTCCGTCGTTACATCCTCGTCCTTTACTACAATAAGTAAGCTCTTACACCCTCCACTCCAGCTATGATCAGAGTTTAGAAGAGAAAGCTCGTGGCTGAAGTAGCTGTGCAGCTCCTCCGCTTACCCTCCGCTTCCTGACCGCAAGGGTTTGCGAGTACGCTTTTGTAGAGCTGAAGCCTGCTCGATTCGTGCATGATATCTGCTGGCTAGGCAGGAGCTGCACGTATGCATCTCCTCCTCTCTTTTCACAACATCCACTATCTGAATTCATCCGTGATTTTGTGCTGTAGTAGAGAGCAGAGACCCGATTTTCGCATCTGGGAAGCTATCACTTCTTGACCGCCTCAAGAACCTGTTTCGTCTTGCGATCACGCTCGTGCGTATCAACCACTCCATACGCTTCCTCAGCTTGCCTGCACACATCTCGCTGCCAATCCCCACCTACTCGAATCCCTCCCTTCCTCACATCTTCCTCACTCGCGTCCCAGCAGTTCTGTATCGTCTCGCCAATCTTTCCTATGAAACTGCTCAGTCCACCCTCACCACCCCCAGCATGGTACGACTTGAAAGGTCCCGCAACAGCCCACCTCGGTCCCATAGACGCAGACACAATATTATCCAGGTCCTCCACGTCCACAATGCCTTGGCTTACAAGCGAGCTCGCTTCACGCAGCAGCGCAAACGCTAGCCTATTAGCAACGAAGCCCATGCACTCCTTCTTGACCACGACGGGTGTCCGCCCCAGATCCCGCCAATACTTCAGCGTGCGCTCCACGACCTCGTCTGCAGTCTCCGGCGACCGCACAACCTCGAGAAGAGGCATGATATGTGGAGGATTGTAGGGATGCACGACTACCAGGCGGCTCCTATCACGCATGTTTCTGCTCTGCTCGCTGGCAGGTATGCCGCTTGTGCTCGACCAGAAGAGCGTGTGCGGAGGTGCGTGCGCTTCGATTTGAGGCCAGATCGAGACTTTGAAAGATGTGTTCTCGGGACCTTGCTCTTGCACTATGTCTGCGTCGTGCACGGCGTCGGCGATGTCTTGTGCAAAGGATAGACGGGAGATACATGATTCCTGATCGGCGTCGGTTAGATAGCTGGGCAGGTTCTTTGAGACGTAGTCTTGCAGGTCTGGCCGAGTGTCTAGGATTCTGACGCGACAGGTTGGGTTCTTGGATAAGTGAAGGGCGGCGAAGGATAGGCCTATTGTTCCTGATCCGAGGAGGGTGATCTTAGTCGGTTTGGACATGAAAGCGGTTGCAGAGAAAGCGACACGGACACGACGATAGCAGCGTATAGGTATGTATCGATGTTACTACAAAAAAAAGCATTAATATATGATATAAGATGTAACTAAAACCGAGGCTAACGCTACAGTACTCATGGAGTAGCCTCGGTAAACCCGGGCTTGAGACTACGTAGTGGCATGAGTGATACTACTGAGACAGCCGTAATATTTGCATACCTCAGGCAATGACCCTATTGGTAATCCTGGCAACGACCTCTTCGTGCAGGTAGCACAATGTATTGCGATGAAAGAGCACTAGATAGACTTGTACAGCAGAAGCAAGCAGGCGAAGTAGTCGGCAGAGGATGATTGGCAGTGTTTCAGATGCGAACAAAGTTTGATGTACAGCAACTTAATTCTCAAGCAAACCTGAAACAGACCTCAAACGAGATTTGGAATCCAAAATCTATTCTTCTCGAACAAAAAATTCACAACATGCTTGTAAAAGTATGATGATAGGCACTGACGTATTCACAACGATTCGTGTGGCTCGATGCCCACGAGACTACAAGTATATGCCATGAGCTGCTTGTGCTCGTTCGCAAAGTTCCTACCACTTGTCGTTGATAATGGCTTCAACCTCAATCCCTTCCGTACTCATCATACCCTCTCAGTGGGCAACGTCAGCGTCTAAGAGGGATTCATCCACAACAGTCTCGATGCTATCGAGCTCATCCTTGAGATTACTGTCACTGAGCTCCCGCTCCATCATGCTGAGGCTGTTTATTTCGTCAAGAAGATGACCACCCTCTGGCAGATCACCGTTGAATGTGCCAACCTGATATCTCGCCATCCCTGGCCTGACGCGATTGGCAGACTCGATTTTAGGCTTCTCTGTCCAAGTCTTTTCGTTCCACAGACCACACAGAGCCATAACATCAGGTATGATAGAATCGTACCGCAATGCTGAAGCAGGATTATCTTTCGTGAACCAGCATAGTATTGCCGGGGCGATTACCAAATTTTCTACAAATGTTGAGTTCTATCGTTGAGTGGGCTGTCACTACATGTCGTGACTTGTGGCCCTCCTTGGCCCCGACTGCAGATTAATGGTAGGTTGGCTTTGTACTGCAACCATACTCAATGTGCAAGGATTCGTCTGTGGCGATGCTTGTTCAACCTCGTCTATTTCAATAGGATCTTCGGAGGATGCTCTACTAGAACTAAAATTGCTGCTCCTTGTACGTCTAGCTGTATAGTGTTGTGGTAAGGGATTGATTGCTGTCAGGTTGATAGCACGTCGAGATTATAGAGCTAGACGGCGAGATTACCCAGTAGGCTGCTCCTGTGACTCTTCAACTTCTAAGACAGGTTCCACTAATACTGGATTCGAGAGAATCACATCCTAGGTCGATGTCGCATGTTGTATGACTCGGGGCGCGCCGAGGCCAGGAACATCATGTAGAACAAAGTGGAGTTCGGTTGGCCATACCTGATACGGCTTGCAATGGCCCTTTTTAAGTCCAGTGAGAAAGCCGGAACACTGCCACTTTACACTGCCAATTTGATCTGTCGTTCCTGTGACGCGTCTTGTTATTGGAGAGGTCGACAATGCCTTGTGCAAACTGGGTGGCTGTTTAGTGTTGAGTGGCATCACTAGGGGGCTGGTGGCGAAACGAAAGTTGTAATGTGGCGGCACCATACTCTGTTCTTGTACCAGG
>Ga0160429_1000098_pt1 | contig 111492 bp, 131 predicted proteins | sample SolpanmetagenomR_FD_108199 | JGI IMG/M metagenome (GOLD analysis project Ga0160429, IMG submission 108199) | Solar panel surface microbial communities from Lawrence Berkeley National Laboratory, California, USA - R | ecosystem: Engineered > Built environment > Solar panel > Unclassified ...
GAGCAAGAGCAAGAGCAAGAGCAAGAGCAAGAGCAAGAGCAAGAGCAAGAGCAAGAGCAAGAGCAAGAGCAAGAGCAAGAGCAAGAGCAAGAGCAAGAGCAAGAGCAAGAGACGTAGAGCCAAGCCGAGCGGAAGCTAGCGGAGTAGTCCAGGTACCAGCAGATCACGCGACAAAGGTCCTCAGGTACCAGCTGACGACCTTTCCCCGCATTCCAATTGAGTATCGATCGTTGCTCTGTACGCGTGACAGCTCCTGTCAGGTCAATGGAGGGGTAATGCTCTACTTAACCCATTCCTATAAACCCCGTCTCTCTCTCCCTCCTCTTCTTCCTGTTCTCTCTCCCTCTCTCTTCACGTCTTTCATAGACAACACATCAATCACTTCTCTATTATACATACCTAGTTGCCAAAGATGAGTGCAATCGCCGAGGACGTTGTCATCAAGGTCCTCTACGCCATCCACGAAGGCTTCGACCTTCTCGACTTTGCCGGGCCCCTTGAGGTCTTGCACACTGCTCGCCACAATGCCAAAGACCCTGACAGTGAGGCGTTTGATATTACTATTGTTGGCGGCAGGCAGCAGGTTATGAGTGCTCAGGGAGTTGCTGTTACCGCTCATATCAATTGGAAGGAGGCCAAGGAGAGGATTGAAGAGTATGTTTTGTTTGTCCACATCTATGAGCATCACCTACAAGCATCATCTTGGAAAGAAGCATCATATATCAACTACAAACAAACATCTTCCATTATAGAGTCAGCGTATAAGAGGATGAGATGAGGGAAGTTGGAAGCTTTGCTAACAAAACAATCAACCATTACAGATTCGACGTCCTAGTCATCCCAGGTGGAGGCTCCGACCCCGTTCTCGAAGGCAATCTCGAACCAATACCACTCATTGAAACATTCGTCGAACATCAACAAGCCAATCCAGCTCGCGAGAGGACTTTGATGTCCATCTGTACCGGCTCACTCTTGTAAGATATACGAAGAAGCACATTCACTATACCCGAACGAAACCATACCATCCATTATACTCCAAACAAAACCAACCCTCAGATATCCATGAGACAAGACAACAAACAAAGCTGATACCAAATTCTTCAACAGTCTAGCCAAAGCAAACGTCCTCAAAGGCCTATCAGCTACAACCCACCCATCCGCTGACATCAAGCTCGAGAAGCTCTGTCAGCAAGCTTCAGCTATGGACACTGAAGGTAAATCCATCATCCGATCCTTCCTTCTCACTCATCCCTGTCTCCCTTCCCTCACGTCCTTGTTCCACCACCAACCACTCATTTACACCAACTCTAACCCTCCCACACACAGAACGCACAGACGTAATGCAAAACATCCGCTACGTCGTCAACAACGCCCGCTTCTCCCTCCCCGAAGAAGACTCCTCCTCCGACACCGAGTCCGCCTCCACCTCCCACAAACCCAACCCCTTCGTCCTCACCAAATCCGAATACCTCGCCCAACGCGCCAAAGCCTCCGACCCCTCCTCTCGCCGCCGCTCCTCCGCCCGCAAAGGCTCCGTCTCCTTCACCCAATCCAATATGCGCAGGGACAGCGTGTTGCGTCGTCAAGGCATGAGACTTGGGGGCTTGAGGGTGATTACGGCGGGTGGCGTGATGAGTGGTGTGGATGCGGCATTGTATGTTGTGAGTGCGCATGTTAGTGTTGAGAGTGGGGAGGCAGTGGCGGAGTGGTTGAATTTTGGGTGGCAGAGGGGCGTTGTTGTTAATAGTGTTGATTTGATGAGGGAGTAGGTGGGTGATAGGACGAACGAAGAGAGAAGATGGCTTGAGCTCGCATGCCGAGATGGTGATGTTGGAGCTCGCCGACTGCATGAATGCAATCGTGGACCATAACGACAAGATTGTTGTTGTCGTAACTGAACATGTCCGTCTGGATGTCTGCTCTCAGGCTAAGGTACAGTACTGGACACCACGAAATAGTTTCTGCAAAGTAGCAATAGGTTTTCTAATTAATACTAAACTCCAGTAAAAACAGAATGTGTTGTCTTTCTTCTGTTCTCCGTCTTGCCTTTGCACTTTAGTCACCTTGCCTTGCCTTGCGTATGGTCGAGGAGAGGTATACAGATACATACTAGGTAGACAGACAGACAGACAGACAGACAAAGAGCCAGCGACAACAGCCACACAAACCAACCATACAACAACCCTCTCGCTCAAGGCGTCAATCTTCCTCCATCAATCAACGCACCTAACGATCAAGATCAAGATCAAGAGTATTGTCTATATGTTGACTGTACCCTCATCCATCCGAATAACCACTCACAGCCAGCCAGCCAGCCAGCCATTCGGCTCACTGCATCAATCCCCCCCAGTTTCTCCAGTGCCGAACACATCGATTAATCAAATATCAAGAACAAGAACTAGTTCTACTGTACTGCCTATCTGTTAGCTCGACGTCAAGGATTTCATGGCATTGTAGCGATTGATGTCTTTGTCATCCTGTTGGTCCATCGAGCAAGCATGCTCCTTCGGATCTTAACATACCTCCATGCTCTCTCTCAGAAACTGCACCTTGTCCCGACCCCTTACCCCACTCCGTCAATCACATCCTAGCAGTAGCAGTCGACAGAGCACAAGGCATTCTTTGCTTACAAGCAAACTTCTCTGAATTCTTCATCAGAAGGAGATGCTACACCACCAGGCTATAGTCTCTTTATCCCAGCCCATCTAACCTCCCTCTTCGGCGTCTTAGCTTCTCTTTCACTTTGCTCAGGCAATGCTTTACTACTATACTATACTATACTATACCTCGGCTTCTTCTATGCATAACATGTGTGGAGTTTTGTACATATCACATATCATACACGGCAGCAGCAGCAGCAGAATGAACGTAATAAACCAAGATATCAATTTCATTAATACGTCTTTTCATTGCAGGGACTTGATACACCACTGCGAGCTATTACTCTCGTCGCACATCACAGCACTACGAACTCCCCTCCTTCTTCGCCTTCTCCGCAATCTTCTGCCCCTCCTCCATCTTCTTCCCCAACACACTCTTAATCTCATCAATCGTGCTCTTCAACAAATCCTCCGCCTCCTTGCCATGCTTACTCCCGATCTCCTGCAACTGTTGCAGCTTAGGCATGATTTCGCTGCCACCAGGAATCATATTCATGTACTTGTCAACATCAATACCCATTGCGCTGCCCATTGAACTGCCCTTGTTTTTGGCCTGGTCGGCGGTGCTTTTGACGAATTTCTCGAGATCTTCGGTCTTGCCGGAGGAGGCGGCGTCTTTGACTTTTTGCCATAGCTGCGTGTAGTCGCCGGATTTGAGGGCGTCGGAGTTTTCGTCGACGAGCTTTTTGATCTGGTGAAGAGAGTGTTAGCCTTAAGAATGGTAGTGAGTGGCGGGAAGACCTTATGTTATACTTACTTGAGGGTTCTTCTCGAGATATGGCTTTGCCTGCTCCATTCCCTTGTCATAAGCCTGCTCAGACATCTTCTTCAACTTGTCCACATTCTCCTTGACAATCTGCTGCACTTTCGTGAATGTATCCGCACTGAATCCCTTTGTGCTAATCGTCGAGATAACCTCGCTCACTTGCTTCGTCGTGTCGTTGTAGATCTTCTCAGCCTCGGGACCTAACTGCTTCTGCAAGTTCTTGAGTTGATCGAGGTTTCCACCTACTTTGTCCTTCAATCCTGGGTGGTTGTTCATGATGTCTTCCATGGCGTCGCCAGCGAGGCTGCCAATCTCCTTGAGCCTGTTTTGCAGAATATCCCAGACTTTCTGTGCCGTCTCGATCGATGCACCCTTGTCCTTGGAAATCTTCTTGATCTCGTCGTAGGTCTTCTTGATGATCTCGTCGACTTCATCACCATGCTTGCTGCGGACGGCGTCGAGGTCGTTGAATGCAGAGTCGACGTAGCCGCGAGCGCCAGGGATGAAAGCGGAGTAGCTGAGGGCGGTACTACGAAGCCATTCAAGGGCTTCATTTGGTTCGGGTGTTGCGTTCTGGAGCTTCTTTGTTGCCTATAAAAGAGTCAATTTGTGAACACCATGTTATGCTGCTTGCACTCACGCTATCAAAGTAGGACTTGGTCTGATGCAACGAGTTCACCATTGTCTTTGCGCCAGAGAAGTGGTAGTAACCGTATGCAGCAAGGAAGACGAGAGAACCACCAACAACACCACCGGTGAGCGCAGTACCCATACTACCGCCACTCGACGAGGATGCTGAAGCAGAGCCATTGCCTGTGTTTACGCCAGTCGCATAACGACGGACGGCTGTGTGCTTTGTGGTGAGACGGACTGGGCGTGCTGCTGGGCGCAGAGCGCGAAGAGTGTTGGATGCTGTGCGGGATGCCATTGTGTGTGTGTAGTTAGGTGAATATAGGAGACAGGAAGAAAGAAGGAAGGAATGGAAGAAGGTGAAAGATAATACAGCTAAGGCAGTTTGTGGGCAAGGGCGGCGGCACGTCATCAGGTAGCTAGCACGCATTGGCCACGTGACGCTTCCCTTCCCTTCCAAGCCTCAGCCTCAGGCCCTCATCACGAGACCAACACCTCGTTCATCCGTTCATACAATCATACAAAAGAAGAGAAGCGATGCGAGGAGAAGAGTGAAGTCATGTATTATTTATTGTGCTATACATTTTCGATGTAAGAAATGTTGCCTCTTGCCAGGTCATATCCGGTCATGTTCAAAAGCAAAGCTGTGAGACTTGTTGACTTCCTTCATCCTTCCTTCTTGCTTCCACCATGTCGTCGTGCTTCACCATGCAATAGAGGTGGCAGCTTCATCATCCTGGCCCGACAGACCCCAAGCGTTGTCCCTGGCTTTGGTACCCGAAAAAGCTTCATCGATAGCAGCCTGCTTATCCTTCTTGGCGGCAGCGAGCTCAGTCTCAAGCTCTACTTCAAAGTCAGCTAATGTGAATAGTGCGCATATTAAACCACCCACTGCTGATTTTGTACTCGTGGATGGCGAAGGTGTCCTCTGTGGTATCCCAAGTGTGGTCAGAATCTTCTTCCATCTCAGGTTGCCAAGATCCAAAGACATCGCTGCGACTATCAGTCTCAGTATGGAAAGCGGCCACAACATCATGGTCCCATTCATAGGACGCTTCAAGCTTCGCAGCAGGCTTCCGAAACTTCTTCAGGCAGTCGACATAGTGGTGCCCCAGATCTGGTCTCGTGTCAGCTATTGCGTAAGTCAAAGAACGACGAATAGCATACCGCAACCTTCGCACCCCTCTGTGTAGCAGGTGCAAAGCTTGTCCATCTCCTCGAAGTCTGTCTCAATTCTCCTTTCGTACCAGGCGACTTCTTCCTTCTTCGCGTCGCAGTTGTCACCGCCATCGCCGCCCTCAGCAGTGGTATGGCCCCAATCAACAACTCCGGTGTTGAGCGTACTTTCGCTAGCGTTCCACCCAGTCACAACAGCAGGCGTGTCCCAGGCTGAACTTGCGGATCCACGAGGCTCATCTGCAGAGTCGTTAGCAAGGTCTTGGTTTGACAATCTTGGGCAACATACCCCAGGCAATGCTGTCCCACCCATCATGAGCGCTCTGTGCACTTGGCAAGCGATCACCACGGCCATTGACAGCTTCGGGATAATGCCAGCTGTCGTAAGATTGGTCGAAAGCTCCCGCATTGACGTCTTGGACTGCAGAGTCTGATGTTGGCAAGTTCCAGTTGTCGGTTACACCATCATCAGTCTCACCACGCACTACTGTCTGTCAGTGTTGTTGGCAAACGCGCCTTATTCCTGATACTGCTTACTTTCTTCCCAATACTTCTGACACTCTTCCAAGTTCCGCTCACACTCTACACAGTTACCGTCATCATCCCGAGCGCAATGAACGTGCTCTTCACTTCCAGAACTCTTAGCGTCGTCTTGCTTGCCGTCGAAGGAGAAAGCCACAGTCATCTTGCCGGCATAGCCAAATTCCATCTGCTCTGCGGCGATGCGTGATAGCTGTCGGCCAAGTTGATGGTTCTTGCGGACAAGCCAGAGAATGTCTGATTCGTCTAATGTGACGTCGACCTGGGTGGTGGTGTTGAGCCACATTGTCATGGTCGAGAGTCGAGTCGAGTTGTGTGTTGAGCTTAAAGACAGAAGTGGCCGAAGACGACAAGGTAGCTTGAAGTAGGGTGCGTGAAGAAGAGTGCGCTGTGACAACTTGCGAAAGAGTGGAAGATAGAGAAAAGAAGAAGAAGAAGAAGAAGAACTTAAAATAGGACAAAACACATCCACATATATAAATCTGTGCTACGCGCCAAACCCCACACCCTCTTTCACTTATCCTCAAGCCAACCACTATGAATCAGTCTATAGCGTTAGTACAAAGTGAATATTAGACAACAATAGTGAATCAAACGGTTTGCTTGTGCCACTTTCGCCATCTGCGCAATCTGAATCGCTGTACGCGCCCTTCTCTTACAAGCCGTTGGGCTCTGAGACAACGGTGATCATGCCGGAGTGCTGTGAAGTGAATAGAGGTGCTGGAGTTGTGGTACTGTGAAGGTTCGCGCAATCTGAGAGAAATCGAAGAGCCAGGGACGAGAGCGCAAGTCGCAATTATGCATTGTCATTGGCATCCTCAGAATATATCTCGGAGGCAGGGAGGGAGACGTTACCACGCGAATTGGAACAAGATCTCATTCACAATCCTCGAAGGTGGACCATCTAGACAAAGAAGAACGGAACCGCCGACACGATCAAGAGTTCTATTAGCTAGTGCGAAGCGCTGCGCTATCCAATATGATAATGAAGACCTCGTTTGTTGCCAGTAGGAACAAGCCAGGCGTGTGAGTCAGCCGATTGACTTTAGGAGTCTGCACAGTGCAGATAGTTTGCGTGTGAAAGAATGGCAAGAGTGTTCTCAGATGAAGTGTTTGTTCGAAATTGAAAGTGACGAATCATTTGGGCCAGATCAGGGAGAGAGGCTCAGAGAATAGTCTTGGATGTGTTAATCATAGAGTATGGACGTGTCAAGTAATATTCCACTTCATTCCCTCCAATAATCGTCGTACTGCTCATCATATCCACGCTCGTCGTCCTCACTCCAGTGCCCCTCATTGCCAGACCAGTCCTCAAGATCCTGCTCTTTTTCCTGAACAGGTAGATCCGTAGTCTCAATATTGTCACGATACCCAGCTGACTGTCGTAGTCGAGCCTGCCTGCGAGCATGCTGGCGCCAGATCTCGATTGGACTCAGTTGCACGAAATAAGGCCGAGCACGGATGGTGATGCGACGAGTGCTGTGGCCCTCTTGAACTTGCCAGTCCTCGGAGCGAACTGAGACTCCGAATGCTATCTTCCAGGGAGCATAGCTATCCTCCTCATCACGATCCTATTCATCATTCATGTGACTATCACCGGAATCCTTTCCCTCCTGCTTTTCCTCCTCAACAGCTGAAGATCCCACTGCGGCAGTGTTTGGGATACTACCAGGATGAGTCGTATTGATGGCGATATATTCTGGGTTGTGACCATTGCCGTCACTATTATTCACATAGATTCTCCTATCCGGTATATCGACAATGCGGATGCACTGGTTTGCGATATAGCTGATTTGTGCAGAGATACTGGGATTGGTGCGGAGGTAGAGTACCATTGTGACCTCTTCCGCGGTCGTGGGCACGAAGGTTGGCATGATGTTTGTGGTTGACATCTTGGAAAGAGGTTTACGAGACGTAGAAGTGGTGGTTGAAGTGTGAAGGTTGGATAATGGGGTGTGGCGGTTGCTGGAGATGTTTCAAGTTATCCTGAAGTGGTGTATTGTTGGATAGTCCTACCGGAGGGAGGGATAGCGATTTATATAGGCGGACATGATACTCTACTCTCAGATTTGTGGTGCGACGAGTGCTGTAGTTACTTAGCGCTCAGATTAGTTCACGATCCCTGAAAACATCTTTGATCGTGGATAAGGATCTGAGCGCTCGATTGACTTAAATTCGACAATCAGTGGGACGAGGAGTGTGCCGTCCTCCAATAGTGTTATCTCTTTTCCATGGTGCTAGTGCTTTGTCGAGTGTAGTAACAAGAGTTGCTTTCTCTTCCTTTATAAGTAAAAAGGAAAACTCTGACCCAGCAGCGTAGTAGGCCTGAGACCGAGATTTGGCCTTTGCATAGTAGTCGTCCACCTCACCAATCATGTCTGTGGTATGCGCAACATATCCAAGCAAGATGAATGAGAGGGAAAGTCCGATCATATCGTAGATGAAGAGCAGTGTAGCGATTGACAATCTGAAATGGGCGATGGCGAGAAGGAGTAACTATCGCATGATACAACGCTCTACGTGAGGTTGGGCGTCAAACCTTGGGGACTACTTGTTGCTGTTTGCTTTTCGGAACACGCAATTATCAAGGGATATTTGTTGTTCAACGCTCTCGTACAAGCATAGCAACAGTCCAAAACCAGTACGATACGAGTTGCGTTACCTGGACACTGGAGCAGCAATTGGTCGACGGTGTGGCCAATTGTTATAACTGGCTGGAACTCGCCAACCAAGATGGTTCTTGACTGCTCGTCTGCTCTCTCGATGTGTAAGTAATATATATAAGCTGTCGCTGAGCCATGTCTGCATGAGTGAGATACATGATCCTCTCAAGCACCGATCCTTCGTCCTCGGCATCTAAAGCCACGACTCCATGGTCCATCTTGCGTTCTTCTCAAGCCCTGTCGAATTTGCGGCTGTTGCTATTGGAGTGCGATGGCTCGAGTAAAGTGGTCTAGAACCGAAGCTCATGGGTCTAGTTCGTTTGAATGAGGCCTGATATCCACCGCACTGGCGGTCAAGTAGCGTTTTGTGCTGGAAAGCTTCGATCAACAGACGCTCAGTTTGGTCGACTCGATCCTGATCTTCGGCATCGGCGACTGCAATAGTCGGGCCTTCACTTCTGAACGGTCTGCGTCCATGATCAATGGAATCTCAAGAAGTAGATGGAGAAGCTCTGACTATCCAGGACAGATTCTTCCATCAATCATCAAAATGTCTACCTTTGAGTGTATCTGGAAGCAGGTATATAAACAGTTCGTTTGAGTTTCAATATCTGGTGACTGTTTTCGCAGCCTAGAGGCGGCGTAGAAATATGTCGTTGATAGCATAAACTGCGAAGTCGCGTAATTTTGTGTACTCTACTACTGCCTTCAGTCCGCGATACACCTTGGTACTGATAGCTCCATTCTTGGTTTGACTGATAGACTTGAGGTCGGTAAGAATCTCCTTGAAGAACTTAGGCTACGTATTAATAATAATGCGGTGATTGGTTGCAATCTCCTTCTGTGCGGTCCTTGCTGCAACACATACACCCTACAAATCTGAGTGCTGTTCCGTGAAGGGGGTGATTGGAATCTTGTAGTGTTGTAAGTATGCATTTACGCCATGTTGACTGTCCTAGTAGACTTGGCAGTGCTCGATGAATGCACCCTAGTGTGTGACGACACTGTCTCTGACATCTTGTATCTGTGAGAGCATGATGCCCTAAAGGGTGATCAAGTGAGCATGATCGACTGCTATCTTGGCTGTTGATGTATGTTCGGCGAAGTACTCGATCGCTTCTTCCTGATTGGTGAAGGTGTAGTGCTTGCCAGGACCTTCGAAGTCAGGCATGATGAAATCTGGAATCTTGCTGGTCATGTCATGATTGGTGGTGACGAGAAAATCAGTAGCCGCTTTGTGGTTCATCATGGTGGAGTCGTTGATATGACGCCGTCTTCGAGGCCACACCATAGGATGAACCTCTGCACCAGCTCGATACGACGGAACATGTTCCAGAGGATAAGAACAACTCGATTGATGAACGCAATGGTAAGCAGACTCAAGATGACCTGCAGAGAGTCATCAAGAACCATAGTATTTGAAGAGACTCGACTACTGATCGAAACATAAAGCCTGCGAGATGCCTATTCATGTCTTCGAGTAGGAGATTCATTGGGGTCATGTAAGGGTCATCTTGCTTCATGAGGACGCTCTGCGCACCTCCGTAGCGGACCATTCCAACCGCTTTCTGGCCGTCTGTGCAAACAGCAGAGCCAGAATCACCCTTAGAGCTGAATCTGGTCGTAGGCTCAACAGATTTGACGAGGCATTCGCTCATCATTTGGATTGTATTGCTGACTCTACAGTGCCGCTAACTGTCAGATAACAGAGCAGTTCGAGCTAGCCATCCTTTCACAGCAAGACCTGAGAAGCACTGGGGCACGATCGAAGTTTCGAGCGCTATTCACAAAGGCATTGATATGGCTTTCGCTGGTTTGAGCAGAAGCGCGGGGCCAGTATATATATTGCGCTAGGGATCCTGGAGTACTCGAGGAGTCCAGTAGGCAGATGGCGGCTATTTCAGGGCTTGCCAGGCCTGCAGGATCAGTATTGTCTTGTACCGATGGATTGGCGATGAATCGTTGGTGTGGCGATCTGGATGGTATTCTGTAATGAGGCGTAGGAAAGCGCGGCGCACTTCTCGAAGAGGTGCACTAGAGACAAGCCCGAGCACTCGGTGATGATGTACTCGCTCGTCCAGTCCTTCTCGCGAGATGAGGTGGAAGTACATTACGACATCGCTAGTCCTCATCGCCCCTGGCCTTGTCCTTACCTTCATACCACCAATGAACGTCACGTTTCGTTGTCCAACGGCGAACAGTTGCCCATTGGCGACGTCTGAGCTTGACATCGAGCTCCTTCTCTTCAAATTGATCGTGCGCACGGGAAACCGATCAAAGATGATTGCTTCCGGCTTCCTCAAGACAGCTTGCCACCCGCACGCCCTTTTCGCGGTAGAACTTGATTGAGTCTCTCTTGGCAGTGACATGCGAGCCTTCTCAATACTAGAAAAAGGCCGAGGAAATATGCCTTGCACGGCCTCCTGAAGCCGGTGATAGATCATAAGGCGGTACCGTTGGAAATTAACAGTACCTTTGCTCTGCAAATAAATTGAAGGCAGGTCGGAACTGCTAAGTCCGCGTATTCACCATGAAAAACAATAGTGACTTAATGCGTGCTGGAGCGAAGGCAGGCAAGGCAGATATAAAACAAAAGAAGATGAATGATATTAAAAGCTATCCATATGAATAGGTTAAGGTGGCTCGAATTTAAAAGCTATGAAAGAAGGAAAGAGCAAAGACTATATAGAAATCTAATGACACAACCTATCTGTTATGTCCCAAGTCCTAAGTATCCCTAATACCCGGTACTCATTAAAATGTACCTATCTCCCATTCTAAAGTTCCACTCTACATTGTCATTGCGACTGTTTGCCTACATGCCTACACTTAAGAACCTTTAGACTACTAAAGAACCAGGTGTCCGAGCTATAGCTCGGCTTATCTTATTATAACCATCATTCGTCCTTAATGTCCTAAGTATTAGGATTATTATCCTCCTCCTTATCCTCCTCCTTACTATCAGTGCCAGCCTCGGCTTTAACCGGATCATACAACTCGTCAACCTCTTCTATTGTCTCGCGTATTAGTGCGGGTGGTCGTACAGTATACGCGATAGTACTGTCATTTATAGAGAAGAATGCTTTATCGTTGAAGTACTGCTACTTAAATTGCACGATCATGTTATACCAATTTTAGTAACGGGCTTTGACATCGTTATTGAAGTTGTAAATAAGGTCGAGTCGTGCGTGGTTATCGTCACTAAAAAGGATTCGTAGGTCTCGTAGGTAGGTTAGGTCGTCAAATCGTATACGTCCGAGCAGTGCATCTGGAATTGGTCCAAGACCACTAACTTGAAAGGCTCCCGGGAAGGCATATGGGATCTTGCCGTACAAGTTGGGGTAGCCAGATGGCGTCTTCTCAGATTGTGCAGACGTCGTCCTTGAGTGAGAGGTGTGTGTATATATAATGTACTGTAAAAAATCGTCGCATGCAACGTGATATCATTTCAATAAGGTGTCGAGAAATGTGTGTGCGAGTGTGTGCCTTTCTGAGACCGAGAATGTGGAAAAACTCCTTGTCGCAATGACACAGGCTGGCCAAACTTCATACAGTGGTGTGGTTGTTTCACGTTTACAGACCATTCTCGTCCTGGCTCGCTTGGGGTGCACCGCAGAAAGACGTGTGGAGCTTTCAAGCATGAGTGCAAGTGGTCCAGCTGTCTTCCGTATCTTGCTCTCGACAAACATACAGTGTGAGTCGCCCTCTTCATCCCAGCTCGCGGATGGTGTTTCGCCACCGAGGGTGCTAAACTGTCTGGCAGCTTCGAACGAGGACGAAGATCACCGTGGTTCGACTTGGCAGGAGCTAGTACGCACGATAGCATCGGGGACGTTGATGATCCCCAAACTTCAAGCTTGCGCTTTCTTTGTCTCTCCTATTGTGTAAATGATGATTAGGGTCTGTGTTGTCAGAAGTACTGGGAGTATGGATGTACGAGAACAAAGAAAACTGTCAGACAGGAATTTGATGAGGTAGACTTTTGCGATGATCTGAGAATAGCAACAAGCAAAGGATTGAGCAAGGATTGAGCAAAGAGAAAAGAGGATTGAGCAGAGAGCAAACAGCAAAGAAGACTGAACAAAGAGAAGCGTTACACACCTCGATCCGAGTACTGTAGAGCAGCCAAGGTGAACTGGGTGCGTTCATATCTATGTCAGCTGTTAGCAAAGCTATACACAACATTGCGGCTACAGTGCTCATCCTTACATATACTGTCGATCTCTTTCGGAGCTCAACCATTCCTCACCAATCTTACGATACCCTCCACTCTCTGTCTCAAGGTCGTGCCGTAACCCAACTCAACAATGCCTTTGGCAAATTGCCATGCCATCATCTTCGCACCATTCATTGCCTTCTGGCCAACTTCTTCGACTTTGACTTGCGCAACATAGTCCAATCTCGGCGGTATCGAAGTGCCAGCCAATGACGTGAATCTGTCTACACAAACACTCTTCGTATTGCACAACGCTCTGAGACCTTCAGCACCACCAAAGCGTCCATATCCACTACCTCTTACTCCACCAAAAGGTAAACCACAGACGTAGTAAGCTGCAAAGTCATTGACAGCAACCATCCCAACACTGACACCAGAAGTGACAGCTTCCAGATCACGCTGGTTGTTACCAAAAACGCTGCAACCGAGACCGTAGGGCGTAGAGTTTGTGATGGCGATAGCATCAGAGACGCTGGAAGCGCGCATGATGACGCAAACAGGACCAAACAGCTCTTCGTTCGCAATGGACATAGTTCGAGTGACGTCGACCAGGAGAGTTGGAGCGAAGTAGTGTCCTTTTGGTGCGCGAGGGTTGACAAACCTCTTTCCGCCAACCAATAGTCTGGCTCCTTGCTCAACAGCCTCAGTGATCAACTTCTCCAGCTTGCTGAACCCGGCATCAGAGATAGCGGCACCAACATCAACGTCTTCTTCGTGTTGTAATGGATCTCCTTGTCGTAGAGCACGGATGCGTGGTTCCAGCATCTCAACCAGTTTCGGATATACGGCAGGAGTTGCGATGATTCTTTCGATACCTACGCAGTTCTGGCCTGCAGACTGGAAGACTCCACGCATGAGAATGCTCGCACAGCTCTTGAGATTCTTCACATCGTCCAGCACGATGGCTGCATCTTTCCCGCCTAGCTCGACCGTGACTGGTGTCAATGACTTTGCTGCATCTCTTACTACATGATGTGCTACTGGACGGGAGCCAATGAACGTGAGCTGGGCAATGCCAGGATGTGAGGTGAGGTGTGGAGCAGTACTTGGCCAGCAAGCTACGAGCTGGATGAGGTTGGGTGAATGGCCACATGCGGACAAAGCGCCACGGGCGATAGATATGAAGAATTGAGCAGACCAAGCCGTTTGTTCCGAACACTTTAAGATCATTGCGTTGCCAGTCATCAGAGAGGATATGAGAGGATTGAGGAGATTGTGGAACTAGGTAGAAGTCAGATCTGAAGCCAAGTTGATGGTGAGATGGATGTGCGTACAGGATAACTAGCCAGAACATGTCAGCAACAGTCCTCAAACAATGCAAGAACTTCATGACTTACTTCCAGCTGACCGCTGCTGCTACCACACCAAGAGGTTCCCATCGTACTTCGTTCTTCTTGTAGCACATCAACAGGTTCGTGGGCCGTGCTTCAGGCTTTAACAAAGCCTCACCATGCTTGATCGTCCAGGCCAGTTTATCTGCGGTTACCAGGATCTCACCAAATGAGGCATCCACTCTTGTCTTGCCAGAATCCAGACATGCTGCCTGGGCGATGTCTTCTTGGTGAGTGAGAACGTATCTAGCAGAAGAAGAGTGTGAGTAGCTGGCTATTTCCGACCGTTTGCTTTGGTGTGTTCACGCACTTTTGTAGTGTTCTCAGCACTTTCCTCCTCTGAGCATATGTCGTCTTGGCCCACTCCAGCTGTGCTTCTCTAGCCTTTGCTACAACGCGATCGATACCTTCTGGTGTGACTGGGTTGACGCGGCCAAGAAGTTTGCCGTTTGCAGGACAGTAACATTGTATGGCGGAGGAAAATGGAGCCTGTTCTAACAGTCAGTGTGAGTACCGCAGGGTTTCTGATAGAAATGATACCTGAATAGAGGGTGGTTCTAGAACTTCAGCTGTTTCCAACCAGCCTTTCTTGCATTGTGCTGGTATTTCGACCTGGAAATCGACCGCAGACTCATCCTCTGCTGTGAGCCATGTGTAGGCGTAGTAACCGAGTAGGATATTGATGAGTATTGTCAGGATCGGTTTCAATGGTAAATCGAAGCCATAGTCGAAAGTGTTGACAGTGTACTGCACACGCATGGTGATTGTTTGCTGGTAAGAAGTTGTTGTGATCTGCGGTTTCAAAAGAAGCAAACGACGCCAGACATTGTCCCGAAAGACCGAGAGGGAGATTAGTGTCACGTGAGTGTTTCAGAAGAGTATCATATTGGTAGTAGATTGTCTCTCTCCTATCCAAAGGCCTTCTACTATGAATACCCCAAGCAGTCTTTGTGTGTCCTTCCTGATATACTCTTTCGAGGTTCTTCCCCCATTCCACCAGATATCTTAAGATGTACAAAACGGAAAATATTATATAGCAGAATACAAAATCGTATGACCATGCCCTTCCTCCTCTTGATTACCCCTTGACGTTAAAGTACTTCTTGCCATTGGCTGCCGAAGAGTTAGTAATGTACTCGTTGGATATGAGAAGTTGAAATAACGTACTGCAGCCGTTGTAGCCTTGTAATTGGTACATTCTGACACCAGTAATCTCCATCTGCCCTTGGTTCTTCCATGTAGGGTACCAGGTGTCGCGAGCTGAATATGACAGTTAGTAAAAGGATTTGTTGTGACAAAGAGCATCGGACGTACCATTCCAGAACTCGAGCGGGGCCTGAGGATCCTGGTTAACCCATGGCTTCTGCTGAACACCATCAGCGAACCATCCATTCGTGCCACCAACAGCTACGTTCTATCCATACGTTAGCAAGGGTAGTAAACACACGAGATGACTCTAATGATACGTACAAGAATGAGGTAGAAGTCCTGATCGAAAGGTGTAGCGTCGTTGCTGCCAGGTCCACTCCAAGGATCAACCCAAGCCGTGCCGTTGGATGAAGAGGGGCCGAAGTCACCACGAGACCAGAACGGCTGAGCGAACTTGGTGTAACCGACTTGAGCAAGACGAGTGTCGATGAAGGTAAAGAGGTACTTCTCTGACCACTCAAGACCAAAGGTGTGGAAACTGTCGGAATAGGTACTGTGGAGGGCTTGGCGCTTGTAGTTGGTCTTCCAGTAACCATCTGCGTCGTGCGAAGGACCCCAGTGAAGAGTTGAAGAAATGACGTTATTACCTCCTTGCGGGTAGGTGTGGTTGTTTCCTCTGCTCTCCATAATGTCAATCTCTCCAGACTTGGGCCATGGACCGTAAGTGTCGTTGACAGGCAACATCCAGATAGCGGGCCACATCCATTGACCTGCGGGAAGTTTGGCATCGACCTCGACACGTCCGTACTTAATTGAAGCACCCTTCTTCGTGCTGATACGGCCAGAGCGGGCAGGGGGAACGATGGTACCGTTGGTTGTGTTGGTAACAGCAACGCACTGGGACCAGCTGGTACCTGTGCAAGAGCCATCTTGTAGAAGGTTGACGACAGTGTTCTGAGTTACGAGCGATGCGTCCTGGAGAGTGGGCTTGATGATGAGCTTGCCGTCCTGGAAGAAGACGTTCTCATCGGTGTTGGTAGTCTGCTCGAATTCGCCGTTGCTAAAAACATGATGTTAGTATTTGAAGACTTTTAGTGGGAAATAATCATAGCTACCCGAAACCTCCTACTTCCACTTCCTTTGTCCAGATATTCGGGTTCAATGTGCCGCTGCTGAAATCGTCGGTGTATACCGGGCAGTAGTTGCTGTTGGTTACACTCTTCATGCCATCCCAAATTAAGACACCAGCAACACAAAAACCTAAGATGATACCAACAACAGGAACCCACTTGACGAGAACTTGCTTCTTGTCTTTCCTCTCCGTCCATGGCTTTTCTACCTGGCCCTTTTGAATGCGTCTGGAGTGGAAGTATTTGGGCTCGTTGGAGTGGAGAGCAAAGCCGGTGGTCGTGCTGGGTGCAGCAGACTTGAAGTTGGCAACCGAGTTTACAGCACTGAGAGGGACGGAAGAGGAGCCATTGTTGAAGTAGGATGGGTAGGGTCCTGGAGTTCCAGGCATGGAGGCAATGTCGTCTTGGTTGTCAAGAGATCGGCGAGGTGTGGAGGAGTGTTGTGAGTTGGACAGATCTGACATTTCTGTCATGGTTGTTTCGTTGTGTCTGCTCATACTGGGCAGAGTGTGTGAGATAAACTTGATAATGAGGGAGCCAGCCACTCAGTCAAGGAGGTAGGCGAGATTAAGCTGTCCTGATGGATGTGGTGTATGCTGTCGTATAGGGTATGTCCAAAGCAAAAGAGTTCGAGCGAAGGAAAAGTGAGTGTAAGTTGTGGTAGAGGAAGAAGAAATCGAAGAAGGCAACAAGCAAGAGGACGGACGAGCAGTTTTGTTTGGGACCAGCGGAGACGACGCCAGGCGAAAAGAAGGCGAGTATGGGACGAGAGAAACGAGAGTTGGGGAGTTGAGGTGGATTCTGTTGGTATTGAACGTTCGCTTTAAGGTTCGGCGGGTTTTTTGTGGTTCTTTCGCGTGCTCCCGCGAGTTTTATTACGAAGGCCACCAAGCACACAAATCACAGCACAGTCTCAGACAGCCGTTAGCTCGAGCACAATCTTCCTTCTTACTCGTGTTGCCCAGCGCTCGGTCGTCGACTGGTGTAAGATGCATGGCTGGCATGGATCGATAGTGCCTCATAGCTTGGCGGTTGAAGCGATGTCGTGCGTGAAAGGCCCCTCCCAGCAGCCCCAACAACTAACACTTTGATTTATCGAATTTATGCAGGTTGATAGACAGGTACTTACTATTTTCGCAGTGGCGACGGTAGCGGACAGAGTCAGATTGGAATTAGATTGATTGTGGACCGACTGCGGGATCATGTTCCTGCTCTCTCTTGCAACTGGCTGATCTGGTGGAGGACGGCGACGACGACGTCGATGTGCTACACAGTATGGGATGTGATGCGAGCTTGGTTGCTCTGGAAGGTCGCGTTAGACGATAAGAAGCTTATGCGGAGCAGCGTTGTTGCTCGTACTCAGCCACAGCTCTCAAGTGCGGTCGAAATTTCTGGATTGGGTTTCGCCCCTGACTCGAAGAATCAATAGATTAACAAGATTGATAGGCAGGCACAGGAACAGAAAAAGTCTTAGTTTCCTTCTACTGCGGCCTCCATCCTTCGTTCTCTGCACTAAGCAGATCTGCGAAACGAGAGGAAAAGTCGTCAGTCGATTTCAATGGCGAGTGTTCAAGTTTCTGAAGCTGTGAGGTTTCACAGCTACGTGCATGACGCAACAGAACTTGGCAATGATTTCTCAACCCGCTGTGTTGTATGGTCCAGCCCTGGCCAACAGGAATCTCTCAACGTTTGTGCAGGGAGATGTTTCTATTTTGTGAGAAACTTTGATACTTTCTTCTTAGCTTCGCCTAGGCACGCTTCTCCCGCTACGCCTTCATGCATCGTTGATCAGGCGTTGAGCTCAATATCTATGTTCAAGTTGTGCGAACAAAGAATGTTGTTGATTCAACTGTTCCCAGTTCTGTACGAAGTATGTCGCTTATGGATGAAAGCTTCAAGGTCGAGTATAGAGCATGCAAGCAGGGTTCCATAAAGAAGCCCGTGCTGATCTAGATTAGACTTTATCGATCTTTCATGCACAACAGATTATGCATAATGTACTCTAACCGAGGTCAAAGCTCGAAGGGAGCAGAGGAGCAGCTTCCGGGATGTCTTCTTGCGAAAGGGCTGCTTGTAGTGTCTAACATTACTGTGTCCAAGATGTGCTGTGTTCGCGCAGCGTGCTTGCCAGTGTGATATCGACGAAGAGATACAGTAGACCGAGTCACTTGAATGTGCAAGAGTATAAAGATCCTGAAGGGACTCTTCTTGCCAATCACTCGGGAAACCCGCTACCAGCACAAGCCTCGAACATATTAATGTGACAGACAGACACAGAAGCCAAAGAGGAAGGTAGAGATTAAGATCGTAAGGCTTCTGTGTTCGATGCCTGTGTTAAGCCTTCGTGGAGAGCTGCTACAGGCCGGCTCGTATTGGGATTTGCTGTTCGTATTGGCAGCTCCTTCCCAGACACTGCCAGGGTAGCACCGCAACAGTACAGCATGATATGTCAAATACGACGAAAGAAAGACATCTGGCTATGCCTCTCCAGGAAATCCATAACACAATCACTGTAGAACAATAGTGCATGTTTTGGGTTTGTGGTTATGCCATTCAGATGGGGGCATGATCTCGAGGACTCATGGAATTGCAAGTCAATCGGCACAATCTCGACTGTGCTTTACCTCTGTTGTCCCAGTAGAAGAGGTGCAATTCCGATCAAACGAATGAAGTCGGCAGATGCACCTTTGCCAACTTAGGTGGCGTGCATCACGATACTGAAACACTAGAATGAGGCTGAAACAGAAGGCATTTTGAGCTCCTTTTCAGTTGCCCCAGGTTGACCGCATTTGGGTCAACGGTTTTCGAACGACATCCTCACCTCCAACAACATCTTTCTGATCCATCCAGACACTCTTAACTGTTTTACACACCTACATGTACTTCGCTAAGCTACGGCTTTGGCGTTTCGCATGCTCATGGCGCGAAGAACCACCAGGTGTATCTGTGATAGGTCTAGATAAATCCTCGTATTCGACCAGTGCTTTTTTGCAACACTTCGTATTCCTGAGCTCGTGCTTTAATAACCCGATCAGGCTTTCAGGCGCAAGTGTGGGTTGTACAATGTTATGCCTGTAACAGCTCCAGACCAGTATCGCGGACCTCTCTGACAATTCGAAGCCGTACTTGACATTGTCTCAACCTCCAGCAAGAGAGTGAGCCTCCTGATGGTCAGTATGCTAGCCATAGCTTCGAAACAGGGTTTATTGAGGTCATCCAGCTGTGATCTGGAGCAACGCTGTGAGGTCAATCTGTGATAATCGGGAACTTTCTAGTGAGCACTAGCTGGCTTCCGAGCTGGCTCTATCGCAATACAATACGGCTTACTTCACCTTGCTCAGAATCCACCGAATAACGATTGGCGCTTATACTCGATCGAGCACGTTTCTTCCTCTTGCTTTGCAGCACGATCACCAGCCGCATACGGGCCCTGCATCTAGATGTCGCCGACCTTTACGAGACTGCTGTAGCGACCTTGACTTCCAGCTGAGCACCACCGCCACTGCTTCTAGATGGACATCGTAATCCGGAACATACCACAACCACCTCCTAACCTCCACAGTCTCGAATGTTGTGTGGCTAACTTGATTTGCCTTATTCTTGTACCATGTATCGTATATTAGAGCTCATCCGCACTTGAACCTGTTAACTCTCTCCCACGTCGACATCTACACTCGTTCGTCTCCACAAGTCATCTGGTGTGATTCCTTACTAACTACCGGGTCTACTCGAACCATCTCACTCGCTTCGTATACTACATTCGCTTGAACTTCTAGACCTGCTGGCAGGCGAGCACACTAAGCTACACTAATATCAAACTTAACTCTACTCAACCTCACCACCTCCACGATTGCCGCTGGTCCTGCTTTCTGGACAACTGGACCTACTGGGGCCTGACGTGAACTAATCTGCCTAATACACCCTCGTACGATACACTCCATTTCATGTGCTACACAATAACTAATGCTCTGACAGATCAAGATGGGTCTCCTAGGGAAGCTCAAGACTGAGCTTGTTGGTGAGAAGAAAGAGCAAGGAGCAGTATCACCAAAAGATGCAGGCGTATCACCGAAGCGTCTTGTACAACCTACAGTATCCGGCATGGGCCCTTACGACGCAAAAGGCGACAAATCACTTGACAACTCCGAAAAATCATCAATGTTTACTGGCTCTGGCACATCAAGCTCGGGTAAAAGTGGTTATGTTGAGCAAGTCAGACATGAAATAATGTGCAACTATATGTGGCAACAACAACAAAGCAACCTTTGGATTGACAACAGGGAAGAGCTTGAGCAAGGTATCATGCTCAGGAGAAGCAGAGGAACGTACGTATCAGCGCCACCAGATCTTGCATATTCACAATTTGCCGAAAATGTTTCCGCGATGAACTTGCCTAGTGCGATGACAGTCGCCTCGAAGATTATTGGTATTCTGTTAGACTGTGCACCAGATGCTACCGACGTTCCTTTGCGCAATGGTCTCCGCGTGCAAGTGCTGCCAACTTTGGAAGACCTTAGAAGAGCGAGGATACCTCAGTGTGCTGCATTCATTGCCAAGGAACGACTTTTGGTTGTCTGGGATGACGAGCCACGCAATCTGCTTGATCGTGCCCAATCGATTGAAGACGACCTCATGGAGCTGGTTTGGGCAGGTGAGGGAGAGTCAGACGCGCCGATGACCGAGAAGAACAAGCCGCAAGCAACCATTACTGCGACCATGAATGAGAAGGGAGACATGACTTATGATGTAGAATCAGGACTTGGTGCTCGTCCTGTAAAGATCTTCAACACAGTCTACGTCACCGGCACGATGTTTCTTGTCATTGTCTTCATCGGGTTTGGAACGCGCACACTGGTCGTCGAATCGATGGTTGATCGGTCATATCTTCGACTCCTCCTTCTATTGCTCATCCCTGTCCAGATCTTCTTCTCGCTCTTCTTCTGGCAAGTAGTCATTGGTTGTTTCGCCCAGATTTTCGGTCCTATCAAGCACATGAACGAGAACTCGAGATTCTACTCTGGCAAACCACCACCAAGAATCACTGGAACTCTACCTCATATCACCATCCAATGCCCTGTGTATAAGGAAGGTCTTCAAGGTGTCATCCAACCAACCGTACGATCCATCAAGGCCGCTATTTCGACATACGAACTTCAGGGCGGTACTGCTAATATCCTGATCAACGACGATGGTCTTCAACTCATTTCTGAGGAGAAGCGTCAAGAGCGTATTGACTTTTATGCTGACAATTCTATTGGCTGGACTGCACGTCCTGGTCATGGTGTGGATGGATTCGTAAGACGCGGAAAGTTCAAGAAAGCCTCCAACATGAACTATGGTCTCATGCTCACCAACCAAGTCGAGGACATGCTCGCTACGATCGAACGTGATGAGTCGTGGAGTCAGGCCGATGAAGCTTCAGCTTATTCGCATTGTTTGACGAGCATACTTGACCAGCATGAAGGTCGTGCATGGGCTGATGGCAATATCCGCATTGGAGACTACATCATCCTTATCGATTCCGACACCGAAGTGCCTGTTGACTGTCTTCTCGACGCTGCCTCGGAAATGGAGCTCTACCCGGAAGTCGGTATCATGCAGTTCGCTTCTGGTGTCATGCAAGTCGTCCACACATACTTTGAGGACGGTATCACCTTCTTTACTAACCTCGTCTACACCGCTATCCGTTTCTGTGTCGCTAATGGTGACTCTGCTCCTTTCGTCGGTCACAACGCCATTCTGCGCTGGAGTGCCATTCAGCAAGTCGGCCACTACGATGAAGATGGGTACGAGAAGTTCTGGTCAGAAAGTCATGTTTCTGAAGACTTCGACATGTCTCTCCGTCTCCAGTGTAACGACTACATTGTTCGTCTAGGTGCATGGCCTGGTTGTGATGGTTTCAAGGAAGGTGTCTCCTTGACTGTCTACGATGAGCTTGCCAGATGGGAAAAGTATGCTTATGGTTGTAATGAGCTTCTTTTCAACCCTCTCAGATACTGGCCAACGAGGGGTCCTTTCACTGGATTGTTCATGGAGTTCCTCAAGAGCAATATCCCGTTTACCAGCAAGATCACCATCATCTCCTACATCGGTACTTACTACGCTATTGGCGCTGCCTGGATCTTGACTTTGGTCAACTACTTTGTCGTTGGTTGGTTCAACGGCTACCTTGATGTAAGTCTTGTCTCATTCACTGATGATTACACTCACTAACATGCCCTAGCAATACTATCTCGACTCCTTCAAAGTTTGGTTCTCCATTATCATTGTCTTCAACGGACTCGGCAATCTCGCTCTCGCTACCATGCGTTACCGTATCGGTGCTAAAGGCTTCTTCGCTGCCCTCCTCGAGAACCTGACCTGGACTCTAATGCTCGCCATCTTCCTTGGAGGACTTTCCATCCACGTTTCACAAGCCTTGCTATCCCACATGTTTGGCATTGACATGCAATGGGGATCAACCAGCAAGGAGGCCGATGACCAATCTAACTTCTTCACCGAAGCGCCAAAGGTTGTGAAAAACTTCAAGGGCACATTCCTCTTTTCCATCGGCTCAATCGCTATTATGGTCATCTTTGCCTGTGGCTCATTCATTCCATATGACTGGAAAATCACCGATTTCGTGGCACTCTTGCCAATGGGCACGATAGCTGCGAGTCACTTCTTGTTGCCGATTGCACTCAATCCGGCGCTTATGACATTTACTTTTTAGAGAAAGAGCTGGAAAAAGAAACTGGTTTTCTTTTTCTTGCAAGGCTTATTCGCTTCTGAGTTACGACTTTACTGTATCAAGTTTTGTGTTCCTTTGAGAGGAATAGATGGATAGACTTTTTTTGCATAGCGGAAAATACTTTAATGACAGTCTTATTAGCATAGTTAGAAATGACATAAGAGATTCTCTGCACAGAATTGATAGGACAGTCATTTTGGCTGAGATATATTATGCATAAGAGCAGTGACATAGGTAGATAGTTGGTTGTTTTCTTCACACCTGCTCGGTGGGCTTGGCGGCAGCCGGAAGTACGGCCTTAACATCACGTGATATATCATATAGTCCACCCCAATTTAAGGCCGTATTGTGGCTGCCTAAAGACGTCAGATATTGAATAAATGCTCCAAAGTTCAATCACTCTTCAATCTTGAATTCCAAGCTGCAAAAAGTGCTTACATAGTCTTCAAAATGGTATTCGGCTTTCTGAAGAAGAAAGAAAAGCCTCGTGCTGTCAGTGAGCCGGCAATTGAGCCTCCACAGCCGCTGCCAGAAAAGCCTAGACATGCTAGCGTAGTTGCAAAGCCGACGAGGAAGAAGTTGGTGAAGCGTGCTACTCTAGAGCGTATCGAACGACAGAAAGAGCTTGAGCGTGCTAAAGGTGAAGCTGAAATGCAATGGACGAATGTGGGACGTTATGGTGAGCGACTAGGCGGACGACATAATCTACCAATTGGTAGGACAGCTGCGAATACAAAGCTCTCGAGTGATAGTCTAGTCTTGGATGATGGTGCACCTTTACCAGAGAAAAAGATTGTTGTTTCTTTGTTCCCATCTGCGCCTACTGATATGGTTCCTGAAAAATACACGGGTTCAAAATCGACAGCACTTCTCGCCCATCTACCAGCCGAACTCTGGTGTACAGTCGCTAGCAACCTCAATCCTTTCGATGCTGCCAATTTGGCACTCGCTCACCCAATCCTCCGCCTCAAACTCGGTGCCTACCACACTCATCTCTCGCAGATCCAGCATAAACACAAACGAGCTGCCTATCTCATCACGCACCACGACCACACCCTACCTAACCACCTCTTCTGCTTCCTTTGCAACAAATTTCATCTCCGCACACACCCGGGCGCAGAGAAACTACCCTTGTCCAACGAGTTAGTCGACGTCTTCAGGTGCCCCAACGCCATCAACCTTCCTACACCACGACTGCGTCTCACAGACAAACGCACTCTTCCCTTTGCCATTATCCAGCTACTTATGCGGCATCACCAGTATGGTTCCCAATTCGGCATCCCTTTTGAACCACTCTCCCGTCGCTGGATCGACAAAGACTCAGGCTGGTCCCATTCCGTCCGCTTCGTCATCGTACCTTACCCTTTCGTCGACCCTTCTGACCCTCTCGACTTGGCCTCCGGTTCTGAAGTACTCTCCGAAATGGATAAATCAGCTGCCATGTACCTTACTGGCGCAGACACCATCGCTGCCCCAAGCGCCGCTAACATTGCTGCAAGAAGGGAAGCAGCATTAGCCCGGGACCCAAATCAGAAATATCACGTCCTCATGCGTGTTCAATCTCAACGATTCACGCCACCGAATCTGACGGCAAGTGAGGAACGCTTGGTATTGTATTCACGAAATGACTACGCGCCTTATTTCTCTGTCTGCTCTCATTGGAATGGTCCACTTATGCCACTTGCGAAATGCGCACTCCATCACGTCCCGCGACCTGCGGAAGGCGTGATGTCGCAGTTAGCTAAAGGACCAAAAATCAAGCTAAGTAATATCAATCCCAATCAGATGCCGAGATTATGCGATAACTGTCGCCCAATGAGGCGGTGCAGTGCGTGCCCGACGGAGTACTTGTTTACAGTGAAGTTGGTGGAGGACGCAAAGGATCCGGAACATAGATTCAAGCATGCTCTGGGAGTTACCAGATGGAGTGATCTAGGAGATGCGAGTGCGCCTTGGGTTAGCAAAGATACTGGTTTCGGAAGTAGAGAGTGGGCTGCGATTGCGGGAGATAGCATTGGAAATGCGGGTGAGGTGCTGAAATATGAGAGTTTTGAGGAGGTTGGGCGCTTGACGTTGTGCTCGAGGTTTGAGATGGCGATTGGGAATGAAGTGCCAGGGGAGAGGGTATTGCCGTTGGAGTATGAAGACTCTGGTGCCGATACTTACTGAATGGTTCTGGATTCGAAAGCGTAGTGTTGGGCTGCTGGTACAAGTTCGGTGTGCTACAGGCGTCCTCATGGTCCAAGCCCGAATTGGTGGCTCTTATCCAGGGTTTTCCTCCTTGCGCTTTTGCTACTTAGAATCATATCTGGCCATACTTGGATACGAACGCCACGTTTTTATAGCTAGGAAAAGGCTATCTCATGAACCAAGGCCTCATATTATCAGAGAGTGTACTTGTGTACTGTATTCCTCCGTAGATCGGGGACGCCAAGACTTCACATGAAGCGAACCTGAAACATGTATTTTATTTATCTATTCAATGCTCTAGCTGAACAAGTATCACGGTAGACCTGTATCTGCAATCTTTCCATTGCAACAGACTGATCATATATTACCTCCAAACTTACGCTGAACCGATAGAAGGACAGAATGTCACTCGGCATTGGCGATGACGCAATGGCGTGTGTGACGATGATGCCCAGTGAAACAGCCTAGGCTTTTTCCACTGACCACCACCTTCGTTCTTCCTCTTCTCTCTTTCTCCTTCCTCTCTACACGGCAGAAAGGCTTCACAAGATGAAGCTCACGCACACAATTGCCGCCGTAGTGGCAATAGCAGCATTCACATCAGCAGCGCCCCAAGGCGAAATATCAGAGCAAGTCAGGTTAATGAAACATAAGGATAAAACACCAGGCTTCGAGCCAGGCGTCGGCCACTTCAGCGAATGGAGTCGGCAAACAAAGAAAGAATTCCTTATTGACTGGCAATCTGGCAAAATGGCCGATTGGACGCTTGTGCAGGGAAACGAAGGAGGTGATTTAGATTCAATGGCGGCTGCATTAACATGGGCCTATCATCTCGAACACTCGACGATGAACACTTCAAAGCCAACTAGAGCAATCGCCCTTCTCCAAACCCCTGAAGATGCGCTCGATCTCCGGCCAGAGAACAAAGTCGCGCTCGACAATTCTAAAATGAGCAGCGCCCACGCCGACCTTCTGACCATCGACGAGCTCCCCGAAGACCCAGAGACACTCAGTCGCAAGATCCGCGGTATCGTTTTAGTTGACCACCCCACGCCCATACGCAAATGGAACAACGCGCGCATTCTGAGTATTCTCGACCATCACGCTGATCGTGGTATAGCACCAGATGCTGAACCGCGCATTTTCGAAAAGGTGGCGAGTTGCACGACGCTGGTGGCGAGACAGATGCTGGATGAGCTGGAGGCGTTGCCGCAAGAGTATCACATGCCGCATGAATTGCTTGAACTTGTTTTGAGTGCTATTGCTATTGACTCGAAGGGGTTGAAGGAGGGGAAAGCTACGGAGACTGATCGTGAGGTGGCGAAGCGTGTGCTTAAGAGGAGTGCATGGCGGAAGCGGGATCTGGAGGATGTGATGGAGGATTTGGAGGATGAACTCAGTGATGCAAAGGATGATATCGATCACCTTGGCTTGCGTGACTTGCTGCGCAGAGATTGGAAGGGCGACCTTGTTGTGAGTTCCCTATCTCAGACTCTCTCCAGACCACCAACGCAACCCACCCAACATATGGTAACACAACTAACCTCATCACCACAGGACACACCAAGCCCCACCACACCCACAGTCAAAATCGGCTTCGCCTCCGTCCCCTACTCCATGGACACGCAGATCGCCAAAACAGAATTCGCCGCCATCTTCGACTGGTTCGCCATCGAAGCCGCATGGACAGCCGAAATCCGCACCGACATCAGCATCACCCTAACAAAATACAAAACCCGCACGCACAAAGGCAAGAAACAGAAAATCCGCGAAATCGTCCTCGTTGTCCGTGATAACGTGCGCATTGATGAGGCGCAGGCGGATAGTCTGTTTAAAACGGTCAGTGAGGCGATTGAGAAGAATCGGGGATTGAATGTGGAGAGGTGGCATAAGGCTGATCAGTTGAGGTCGAGACAGATGGTTTGGGTGCAAGGGAGGGAGTCGAGTGCGGGGAGGAAGGTTGTCAGGCCGCTTGTTGAGAAGGCGGTGGAGGCGTGGGATATGTAGGTTGTTGGGTGTAGAGCTTTGTCAGACGGTTTTTTGAGACGCCAAGAGGGTGTTGGAATAAGGGAGAGGATTGAGTCGATGCGTGGTAAACAAGATTTAAGATTGAAGCTAGAGATAGAGGTCGACTTGGATAAATAGGCGCAACAAGTAGAGGCAGTGCATGGCGCTTTTGCCAAAGCTTCATCATATAATTCTGAGAAACAAACATTGATCCGAAACAGTCAAGAGGAATCATTACCGAGAGAAACACAACCCACAGAACACCAAAAAATACAACAGGGCATTCATCCACAATCACCAATCCCCGGCCACTACACCCCTCCACCTCTGCTCTCCACCACTCCGCTCCACCACTTCTCTCATCTCCACCACTACCACCACCACCGTCCCCACTCTCTCCCCTCCCTCAACCCACTTCCTCAACTCACACAAACACTCGAATGCGTTACATTCCCAGCAACAAAACTATCCACAATCGTATACTCATCCCCCTGCTGATCCCACATGCCCAAATTCGTCGCGTAGCTCGCATCCCACGTCTGATTATACATCGCACAGTTCTGGCCAATCGGGACGCCGTGCCTCAATAACATGTACGTGTTGAAGAAGGTGCAGAGTTGAGGGGGAGAGTTGTCGGAGGGCGGGTGCGCGATGTTGTAGTTGGAGATGGCCGTGCAGATGGAGGCGCAGAGGTTGGGGTCGAAGGGGCCGGTGTTGGTGTGGCGGACGCCGAGGTAGGTGCTTCGGAGGGGGGTGGTTAGTGTGTGCTTTGGGCTGGGGGCGTTTGGTAGAGGTGTGGGATTGGAGCGGGATACAACAATCTGGTGTTATACCTTACAAAGAACCTACTTAACAACAACCGTGCTTGGAAGATTGGAACAGCCAGTACCAGTACCAGGATCAACCCTAGGATCTCTTTCAAACAGTACATTGAACGATTGGCACAAATGCTTCGAGCTGCAAAGGTTCGCACATGCTTGAGTATCATAAGATGACATGAGCGTATATCCCAAATAATACCAAGTCTCAGTGCTTCCGCTCAATGCTTTATAGACCTGAGTATCCAGATGGCGTAGGCGCAGCATTGGCAATGGCAGCGTACTGAGGATCGTTTGCGAAACCGTCGGGCGTGTCAGGACTAGAAGCTGGAAATACACCGGTAGGCTGAGTACTACCACCGACACAGCTATTGGGGCTGGCACTTGAAGTTGCACTAGCCTGGCGTTTAACTTTGCGAGCTGGGTCATCGAGAGGATCGGTAGTGACGGCTTGGACTGCAGACTTGATGATAGCGGCTGTGTTGATCTTTACGGTCTGTGCAGTGACACCGACGCTCATTGTGATGTTGGGTGGTGGAGGTAGGCTTGAATTGCATCGAAGTCGAAAGCCTGTGGAAGAGGCATAGAATTGGGAAAGGCATCAGCATACAGTGCTAGGGAACCGATGGTGAGGATGGAGAGGAGCGTCATAATGGTGAAACTATTTTGATTGAGGAGTGCAGATTGCTTGTGGGACTGATTCTCATCGAGAAGAGGAATGCAGCTGCATTAAATAGTGTGGTGGATTGCAGGGCATGCCAGATGCGATCAAGATCTCTCCGTCGAGCGACAAGGAAAGCAATCATTCTGATGTGGATCTTAGTCTCGAAGCAGGCCAGCCACTGAGATACTGACTGTCAATGATCGAGGTTGCGCCATGCATACGCCGAGAGCTGGGAAGTTGATGACATGAGCGGAGTCCAATACATAATCCACAGCCGCCATTGGCGCTACGTCCACCATTGAGCTATATCCTATCATCCCATTCATGTGTTATGTACTGGAGAGATCATGGCATCGTACTGGTGAGAGGGTGATGACTTCTAGCAGAGACAGTTGGACGAGGGCTGAGAGCTTCTGCCACAAGCCAAGACAGGTAAGCATAAGTCCACGTTGACAGCCACAAAGTCTGAACACGCCAGTACAGTAATATGTCAGGCAGTTGTGTTTCTGTGGATATTACATCCCGAGGCCAGTCACACCGGTATGTATTCGTAGTCAAGGTTGGTAGGTTCCTGATCAGGCAGCAACGCTTTGGCCCAGCCATAAGCGAGAAAGGGCGTTATCAATTGAGAGCGGTAAGCTGAAGTTGTCTTTTTATCCTCAGAGTATCTGCATTGTCTCGTCAGAGGCAAGCACCTTCCATCAGATATGCGGCATGCAGCAAGCACCCCCAATTTGGAATGTGTGTGACACTGCCACAGCAGCCACGATTCTAGTTAGTTGGATATAGATCTTGGTAATAACACAGACTTGTCCGAATCAATCTAGGCAGATCACATCTGGACTACCGATGTGATTTAGAAGACATGCATTGACGAGCATGAAATGGTGTGACCTTCCAGATATCGGTGGAGCTCTTGAGAGGACGGATGAGGTCAATACTTGAATGATGACTTCCGGGTTAAGAAGGCTAGCGATATCCTTCATTTAGCCAGTAGATGTTCGATCCCGTACACGCAGTCGTCGCATGTTGCCATCAACGTAATCAGCAAAGTAGTTTTTCAGTTTAAGTAAACTCCAACATCCTGCTGTGGTTGTTCGTGTTGTCAATTGAGGTGCGGACGGCGCTCAATCTGACAACAAGTCAAAGAATACTGCAAATGGACAAGCCTGAGCCGGAGACTTGCAGCTGGTGAAATATCGTGGCGTGCATTCAATACACTTGTGTGCTGTTTCTGCAAGTGTAGTACAACCAAAGGTACATGTAAAAGGTATACATGCAGCCCTAGTGCACGTGTAAGAGAGCACCGTAACTGGATTGATGGGTCGTACAGCCCGCTCGACAGGCGCTAAGCGATATGCAGGAAAGTATTGTGGTTGCGACTTCTCCTTCATTGAAAACAGATTGTGTTCACTCCGTCTCGGTAACCTGCGCAGCACATCACGCCCGACTGTGTAACCCTGTGTCCAATCTCGGAGTGCATTCTTTCTGTAGACTTAGGTGTACCCTCCAGCCTTGTAGTAGACATTCGAGTCCGGAATTGGTAAAAGATATGGCTTGGCGGCAGAGTCTGGCACGTATGTATATTGTCGATACTCCGTTCACCTCATGGCATTCTTGTGCACGACAGCTTCGTCTGACCTTGACCGCTAAGACGTATCAAGTCGCAAACTCATCCATAAGGCAACGAGCTATAACTGAACCTGACACTGGTCGCCTGACATGGGTATATCGATGCCTCTTCCGCGTCCACTACAACCGCCAAACTACACCACTCTACTTCCACCGTCTCTCCTCAAGTTCCCCAGAGGTCTTTGCCTAGTGCTGTTCCTTCTAGGATTTGTTGCGATAAGCGCGTTTTACCTGACACGGATCCGTGCATGCCTAAAAGATGGAAACCGAACTACACTGGATAAGGCATCTTCTCGACTTCGTGATCTAGCTTGAGCAGGATCAGCGCCCACACGGACTTTAATGCTTTCACACTACTGAAGCAGGACGGCGTGAGTGGTCTCCAGGTACTTAACAAGCATGGCGAGTTTGTATCTGCAACACCAATCGAAGGCGCCTACGTCGTCAACATTGGCGATTTGCTCCAGCGACATAGCAACAACTATTTCAGCAGCACACTGCACCGTGTGGTCAATAAATCGGGTCGCGAGCGCTACTCTGCACCGTATTTCTTCAGCTTCGATCCGCATGAGCTAATACCGATAGCCCCAACGTGCGTCAGTGAAGAGAATCCCACGCAGTATGAGCCGATCACGACTTCGCAGTACATTGCTAAAAGAGCGGACGCGTCCAGGTCTGGAAACACTTACGTGACGAGGAGCTGATCGTCGGGAGGTAGCCGTTGAACCATATTGAATATCAATGTAGCAGAAACCAACGAAGAATGAGTCGCCCGCAAGGCTGTCACAAATATAGCACTTATCTCTTCATCATCTTCTTGTGATAGCGAAGACTGCGCCACCCAATACCTGTCGCTCGAAGCTGCTCCATGAATCTGACGATTTGAGGCAGTAGGATACCGGAGTATGTACGGCTAAGCACAAGGTTGTATTTAGTGCTTGGTATGTCTGCTGAAGAAGGTCATATTTTCGGTGCACCTCTAACTCGTGAGCCAGCTTCTTATGAGTTCCAAACATGTTTGGAACACCTTCTTCACATATAGATTTTTCTCAGCTTGCTTCCTCCGCTTTCTGCATCTCCTTGTACGCATGAGACCCCATCTTCCACGATCCCTTGAACTGGTGATGTACCAACGCAGCCTCATCAGTCGGAGGTCCAGCATTCGAATGTGACTGGCCATTTCCAAACGCAATAACAGGAAGGATAAGAACATCGTGCACAAGCAATGGCTCAGTAATGCCAGACACTCGCTCCCACGTGAACTCTTGACCAGTCACTTCCGTCAAGTACTGCCATGTTGACCGCGTAAGCTGCACCGGACCCGTCGCCGCAAGCACATCATTGAAGTTCGCATCGATCATGGAAAGTGGCACACCTTGGCTTTGGGCCAGCGCGTTGAGCGCTACGATGGTATTTTCGACCACGATCTCCATCAGCCGATGGTTGGCACGAGACATGATAGTCCAATTGACCAGCTGCTAGTCCAGTAAAGCCATACCCCTGCCGTGCCCGAAAGTGTCATATTCCACTCCAACAACAGCATTTGTCTTGTTCTTGTACTCTTCCGGTATTCATGTCTCAATTGGTCTTAGAGCCTCGGTGTCCATGTCACTGTAAACTCCGCCGTCGCCGAGAAGAACGAGGTAGTGGAAGAAGTCTGCTCGCATGATGTTGTCTGTGAGAGTGGTAAATGCCTCGACGATGTCCTGATTGTCTGTGAATGTGTCAAGGACATACTCGAATGCGCCGTTGTCGGTGAGGATCTCGTGTCGCCACGTCGGGTTCTTCTCATCCCACAGTCTGATGTTGTCTTGATACTCCTTCGCCAGGGCCATAGGCGCCAGGTTCGAGGTCTGCCATAGCTTGCGGTGGATTGATGTGGTGGTCAGGGAGCGTCGGGTACTACGATAACGATGTACTACGATGACGATATACTATATATGTGAGAAGCTGGAATATAGCGAAGGTAGCGACAACAGCAAGAAGTATGCGTCTATATTGCATGCTGCCATTTGTTATGAAGCCGTCTTTTTTGGTCGTGGGCATGGGGCTTAGAGTACGTGAACTCGCTCGCTATATTCCTTCGCTTTGATTATTCATTCCCACAGGCGTCTCAATGCCATTTTATAAGACTGAAAGGTAGTATATGTCTATCAATCGTGTTGCGAGGGTGTTGAGCTGTTCAGGAAGTAGTTCTAATCATCACGATGACGCATGCCATTGACTCCGCAATTCGTCTCGTGATGCAATGCAATGTAACAATAGCATCATCTTCGATCCATACCTCCCATATCACAACCCATACACCCCAAGCCATACTACAATCCACCCAACATCAACCACTCCCACCCGTCTCCAGCCCAATACCACAACCACAATGACAATGTCCACTCTTTACCGTACCACCTTCCTCCTCCGCCAACCCCTCCGCCAACGCCTCTCCCTCCCCATCTCCCGTCCTCTTTCCATCCATGTAACCCCAGCTCTCAGCTTCCCTCGCAAGAACACAATGGATAAGGATAGTATGGACACCAACCCTACTGAGTACAGCAAGTCTGGAGGGGATCCGGAGACTGCACAGCTGGATACGGCGTTTGATGGGAACACTACTAGGCCTGAAGAGCAGGGAAAGCAGGCTGCGCAGGAGAGTGTGAGTAGTTTTCTTTGTTTGGGGCATGGTGGTGATGTTGGTTTGGAAGTGGAGAAAGAGTAGGAAGGCCTAGGACGAGTCCAGATATTGCAGAGTATTTCCAGTGATGACGAGAGTGAGGAGGAGGAAACCGATACCAGGCACAGGATAACGTGCTGCTGTGCCTCACTTCTCTCTCTATATCAGCCGCTCTCGTCTAGACCAAAAACAACACTACACGCCAGTACGACACATACCACATCGAATGAAAGCTAACATCAACCAGGGCGACGACGGCAACTCCCCTCTAGACGCCTCTCCAGATAACCACGAGATCAGCCAGCCCGTCGACCAGAAGAAGGGCGGTGCTGAAAGATCACCCAACGAATCGGGTGGAGGGAGGAAGTCAAGCGGTGGTGGTAGTCCTATGGTGAGTTCTTGATCAATTATGATCAATCAGCACATGACTAACGAAATGTTGCAGAAGGAAGGAGGAGGTCCCGGTAAGGAGAAGTCTGGAAGTGGAGGCGCTGGTGGTAATGCTTAAAGTTGAGATGTTGGAGGGTGCTTGAGGCTGAAGTGGGCATACAGCCGAACACCACACTGTGGAACAAGGGTCATGAACACATCAAAGCTTTAGCATAAGCTCGAAGTTGTTCAAGCATAAGTATAGTACAGAATAGTACTTAATAATCCAAGCATTTTTAAAGATCTACCGTTGCTTATCAACATACAGTACTAAGCCTGCTAAGCGTAAAAGTCTACTACAATATCACTGTTGATATGACTAGTGTCGTGCGATCATAAACACTTTGCGAATACATTCTTGTCAATCGCACCTTTCTGCGACGACGTCGACTCCTCCAAAAACTATCGTCTGCTACGATGGTGCAAGTATTCACATATCCAACCGACTTCTGAGCACATCGACCGCACATTCTCAGTTGGGGTAGCATTCTCGAAGGACACATAGCGAAACACAAGCCCAACCGAGAAGCTCGTTGGTGGTATGTAAGCCGTGCTGCAAGACGTTCATTTCTCATATAACATCAATATCACAGCCCTATCAAGAACGCCGTAATTGCAAATACACCTCAAACTCCTCCGCATTCTCAAAGCACAAAGATGAAGCAATCGCTCTCGGATGTCGATCAAGGAGTTTCCATCGTCTGCTGGAATCTCTCCTCCGATGCTGCATTGGTTGTGAAGGTAGCAGGCAGTTTGAGCTCGATTGAGCCTGTAGCGCAGTCCAAAAGGCGCTTGTTCTAGGTGCACACAGTACATCCTTATTCCTCCGATGAGTCCTCGTGGTACTCGTCGACTGTTCGCTAATAGTAGCTGGGGATGTCGCAATCCTTCGCCTTATGAGTACAGGTGGAGAGTCGAGCCAGGTAGAGTCGTGTTTCTGTTTCTGTGATAGATGGTCATCTGTTCCGACTGGTGCTGATGACGAAGACGAATACAGTGATGGTCTTATGGACGTGGCTGTATGTGCATTGAGTACATTATTATCGTTGCCAGACTCGAAGACGGCTGTGCCAATATCGCAATCTCCTTGACACAACGGATGGTGTGAATCTTCAAGACATGTCCATGGCGACGACGTTATTGAGCGGCGCTGACCTGATAGTGCGGCGATTGTGGCGTTGTTGATTGGGATTGTACGGTGGCGAGGTTTGTGTTTGTGAATGTTCTGCAATATCTCCTGCTTGGATATATTGTTGATCTGGCATACAGACGTCGTCGAATATCGTGGCAATTCAGTCTCTGGTAATGGGTCGCCCTGTGCAACCTTTTGTACGAAATATGTCGCTTCATCGTTATTGCGGCAGTCGTTGACATCAGAATCGCACTCGTCTGAGGTGAGTGAGGTCAAGGACTCCGGTCGCCGGGACCAGAAAGAGTCATCTGATGAGCAACTCGATCGATGCTGGTTTTGCTCATCGGATTCTTCATCTTCAAACACAGCAGGAAGGAAAAAGGTGCTTGAGAGGAAGGCACGCTCAAAGTGTAAAGATGAGATTATATGTTCGGTCATTGTGAAAGATCACGACGTGAAAAATAGGATGATTGAGGGACTTGTGAGGGTGATTTGAACAAGAAGATGATTTTGATTGATATAGTAAAAGAGTGGATGGTAGGACAATGCGTTATGCTGTTTCACCATGTCGCTTTTTCATTAGATGCCTGGTCTTTGCTTCTTTCTGTGACTAGAGCTGTGCACATGACACGGAGGAAGCAGCTTTGCTCATTTTCAGAATGGCAGCAGTAAGAGCTGAATGAATACCGACGAGCTGGACAGCACTCACAAGGTCTGGATTGGCAGAATTGGATCCAAGCTGACAACTTGCAGTCAGGTCATCAGCTTGCTATACGGATTGTAGGTAAAGGTCAGGCCATTGCTGGAGCAGATGCAATACATGTCAAACGTCAACTTTGCACCATGATTCGGCTCCGCCTCACTAATCAAGGATGTCACTGTTTCAGCTAAATCATGAATGGTGCTAAAACTGGATAACCTTGCCCAAAAGGAAACAGACGAACCACAATTGCATTGCAACCGCCAGCTTCAGCTGAGCTTGGCAGGTCTCGAGTACAAAGTCTGGACTCTGGAGGCATGACTGACAGTTGCCGATTCAGGCGAACCGGATGGTCGGCTCAACTTAGTCACAGAATGGGCACCCGCTAATTCGCAGCATACTCACTTTCTTTCTTTCGCCTAGTAGCAAGTCTGAGGTATTCGCCGCGCCAAAGAAAAGCCAAGTCTTTGAGGTCTACAATAATCACGTCTTCTAGTCCATATAGCACCACAACGGAGACACGTTAATGCTGTATTCAAGTTGCAGCTTGAGTAATGTCAGCAAAGCTCGCCCGTTCGAATATCCATAAGATTTCGTTAGCAAAAATATATATCATGAGATTGTCGTCAAAACCACTCCTCCTTCAGTTCTTTGCCTGAGCATACATAAACGATCCACTAATGGCCATTGTAACACCTACGACATCCAATAGCCCCAGCACTTTGCCTTCCACATACCATCCCATAATCAGAATGAGCACCGTCTTGGTGATGCCAATGATGTTGAACGTGAGCACCGACGTCGACCCAATAATCAAAAATTGACTCAAATTGATCAGTGCAGCTGCAAATCCAGCCAAGATCATTGCCACAATAGACGACCACGGCACCGTCGCTGCGAGAATGTTAGTTTGACGAATTGGAAAGCGATACTGAGGCATTTTCCACGCGAACATACCAAAATTCGGCATCGTATCCAGAAAAGGCACCAAGCACACTAACACGCACATACTAACACCAGTCTGATTCATCAGCAACACCGGCGCCCCAATCTCTACACCTTCCACCTTGCGATCCAGCATTCGTCCGATCCAGATTTGGTACAAAGCCGTGCTCGTAAATGCCAAGATAGCGACGATCGTGCCCAAAGGATTACTACGTACTCCAGCACCACTAGCGAGTCCCACACCTACACATGCGACGGCAACGACGCCGAGCTTGTAGCGCGAGACGGATTTGTGGAAGAAGAGGTAGTTGAAGAGGATAACGGAGGGAACTGTGAGGATTTTGGCGAGCTGGAAGAAGGACGTCGGGTTGAGTGTTAGAGAGAGATTGTTGAGGATCAGGAAGAGAGTGAAGAGTGTGCAGATTGGTGCGACGACGGGAAGAGGGAGGCGCCGTGCGGTGAAGAGAGGCGAGTAGAGGTCTGAGGAGATTGGTTTGGAGGCGATGAGAAGGACGACGAATGTGGTTAGGAAGTGATAAGCTGCCGTGGTGATTTGAAGGTTGCGGAGTTGAGTGTCCGCGAAGACGCTGAGTTGTGTTGTCAGTACGTGTGAGATGATTGTAAGAGCGGCTGTGCTGAGAATTACTGTACTCACATCTTGTTGAGAAAGACCACTGCGACTGTGGCGGCACCATTGATGAAGACGAAGAGATAGTTTTTGTAAGGACTTTTCACGGTTGTGCTGTCAGATGCTAGCACAGGCGATGGAAGCAAAGGCTCGCGATGTTCTACAGACTTCTCGTCCATAGTCACCTGTTCATCTTCATATTGCATGGTCGACATCTTGACAAAGAAACACCAGAAATCACCGAAAGCACAGACAGTAGTGCGACAGACTGGGATACTTTCAAAGCCACAGATTTGTTGCTCAAACTTGAGAGAAAGACGAAACGCAAACAAAACAGCGTAATATCAAGGAAGGCAGTGTTGTACGACTTGCGGTCAGCCCTAGGCTCGATCAGGTTTTAGTGGCGCTTGGCAAAAGAATTTGCTATCAGCACATAAACTTCACATACTTTTGCAAACTCAGCAACATCCAGAGTCCCGGCAATCATCACGCCTGATTTTAGTCCATCCAGAAGGTACAGATGAAGCTGAAACTTGAAGTGATATCCTGGTCCATAACGTCCTGATTTCAGCTCGGTCTGGGCGGCGGAGACAAGCAGAGCTTCGAGGACCGAAGTACGTTGGTAGAGAGGAGTACCAGAGGAAGATCGAGGAGTAGTGCAGTTAGTGGCCCAAGACGACCAAGCTTGACCACCTTTCCACACGAGATCAACTTCTTCTTCTGGTATACCGTCTACATGTACTGTACTCCAGAACCCCGAACCTCCCCATGGCCAAAGGAAACGCCTTCGCCGTGGCGCATTGGGAAATGGATTTTATTCATCATTCAGTACGGTACATAGTGTTCTCTTCTCTTCAGCTCAAAGCCTAATTCGAAATGCTGCTGTGAGTGCTGAGCTTACATAACAAGCTCCACAAGAGGCAATAGCGGCTTTGTCCGGGGGGGGTTCTTCAGACACGCGAGCGAATGACTTTGCGCGGCGAAGATGCCCTATTTGCTGGGCGCTAAACTTCCAAAACGACCAGGGTACAATTATACAAGAGTCAAGAGAAGCTGAAGATTCTTCGTTCGATGGCCCTCGAGTCATGTTTTCCACGTCAACTTCCAACCTGACAATTTCGTGCCGCAGCCCGATATCGATCGTCCGGACATCAACATTGGCAGTTCCATGGCACCATCGCCGTCCTTGAATGATGCGCCAGTATCTTGCTAGTGGTACTGTCAATGTCGATAGCTGAAGCAGAACCCAGGTAGCTCGATCACAATACTCGACAATCTAAGCTGAGCCGAGTTATTCACTTGAAAAGTGCGAGAAACGACTTGTGAGATTCCAGATCATGTCCTCCAGTATGGCTGCGTGGCTGAGGCACTGCAACGACTTATGCCTTGCTAGGCGAGCTGAATTTACCTGCATTATTGATCGCTTTGGGACAGTCAGCACGCGACCAACAGTATGGTCCCACGGAATCTATGGTGAACATCATTGCCGATGGAGCAGCGATTAATCCTGGATGTACTCAGACGCAACCGGCACACGAAGGTGATCATCAGGCGAGATCGCATGTCACCTTATCGAAACCCAGCTCACTAGCACTAGGCGAGCTGTGGCTGCTATTGGCTATAGGTGCTTGACGTTTCGTGACCAATCACGTTTCACTTCTACTCCAGTTGTCACGGCTGGGCATCAATTCACATTGAGAACAACAGTGATATCAAGCACAACAGTGGTGTCAACAAAGGAAACTGAAGTAGAAAACGAGGCAAGAGGATTATAGACTTCAGGACCAATTTGAACCTGTGAACCTGAAACGCCAGCCAGTTGAATGCTATCTATATACCAGAACAAACCCAGCTACTGAACCTCATATGGGCTAGGATATGGAAACATTTGGAAGTACAAATCAGTCATTACATCCTGCAAATCTTGTAGCTGCTGTGGATCCTCCAACTCGACATCATCGTTAAGACATAGTTGACCGACGGGCCTGTTCTTTTTCACGATCCTGTTAAGTACCGCAGTCTCAATCTGCTCAGCGTCGGTGACCATGACGAAAAGCGCGTCTGGATCTATGACGCTGTATTGGTATTTGAGAAGAGCTTTGAGCACGATCTCGCGTTCCGTGGGGTGTGTGACATTGTTTGGGAGCATTGGCTCTAACCCACGTTCGACGCGATTAAGCAGCAGCTTCGTTAGGCAGTCACCGCAGTTGACATTTTGTCTAGAGACGCGGTCGAACATTGCATCTGTTGAAAAGACTGGATTATGACCTTGTCCGAAATCTTCGTATGAAAACCCAGGTGCGAGACATTCATTGAGGTCAAACTCGAAGCACTCCAGATTCTGGATCATGACAGGTCCGTCTTGAGATGTCCAAAGTATGTCGGTGTTGACTTGAGGGCTTTGTAAACCAGCCTCCTCCAGTATGTCCGATGCATGGTAGAACGTCCGGATTCGATTGCTGTCAGTCGGACCTAGCTTCTCCATTCCTTCTGCGATCTCGTCGATGACGGTCTGCCTTTCATCCCACGAAAGCTTGCCGTCGCCATTTGCGTCAGCACGAATAGTGATATAACTCCACAATAGTGCCTCTCTATGTCTCTCCATAGTATAGTGGAAAGCGGCATACCAGAGGTATATCTGAAAGTCAAAGTCACCACGAAATCTCGAGCAAGCGGATTGCAAGTCGGGGCCGGGAAAAGATTTCATGGTCTCTCGAGACACACTGCGTGTTATGGCGTGTCCAAAATGAGCTTGACCTTTGCGTTTGCGGTTGCCAAATCGACGATTTAATAACCATGAGGTATAGATGAGCCAGGGCTTCTCTCCAAAGCGTTTGGCATCTTGCTCGGTGGGTGCCTTCAGAGTGTTGTACGAGTTTGTCTTGAACCCCATCATAGGTCCAAAAAGAGGGGACCAGATATCAGAAGCAGAAAAGGGTTTCCCAAGAAGCATATCATCTGATAAACCGAAAATCGGGTCCACATCTGATTCTATGTTGAACATCTGATTCTCGACTGTCAAAGAGTTGAAGGCCGGAATACAGCCCTTCTTTTCCTCTTCGAAATAGTCCTCTTGGACTAGAACATGAAAGTTTTCAAGAGATTCTGGTTCCTGATTGAGCCACGATGGTGTTGATCTCTTCAGTTTGCCTGTGTCCTCGTCCAAGACTGCGTTGGACAGCACAAAATACTTGTTGCGGAAAGGTGCATTGGCCTCCACACTGCGGATAGAATAACGAAACTCGTCCCAATCACGATAACGGTTCTCGCCATGCTTCAACATCCAGACTCCTTCCGGGTCATTCAAAGTGGAGTTTGCCTCGTATGGCTTTCTGGTTTCTCGAAACTCTGAACTCGATCCGTTCACCCAAGTATAGATGAAGTCTATCTTCGGCTCAGTGAGGTTGCCCCATAACTCAGCATCATAAATTCCTTCCGATATCCATTGAAAAGCCCATGGAGGCAGTTCGACATCTGCTACTGCTTCTTCGAAGGGGATGTGTACGACATCGGGTAACATGGAAGCTTTGCGAACCAGTGATACATAATCCTCATATGGTGGGAAGTCGCCATCTAGAAAGGATGTCGATCGCCGTGGTTTTGACTGTGAGCCAGGGCTAGTGCCGAGCCCAGCCATTCGATTGCGAAAGAGTTTTTGACTGTGTTGACCTTGGGGAACCACATTGCCTGCAATCCTGCTCCTCTTCAAGCTCTTCTGCTTGGATAGAACAGGTACGTGAACGTGTTGTTCTGGTATTGTTGTCTTTGTAATACGTCGTGATGCTCTGAAACTGCGTAGGAGAGCACGAGACCATTCCAGTTCTGCTTTCTCCGCTTCGGCGTAGGCTGAAATGAGAGGCCAGCATACAGTGACAACAACCAGGAGTAAGATGAATCGCTTAAGGAGAACCCTCATATAATTTCGTCGTTCATTTGTTGGAAGAAACACAGCATCGTATTTGGAGAGGTCATCTGGCTGTGTGCTTATTGCTCGCTCATGCGTACGTACTCGAGACATTCTACTGAACTATTCAAGCAATATCTGGAGCAAAACAAGCACTGGATTTCTGGATATTATTGATATTGCGCTGTGAAAAAGAGTTATGAATGATAAGATGTGATTATATCATACCAGAACAACCAAGCTCACTACTCTCGCATGTGGCAATAATCAACAATCCAGACCAGGCAGCGAGGTTCTTCTCACAAGCTGAACTGCACAGCTGCCATTGATCGTAGGGCTGGCCGCTGATCAAGCGGGGCCGAGTTCAGCTTGCGCCCCGCAGAGTTCCCTGTCTCTCCAGAAACAAGGTTTGTGAATGATAAGAGCAGAGGTAAAACCGTTATAACAATGCTGTCTGGAAGACTTCCCTCATCAAAATGTTATCGCGTGCTAGGTTACCGAAACAGGTAATTCGAAAGTGGGTCCTCTAGCGTTTTTGGCTGAGATGAGGTCACTATGTATCACGGAGTGCGAAGATCTTGGCATGGCGAACCACAACAGTCCTGATACTAGCACCTCGTAGTAGTATCTAGAGGTCCCCAATCGTCGACAGATTGGAACATCATAACACTGCCCAGCAAATCTGTCAAGTAGAAGACTACTTGCAAGATGCAGCTCGTGCTTGGCACGGCGACCAGAACGTGGAGAATGGAGAAGCACGATCTCGGAAGATTTATCCGCAACCTTCAGCTCCAGATGCAACAGGTGTTGGTCGCACAGCTTCAACAGATGGCAATACTGTTTGTCCTTGACCGTCTGGCAATGACAGCCTACTAACAAATAACAAACAACTGTCACAATCTTTGGCAACTCCAATAGCTCCAGCAACGCCAGCCAGTAGCTCGTGCCGTTAATCTATGTATGCCCTTAAGGAGCACGACTCGCATCTCCCTCGCGGCACCGGACTCTTCGTCAAGGCTGGAAGAGCCTCTTCGAAACGGCTCTTTGCAACCAGGTTCATACATGCCTTGGTTCTATTGCACAATCTTAGATGAAATCACAATATCATTCATGAGTATCAGTCGTGATACTGACTGCCGGTCGAATAGAAGCTGAACCCGATGGTCATCAGGTCAGCGAGCTGTGCATTAAAAAAACTTTGATGGTGCTGGATCTGTAGCTGAACTGTGCTTCTGGGCACTCCAGGTCTTCTGGGCACGAGCTCAGCTCAGCTCAGCTCAGCTCAGCTCATGCTGCTGTGTATACTCGTGCTGTCGCCAAGCTCCGGACTTCGAAACTTTCCAACACAAGTGTCTTCTTGAGTTGTTACCACGCATCGCCGTTGCCTAGGTCAGCCCTTCCCATCTGGAAACGGCTCAGCTCAACATTAAGCGCTCCACGCTGGTCCTATTGAGCACAAGCTGAGGCTCTAGTGAGTAAGCTTACAGGCTAGTGTGCTCATTTACTGTATTGGGAGAAGCTAGTTGGCCGTGCTTCACGCCACAAGACGATGGAGATAGCTACAATGTGGATGCCAACCTGGACGTACCAGAACCAACGATTGTGTATTCGGCTAGAGACCGCTACGATATTCAGGTGAGTGCTGGAGAAAAAAACTTCCAAGCCCCTTCATTTGAATGCTCTTATCTGCCCCTCCAGTTGCATCCATAAGGTGTTAGATCATCGAACTACATTAGCTTCCATTCACATTCGCTTGACTGCCTATCACACTCATTTATCCTTTGTCTATAATTATGGTGAAACTCATCCTTGCAGCTTCTGTGCTGCTTCAATTCTCAAACGTTGTTCATTGCAACGTATTACCGTCACTAGAGAAGAAAGACTTGTCATCTGTTGCAGTGACAAACAAACTCACCAAGAGAGGATGGTTCGACTGGTCAGGTCAGAACTCGGGCGCTGCATCTGAAGGTGCAGTCAACTGGGGCCAAGGTCAAGACTCTTCCAAATGGGGTCAGAACGGACAGAGCTGGGGGAACAAACCCGAGCAAGGCCATGGCTGGGGTAGCTGGGGTGGTCAAGGATCAAATGGGCAAGGAGGATGGGGAGGATGGAACTGGTGGAATCAACCCAAGCCTACACCACCAGCGTATGCCTCGACCACTTCGTCCAGCTCGACCAGCTCGACAAGCCTCAGCACCTCATCTAGCTCTTCTACGCCATCTCCCCCAACTACAACCTCCTCCAGCTCGACAACGTTCCGGTCAGCAACCATCTCTCTTCCTAGTGAAAGCAGATCTCATCACTCGAAAACTAAGACGAGATCTCACACCAAGACCAAGACCAGGTCTCATACGAGCACAAAACATCACACCACCTCACACGTATCTACTACGATTACTCCTATCATTTCGACGTCGTCCACTAGCTCAAGCAGCTCCTCGATGACCACTCCAACCACTACTTCGAGCACCTCCATGACTTCAAGCACTAGCACTTCAACTTCGAGCACTAGTACTTCAAGTTCAAGCACTAGCACTTCGACTTCAAGCACATCCACCTCCACCTCCACCTCCACCTCCACCTCTACCACTTCAAGTACTTCGAGCACAACTAGCAGTTCCACCTCTTCTAGTGCCTCGACTTCAAGCACCTCCAGCGCAACCACAAGCTCGTCTAGCTTTACTGTGACACCCACTACCTCTACCTCCTCTAAATCTTCCACGTCATCGACATCTTCAACTTCAAGTACTCCAACTTCAACTTCAACTTCGAGTACTTCCACTTCGACTTCTACTTCGATCACTTCCACTTCGACTTCTACTTCGATCACTTCCACTTCGATCTCCTCTACCTCCACCTCATCCACACCAACTACATCCTCTACATCATCCACCTCTAGCAAGTCTACCTGGTCACACCACACCACACACTCAAGATCACACTCCAAGACACGTTCATGGACCACAAGCACAACACGCAGCGATTACTCTGCCGACATGGACGCCGAGCCAACGCAAGGCCCCGGTGGTTACGGTTGGGGTGGTCCTTGGGGTCATGGCGGACACGGCGGACACAAAGACCGACGTGCTGTCGAGGCAAAGGTTACGGCGACGGTGGTTAGGGGTGCTGTTCTCAGGATGAGAGTGTGAGTGTGGTGTAAATCTCTTGTTCTTGCATTGAGTTAAATTTATCTGGTTGCGTATTTTCCTTGTATATAGACAATGTCACTTTCGTATTTTAGTGTTGTTGGTTTTTGGGTATTCGTGTGGATTAAATAGTAGAATGAATCGGCTGGTTTACTGCTTTTAGCTAGTCTATCTTTTGAGAATAATATGTTTTTTTCAATTGGTTTTTGAGTATCCTTGGCAATGATCTGAATGTTTGTGCATAGGATGAGTTGCACTGTGTATCGTTGGAGTGACGTGGCGTACGAAGGCCTTGCGGTCAAGGGAGAGCAACCGAGAGCGTGTAATCTGCTGGAATCTCAGCACTCTAAGCAGTGCGCGATAATGGTTGTATATAGATGAGATTGAATATGTTTCTGAGGCTGCTTTGGAAGATACATATAGTAATCCTATCAGTTAACGTGCTCCAGCACCTCGTCTTTCGTGACACTTCCAGCTGGCCTAGCTTCTGTCGTCACTTCTGTGGCAGTCTTCTCCACCTTGACTGGTCCCTTGAGTTTTTCAGCATAGTCCTCCCAAAATATCCTCGTCTCCTCAATCAACCCAGTTCTCTCAAGCGGCAACTCCCACCTGGGATCACCACTCTCAGCAATATCAAGATACTGCGGCATACGTTCCTTGTTGACCGGTTTGCCCGCGAAATGAATCTGCAAACCACCTTTCCTTGTTGCTTCAGGTGTTATCTCCCTGAGCTCACCCCTATCATCACGACTGCCTCGATAGCCATTAAACCAGTACTGTGGTACCCAGACCGCTTTGCCTTTGTTGCGAGGATCCCGTAGGCGCAATTCCAGAGCGCTTTGCTCAGAGTATTTAAGTGTGACTTCCGGCTGTAGAGATGGCATGGCGACGATATCGGCAAAAACTTGCGCGGACCAGTAGTTGACGCGGATGAAGAAAGCGCCGGTGTTAAGGCCATTGTGGTCGTCGGTCACGACTGCGTTGACGTCGTCTAAGTTGAGGTCGGTTGGCGGGAGAAAGATCTCGAGAGGAATGTGAGTGTTCATCAGAACCATGTCTAGATCGAACCAGTAGATCCACTGGATCCGGTCCTGCTCGGCTTTTTGGAGCTCATTGAGGAGCAGGAAGAGAATGTAGGCTGGTTTTGTGTAAAGCCGACCTAGTATCTTTGTCTCTAGGATGAGTGTGTCATAGCCTTGGATTTCTGAATGCAGCATTTGACGGTCTGTGGTGGACGTTAATGTTGGGCATTTTTGGGATACCATCAGTCTCAAACCTACCGAGTGCTCTTTGGTAGACATCTGTAATGTTACCATATGCCATACTGACCTTTGTTATATTTGACATGCGCAGGCTGTAATCTGTAACGCCAGTGCTGAGTGTGCTGTCTGATCCTGCTACCGTGGCAGGCCGCCTGACCATCATCTTCTGTAAATCTTCATAGAGTCGTGCCCGACTTAAGATGACAGATTTAGAGATGTAATGTGAGGCTAGCCACATAAGAAGGAATACAGCAATCACAACATAGCGTTTTCTCCATGACCCTCTTCTTCCTAGAGGCGCGCGTCTCGTGGGACGAAACGCGAGAGCAGTAGTCGGTAAGTGAGATTCCCCTTTGGCATCCATAGTGTCACGATTTTTGAGGTGAAAGTGTCGGAAGAGTACGGGGTATGATCTCGTAGCCGCAGCTACTTGAATTCGCAGCGTAGGCTTCTTCCGACCTGCATGGTATCTCTGGGGAGGACATCGCTTGGTACCGAGCCTGTGAGTTTTCTGGACTTCAGCTGCGAATCATGGTTGTACCCTCTGCCGCTCGCCACTGATTTGACTGGGCTGAGTAGCCACTGGATCAATTGGGCTGAAAGACACGCGACAATCCTTTGCCGATTGTGGAGCTTGTACCCATGGGAGATGTTAGCCTTCGATGCAGGAACCCAGGACCGGTTATGTGCCGAGTTCCGCCAAGGCGTGAGGGATCGAGGTCGCACGATCACCGGCTGGAGATCCCGGTGGAACTCGAGTCAGTGTACATCCCAAAATGGCAACCAGTTTGCACTTCACCTCCTCCTCTGTTTTGAGAGTTTTGTGATCAACCTAGTAACAACAACTCAGCTCTTGGCTAGCCCATCGTCTCGCACTCCGACTCTTGTCCAGGCTCATCCAAGGTAGCACCCTAGCGGCAGATTGCTTGGTCTTGCAAGTGTATATTCGACACTAAGCCACAACAGGGAAATGAGCTCGTGCATCAGAATCCAGCTCGTGCGGTTTCCTTGGGTACCTTGTTCCGTAATTCTTGGATTAGCTAACGAGTAGTGGCGGTTTCACAACGCAAAGCCCTCTCTTGGCTAGCCATTTGCACTAGCGGCCAAACAATGTGTATGATCTTTCAGCTCAATCAGGAAAAGAGTCAGTCTCGTGCTTCGATCTCAGCTCTTTCGGGTCAATCGGTGGGCATGCTAGAACCTAGGTACAATGTCACTCAGTCGGAGCTGAACTCTAAGCGACCATAACATCAGAGATAACGAAATCGTTACCGCAAACTGAGTGGAAGACCACAGAATTGCATCATCCAGCTGAATCCTTGGCCTCCCTTTCAGCTTTACAGCTACTTTTGTTCTCTGCTTAGACGGAAATTCTATTGCACGCGAGATTAGGCAGCAGTCTCAAGCCATAACTCGACCTGCTCTATCTCAGAGTCGAGGCATTAATATAGAAGCAGAACTCACTTACGCGAGGCTAGCAGTATGGATCTGTAGGATGGACGCTTTTGCTGAGACCAGCTCGGGGGTGATTGACAGATCAAAGGGGAAAAAGAAGCTCAATCATTCGCCTAGCTGGAGAACTGCAACGTACTGATGCCTTCGAACTTACCAGTGCTCATACATTCCCCTCCTATCGCGCAGTGTTCTATTCACGCAAAGTCTGTAATCCTGACATATACACCATCGCCAAGGGGCAGCTCTTCATGTCTAGATATGGAGGATACTAAGGTATCCGAAGGGAATTGACTGATAACTGTCTCTTCACCAGACAGCAATCTTTCCATATTCAGTCTTGTCGAGAACACTAGACCTTCAGAGTAACCAATTTCACGAATCTCCCTGCCGAACAGCCTATCACTATCTTTATCGGTGTCTCCAGCAGCTCGATGCGAAGCTATGAACGTAGGATAAGGCGAAATGCAGCGAAATCCGTAGTTACGATCTCGACATAGTGTAGCAAGCGCACGATCGCTCACGAGCGCTGAACCAGATAGACTCTGATGGTACAGGAGACGTTCCGCACCACGCAGACTGAGAGCATAGCCGGTCATGCATAGCCCGTGCCTAGGCTCGTAGATATAGCGCGTGAAGTTACTGCCACTGAATTCAGACGGGCTCACATTAGGCTGCCGACGACCATATGGCCAAAGCTCGTGGGGAACTGCACTCGCATCTTCGTGTATGACCCAGGTGCGCTGACTTGCCGATGCGTTATTGACAGCGCCGCAGTGGCCTAGCCATAAGAGATCCCAATCAGATCCATAAGGTGAGTTGAAAAGAGATTGTTCGTTTCGTGAATCTGTGGGCACTGAGGTCGGAGAGTCGTCTGATTCTTGGAGATAACGTGCTCCTTGAGCGAAAGATCTTAGTTGAGACTTGAGAAGCACATCCCAATCTGCATCATCCTCCATTATCAGTGCAGAAGGAATTCGTTCTTGGACCATCCTGTAATGACGTTAGTCAGGAGCTGAGAATCGGAGGCATCGACGAATCACCTCTGTGCTACGTTCATGTGTGCTCGCCAGCATCCTAACGTATTTGCACTCTCGTTTTCAGGCCACCCCTTTGCCATGTTAGCAACAACTGAGATGAGCTTTCCACGATCTAGCACGTACCAAGGGAATTGCGGAATCTGGTATGGCATTTCCATCCACTCCATCAACATAATCGATTCTGAAGCCAGTAACACCCGCTGCTAGTGCAATAGCATCACGCTTGTCGGTCCTGTGCGGCATTGAGATGACGAAAACTTTGGAAAACTATCGACATGTCAAGACGTGCTGCAGTTCTCAAGCATTCGAAGGCTTCTTACGCCCAAAGTATCATTCTTCACGTCGTGCAGGTCGTCACGAGCAGTCACCATTTCGACGACTTGGTTCGTCGCCGCCCACGTTAGATTCGCAACATTGTCTCGGCTTGACTGCATGGTGAAAATGAGGAGCAGTAGAGTGAAGAAAGTGATACAAGGGACGATGACGATTTTGTTGGACATTTTGATGGCCGACCAGCTGTCGGCTTGACCCAATTTGATGGCGCCCATATTTGTCGAGAGTAGTATCGAGATGATGCTGTCGGCACGCAAGCAGTAGAACGAACAGGCAGTGCGTAATGGTGAGGAAGAGGAAGGGCTAATAAATCCTCCAAGAGAAATCATGCAGGCCGGGCCATGAACAGAGAGATACATTGGGTACAACCCAGCCTTGCACCAAGAATAGTGTCGCTATCTCTTGGCTGGCCTTCTCGACCCGCATGTACGGCATGTACTAGAGGTCACGCGATCCGTACATGCACCTGCATCCTCATTCGACTTAATCAGGAAAGTACTTCGTGCTTCGGATTCCAGCTTATCAGTCCGATACCTCAGTACAGGGCTGGCCATCGAGCGATGCTTACCACGATCGCAACATCAGAGGTACCGAGAAGTAGCGAGTCAGACAAGTACCCCGAACATACAGTATCTACCTGATCTAGGCCGTCAAGCACTGCGTCAAGCATCAGGGAAGGCTTTGCAGAATTGGCAACTCGGTGACAATGTTGATCTTTCGACGCTAGCAGATTTACTGATGCACAGTGAGTCCTAAGCAAGTTGAAAGACATGCAAACTTCCTCAATGACAAGAGATGTTCGAGTTCAAAATACTCGGCGCGCTGGTTCCGTCAGTGTACCATCGAAGGAGATTTCACATGTCAATACAGGCGGAAAGTAGCGACACCCCCATACCTTCGCGAACGACGCCCCCATAAAAACTCACCTTAACCTCCTAAGTATACAACAGCAGCGATATGAAGAGATCTGAATAGACAGAAAGGAAGCGAGTACTTAGTTCTATATATCTCCCGATTTTTAGAGATATAAAGTAATATCCAATCGAGTTTTGCTACTACGCTAGTTTTGCCAAGTCATATGCCAAGAATGTCCCTCTTTCAAAGGTACTTAAAAGCATCAAGCTACAAGAGGAGGTAACTGTACGAGAAGGGGGTCTTTCTAAATGAATAATGCATTATATGAAAGCTCTTCTCTAGCTCTATCATTTGTCCCATATAACTAATATGTTTTAATGCATGTAGCAGTATATACAGTATAGGGGTGTCTGGTATATGGGGGTGTCGCTACTTTCCGCCGTCAATACAGACAAGGTCATCAAACCCAGCTTGAAGAGCGGTACGTTTGTTGGCAGAATGAGTAGGAACCAAAGTTGAACCCATGGCACGAGTGCTGATAGCTGGGACTCCTGTAGGAGCCTGAGAAGCTCCTAGGCCTTAGCCTTGAGTGGCTTGAGAAGACATGGTTACCGGAGAACGTGTTCGATTGAGCTCTCGAGTCGACGTCGCAGAAGACAAGGCCCGCCATGTACCCTGTACAGCACACTACAAAGACAGCGCCGAGTTACTGATTGCCAAGCGACGGTAAGCCACCGAAGCGCTAGCAGATAGGCGAAAACTAGCAGCACCCCCGTAATCCTTTCCAAAGACACATGTACATACCGCTACATGCACCACAACACATTGAACATATGAGACAAATGATAGAGCTAGTTGGACCCTTCCATGTGATGTATCATTCGTCAAGAAGGACCCCCATCTCGTAGTGCTACGTTGTCTTGTGAGTATGCTTTTAAGTCGATGTAGAAGATTTGGCAAAGACTTGGCAAAACTGGCGTAGCAGTAAAGCAGTAAAGCAGTAAAGCTCGATAGATACAAAGGTAGTTATAATCGTTAAGAGTTGAAAAATATATAGAACAAGATTATCACTTACATTGAAATCTGTTTAGAATGTTTATAAAATACCGTCATTGCTATGTAGTTGGAGGATAAAGGCGCTCACACGGGCGTGCTGCTTGTTTCTGCGTCGCAGATATCGAAGCACAGAGACTGGAAGTAGAGGATAACAAAGGTTTGTAAGGACGCCGGTCAATCGAGAGACATTTCTGGAGTGAAGTTTATGAGGATATTGCGGATTTAGCGATGACCACCTTATCAATTCAGCATTTAATCCTCACGACTCCAATAGCCGTCCATCCTCCACCTAGCTTTGAGCAAGACGTCCCTTAACTTCATGTCCGTCATACTATTCCTAAACCACTTCTCATGCACCGCCTTGATGCCCATTGTGTAATCCTCATAAATAGGTCCATTCGCAATCCAAGTCCCATTCAGCTCCGTAAATGGCATGTTACCACCTTCCTTGCCAGCATAATCACGTCGATGCACGTACTCCCACAGATTATTCTCTGGGGCATCTGTTGGAGTGCGACCCTCAATCGACACAACGCGAATGTAGTGCTCGAACATTTCTTCTGAGGGGTGTATGACGACAAAGCCGGCGTTCAGTACGCCGTTCTTCTCAGGAGGCCATACGCCTTTTTCCCTTCTCTTGGGAGAGCAATTGGCAGCCATGAGGTAGATTTGTGGCTGTGGTCCTTCGTCTGATGCTGCTTTGGATGGGTCTCCACGGTTTATTTGTAGCGTAGCAGCGGCAGGATCGTCAAAAACGCCGTCAAGACGTGCGAAGATGACAATGTCAGAATCCATGAGTAGGACCTTTTCGAACTGTGTGAGTTTGAAAACGTTAAGTTTGTCCATAACGCGCTTCCATCTGTCGCGACCGGGGTGGACGGTGGCGATGTTAATTTGTGGGAATTCGACCACCATCGCTCCTTCGTTATGAAGACGAAGACGTTTGGATTGATTCACGCCTGGCGAGACCAGGACGACGAAGGGGATGTTTTGCAAAGTGCGGGTTCGTGGATCGTGCAAGAGTTGGTAGATTTGCATGCGGATGGAGGTGAAATAAGGATCATCTTCAGCATCTTCGTCGTCTTCGTTCTCAGTTTCGGCGAGATAGACAGCGAATGCGTTTTTGGAGGAGCTGGTCTTGTGGTATGAAGAGCTGAGAGAGCCGTGATGGCTACTCAGATCGAGAGGTTGCCGGAATGGCAAATTGTAGAGGGTCAATAGTACAACAATGGCAAAGAGGGCGAGAATGCTGCGCCGTACAAGTGTCTTTCGTCTAGCTTGACTAGCGTTCAGGCTCAGACTGTGTTTGAAGTCCATGATTGTGCTGGAAAATGTTCTTACTATTTCACGAAGATGGGGGATGGATCATTATTGAAAGAAGAATAACAGAGTAGAAGCACAAGAACGCTTTCCGCAAGGTCTAGTGCCTGAGGAAGATTGCTGCTACAACGGTTCAGGTCAGGTTTGGTGGAGGCTGCCACTCCATGCACTACGATACATTACAGCTCGTCGGTAAGTTAGGCCGAGGCGTGCTCAACTGTTCCGGCTGGGAGAGGGCAATCGCTAGTCGCAACATCCAGGCAAAGGCTCGAATGGGCAATGGGTCTCGTGCCGGTGGATAGGAGATCATCTTCAGCTGGCCAAGATGAGGTCTGTGGCTGGAAAAGGATGAACGAGCTGAAAAAGTACAACTGACTCGACCGTCTCGCCACAACCAAGAGTACCAGAAGAGAACCTGGAACGTCAACAACGTTCAAAGCCGTCCTTATCCATGGCACCATTTTGCCTGGGTATCTTGCTTTGCCTTGTGCTTCAGCTGAAAAACTCATAGTCATGGTACCTCAGTCATGGATACTGTCGTCTATCAATTCTGTGTACGAGTGTGGATTCGAGCACAAGATGTAGCTTAATCGAATTTTCGACAGCTCTACATTCTCATACATTCTCTTTCCAACCATAGCTCTACACCATGTTGGCAGCTCGAGCACCTTGCTACGCTATTGGCATCGTTATCACTTTTTATCTATACTACGCCCTAAGTTTACCTGCCTTGTTCGGCTTTAAGAACCGTGACGAGCATGATCGTATTGCCGATGTGAAGAATGCCACACTAGGGGTAAGATTGAGTAGACGATATGTCCTGTTGACCACGACTGATCCCAAGTTATCAAGTTCGAGAAAATCTATGTCATTGGCTTTCCTGGAAGGACTGATAAACGAGATCAGATAGCACTTTCTGCTCATCTGAGTAGACTGCAAATTGAGTTTATAGATGCTGTAAATGGCAGCGAAGTGCCTCTGAAAGCCATTCCAGAGGTACGATTTGCATCCTAGGTCAATGAAATTCCAAACTTATACTGAACTTGCCAATAGAACTGGCGAGCAGAAGAAGATATAGGGAGTCTGGGATGCTGGCGAGCTCATCTGAACGTATACTCCAAGTAAGTATTCACCCCGAAGCGTCCACGAACCCATCCATAACCAGACATATAGAATGCTCGTCTCCGGCATCTCCACCGCCCTCATCATGGAAGACGATGCCGACTGGGACATCAACATCAAAGCCCAACTCCCAAACATAGCACGCGGCGTTCAATACATCACTCAAGCCAACCCAAACCCCACGCGACCCAACCACTCGCCTTACGGTGATTCCTGGGAATTCCTCACCATCGGCCACTGTGGCATAAACAACCACGAATACCCAGTAACGCAATCACCCTCTCAAACTACCATAGACACGACTATCCACCAGCGCTACTGGGTCACCAAAAACGACCCTACAGTCCCGCCTCCCCACCGTCGAGACGGCAGCCGCAAGCCCAATCTATCACCACCCGTACTTCAGGGCGATCAGACCCGTCTTGTGTTTACGCCTTACAAGTTCACCTGCACGCAAGCCTACGCCATATCTCTCCGTGGCGCAGCACGAGTGTTGCAAGACCAAGCCTCAGGACCAAAACCGCAGAGCATCGATCTTGCACTCTCCGCGATGTGCAAGTATAACCAATTCAGGGCAGCGGCGGCTGTATATCCGCCGTTGATTGGGCAGCATAGGCCCGCAGGTGATGGGTCTAAGGATTCGGATCGTAAGGAGGGTGTTAGTCATGGGGCGAGGGAGAAGGCATTTACGCAGAATGTGGTGTATCCGACGAGAACGAATTTTGAGGAGCTGCTGGGTGGAGAGGAAGGAGTGGTAAGGAGTCAGTATGGTGGAGAGGAAGGGATGCTTGATGAGATTGCTGTTGGTAAGTTGGAGTGGTTTGGTGAGAGCTTACCGTGGGGCAGAGGCGTCGTGGTGGATGCTGAGCAGTTTGTGCATACTGCTTGAAGACGGAATTCGCATGAGCTAGCAAGTTCCATCGTTCAAGCTGCTTTTCTCTACCGTGAAAGTTTCTGAGTCATCTTCTCTTGCCATGATCACGCAAAAATCGTCTGCTCTAATCGGCAACTGCATTTGTGTCTAACACTACCTCCATAACATTCTCAATGATGATGAGTCTACTGATAATTAAGCTCTGTCATCCTTCCTTTACCTCATTCGCCACAACTAATCACAGCCTCATACCGACCAGCAGCAGAGACCGCGTTGTCCTCCACTTCACCATATTCGACTTCCATCTTCCACTCCTCCTTACTGCTTCGACATCTTCTCCTCCACCTCTCCCATTTACCACCATCTACCGGGCGTGCCAAGTCCATATCTCGCCGCAGGACTGGGAGTAACAACAATCGTCGTAACGAAGGTCTCAGTTGCTGTCGCCATGATAACCGTAGTGACCGTGAATGACTCGGTGAGCGTGATGGGCGTAAGGGCAGAGTCTGTTGCGCTGGAAGAGCTGGTCGTGGTCATTGGGACAGTCATGTTAGGGAAGAATGTAACGGTTGTCGGAATACAGAAAGCTGCGGCTATATTAGCTTGTCTCTTTAGGTGTGAGAAGTAGATTTTACGTACTAGCATTGCCATACGAAGTTGATGAAGAAGAAGAAGTAATCATTCCAGTACCAGTTCCGACCATGGAAGAAGTAGTACCATTGCCCAGAGGGAAAGGAGCGCTGGATGTAGATGTGATCATGGCCGAGCTAGACGAGGAGTTCGTAGTAGTGTTGCCATAAGGTCCAGTCATAGAGCTCGAAGTGGTAGTACCAGCAGTACCTGTCATGATTCCAGATGAAGTGCTAAAGCTACTAGAAGTAGCTGAAGTAGTGTTTGGGAAGGAAAAGGTGAATGAAGAAGAGGAGGAAGAAGAAGAAGACATGCTAGAAGAGCTTGAGCTGGAGAAACCAGGACCGATGTTGTTGTTGTTTCCGTTGCCTCCAGAATAAGTTGTGTTCGAGACGACGGAGCTGCTGTTTCCTTCATTGTCGATGATGGTAGTGGAGTTGTTCATAATAATGATGATGGTGGTCGTACTGGATTGATACATGGTGGTTCTGGAGGCGTATTGGGTGGTCATCGACGAGTAATATACGTTGGCAAAGTTGGATGAGTCAGTCGCCTGCATGGGTGGTGTAGTCATCGAAGGTGTAAGCATGGATGGGTTAGCAACAGCTGAAGACAAAACAGCAGACGAGTCGCCGTTGGTGGAGTTTGTGTTGGAGGAAGTCGCGTTTGAGCTCAATGCCTTAGACAGAACCCAGAAGGTTATGGCATCAGCAGAATCGGTGGTGCTGTATGTCGAATCGGCGGTCAACAAGCACGCGCCAGTAAGTGTGTCAAAAGTATTACCATTGCAGACGGATTCCGAGTATCCGTAGTTTGCATCCAGACAGGCGGCATTACAAGCAGGGTAGTTATCAGCAGGCGAGGCAATGCTGTTCATAGGATGAAGAGTCATACCACAGAGGAGGATCTCAGTGTAGACAACGCCGTTCTCGATGTACTGGACTGTGGTACCGTTGTTGGTGGGACAGCTGACGTCGGGACCCATGACAGTGTTTGCAGCGATTGTAGGCAAAGTTGCAGTGGTAGAGTTGGCATAAGTGGTTGTGGAGTTGGAAGCATCATCTCCGTATCCGCCATCATATGAGCCGTCCATGCCAGAACCATCGTCGGATTCGGCCGTGCTGTCGCTCGAACTTCCAGAAGATCCAGAAGTGCTGTCAGAGCTTGAGCTGCCTGACTCCGCAGTGCTTTCGGTGCCGGAGTCATTACTTGTGCTAGAGCTTGAGGTGTATCCACTCGAGTAAGAAGCGCTGACATATGTTGCCATGTCACCGAAGGTGGAGGATGTGGCGGATGACGTTGTGGTGTCGAAGCCAGTAGGGTCCACGGTGTTACTATGAAGGTGTTAGGCTGTTTAGAGCAGCGTACATGAACGAGACTCACGTGGTAGTCGAATCGGTAGTCATCGTTGAGGTTTCCGTCATAGTGGAATCGCCCATTGTCAAGTCGTGGGCAACAGTGCTCGCAGTGACGTTCATGATTAATGAAGCCGAATCAGAAGAAGTCATGGCAACGATGGTGGTTACAGTAGCCTCGTAGTATAGGGTGCCAGCAAGTGTCCTAGTCTGGAGCATTGTCAGTAATGTACATGAATTGGAAGGGTAAGTAGAGAACTTACAGTGGCAGCGCTGGTAACGGTGACAGTAGTCGTGCTGGTGGGGATAGCGATACAGGAGCATACACTGGACAGAGAAGACAAGATTGCCGAGGCTGAAGCTTCCTCTGCAGCATCGTATAAGTCTGTGCTGGTGGAGTTCATGTCTTGACGCTTGCGGACCATCATAGTAGGTGCAGCGGTAGTGGCGATGGTAGTGGTGCCAATAGCCGAGCTGGCGACGGTAGTCCTAACAGTAGCACGTCTGAAACAATCAGCCATTGGCATTGTGTGGTTTCTACTTCGAATTTACATACCCTGTCACTACAGTGCTGGTCACAGTGACCATTGGAATACCAAGCACGGAACTACAATAAGGTGTGGCAGCGGGCATAGAGCCAAAGTCGGTGTAGAGATCATCACCAGCACAGAAGCCTGGCTGCTGACGCTTGTCGAGAACATTGCCGGAGAGGATATCATCCTTGACCAAGATTTCCTTGATCCATTGAGGCAAGGCCGACACAGATGCAGCAGCTGCCTTGTGGGGAACACCCTTAGCGGCTCTGGCGACAAGAGCATCAGTAGGGGCGAGAAGGGAGAGGAAGATTGCCGAAGCGGCGATAGAAGAACGAATGGACGGCATAGCTATGCGCTTGAAATGAAGGTCCTAAAGGTTAGAAACTGCCGAAAGTCGTCGAGATGCTATTGGAAGCTGCTGCTGAATAGAAAAGGTAATCTAGAGGAAGTGTAGTCACCTTTATAGATCAAACACGCACGTACATGCCATGCCACTCAGCCACCTCTTCATTTCTCTACCTTATTGCAATGAGGCGTGTGCGCGTTTGCATCTCTTGCTCCACTCCAAATTAAGTCTAATTAGCAGTTCAGCCTGGGCAAAAAGAGCCTCAGGGACAGCAAAACGCGTCGATTGATATTGGTGGTATGCGTTGAGTATGTAAGACGTTGTAGATCGCTGCTGCAAGGGGTGGTATACGTACACGTGAGAGGAATGCACAGAGCAGGCAATGACACACCCACACCCCAACCAATTTGCACAGCGTAAGAGGCCGAATACCCAGATGATTGCGGACTCAATGAAACTGCATGCCGAAGAACAACACCCGTTTCCCAAAGGTATGAAGCAGCAGAATGAGCCAGGATAATGAGCGCGTCAACTAGGATGGCATTGCATTGCTTGCGATTCTCAATCCATAATACATCTTTCTTTGGAATGCACAGGTAACAAGTGAACAATCAATCAATGATACATCTATTCACTGAAACACACAAATACACAAGAAGCCTGAATACACGAAGAGCCCGAAATATATGATCGATAAGCATCTTTCTCGAACTTGGCCATGAAGGGGACTTGGTTCGCACACTGGAGCACTCTCGCCTTTTTGGAAAATGGGATAATGACTGTGTCAGAAGGTGGCAAACAGACGTCGCTGTGAACCTGAAACGGATATAGCCGTTGAACTTCCCCAGCCTCTTACATAATTTCATGCACACCGTCCTTATCGGTAACAACGACAATGCCATTTGGAACGACACCATCTACATCAACACTGTACACTGACTAGCTTCTGGAGGATATAGTCCTACCTCACGCTCGTTCATGGGCATCTGCCTCAGTTGTCTCGGTCTACGCCGAAACTCCTCAGACTCTGACGTTAGTACTTGTATCTTCTTTCATCCACTACACTTACTAACACATTTGTACTACAGCCCGACGAAGAAGACCCTCTTCTACGCCATCCTTCCAACAATCGTCCATATGGCGGCTACAATTCATCCACATCCTCCTTAACCAACGCCCTGCATCCACCACAAGATCCTGAACGATTGCGCCGAGAAGCCGAAGCATTAGAAAGAATATGCGCAGATACTGCAGACAAACTCATTGATATAAGTCAAAACTTTGGAGCTTCGAAGATTGACTCGGATTTTGATCGATTGTTTTCGGAAGCTTTTAGTCCTGGGTTGCTAGCAGGACCTTTATCGGCGCAGGTGTTAGAAGAAGAGGATGAGGAACGTGAAAGAGAGAGAGAGCAGGTACCGGCTATTTCAGAGTCGCCGGATGTAGCAAAGGCCACGAATGAGCAGGAGTGGTTACGTGCGGTGCTTTCAGCTGCTAAGAGAGGGCAGGATGGTGACGGCGATGAGGTTGGCAGCAAGAATTGGGACGCTGACTACGTCGCGGAGATTGAGCAGCCATTGGTACTGCGTTCTGAGGGCTGATGAAGATGTGAAGAGATTGGATTGAACAGATGGCAGCCTTTCTTGGAAGTGGAGGAACCTGTCCTCCACGCATGCAATATATACGACAAAACAGCGAGTAAGAGATGTTATACGGATGAGATAGAGCATCGATCCGTGACAGAGCAAGGCACGACAAGGCACGACAAGGCGTTTAGACATTACGATACCCAATATCAAAGGAGACAAGGCAAGAAGGTAGTCTCTCTGCATAGGCTTCCGAGACTGTATGGCACTAGTTTCTAGTGTATACAGTCTATAACTAATTCTAATCACAACACATACAAAGGATATCAAGATGAAAGGAATACATCCTTTGCAATGACTTAGGCTCGTGGTCATTAGTTTCGCAAAGTGATCACCCTCCGCGAGTAGGGCTGCAACTATGAAGTCCACCTCCGATGGTTGATCGTGGCAAGGTCGCAACAAGCGTACACATCGCACTAGGCCAGCGATTGTGCACATCCACGTAGAGCTCATTCGTTGTGTAACACAATTGTCATAAATTAAGCATATCTAAAACAAGACTTTTGCCACGCGGTCAGAATGTTGACCCGATCTGCACGTGTCATCCTTCAGATCGTCGTCATATACCTGGTATGTTCTGCCTTCCAGATTGCATCAACGACGTGTCCTGTTTCGCGAATGCTGCCTCTACTCATTTCTGTGCTACCTCTTCTCGTCACCTTGTCAGTGTGCATTTATCTGATACGCATAAGGAAGATCAAACGCGTCTGAAACAATATCTGCCACGAGTCAACGTGCTCATCAAAGACATAATTGCATTACACGAAGAACCTGGACGTCGAGTTCGTTTCGAACGTGAGACCAACACCATGAATCACAATGGTGACTCGGCTGTTGGCCCTAAGACTGCAGCAGCAGCAATCAGTATAGCAGGAGGATTTTCCTTATATCAATATGCTCCCGCATATCTACTGTTTGGCTCAGGAATCGCCACCGTCATCACTCTCTTTGTCCTACAGGTCCTGGTACTCTTGACATATAAGATTGTTATCTATCCGAACTATCTCAGTCCACTTCGTCATTTGCCTTCGCCACCAGTAAGTTTTTGCATCGTTGATGACCTTCTGGTTTTGTTCTTACCATATCATAGGGTGCCAGCTTCTTTAATGGCCACTTTGCCAAGATCTTGAAGGAACCTACTGGAGCTCCCATGATCGAATGGGTCAATACAGGTACGTGGTAGTTTAATCTAGCTCACAGCTTTTTCCTGAACAAATTCTAGTCCCCAACGACGGTGTGATATGGTACAAGGCAGCCTTCAACAGCGAACGTGTACTCGTGACAAATCCAAAAGCTCTGGCAGAAGTTCTAGTGACCAACTCATACGACTTTATCAAGCCTAAACAGCTCAGTCAGACCATCGGCAGGATTCTAGGCATTGGCATATTGTTCGCCGAAGGTGACGAACATAAAGTAAGGATATTCTCCGGCCTTCTGCATCTGTGAACGCCAAAACTAACGATCTTCCAGCGACAACGTAAAGGACTCAATCCTGCCTTCGCATTCCGTCACATCAAAGAACTCTATCCAATAATCTGGACCAAATGCGAAGAAATGGTCCGCACAATACACGTCGCCACCACAACACCACCTGCACCTTCAGCCGAAACCCCCAAGCCCGCAGCCTCCAACATAATCGAGGTATCTGTCTTTTCCAACCGCGCCGCCCTCGACATCATCGGCGTAGCAGGAATGTCACGCGACTTCAACGCGCTGGCTAACCCCAAAAACGAGCTGTATCAAATCTATAAAAGCATCTTCTCGCCCAGCAAATCCGCTCGCATTCTACAAGTTATCAGTATTGTGATTCCGTTGTGGTTTCTGAGATTGTTGCCGTTGAAGAGGAATAATGATATCAGGAATGCGAGTGCGACGATCAGAGCGACGTGTATGGAGATGGTCAAAAGTAAGAGATTGGCATTGGAAAGAGGTGAGGTGAAGGCAGATGCGGCGAGTAAGGATATCATTCAGACTGCTATTGCGAGTGGTGCTTTTACGGATGAGAATTTGGTTGATCAGCTTATGACGTGAGTTTGACTCTCTTCCATTCAATTTACATTGATCATTGCTAACAGTCATCTCCTTTCAACAGCTTCCTAGCAGCCGGCCACGAAACCACCGCCACATCCCTGCAATGGGCCATCCTCATGCTCTGCCAATACCCGCACATCCAGACTCGTCTCCGTGCCTCTCTCGCCACGTCCAATGTCTCTCTCTCACCATCAACCTCCTTCACCTCCCCCATCCCGATCACCGCCGACGTCATCGACAACATCCCCTACCTCCACGCCTTCTGTCTCGAAGTTCTGCGGTTGTATTCTCCAGTCACATTGACCCTCCGCATCACCGCCCGTACCACAACGATACAAGGACACGTCATACCCAAGGGCACGACTGTGATTTTGGGAATCAGCGCACTGAACCAGGATAAGGCGCTTTGGGGTGCTGATGCTTCTGAGTTTAATCCGGATAGGTGGCTGAGTTTGACTAGCACGACTGATCCGAGCACGGGCGAGGAGAGTAAGGTCGAGAGGGTTAATGCGAGTGGTGGCGCTAGTTCGAATTATGCTTTTGTAAGTCTTGTCTTTGTTTCTCTTCAATCCCGACTCTTTAATTTCTTTATTGTCAACATGACATGACATACCTTGGAATAAAGTTGGAGCTGTAGCGAGTCCTCCAGCTGCTCAACCCACACCATTTCATCGTGAGAATTGCTCAAAACTTCCCTAAACTAACCAATCCCCCCAGATGACCTTCCTCCACGGCCCCCGCTCATGCATCGGCAGCAACTTCGCGCGCGCAGAATTCGCAATGTTGATTGCCGCATGGGTAGCCGCGTTTGAAACTGAACTGGCTGATGAGGAGGAGAAGACTAAGTTCGAGATTGGGAAGAAAGTTGAGATTCAGGGAGGGATTACGGCGAGGCCAAAGGGTGGTGTTAGGGTGAAGGTGACGCCTGTGGGTGCGTGAGTGGTGATGACCGGGCAGTGTGATATGAGATGGGGGAGGAATTGGTGTATGATTGATAGGGTGGGAAGGGTGATTGGAAAATGTAAGAACAATAATCATTGACAACAGGAGGAACGGGCGAGACGTACAAACCGAAGAAGATCTCTCTGCTCACTTATACTGAAAGCGCGCAACATTACACTGACTTGTTCATCAAACCTTCCCAGCTCTGATAGTCTATATTGCCATATTCAGTCTATGACAATTATTATTTTGCACCTCTTCGTGTTAGCCAGCAGTCCAATACTCATCCAGTCATCATTCAGGCCTGAGCCTCACCAGCAATCCCATTTGGGAGTGCGATTGAGATTGAGGTTGGTGGTTGGAACGTCTAATAGGTGAATTGTTCGGGTTCAAGAAGAATCAGACATGTCATGATTAGGTGTAGAGGTCATTAGGTAGGGGATATGCTACAACTTCCACTTTGTGCACGTAACCGGCTCTCTCCTGTCGTCACAACAAACTAACAGAGAACAGGCAAGCCCTTTTATGCCCTAAAAAGATCCCAACCCCGACAAAGCACACCCAGGTTTGAAACAGAAATATTACGCCCAGCCGTGAACAGCACTTCCCTCTCCACTCTCTCCCTTCCACCTCCATCTCCCCTCCATCACTCCCTCAAATATCATCAATATCAACATCGCTCCCCTCCTCACTCCTATCCTCATCAAACTCAAACCCAATACCTCCCTCCTCTCCTCCCTCTCCAAAATCAGTCGCCTCATTAATCTTCGCACTCTCCGGCAACTCGCCATACGCCTTCAAACTCCTCGCCTCATCCGCGCTGTACTTGAGCAACACATCTCCCTTTTCGTCTTGGTAGTCGCGTAAGGAGAGTAGGATGATGTCGCCTTGGTTGATCCAGACCTTTTTGCGGAGTTTGCCGCGGATGTGGGCGAGGCGCTTTTCGCCGTCGAAGCAGAGGGCTTCGAGGCGGCCGTTGCCGAGCATTTTGAGAACTTGTGCGTATTCTGTAGGAGGTTGTTAGTGGGAATGAAGATTGGGGTGGTGGAGGTGGTGGTGAGGTGGGTGTTTGTGGTGCGTGGGTGTGGATTGGGGTGGTGGGAGGTGGGAGGTGTGGCAAGACGTACCTTGACCTTCTTCCTTGAATGTGAGTTCGCGCTTCTCGTTGTCGTTTTCGTTCTTTCCTCTTCTTCGGTTTTTACCACCCTAGATTGTGTTTGTGTTAGATTCTTCTTCTTTCTTGCCCGCCGTAGTGCGTGATGGTGCTCACTTTTCCCTTGTCTGTGAAGATGTAAATGTTAGTGCTTCTCTTGTCGCAATGTGCCAATAATAGTGGCGGAGATGGCGGACGTACTCTTAGGCATGTTGAACTAGGCTGTGCTTGTGATCTGTTTCCTTTCGCTGTGTCTGCTAGTGGGTGAATAGGGCTTTTGGTTGAGGAGAAAGTGTTGGCTGTTGTCGTCAGAGGTTGTTGCGACGTGTGTTTGTTTTTGAGTGAGGATAATATGAGTCTGAGCGTGACGTTGTTGGAGTGGCACGTGCCAGTCAGAAATCTGAAACCCACAGAGCGAAAGGGTCGACGACGACATTTAGATATCTGCATCTGTATCTAAGCGTGACATTCAAAGCTTCACCAAGTATCACTAGCATGCCACTTGTGACCACACGGCTCGTCTTGTGAGACAAAGACAAAATGTGACATCAAGAAGCCTACACACTTCCCAGAAAATGACAAAATACACACAAATCCCCCTCCGCACAAAAACCTTTCGCACAACCTACACCTCCACTCACACGACCTCCCTCCATCATCCACCCACGCACTCCGGTCCAAACTCACTTCTTCTACAGACGGCTGTCTTGGAAGCTGATCGTATAAAACCGAGGGAGGGATTATGGTGGTCTATGCTCAAAGTGCCTAATGCTGCTTGTCCGACGCCAGTGGTCAGGAACTGGGCTACGAGGAGGGTTAGGGAGGCTTTTGTGCGGGCCTTGAGGGAGAAGGGGTTGAATAAGAATGGTTTGTTGCAGAAGGGAAAGGAGAAGAGGATAGGTGTAGTGGTGGGGAACGATGATGGTTCAGATGCGAGCGGGAAGGATGGTATGATCGTAAACAGGAAGGATGATCGGGTTAGTTTGACTAAGCCGCGTGGTAAAGCGGGAGTGAAGGAGATTCATGGAAGTTTGGTGTTCAGGGTTGAGTTGCAAGCTGCAAAGGCGAGTAGTCAGGATGTTGAAGAAGAAGCACGAGCATTGGTGGATTGGCTGTATCAACGTGGAGTGCCTGCTGGGAACGCTACTTTCAGAAGAGGCACTGCAGGGTTCGTGAGCTTAGCGAAGGTTCAGTAACGATAATGATCTTGTGTCATGCCATCCACCGACCTAGAGACATGAGCTAGCTGAAGCGATGCACATCTTGGTAGAAGAGCCATCGACATGGCTTATCAGACTCGTTGGACAAGCTAGGCGGAGTAAGATGCTACTAAAGAAAGTGGCCGAATGAGCTATCGTGCCGAGTTGTTGAGCCCATGGCGAACGGCTTCGAAGCAGCTCAGTCTACGTCCAGTTGGCTCCGTCCGAGAAGATTTGTACGTAGTGTTCCACACCCTGCCTTCATATGACAGATGATAACATTGGACAAATTGACCCTCTTTGGTTTGCAAAAACATTGTTCTTCTTGGGTATCATATACTCCTGTCGTCACTCCTTCTTCCATACACCCAAACCATGCCACTCTCACTTCACAAGCTCCGTAATCTTCTGCTCAATCGCTGAACCATCGAGTCCTGTTAACGAACAATAATCAGCTCATAGTCCTCAGCTTTATAGTTATCTCTCTCTGCTTTTTCCATGCATTAAACCCACCTTTCAATGGTACCATCTTCTCCTTTCCATACTCAAACCGTGCCCACACTTTCGGTTCAATGTCCAATGCTTCCCGGATGAGGATGGGTGTATGAGGGTTCTTTGCTTTCATGGTAGGATATGCGCGGACGAGGAATGACCTGAGTAGTAAGAATGGTTAGCACTGAGAGCACAACAAGCGCTGTTGCTCAATGTCCAATCTAGAGTCAAACAAGCATCGTTCATCTCCAGAATGTTCATATATGAGCTTAGACAAGCATTACTCACCTCGTCGCGGCGCTATGTTCTGATGTTTGACATAGATGGAACCTCAGCTCTTTCAGACCTTGCTTGAAGACGTATTTGCCAGACATCGCTGTCGTTGTGTCTATGTTTACGAGGTATTGTTAAGAAGAAAGCCAATGGAGGTTGTAGTAGAGCAGGGTTGGCCGGTGTCGATCTCGGCCGAGAGCTCGGCTTTCTCCTCATCTCCAATCTCCATTGATTAACCAACTACAAGACTACAATAAACAACATCTTCTACACAATACCAACCTCTACGACATACAGTTCGACCTCCTAGCATCTCCTCTCGTCAACAAGATCCTTCAACCCTCCCACCACGCTTAGAACCATGTCGGCACCCCGTCTCTTCACCCGATTCTCTCCCCTCACCCGCTCAACTGCTTTCCGCCAATCTTTCCAAGCACAAGTATCACGAAACGGAGCTCGTCGCGCACAAAGCACTGCCGCTCCGGCTGATACACAGAATGCTTTCACGAAGCTATGGAACAGCAATGTTGGACCTAAGACTGTGCACTTTTGGGCGCCGATCATGAAGGTGGGTTGTTTCTTGTCGATAACAGAAGGAGGATGAAGTGGATGATCAGTGATGCGAGGGTGGCAGTATTGCACGATGGAAAGTTGGGAAGCGTGTTTGAAGAGCTAGGATAGCATCATCAAGGACGAGCGGAGGTATCTCGAGTATGTGGAATACCAGAGGCTAACAACATTATCGCAACAGTGGGGTCTCGTCCTAGCAGGTATCTCTGATTTTGCACGCCCAGCAGAATCTCTTTCTCTCTCGCAAAACGCCGCGCTCGTCTGTACTGGTGCTATCTGGACGAGATGGTGTTTTGTCATTAGACCGAAGAACCTTTTGTAAGTCAACAATCATCAGTTATGGGACAGGAACTAGGAGATGGAAGCTAACATTCAATCACTAAGCTTGGCCGCCGTCAACTTCTTCCTTTGTATGGTTGGTGCTATCCAGTGTGGACGTATCTTGACATACAACGCTTCTGTGAAGAAGGAGAGCATTGGTGCGGCAGCTATGGATGCTATTAAGGAGGAGGGACATGTTGTGGAGGAAATGGCGAAGGATGTTGTGTCAGGACATCCAGAGAAGGCTGTTAAGATGTCGTAAGCTTGGAGGCTTGGTCATGCGGTGGACGAAGAAAGAGGACTGATACCAGCGTTATGATGAAGAGCTCGACGTATATTGATCTTGATACCATGATTTCCTTTGTACATTCGCCTCGAATTTGAACATCATAACCACCGTGCTTCCAAAGAACACCCTAAACTCCATAACATGCTGGTCGTCCCGAATGCGCCAAATCTCTTCTCACATATCGTGCAATTAAGTCGATGATTCACCTAAGCGCTGCTTCCTGATTTCCTCCGCAATATTCCTCCTCTGCGCCTTTAAATCTGCCTCTGCTTGTAATTTCCTTTGCTGTTCTGCCATCTCTTGTTCTTTCCAGACCGTCCATACTAAAATGAAGAGATGTCATGTCAGCAGTTGTCCTCGATGTTTATTACAACCATCTCCGCCTTTCCAGTATCACAACGACAGCAATCCACACTCCGACCATCTCTTAAAATAACAAAGTATACATACAAGGTTTATCACTTTTTCCCATCTCCTTCAAATGAGCAATGAAATCATTCGCCTCTTTCAGTCGCTGTTCTCGTCCTTCTAGTGATCGGCGTTGTAGGTCTGGGTTGTATTTCTTGAATAGCTCTTCTTCTGTTGGTGTGACGTAGTTTATGAGCATTGGGCCGCCGATTACGCAGACGGCGCCGCTGGAAAGAAGTTAATATGATGTGGTATTATGGATGGAGATGTAGGTTGATGGGTGGTGATGAGAAGCCGTATGTGATGCTGCAGATGAACTTCCTGAGACGTACGCGATTGTCATTTTGATCCAGGATGCTGACTTCATTGTCGCGCTTGAGGGAGGAGAAAGGATGGGCAAGTTCTCGGTCGAGTCTCAGATGTGTTTCAAGCTAGTTCGTTAATCGCCTCTCTACCCCACACCCGAGGACCCTGCATATCATCAACATCTCGAACCAAACAATGCGGTTTCATGCACAACAATCCTCCGTCTACCCCGACGACGACGACGACGACGACGACCATTTTCAAGGCCTGCTCAATCGCATACAATTGCAGCTTTCCACCCGAATCTTCCACGCAAGCAAGAAACAGCCCGGCAAGGAACATGGGCTCATGATCAAAGGCTGCGCAACACTTAACAGTCCTCACTTGATACAGTGCGATTCCACCGCTTCTACTTGTCGCCTCATACCAGTGGCACAAAAGGTGGCCGCATGAATAACATCCTCGTGACCTTCCACTAGTCCTCACACGATATCGCGTTGAGAATGGCATACAATCAACACCCCGCCATGCAACATGCGCCACAAAGCAACCGATATTACAATGAATCCGCGCAAGCAGACTATCCTCCTCCACTACCCTCGAACAACAGCTATCAGCAAGGCTACGGCGCGCAAGATTATGGTCAAGACATAGCACAAGGTTATGATCAGTATGGCGGCAATCCTTATGCAGATGTCGGAAACCCGTATGCAAATTCAGCACAGCCTCAGTATAGTCGAGGTCCCCAACCACAAGGTTACGATCCAAGACTACAAAATATGAGCGCTCCTCCGCGACAGCAACAATATCCTCCGCCACAAAATGCGCCACGCCCGCAGCAACAATATCCACCTTCACAACAACAACAACGAAGTCGAACTCAGCCTCCTCCGTCTGGAAGACGAGGTCCACCTCCGCCGCACATGTATCAAGACGGTAACATGCCTCCACCACAACAAATGATGCGTCCTGGACAGAACGGACCTCCTCCACCTCGTGGCCGTATGATGCCTCCACCAAATGGAATGCCAATGCCTCGACCAGGACCAGGAATGAAAGAGGACTACAACAGAGCAAGAAGTGGCTCAAGAGGAAGATTCAATGGCAATGGCGGTAATAGAGGTCCTCCAGATATGTATAATGGATTTGCTGAACCAGGTCCATACGGACAGAAACCAATGATGCCGCCGAATGGAAATGGACAAGGAAGAGCACCACCATCGAGAGGTAGAGATGTTGGACCAATGATGCCACCACCACGGAACGAATCACGACCAGGTTCATCACGACGACCGTTCATGGATGATCAAGTTATACCGCAGAGAAACAACGCAGACAACCCATTTCCAGCATTTCCAAGTAAAACGAACGAAGTACAACCAAGCTTTGATCAACCGAGACCAAATTTTGACCAGCAACAAAGACCGAGTATGGATAGGCCACGACCTGACTTTGACAGACCTAGACCGAGTTTTGGAGATCGAGCACGACCGATGATGGGTCAGCGGAGGCCGGGTATACCGAATGAGGTGTCCAGTACTAGCTTGACGAGTAATGGTGTAATGGGATCGCCAGAAATATATAATGGTATTGTACATGAATATGCGAGGGATGACAGTAGAGACCGTGGAACACAACAACAAGGCTTTGGTGCATCATCGTTCAACCTGCCAGATCGTTCACTTGGTCACGCTCTTCCCGGGAACAATCAAATACTTGGACAGAGTTCTAATACACAAGAAGAGATAGTCGGTGCAAATCAGCCTTGGCTAGGAAATGACCCGATAGAGTTCTACGACCATGAAGATACCCCAGAAGCATTCGAAATGCCAGCAGATGTGCCTGTAGAATTACCTGCACAGGAGAGTTCATTTCAGAATCCACCGCCAATAACCAGAGCACGTACTGCATCACCTGGACCTGTGGGTTATGGCAATCCAATACTCAACCCTGCACTCAATCGAGTGGGTTATGCTGGCAGTCATTATTCTGATCCTGGTATGGGCGTTGATGGTGCGAATGGAGGGAGACCTCCACAACCACCTCAAGGAAGAGCACCTGCACCTGGCGGATTTTCGGCAAGTCAAGGACCTGGTTATAACCCAAGAATGGGTCCAGCTCCAAGTCAAGCATTTCCAGGAGGACCTCCGCCGCGGCCTGGTATGCAGGATCGTGGTTATTCAAATGGTTCACAGTCTGAGCGAAGGAATGGAGAAAGATCAGGCTTCTACCAACCCACAAACCAACCACTTCCACAACCTCCACCTATACCACCACCTCAACCTACAAGTCCAGATGCATTACCATATCATGCTACACCTCTAGACACACGAATTGCTAAACCTCCACCCCCTCAAGCTTCAACAACAAGTCCAGGAGCACAACAACCAAGCAAACCACCACCAATACGTCAGTACAATGCTGGAGGACCAGATGCCAGTGGTGCACGTCGACAAAGTGAACCAGCCATTACACACATATCTCTGGCGAAACTGCAAGAACTCGCACGAGCCAATCCGAACGACAACACTACACAACTTAAACTTGCAAAAGCACTTATAGAAGCTTCTACCACTCTTGCACCACCAGACCCTAAAGCCCGCGCCGCCCAAGCATCACGCTACAACACCGACGCTCTCAAACTAGTCCGTATGCTCGTCACCCGCAATGATCCAGAAGCGATATTCTTCCTCGCGGACTGCCACGGTGACGGTCGTATGGGCCTCGAAATAGATCCAAAAGAAGCATTCACCCTATATCAAAACGCCGGCAAAATCGGTCATCCAGGCGCTGCCTATCGCACAGCCGTGTGTTGCGAAATCGGCCCCGAAGAAGGCGGCGGTACACGAAAGGATCCACTGAAAGCATTCCAATGGTACAAACGAGCAGCCACTCTCGGCGACGTCCCAGCAATGTACAAAATGGGTATCATCTTGCTCAAAGGCCTTCTCGGGCAGGAAAAAGACATCAATGAAGCCGTACACTGGTTACGCAAAGCTGCCGACGGCGCTAACGAGGAAAACCCACACGCTCTCCACGAACTGGGTCTGCTGTATGAAACACCACCTCCCGCCACGCGTCCACATCAAGCACCACCATTACCCAAAGACGACGCACAAGCACTCGCTCTCTTCACGTCTGCTGCTAAACTAGGCTATAAGTACTCCCAATTCAAATTAGGTCAGGCATTCGAATACGGCCTTCTCACCTGTCCCGTCAAAGCCCGCGATAGCATCATCTGGTACACCAAATCTGCTGCTCAAGGCGAACACCAAAGCGAGCTGGCGCTGAGTGGATGGTATCTCACGGGCTCTGAAGGCATCCTGGAACATAGCGACACAGAAGCGTATTTGTGGGCAAGGAAAGCGGCGATGGCACAGCCGCCGTTGCCGAAAGCAATGTTTGCAATGGGCTATTTTACGGAGGTCGGGATTGGGTGTCCGAGGAGCTTGGACGAGGCGAAGAGGTGGTATGGTAGGGCTGCTGGTGAGTTTGGAACTTTCTTTTCCTGCAATCTTTGCTTTTGTCTGGTGTGGGTTGCTGACTTCTTTTCTTCCGCAGCGTATCGATTCCCGAAAGCCCAAGATCGATTAGATGAGTTACGGAAAGGTGGGCCTGCTGCTGCGCCGCCTGGTGGTGCGCGTGGTGGGCCGCCGACTGCGAGGGATCATAGGGAGAAGTTGACGAGGAAGGATCAGAAGAAGGATGAGACGGAGTGTGTTGTGATGTGAGGAGGTAAATCGATTGAAATGAACGGAGGGAGGAATCTACCGAATTGACTGTAGTCGTTGGGACTGGCTAGTTTGTGTTTTGTGATTATCTGGAGTCAGTATATGGTGGAGCAGCATGTTATTTGCCTCTGCAGGTATATTTGGTGCTGCATGGTTAGGTGGTGGGTATGATGGAATGATTGATCATGATGGTGGAGAACGAAAGTGTGCCTGAGATGCGGGTCCACAGGAAGAGAAATGTAAATCCGTGAGTTCACGAATCCGACTATTTAGCATAGTGCACAACCACATAAACGCTTTGCGAACAAAAACCAATTGTACTACTTGATCTCTGATACACGTCCGGCCCCTGTAGACCCTGAAACTCTGCTGAAACAGCCACGTGCTGTGGCGTTTTTCCCACACGAATCGCCGAAATGCAATTCTTTTGACTACATCTCCTGCCTATAATACCTCTGATAGCCAACGTCCATCTGGCATGCTTCAAGGTACAGACTAAGAAAATTCTGAGCTCAATGTGATTGACTTGAGCTGTAGAAGGACCCACATATCAGTTTCTCAGGACGTTGTTGCTGGACTTTACGAGCAGAATCAGTAGACATGCTCTTCCTGGAACATCAACTGAGAAGGGACAGCATGCCGGGCAGTGACGTTGCTGACATTGAAATGGCTGACGAACAGAAATTTCACGCAATCAGCGTTCAGACTGGCAAAGCCAGTCTCAATATTTTCTGTGCTTTTGTCATGAATCGGTATTCACTGAAGGCTATCGCCGTCTTCAGAAAAACTGGCTAAATATCAGCTTGTGCTACCTGAATCGGACAACGGTATTGACTACAAGCCGTTGTGAAGCGATACACAGGGACTTTCTGCGTCAAGCAGCCGGAACTCCCAGGAAGAGCAGGAGCTGTCACGCTCAGTAGCTCCGCTGTAGCTCCCAAGCTCTTTTCCACATAGCGGACTCTTTCGGTCGCAGAAGCTTCCCATTCAGCAGACTCTTTATGCCAGCAGACTCTTTATCCCTGGCAGACTTGGCAGACTCTTCCCATCCGGCCGACTCATCACATCCAGCAGGCTCTTCAGTTACGAGCGGACTTTGTACGCTATAGATTTCCAAGGTCTTCCTCGAGGCTCAGATACTGACCGTCAAGGTGTTGATGACTGAGCTCTTCCTTGTGATCTTTGTGTCCATTCTTGGACGATATTCAAGGTTGGTCACAAACATTTTCATTCTATTCTTGCGGTTGTTGTCGTTACAGAAAGATATATTTGGAGCGTGCTATGTCCTTTGCGATGATTGTGTGGCTGTGGTGCTCGGCGCGGAGAATAAAGTATCTGTGCCGTCGGCCTTGATTAACTTTGTCTGCCTGTTGTAGGAAAAGTCGTCTCCTTGCTTGCGTTTGCGAGAATTGCTCGCGCTAGCTATCATGGGCGTTGTCGTTATTGTCGTAGTCGTCGTTGTCGTCGTCGTTGTCGTCGTCGTTGTCGTCGTCGTTGTCGTCGTCGTTGTCGTCGTCGTTGTTATTCTGTACGTTGTCGTTGAGATTGTCGTGGTTATGGTCGTGGTTATCGTCCTTGTTGTCGTCTCCGTCGGCGTTGTCGTCGTCGTTGTTGTGGTGGTACTGGTGGTGGTTGTCCTCTGTGTCATCGCTGCTCTGCTCACCTTCGCCGTCAGCGTTTTCTTTTTGATATTGCGACAAGACAGGTTAACCCTGCTACTACGATATTCATCGCCGCAAGATATCGTGCAATTCTCTTACATGTCGTGTCAGAAAGAATTAGCATGTCGTCGTGCTTGCGTATTGCCAGCTGAAGATGGAGATGACATGCAGTATACCGGTTGCGACCGTGTCGATGTTATGATGAGGGTGTTGTTGAAGGCATATTGTTGTTGTGCTATTGTCGTCGTCGCATGTATGTATTGAGGATGAACACTATGTCGAGAACATCATCAGCGATTTGTCGCAATTCAAATTGAGTCAGCAGGATTTGTCGCATCGTGAATCAGCAAATCTGAAAACAAGTATGCACCTTCCTTCCTTTCGTATCCGCACCTTCCCATCGATCGAAGTCGTCACTGCCTTGTCAAGATTCAATCCATCACTACTGCTGCAGAAGTACAATCCATGAGAAGGCCAGCCAATGCCAAACCAACCTTTATATTGCGTTGCAATTAGTTTTTTCCTCACCGCCCTCTGGACTGGATCTGGAAAAGGGCATCTGGTCTACTGGTTTACTGGTCTGGACTGGAACTTGCAAATCTGGCAACTGGAACCCAGACCGGACCTGGAAATTGGAAACTGGAAACTGGATTCGAAACTCACAGAAAGAGTTAACCCTCGCCAAGAAAGAATATTGCCCCAATTCATTAGCCAATCCAAAGAAAGAACCCTTGCCCCAATCCCCCCTATCCCCCAGATAGGAATACTAATCTGTCTAGATGCTAAGGACGTAGGTACTGCCATATATTGCCATCTCAATTACTACTTAGTGAACGTAGCCATTTAGAAAAACACCCTCCTGACTAGGGGGAGGGGTTCTGAAGGAAGTCGTTCCGCCTTCAGTTTTGCCATTTTTTTCGCCTGGTATTTGGTTTGGTGAAGTCAAGGAAGGTGCTGTGGTGGTGCTTGTGATTGTAAGAAGGCGTATTGATGCTTTTTGGTATTGTTATTGGTCGTTCGGATTTCGACTTTTGCGACGTTTTGCGACAATAGACAATCGTCTTTCACAAGCAGAATGATCGCAATATGTCAGATTTGCACTTCTGCAAGTTTCAATGGAACAGCTACGAGGGGTTTATGAGCAGCTTCGATTTGTCTATACGTGTCAAAAAACAATCAAAACTCAGCAGGCAATTTGGGAAGGAAGGGACAACTTAACTTCAGCTAACAATTCTCCATCGCCTGTCATCAGCGTGTACAAACGACTACAGAGTACTTGACATTTGGATCTCAACTCATTGAACGAACTTCAGCTTGTGTAAGCGTTACTGACATTGCGACATCTCATTTTGAGTAAACACACTCCTTTCAAACTGACGTCAATGCGCCATGCTATCTCCACCACACACCGAATCATCTCGCGACGAACACCAACAACTATATACACTTTCTATAACACGTTTCGACCAACCTCGTTCGCTACGATCCTACCATTCGAAGACGCCTATCGACTGCCTGCATATCATATCTATACCACACGACATGCATCAGGTTACAATCTCTCAAGAATCCTCATAAACCCAGCGAGTAATCGACGCCGCATCTCCAATATCGATGTTGTCTGTACGCTCAGCTTACAGCTCAGTTCGGACAGAACCACAGCCACTAAGGCGTTTGGATCACACCGTGACACCAAATTCATGAATGAAGACAGGACTCACAGGTTCTCCGTGAGGAGCACTGTGCAAAAGCGACATGGAAAGATTTCTTGCGCCAGAGAGGACTTGGGGCCGTACACAACTTGATATCACACCTGAGTAGTTGGATGCCGCGCGGAATATGCTTTGTGGATGGTTGTGAAAGACTGGTGCTTGGGATGTTCACAAGTCCACGATGTGACTTCATGACCTAGACAAGACACTGCACACATCTTTGCGCGAAACGGCAATCATTGGTAGAGCAAGGAACATAGTGACAGACTTGTGAGGCAGAACAATTGATGAGCTTTATCCCGAACGCCAAATGTGAAAACTATGAAGCAAAACTAGATCGTTGAGACCTGACCGAAAACTGTACAACTGCAGCCGCTCTCGGCTTCCACCAACATGCTTTTAGCAGCTTCCAGCAGCTTCCTTCCTTTCCCCGAACTTGACTGTTCTCTAGACGACTCTTCGTATCTAAGCGAAAGTAAGAGTCGCTTGTGACACATACGAAGCGCAGCTAGACCAGCTAATCAGCAACTTGTTGCTACCAGGTCCATACCAAGCTGGATGAGCAGCAATCTAGCTTTCAGTCAGCAATCAAGTCGAGGCAGGTAGTAGGACTTTTCAGAAGGGCGCTAGCACTCACAGAATAAGGTAAACTATTTTCGTTCTTCCCACCATACTGCTCACATCCTGCATCGCCAAAGATATTGGTTATGAGTGTGAGTGGACTCCACTTGCCACCACTCTTGCCATCCATACTGTAAGACACGTACACTCCATAGTATCCTGCGTGCACGAGACTGACATAAGTGTTGTGGTAGTAGGAGTAGTAGAACGTGGCGGTGTTGAGTCCATCAGGTGTGGCGATGATGTCTGTGGTAGTATCGGAGCTGGGTGGAGCTGTTGAAGAGTATGTGCCTGAGGAGGCGTTGTAGAATTGCCACTGTGTGGGAAGCGTTAGCAATAGCGTTGAAAATGTCGTTATTTGTAGGAAGAGGTGAGCTTACTGCAGAGCGATCACCGTACTTTCCGACAGGAACAGAAGCCATTTTTATTCCGTGATCACTTTTACCGAAACAGAATATCTTGCTGGGATTGGATGTCAGTGAGAGAAATCGATAGAGAGCCCAGGCCCAAGCTTACTCCTCATTCTTCCCGAGAACCATGCCCTGATTACAGTAACGTACTTCGCCCTGGGGAGACTCATCAATGCTGTGTCAATATCTACAGGCACAAAAGCCACAACGCACATCAAAGAATAAACCTTTTTCGATACCAGCAACCCTGCTAACATTCAAGCTCTTTCCAGCAGGGATTGCAGAAGGCGCTACGACATCAACCTCGAAAAGCGTATTGTACAACGTCGCATTCCCATTGTTGAAAACTGTAGCGTCTACCAAGGCAGTCTTGTTGTCAGGAAGGGTGATGATCGCATCTATCAGGCAACATTGTCAGCCTGGACTATCCATCAGAACATATGTATGCATTACTTACCTGGCCAAATGACGGTGGCAGCAGATTCGCCGCTAGCTAGAGGGAAGTACCCCAAGCCCTCAAGGTCCTGGAAGACTTGGTGTCCATCTGCGCCACGACCTCCGATGGTGTAAAGATCTGCAGGATTGCTCTTGTCGAGCTGAATTGCATGTATCAGCGTGTGTTTCGGATCAAGCGTGTTACGATGCCTTACATATCCAAAGTAAGCAAGCGAGTTATGGACACCGCTTGAAAAGTTACCACCACCATACGCACAAGCATCAAACGGACTTGGGCTGCGACAACTTTGAAACATATTAGCAAGGATCTACTACCCCAGCTTGAGGTATGGTTCGCTCACGTGTTACTGTCTGCAAAGACTTGGAGGTGCAGTCCATTCACATAGGTCGATACGCCTCCGTCACGGAAGAGGTTGGGATTGAATTGGGTGCTGCTTTCGCGGACTGCGGATAAGGTCTTGGTGGCGAGACTGATGGGCGTGTGGGTGACGGCAGTGGCGGAAGTCAGGAAGAGCGCTAGAAGGCTGATTGAGGTCATGCTGGTGGAAGCCATCTTGTATGAGATATTGAAATGAGGATGCAGGCAAGGATGAGGTTGGATGATGTACTGATGGAGTGTTCATGGCTTTTCTTTATAGCAGATATGTCTTGCGCGAGGCTGCGGGAGTAGCAAAGAGCATTGAAGCCTTGTTACCAGCCTTCGAAGACTAGGCTGCATGACAGCCTCGTGGTACATCCTGGTAATCAGTAGCTTTCTTGACACAAATAGACTGACGACATCCTCTTGCTTGAAACCCCCGTTTTTACGCATAGTACCTGTATTGAACATCAGTCAATTGATTATCGAATCACTCAAGTCTGCCTTGCGTGCGAACAGGCTGGGCCTAGTGTTGCGAGCTACTGCTTTTGTGAGGAGGTCCGACATCGGAGTGTGTGAGGCTATGGTGAGGCTATGCAATATTCCATATATAGTTTCCGCGCAACTCGAAGTCGTTCGACATCAAGCTGTTGGTGCTGTCGACTACCACTAGTGTTCAGTGGTCCAGCTACCATCCCACGAGAAGCGTAACCCTTGAGTGACGTTTCATAGAGAACATGAGAAGTGAGTGAAAGGCGACTTTGTGATGACAAAAAGGGGTACATTAGCTACGGTGTCAACATTCGTGACCCTCAACTACATTTGATATCCCTGCTCACAGACTCAATCTGGACGAAGTGCCAGGTTTTTCGCCTCCTGCACTCGTTGTCTGCTTCGCTGCCGTTCCCTCGCCCTCACCAGCCTTGACAGCCTTCTGCATGTCCTTTACTGCAGCCTCTTCGCGCAACAACCTGGTGTCGATATAGCTGTCGTATCTGCTGGCACCTAGAGAGCTACCAGATCCAAGAGCTTCATATGATTGAATGTTGGAGCTTCTGAGCTCATCAGTGGCAATCTCTTCAACTTCTCCATTGCCTCGTCACTCTTGTCAAACACATTTGGGCACCACATTTGTTGTGACTGCTCGAATGAAAGCCACAAAGTCTGGCGCTTGTTTGATCACAGCGGCGACATAGTCTTGACGTACCTCCGGGCTAAAATTGTGGATGCTAATCACGCATCGTTAGTCCGGTTTCGTTCATTGGTTAAATAGCCGCCTCGCATACCTTTCCAGAAAACTCTTTTCCATCAAGAATAACACACCTGTCCCTCCGACGGTGTGACATAACTGACAAAGAGGGCGAAATCTCTCGATGAGTGTCATGAATGCTGGTTCAGTGTCTCGAACGTTCGCTCGGTCCGTACCCTGGATGCCTTTGAGATGGCATGCAAGGATTCTCTGCAATAAAACTTCTGTGGTCTCATATCTGCTGCGAGCTTTACCACGGTCGTCGACATATTGAGTGATGTACTGCGCAATCGAGGTGTCTTCATGTTTGGCCTCGGCAAGAAGCATATCATACTGATCAACGAGAATGCAGCCATCGTATGCGGTTTGTGTTGGAGAGCAGACTGTTGTCTTCTTCTATCATACGTTAGTATACTCCAGCAGTCATCTGTCCGGTTCGCAACTCACACGACACATCTCGTAGTACAACTGAAATACAGTCACCATCTTTTCGGCGCTACCATCCACAGTGATCTCTTGTCGTAGCTTTTCTATCCTAGCTGACTTTGCTCGAAATCCCCTCAATCTGATGGCTTCTTTCAAGACGTCTTTCAAAGCCGTGACTGCAGCCTCGCTTATGCAGAAATGAAGAATCTGGACAACCTCTTTGCAGTCCGCCTCATGCATGTGGTTCAGCTGGGTTTGTGAGGAGAAGGGCCCTTTCCCATCGATCAGAGTCTTAGCCAGGCATCTGTCATCACAAAGTGTATGCCGATTGACTTTAGTCTCTTTACGAAGGATACTTAGAAAGCGAGAGGCACTAAGATTCTTGGAGATATCTATGGTGCGTTCCTCGAGCCATCTCTCATTGCTGTAGAATCATGCTGATATTGTGACGTATTGCTCAGAGGTATTATTCGCAGAGTTCGCGTCAATCGTCGGCAAATTGATGGCAGTGGTAGTCGTCAAAGGAGTGTTGCTGGTGTCGTGGTTTGTATGGTCTTCTGTTGTCGTTCGTTAATGGGATTTTATAAAGTGTTGAATATCGCTAACATACCTTGCGCTTCGTCCATCAATTCATCATCTGACTCGATTTTGATCACCTCTCGCCTGATCATTGTTGTTGGTGCATGGCAAGTGGTCGTGGTGCGTGATGGTAGATCTTCATATTGCACTTCTTCATGATCGGACTCGGTATCGATGACTTCCTGCTTGATCTTGAGTTTCTTAGACTTGTTCGCTCGTGCATTCTCTGACTCAGCTTGCTGCTCCATTAGTCTCTTCGACACTGTCAACCTTTCTGCTTCCGATGGCACATCTTCCATCCACGTTGCCGTGATCTGCGTGTGAATGACATTGCTCAAAACAGCAAGAGAGATCCCAGATTGTTCAAGATCTTTTGTGACCTTGGAGAGTTCGGCGTACTTGATGCGAGTATCAGCAAGTGATTCTGGCCTGGTTTTGGCAAGAGCGAGAAGAGCTGTGACGATTGTGAATGCGCTTTCTACGTCAGTCGCGTACGAACGCGCCTGAGAGATGGCGGAGGGGCTGGGAGTGTTTGCGTCGTTCATTGCTGGGAGGATAGCCTGTCAAAGACAGTGAGATGTTGAGGAGTAGGCGAGTAGCTTGAGAAAAGCTTTGGATTTTCTGTTGGAAAGATAGCCTGTCAAAGACAGTGAGATGTAGAGAAATAGGCGCGTAGCTTCAGAAGAACTTTGGGCTTTTTTGTGTGAGATGAGATGCAGTGTTGTGAAAAAAAGGTAGTAGTGATATGAGAAAGAAGAGAGAGTGGATTTGATAGTGTGAAGATGGGTCAGAATCAAATGAATCATGTCTGTTGATTAGCAGGGTGGCGCGGCGTGTGTGTTGGCTCTCTCAGATCCTGTTTGATTGTGCCGTTGAGATCTGAAACACAAAGGATCACAAGAACAGGAAACGAGGATTGACGAGCTCGCCTTGGCGTGCATGAACAAGCAAACAGAGCGAGACCAGGATTAAGCGTCTCATCCGTATAAATTTCAGCATCAGACTTTGTTGCTCGTGTTGTGGTGTTGAGATCAGGTGCTTTGTGCTAGTAAAGGATGCGCGTTCTCTTACACCATATAAACCAACATCTCCGAATTTTGGGCACTTGACTAGATCACCGGCTGGTTCGATCAAAACAAGACCCAACTTCTTTCGCGCGTCTAGATGCGTCAGATACGGTTGCGTTCGATTCCGGCTTCGTTCAAGTAGGCTGTCGTCAACAGTGTTCGGGCGATGAAACCTTAACATTGCATGATATGCTTCGTGTCTTTGACACGCTTCATTCTCATGGTGTCTACGGACACTCTCGACACTCTCGACTTTCTCGACTCAGACGACCAGTATTTCTCACAATACAACGATCCAGTGTCTTTGACACACTCTTTTTTTGCATATTGCTTCTTCTGTTCCCACCATGAAGTGAATCTACCACTTGCTTCTGCCTGAATATTTCTGTTCTTCTTGACGTATCTGTCTCCAACCGCGACACATCCTCTCATCTGCGTTCTTACTTGACGTATCAATCGCCAACCACGACAGCATCTCTTTGAGCAACAACATGTCGAAGGCAAACTCTACTACATCTGCCTCAAGCTCTGTATCTGGCGCGCTTTCACCGGACGAAGTGACTGCCAATGCGCTCTTCAACCTCTTTGTCGCACGACCAAGCACCAATGACATCCGTACCAGCTACGCAAAGCTCCAACAAGTATTGGACGTCCTCGAACGTTCTGGCTTATCACAAAACTTGACGAACGCCTTATTTGCACGCGTAACAAGAGCGTGGACGGAGAGCACAGACGTGTCAAGTGGTCCTACCATTCCACCAGTGACAGTCGAGCAGGATGTTCCTAGGACATCAAAGAGAAGACTAGAAGATGACGTCCAGCATGAGGTCAACCTCCCAAAAAAGATTAAAAGTCCCAGAGTCCAGCCTGAAGTGGTCAAGATCGAGTCCGACAATGAAGAAGCGTCATTGAATCAAAGTGTGTCAAAGCTCGCAAACACACTACGAAGTCAGACCACTTACCGCAGTATAGCTGATGGAACCACCACCAATGACCTCCACCAATCAACTGTATCCATTGACAAAAGCGAGAATAGTCAAGACAAGCCAAGAGAGACCGGGAGCACAATGAGAGAATACCTTGCTATACTTTCTGCCTCCAGGAAGATGACCGTTCGTGAAGTCTTCTGAACGATTAGCAACAATAGCTTCGAGGCTATTCTTATGGACGAGGCCAATACCAAGTGCACGCTATTCTGTGCTACTGAACGTCAAATTTCCAGCATTGTCGGCATGACAAGGAATAGAAAAGACCAGATCAACCAGATGGAAGTCATAGAGATTACCAATAGGCAGATTTTCCATGCACTACGCTACTGCAATTCTCAAGCTTCTTGGATTGCTGTAGGAATTGGTTAGTGGGGCGCTTAAAGTAAGAGGTTTCCGAATGGGGCTGAATTTGAATAAATGGAAACAAGAGCTAGCACGTACTAGGGACGCGGAGAAGATGCTGGAGGCCCTTCGAATATTGTTAGACTTGTATATGCACCCGCTATGAGTTGCATTCAGCATTGACTGAGTCCATGACACTAACTTCAAACAGTCGCCTAAGCGGTGGTCCCCAGTCGCGAATGCCTATGATGCATGTGTGCTTGTCGACTGGTTCGATGGGGTCGTCGCCGAGGCGGTTAGACAGGAGTCGCCAACAGCAACATATCTTCAGCAGTATATTACAGATCGTGGTAGACCTCGCGCCAATGGGGAGGATACCAGAAAATTGGTAACGACAATCCTGGCATGCTACATTGGAAAATTGACCGGCCAAGCTCGTAGTGATGAACAGAGCGTCCGCGGATTGGAAGAGAACATCACAGCTATACTCCAAGAGGCTCGAGCTCTTTGGCAGTTTCGCAATGTCGCTGGTGGTGCTGGCATATTCTGCTTACTGGAGGAGGGCTTTACAGATAGGTATGTTGTCTTTTAATCACTGCAGATGCTAGCGAACTGACATCATGCGTGAAATCAGGGCTACTCGCCTCGAGCTTCGTCAGAATTATGTTGCTGCAGTACTTGCTCGAGCTGATGTTTTCAGAGTCTACGTCAAAACGATCACGGAGCACTTACTGCCCAATATTCTCAGCAGGAGCGACAAAGCTATGGAGACATTACGCCGTCTGTCGTTTGTGGAAGTGAAGGGGAAGGGGTTTCCAGTCCTAGTTTCGCAGCTTCATCTCTCATGAATCGATGATGCCAAAGAGCAGTGAATATTAAAGGAGGAACATGCTTGGATCGGCGTTAAAAGGAGATCGGAAATAGAGCATGAGCACAAACAGCAGCAAAGACGTCTGCTCGGAGCTGCTGAGGCGGTGCAGGAAAGGACCAAAATGACGTTGGAATAATGAGAGTATTTGGAAGTACATACACGTGATTTAGGGTTACAAAGCCTGACACGTGCTTGTTTCAGAGTTGTCTCAAGTGCAGGCTACACACCTGGCCACCTCACCTAAACAACATTTCATTGATCGTTCCTTGAGCGTGTCTGGTGACTTACTTGAGCCCCGTAACTCCCATTGACATCTTTGTGGTACCTCCTCCGGCTCAACGTAAAGCTTCGGAAATGCATTCGTCTCAAACACCTGTCAAACCAACAATCCATGACAAACAAACATGATCTCCGCCCAATATTCTGCGCGGGCGCAGGGCGCCACAAAGGTACGAGTCCCTGAGAATGATAGTGAATGACGCAGAACAGTGATGCAGACCGGACTTGTCATTAGACTGCCGCATGATAAGTCGTCCAGGATGAAAGAGTTGCTATTCACCTATCAAGGACTTTCACGTTACGCAACAACAACCATTCAGCGCCAACGGTACATTCACCCTATGGAGCAAGAGATGCACAATAGCAAATTTGAGAACAATAGCGTGATTCGTACGACATCAATAGTAATCATCATAATCATCATCACAACAAGCACAATTTCATCCTATTGTGAAGTCTCCTAGGCATAGCGCTTCTCTACAAGGGTCCTCTGCCATATCTATAAGAGGCGCCGTCATCTTCTCTCTGTCTCATGTCTCACATCTACATCTCGAACATCTATCTTCTGTGTCATTCATCCACGTTGTCATATTCATATTGCTCGGTATCACGTATCTTCTCCTAAACGGTAAGGGAAATACGATGCATTAGCTTCAGCATCTACAATCACTCCTCACTCTCAGTACAACTTGACACACTCGTCCTCAAGCCATCTTTAACAACAATCAGCAACTCACAACTGGATTTCCCTATTCCTCAATAACGATAACAACATCAAGCCATCTCCGACACGGACCATGTTCTTCCAACCCGACAGACCTTCTCACTCCGCTCCAGAGCGTGCTAACCTCGGCTTCGGACTGCAGAGCGATGACCAAACCGACCTCTCTGATGACACTAAATGCACCCCTGGCTGGACGTTCTATCGGTAGATTGTCAAATGCGTTACATTGACAACGAACACAAAGTCGAGGAAGGTGGCGAAGTCTACAAGACTGAGGATACTGCTAATGAGCTGGAGGTGAACATTGGCAAGGCCAGCCACGAGGACATGGTCGAGGACAGTGAGCAGGACAGCCTACGAGGGAAGAGGAGGACAATGACGTTAAGAAGAACGGAGTTGTGTCTCCCTAGCCAGGTAAAATGCACAACATCGTTACAGCTCTGAATCCTTTGGTTGACGATGTGTACGTTGCCACTCCTCGTTCAGGTTCGTGTGGGGTGATTGCTACCAACATCTTTGCCACCAAGAGTAGCAATCAGATCGCCAATGCTTGGTAGCTCATGAGTGAAGACTCTGGTCAGGCGCCACAAGGAATACAACCACTGGAGCAGACGGTGTTGAGGAAAAGAAAAAGGAGCTCATAAGCAGAATCCCACACATTACGGCACGCTTGTCGATGATGAGCCAGAATCAGTTCGCGAAGAACCCAGTTTATATATATACATGTCGATGCCCAGCTGTCTCGCCCCATCTGCTAAAAGTCAGAGACTGGTCTGGCCTTGTGGCGCGTACAGCGCTCTTACAGGTGAGTAATGCTGAGATTGGTCACTCTTTCGAGTAGATTCTAACAAATCGTAACAGAAGAAGCCGAATACCACGCCCAGGTACAGCTCATGGGATATTCAACATCACCAAGAAAGGCATCAACGAAGCTATCCGTCGTTCAAAAGACAGATTCGAAATTAGTGAAGAGAAGTTCTCCAAACTTGCGGAGGACGCGGCTTTTCAAAGCTCCCGCCGCATGCCCAAAGCGCGATGTCGAGATCCCAAGACGACACATTATGCGCATCTTGTCGACGACGATCTTGCACTCGATGGAACTCGGATAACGAGCGAGAGAGAGCGACGGAATCGGTTTGGCCAGGGTGCCAAGTGGAGACCACAGACCTGCGCAACCGATACTGCGATTATGATATGTCGATTCTTGGACATTGGCAGAACCAAGTGTGATCAGCTCCTCCCTGTCGACATTATACGGTTGACTTTCATCGCAAGAGAGACGAGGCTAGCCATTCCCAAATGGTATGGTACGATGACTCTGGAGCAGGTTGACGAAAAGAGAGAGTTGGTGACAGCGACTCCAGTGACGAGGGAGAAGTTGACAAAGACAAAAAGGTATGGCAATCCATTTGATGTATCATGTATTGCAAGGACTAAGATCTTGCCATAGGATGGATCCAAGCCGCCTCACAATGGACACAAGATGCCAGCACTTCCTCCTGCTGAACCAAAGACTCCCTTCCCCTTCATTCAACTACGATACGTCAAGCGAAGACGACAACCCAACTCTCATAGCCAGCTTCAAAGTCCCCAAAGAACAACTGAACACAACTATCATCACCAAAACAAGACAACAAGTTCAGTAAAATGGACGCAAACAAGCTCAACCCCCCTGCCAGCAGCAAGCTCAAGAGAAAAAACATTCTCAAAGAAGCTACCACTTCCTCCTGCTGAACCAAAGTAGTCAGCACTCCCTCCTGCCAAAAACAAGAAGCCAGCATCTCCTCCGACTCAACAAAGGCAGCCAGCACGCCCTCCCAAGCCTCTCCCAGTGCCCAGAGTCACCCCAATCGGCCGTCTTCACACTGGCGAGGCCGTGATAGGCGTGATATTGCAGAAGACCTCAGTGGTTTTCAATTCGAATCCATCATCATCAACCAGGCCAGAGTAATGGCTGAGTTGTTTACAGCCACTCCGGAACAACGCGCCAGGAGGAGTACATCACGAAGATCGAGGACAAGAACAAGATGATGCTCGACCTATTACACTTTGTGGCATATAATGAGTCATTTGATAGACTTCGCTTGCCGGTGGATGATGCTATCAGTGTGCGGGGCGTTGTGTCGATGCCATTCCTGACTGCCAGAATGACGTTGAAGGATGGTGCCGATAAAACCGAGGTGAAGATCAATGCCTTTAACGATGTCTACCAGGAGTTTATGAGAAGCACTGTAAGTCTGACGAGTGAATTTTCCTACATGATGATACTGACTAATTCTTAGACGACCTCCCAATATCGACCCAGCACACGCTACATCTAGTCTCGATCCTGCTCAGGCTCATCCTACTGAATAGAGAATTTTCCTTCACATACCACCTCGTCACAGCCTATCATGTCTCAGTTCAGCAATGCAGTGGCAAGTCAAGCTCTCTTAGCGCTCCGCCATTTGCTTACTTCTGGCGACGAAGAGGAGATCCGTAGTCTTAAGCATCGAATCGACAGAGTGTTCCTGCTCAGACCAGTCGGCGGTCGACCTAAGATTTCAAATGAAGCATACATGACGGCATACGAAGATTTACATTATTTGGAAAGCCATGCATTCAGAGCTGCAACTAATATCCTGTCTCTTCTTCACCGTGACGTTCAAACCCAAGTTTGGACCACGAGCGGCCTACTGCCACCAGTCATTCCAGCAGGACTAGGCCAAGCAGCACCCACATCAGCATCAACATCGACAGCTGCAACACCAGAACCACAAACACAGGCGCCAACTGCAACAGCACAAACACAAACACAACCACCAGCTGAGATACCACAAACACAATCACAAGCACCAGTTGTACCAGCAGCAGCCGCACCAGCAGCACCGCCACAATTTCCTCCACCGGCAGCAGGACCACCACGACCACCAGCATCACAACTTCCTCCTCCTCCACCACCACAATCACAAGCACCACAACTTCCTCCTCCACCATCACCACAACCAGCTGCATTCGCATCATCAAGTATGAAGAAGAAGAGGAAGTCTTCCAGCCAACGCCAAAAGAAGCCGTACAAGAGTGACGCAAAAGTGCCCGCTTCTCCGAAGGAGAGCGAGGAAGGCGATGCTGGGAGCGAAGTGAAAGCGCGTAACGAGAACGAGGGTACAAATGGGTTTGACGGTGATGGTTTGGGAGGTGATGGCTTACAGGATGTTGATGAGGATACCATCGCTGAGCCGGTGAGGGTCGATGGGGAAGATCAAAAGGTATGTTTTGATGGTCCGCTGAGTATCAATCCAAACACTAACACATTCGAGCCCAATGCCGATACAGCCATGCTTGATGGAAGCGACGAGGAGAAGCTCAATGAAGGCGATGGGGAGATGCCCACTGAAGCCGATGAGGAGATGCTCGTCGCTCCTGCACAAATCACCCTGACTGTGCCTGGTGAACGGGCAGAAAGGCTCAACATCAATGGCAACGTGAGCTATGGCAGGTTCCACAAGGTCTTGCTGGATACTGCCAGAAAAAACTCCAGCCTATTCGAGCCCACACTAGAACAGCTCAAGAAATTCAAGAACAAGAAGAATAAGAAGGGCATGAGTTTGCAGGAGTACGCCAATGCAACTACAAAGAAGAACCATGAGGTCCTTTACACGCTCTATTATATAATCACCCGTCTGTCTGCAGATGATGTGAAGGAGCTTGTCAACGAGGTGATCACATCAGTTGAATTTAAGTCGATACCTAAGAGACCAAACCAGCTCGCAACAGATATGGAGGTAGATGACGACCAAGAAGAGGTAAAGCGTCGCGTCAACACACTGCATAGGTTGTTCCGCATGTTCGTATTGAAACAGGTTAGTATTGGCTCAAAGTTCTCTCATCTACCAAGTTACTGACAATTACTTAGAGCGACTCTCTTGTCTATCCGACCCAGGCTGCAATCGCTGGATGCAACTTCGTGCGCCTTGTCGACAAGCTCACTCTAGACGCGAAAGATGCAGGATGTCCTACTCACAGGTTCTTAGGGAAGTACTTCGCTAATCGAAAGGTCGCTAGTGGCAAGGGTGAAGGGGCCAACACATTGGTCATGAAGGTCCTTGCATGGCAGCTTGATGAGGTGGAGGGCACCAAGGTGAAGGTCGAAACGTCTACTATCCAACAGAGGCTCAAGCGAACTCCTTCCAAACAATTATTTCATTTTCGCTTATCGAGAACATTCGAAACGACATCAAGAAGATCGAGACCTTCGCACTCTAACAGAAGCTTGACAACGCCACGTTCACCAACCCAGTCAGCCTTGCTGAAGAAGCCAATGCTAAAGGTCACACCGAGCAAGCGAATAAACTCGGCCTCTTGTGGGAGATCCTGGCGGGTTTACGTTGATAGTCAGCTTGATTTGCGGAAGATCTCTACTATAGAAAGCGCACCAATACCGCTAGCAGTATATACTTAGTGAAGAGAGGTGCCAATAGGCCTTCTCTATCAAAACATCGATATGATAAATCATGATCTTCTATCTAAACCGAGGTTTGTTGTTTGCATGGAATCTCGGTGGTGTCCCGTGATCATATATGAGGGTGATTTTACTCTTCTTTCTGTTTCGGTCAACAACATCGATGGAAGCCAAGACGTCGCTACTTTGCACTTACCGAGTTGGCGTCGAGAGGTATCAAAGTACGAGATGATTGCCGTGAACGCTAGCTGCTTCAGGCAGGTCGAAATAATGCCGCTGCTATTCTTGTCTGATGATCACAGCCTCGCGACTGCAAGTACATTGTGGCTTTGGACACACCTTGTCGTACTTCAGGACGACTGCATCCTCCCTCGACAAGAGTAATAAAATAAGTCTACAGAAAGACGCTGAGGAAGAAAGACAATATGAGTGCTGTTTTCCACGTCGGAGCAGCGCTTGCCGCTCTCTCTCTCATCGCCTCGGTCCAGGCACAACTCCAGGAACCTAGCCTCACCCTTGGTGGACCTGCAAGCACCGTCTCTTTTCCTGGAGGGGTAACGCCATTTACTGTAAGTCCATCCTCACTCTAGATGATAACAGTCTAACATGCTGGTAAGTACTACTCAGCCACCGTTCCTGGCTTTCCCTTCGTCCGCACATCCATCATCTCCGGCGCCATTATAACTCCAACAGCAACCGAGACTTACTCCTATACACTTCCAACTGGGGGTGTTGTGACGACCTTTACACGAACGGAGTACGGCTACTACACCACCATCGGTAGCACAACCTATTCTCTCAATGATATCGTTCCCCTCAGCGTCTGGGCTCCTGGTAACTATCCTTGCCCTACCGGATTTCTCAACAGGGGCGGACAATGCGTCTTCTGTCCCGCAGGTTTTTACTGGGATCGTACGTCTTGTGTCCCCTCCACTGAGCCTATACAGTGCGACAACGGCTACCTCGTGACCAACAGCGCTGGGTCGTCCTCCTGTGTCCAGTCCACAACAATAACAACGAGTACAACCTCCACCTACGACGCAAGCTACTGCCCGAATGGGTACTCGACGTATGTTACTGGACGTGACACAGTCTGCCTGTATGGTACAAACATTGAAGGAGGCGGCCCACCTGAACCAACGCTCGGAGGCCCTGCGGCCACAACAACGACGGCCGGCTTCACTGTGACTCTGTACTCTGCGGAGCTCCTACCCTACGCTGCGGAGTACACGACCTTAACCGGCTCTCCCACTGCCACGATCACTGTTGGTGGCGGCTCGACAACGTTCCCGACGGTTGTGGGGAGTCTTGTGACGGTTAGCCCGTATGGAGGGACATTATCGTTATTGGACTCGATTTCCACGTACTCGACGGTACTGACGACGGAGAGTTTGGGGAGAGTCACGGTCACACAATATGATTCGGCGGTGTTGCCGGTGGTTTTTGCGGTGGTTCCGACACAATCCTTGGTCACAAGTAACACGTCCGGCACTAGCATTGTTTCTGGCTCGGCCTCCACTGTATCTTCCTCCTCGGTCTCTGGTGTGGGCGCCGCACCTGGAACAATGTCAACATCGAGGGCTACCACTACATCCGCGCCTACTGGAGTCGCGGGCTCCTCTGTTGCAGCCTCGACGACTCCAGCGCCATATCAGGGTGGTGCTGGATCTGACAACGTAGATTCCACTCTGGCTGGTCTAAGCATGATGGCTGTTTTGCTCGTTACGATCCTTATAACCTTGTGATGGACTTGTTCGGTAAAGTAACATTTTCATCTTGACTGCTGTATATAGAGCATAGTATTGATCTGATCTAGTCGCGTGTCTTCATTTCGTGCCCTTTCTTTTGACTGTTTCCAATAATGTCTCGCTGACGTGCTGCTATTGGCTCCGTCCACTTTCCATGACATCCTTCCACTTTTCCTCGCTTTCTCTTTTGCAAACTCACCTACTTTGTCCAATCTACTTCTTTCACACACAAGAACCATCGCAATTATCGCATCAACCATTACGGTCTCGATCTCGTTTTCTGTTGTATGTGAGTCAAACCAATATAGACTGCTACCGTTCTTGAACAATCTAACCTGACTATTTGCTTACTTTAATTACTTCAAACTCAGTATCATCGAAACACACTCAATAACATCAGAACCCTACCTGAGTAGTCAGCTGTTGTCTCAGCGTAGGCATCAACTTTACTAACAGTTTTGGATCATCATTGCCGTGGCTCCCATCTCGCAATGTGTTGTTGCGGACCAGAGTCCATCATTGTTTATCTAACAGAACGAAGCTCGAGGCATTTATTTCAGAGATTGCTCAGCTCATAAATGTCGAATCGATCTTTTGCCGTCCTTTGCCAGCTTTTGTTCAACATACGATCCAACTTCAACAGCAACAACACCTCCTAACCATACCAGCTTTCTCAGCCCTCTCAGCTAGCTAAACTGGGTTATGCTTCTGCATTCAATCCAACGTAATCTCACTCCCAAAACCCTAGTGGTAATCTACACACTCGAAAGACAAATTGACCGGCTCCAAATGTCAACTTCGGATTTCGATCTTCATTTCTATGACGTTTGAAGACCTATTTTCACTCAGCAAGCTGCAAGCATTATTGACACCACTCATAACACTCACACAACCTAATCTCACCCCATCTACCACAAGCCTCAACCCGCAAGCTTTCTCGCAAGAAGTCACGCGCTTCAACTCAACAGCAGCAGCAAAGTACTGAACAGCTTCCCAAGGTCCAGCCGCATGCACCAGTCGTAAGTCAGCATCAAATAGTTCAATACGATGATTATGTCGGTACAGAATACCCGGCTCCATCACCTATAAGGGTTGCACTCGACATGCCCAAGCCTAGGACAACACGAGATTTCGTTCCAAAGTTCTCGTCAAAGTCGCCAACTTATCAACATCTTGACCGTGAGGAACCAGCCAGCAATAAGGACATTACTGGACTGCCTTCCCACATACTTCTTCATGAAGCTCCTACTGAACAAACCCATCCTCAACAAGCTCGTTCTGAATAAACTGATCTTCGACAACCTGTTGGTAATCTCCACACCCTAAAACCATGCCGACCAGCTCAGAAAATCATCACCAGATCCTCGAGCTTCAGCTTTGGAAAATTCAAAAGTCCCAACATCACTCTACAAGCTGCAACTGGGGACGGCGACCCTCGCGCGACGAAACTAATCTTATTCCAACTCCCTTCAGAGGTCATCTCAGCAGCACCTCAACCACGATCTGAACACGCTGAACGGAGGTCTTCTTCATCTTCTTCAGAGCCAGCAACAGCCACAGCTATCAATCTCAGGCTCACCCACCGAACATTGGCAACAGGAACCAGGCTTGCATATCAACTATCGACCAAGCCAAATGATCACGGATCATCCTCAGTAACGCCTACAATTCCTGCACACAAACGTCTGGATATACTCGGAGCAGCGAACCCAACTGAGATTCAAGGATTATACCGAGAAGAGCTCGCCTCCAACTGCATGGTACTTACAGACTTGGCGAAAGCATTGTCTGTCATCCTTGCCCATTATCACGACCTCAACAAGACTGCACCTCTATTGCAGAATGCTTCTGGCAAGTACCTTGATCCTGCAGCACCCGCAGTCCGAGCAGCATTGAAATGGGAGGATACTAAGCAAGCACGGACGAACACTCGGGAGAAAGAACGCGAAGCGACTATGGCTGAAGCCTTGGAGCAAGAACGAGTACGACCTGCTGCTGTCATCCAGAAACTTGCCGATCAGTACTATGCTGACGGCGTTGTGAGTGACTTCGAACAAGCTGGAGCCGATATCACCAATTTCAAAGAGTCCATCTTCGCTGACTAGTGGTGTCGCGCTGTTTTCTTAGCCTTAGCGAGCCATCGTCATCGTCGTTGTTTTACTAGTTGTTCAGTATGTGACTGATCTGACAGTAGACGCTATTCGCAACACTTCCACTAACCATTAGCCCAAAGAAAGATACTTTTCGTCATGCTTACAACATCAGATTAGCGTGCCCAACTTCGTCCACACACGAAAGATGGCGGCGCAGCACATCAATTGGGAGAATCTTGTGCAATTGTCAATCAGAGCTGCAATCACGCTTGGCAGCTTCACAGTCTTACCGAGGAAGGCTTTGCTGGTCGAGGCTGTGTTTGGATGGGAGTCTCCCTGCATTGCATTGCCAAGTGCGGGAGATAGTCTAGGTTCGACTCAAGACGGCACGCTGCGTAGACGGTGACAAGTGAACTGATGACAGAACGAATGTATTGTTAGACTGAAGCTGCTACTGTACCTTTGTTGATGAAACAAAGCAAGAAAGAAACGAAGTAGAAGCTACCGAGTATTGTGCACAATACAAGACCCTGGAGATCGCCCCTACCATCCATGTATGCCATTTTCGGAAGTAGCCACTGGTGCGTCAGAGCTGCACTATGCTTCGAGCTGCTTATTTGGAGATGCTCCCAGGTCAAGGTATAGCACGAGAACAATGAAGGTGGGTTTTAGGTTTTGTCCGAGTTCTGCAATGACTATTGTTTAGTCGAACCAATCTGTATCGTGATATATTCAGCGAACCATCGTCCCTCTCGAGTACACGATTGTAATCTTTGCAGCTATCCCGTCACTTCCTGCGCCCTCGCAACACCCTCCCAAAACTTCCTCAACCCAAGCACCTTCGCCCTCGTCGGCTCACACAACTTACTCCTCTCCATCCTCCAACTCTTCCCCCACCTTCTTTCTCCTCTCCCATCCACATCCACCTCCCCCATCCTCCACGCCACCGTGGTAAACCTCCTCACCAAGCTCCTAACAGTGCGCACTTCCTCCTCCCTTTCCACCCTCCTCGCCTTCCCTTCCAACCAGGCTCTCAACCCATCCTTAAGTCTCTCCCTCTCAACCATCCTCTTGACACTCAATATCCGCGGCGCAACACCACCGCCCCAAACGACTACATTCGTGCCCGCGACCTTTTTGCAGCATTCCAACGGCAGGATGTTCGTCTGCACTAGATCGCTCGCGGACGGCCGACGGGAGATGTTGCGGTTCAGTTTTATGGACACGAGTTGGCGCGAGAGCGAGCGCGCGAGGACGTGGTTGGTTGTGAGGATTATGGTGCTTGTGGGAGGAGACAGAGAAGCGTGGGAAGGACGGTGAAGGAGGGAGTGAGATAGACGGAGAGAGGCGGCGGTGAGGCGTTGACTGTGGAGGAGGTGGTCGAGTGCGAGGGTGCGGAGGTGGGTGGTTGTCTGTGGGTGGGTACAGTGGTTAGATGGGGATTGTATACGGTTGTGATGAGGCTGGACTTGCTCTGGAAACGGCGAGGAGGTCAGGTATATCAATGTAGGATAGGATCATTAGGATTAGCTCATCGGGAAACTCGACGAGACATGGTGTTTGTGTTATCGAGGTCATGTTGGGTGTTGAGAAGATGCTTGGAGTTATTGCAAGAGAGACTTGCTTTGGGATGAGGACCTGGAGGGACAATGCGAAACGATGACGCAACAGGTATCACGAAGCATGTGATCGACTACCGTAAACAGTGAGTAATTTGTGCTACGCTACTGCTATATAGTCTCTCACCGCTTTCCAATCAATCAAAGCTCGATCAAGGCTTCCTCTACTACTGGTTTCGGTGGTTCTGCTTGTACCTGTGATTGTGGTTGATGGGTTGGTGCAGCAGGAAAGCTCATAGGATTGGCAGCCTGAGCTTGGTACTGCGGCTGTTGTGCCTGTGCTTGTGGTGCTGTGGTATACTGGGGACCAGGTGGCTGTTGTACTTGTGACTGCTGATGTGGAGGATACGGCTGTTGTTGAGCCCCGGGCTGCATATTATACTGTGGTGATTGTTCATATTGTGGCTGGCCCTGGTGCGGTTGTTGTTGGTGTTGATTGGAACAACCCTCGACATATTCAGCATTACCGTAGTAATAAGCGGCAGCAGGATCTGATGACTTGGCGGTGTGCTGCTGTGAAGGTTGTGCATACTGTTGCTGAGCTGGACCATTCGGTGATGCGTACTGACCCGGTGCCTGAGGTACATGTTCCATTGATGACTGTCGGTATCCCATACTTGGAGCACGATTAGTAGCTGAAGAGCTACCTGAACCTTGACGTTGTCGAGTTGGTGGATATTGAGGGTACTGAGTTTGAGGATACTGTGCCTGAACAGGTTGTCCATATGTTGACTGTGGACGTGCATAAGGATCTGACGGTGCTTGAGAGCCATAGTAACTTTCAGGTCCAGCTGCAGGATAGCCATTTGGTGCGCTCGGTGCTTGACCAGGAGCAATGTTAGGATACATGGATGACGCTCGAGGTGGCGCACTAGCGTAGTTGTTGTAGCCATAAGAGCTCTGATGGTATGAACTGTTCAGACGCTCCTCCAGCATGCGATCATAGTATCTGACTACGGTAGACATCTTTGTGTGGAGGTCTACCAAAGTGTCATACTTGCTCATGGTCTCCCCATATGTTCGTGCCAGCTTCGGCCTCAATGATCCAATACTATCATAAAGTTCCTGAATCTGTGGCTCACGAAGAATCATGCCAGGTGGTTGATGTTGCAGCCTGTCAACCAGTGTTGAGAATAGATTAATGTTTTCAGCCTCTACTGGACTGAGCTCATACTCTGGTTTCCGTACAGGTGCTGCTGAAACATCACGATCTTTTGTACCTTGTTGCCTCAGTGTAGCTGTATGTCTTGTCTTTTGCTCTTCCATATCTGCAATTGATGCTGCAATTGCAGCTTTGAGGTCTGCGTCGTCGTCATCATCTTTGATAGTCTTCGAAGCTCCGTTAGTTTGGACTGGTCTGCTAGATGAAGGTTGTGGTGCTTGCTGCACATAACCACTACCAGCGCCACCACTCTCTTCCAGACTAAGCTCCAGAGCTTTCTTCAGGTCAGCATCAAAACTGTCATCCACACGCGCACTCCGTGGCTGCATCGAGCCTTGGTATAGGGTTTTGCTGGGTTTTGGCATCAAGTCGGTATGTCCTCCAAGCGGCTTCATTGTTTTTTCCATCAGTTTCGCATAACAGCCGTCGTCTACTCTTACAGGTTGTAGTATGCCCAAATGTGGAAGAGGGGCTGATTTACTCGAGCAGGCTTGGCAGAATACATTACCGCAATTGCGACAATGATGCTTGCGATTAGTGAAGGAAAATGCCGTACGACAGCGCATGCAGACATCGGAATCTGCCCATTCAGGAGGAGCGCTGCTGTCGAACATACTGGCTGCGACTTCTTGTCTAGGTGGGAAGTTCATTCCTTCTCTTTGCAATGTCTTGTATGTTTCACTTATGTATACCAGATTCGGCCGCGCTTCAGCACCAGATGCCCAGTTTTGTATGAGTTCCAGTATCTTACTCTTTACATCGTCGTTGATTGGTTCGGTGCCGTAGACCTTGAGCAGTGACACGAGGTTGTCCATGAACTCTCTGGACGCGATTTCATTCATGAAGTGGGAGCCGCCATTCTTGACGCACGTATCTGTGAGCTAGAACCATCAAGTTAGCTGTCTTTCCTTTAGCATCATGGCTCAAGCGCCTTACATTTAGCGCAGCAAGCTGAACATTTGGATTCTTGTTTCTTATCCGTTTCTTCAACGATCTCATGGCATCTTTCGGTTGCACAGTCTTTGAGCGGATTAGATCTGATATCTCCAAGTTGAGCGCAATGTCCTCTCTTTGGATGTAGTTTGTCAGCAGGTGTCCTCGGGCATGGCATGATTGAAAGACAAGCTTACAAGCTAGAAGAAGTGGCTCGGTCGACTTGGAGGTCCAGCTCTGAGCTGCCTGAGCTAAACCAGCCCGCCATCGTATAGTGTTGTCCTGAGCAGGACGACGTAGAAGTGGTGTAGCTCGATCAAAGTTGGATCCAAGAAGTATGGTAGTGGGGGATCAGGCGAGAGGGTGGCTCGTCAGGCTGGGTCAGTAGGGTGGCGAATGCTGTTCCAGTATCTTCAGTGACTTGTATAAGGCAGTAGACTAGTCGAGACACGCCCCGAAAGCCTCTAGAGGTAGCTGATGGAGGGATGGCAAGGGTTGTAAGTCGAAAGTGGTAGTAAGGCGTGTGGTGATTACTCTTCTTCCCCAGCTTTTGTCGCCCTCGTCATCCTCTAGTTCTAACTCCGCCTCGAACTGTCCATATTTACATCTCCGAACCTCGACTTCTCTTCATACACCTTATACACGCCTCGACCATTCGCTGCGTCTCTCACTAAGCCGTACCGCTCCAGACCGGTCTCATCCTGCCCAAATCACCACCAGAACCCTGCCTTCTGACCCTGACGCCCTTGACCACCTCTCTTATCTATCTTCACGACAATATAGACACCGGTCGTGCCCTACTAGCTTCACGCCTCCACGGTGATAAGTCTTCGCTCCATATGTTGTAGACGCTTCACTCCCGCCTTCTTATGCGTGCTGCGGCACCACCACCGCTACCACCACATCTCCATCCAGTACAACTTCCCTCAATCGTCTCCCATAATCAGATGGCTAGCAATGGACACCAGTACGGATCTCGCAGTGCCTACGGTGCAGGGGACAGCGATGGTGGACGAAACGGGGCACGGCCTCTGATGCATATCAAAGATATCTGGGTGCGGGCTCAGAGTGGAATACCTCGCGATACCTCTCTCGAGAAACTCCTTATGCTAGCTCAAGACCGTCTTAACTCGGCACAGTCATCATTGGATTTCAAGCGTCCCGATATAGCAGTTGCAGACTTCTTGACGGCGAATCAAATCATGGCAGAGCGCGTACCATCACATCCAGATGCAATGATGATACATGACCGTCCAAGACTGGCTGAACAGAAGAAGATGCTGCTTAAGGTATACAAGTCCCACCTTCAAGATGAGTTGTTAGCTAATGTAATACCAGCGTATCGACAATCAAGGAATCCAGTTTGACAGGATAATACAACTGGTGAAGGATGACAATGCTAGAAATGGAACTCTGGCGCAATGTGAGAGTCATCAGCCGCCAGAACAGCCTACTACAGCAAATGGACAACATCCGCTGCGAGACAGTCGCCCAGTCTCGTCACATTCGGAGACTACTAACGGCTCCAATGCACCATCTCGAAGACAATCCGTCCTTTTGGAGCACAGCAGGACGAAGCCGCCTGTCTCGCCCAAGCCGCCACAATTACATGGGCATATGTTGCCAACAGAAACTCGGCCTACTACCAGCAATGGACACAGTTCAAATATGGACGCTTTGGCATCTCGTTTCGCTCGTCTAAGGCCGTTAGATGCGCCACAACAACCACCGAAGCATATCGAGCTTGACACCAATTTTGCCAGTGCCAACCAGTCTAACACTGCCCCACGTACTGCTCCATATCCTGACAGCGCTCCAAGCAACCCGATACCCATCAACATGTCTAAAGATCTACCTAGACCACCAAGTCCAACGTATAGTCCTGCTAAAGCCACTATGCATAGTGGTGCAAGTGGACATCCAAGTAGATATGCCGGCAACAGTTTCTCAAGTCCTTCAGGCAGTGTCTCATCACTAGCGTCATCGCATTCTGTTCATAAGTCGGCAACGCACTCCGCCGCATATCCACCATACCCAGTTTCATCACAGACATCACAGAATCACCGACCGGCACCTTCAAGTCGCAGAAAGTCTCTACATATGCCTCTTGAGATCGAAATGACTGCAGAAAAGCTTCATGATTATCTACGAATGCATGAAGTGCTATTGATAGACGTCCGAAGCAGGGAAGACTATGATACTGGTCACATTTTCTACCGAACAAGCATGTGCATTGAGCCAGAAGCAATTCGCAGCGGCATGTCAGCTGATCAATTGCAAGAAGCGCTAATAGTATCACCTGATGAAGAGATTGCCCTCTTCAACTCGCGAGATAGATTCGACCTTGTCGTGTATTATGATCAGTCTACACAATCCACGAGATTTCTAGGAGATCACCTGGAGACACCATTGAAGTACCTCTATGACGCATTATACGAGTACAATCAGGATAAACCTCTACAATATCCCCCAATCCTTTTGAAAGGTGGTCTAGACGCATGGACTGAGCTGGTAGGAACAGGTGGTCTTGTTACTTCAAACACTGCAGCTATTGCGAGAGGTTCAGCACCTAGAGCAACCCACCAAATTTCGAGAAAGCCTTTAATCACTAGAGATTCGAGACTACGAGTACAGAAGAAGAGACATCGCGACTACAACCCGCTTGATGCCGAAGAAGAAGAGAAATGGCGTGAAAGAGCTCGAAGCGAAAGTGCTGCACTTGATCAACAGCCACCAGCAGAGCTGTTCGAGCATGAAGGTATGGCACATATTGAGCCATATCTGCAAACATATCAGGACTTCCACAATCGATTTCCTGATGTCACGTCGCTGGAACATGGCAACCAAGTGCCTAGGTCACAAATACCAAATTATCCTATGGCACCAGTATCAACTTATAACCAACCTGAATTGCCACACAGGGCTCCTCCACCACCTCCGCCACCACCATATACATCACCACCACAAATACCACCACCACCAGTACCTGCGCATCCGTCACGTCCACCACCTATAATGCAGAGACCTAGTTATGCCGGAGTCAATGATCGCCCAAGTTCCCAGGTCATAGCACCAAAGACACAACTTTCAAGCTATGTGTCTCCCACGTTGAAAAGGCTACCAAAGACTGGTCTTTACAACTTTGGTGCCACGTGCTACATGAACGCAACCATCCAGGCTCTAAGTGGCACAATCCCACTGACAGCATTCTTCTTGGACGGAACATACCAGAAGCATGTCCAGAAGGACAACTGGAAGGGCTCAAAAGGCATCATGCCTGAGTATTTTACGATTCTGTTGCGAAATCTCTGGCAGCCAAACGGTGTCGACACGATCAGGCCAACCAACTTCAAGAAGCTCTCTGCACGCCTGAACAAAGAATGGGCGTCAGATCGGCAGCAAGATGCCAAGGAGTTTCTTGAATTCTTGATCGATTGTCTCCACGAAGATTTGAACGTCAATTGGTCACGGACTCCTCTCCGCCAACTCACAGATGCTGAAGAAGTCGAACGTGAGAGAACGCCATCATTCATTGCCTCCAAGAAAGAGTGGGATCGCTACCTCCATCGTGATCAAAGTCGAATCACCGACCTATTCGCCGGCCAACACATCTCTCGCCTTCAATGTACAACTTGCGGCACCTCTTCCACGACTTACGAAGCCTTCTACAGCATCAGCGTCGAAATCCCAATGCCAACTCGCGAACATCCAAACGTCACACTCTACGACTGTCTCAGATCATATTGTGCCGCGGAGCGCCTTTCCGGCGACGAAGTCTGGCATTGTCCTCGCTGCAAGCGCGACCGCGAAGCCACAAAGCAAATCACAATCTCACGCGCGCCCGACTTCCTCGTCGTCCATTTCAAGCGCTTCTCCGCGAGCCATTCTGAGCGCGCTAAGAAAATACACGTGCCTGTGCACTTCCCACTGAGTAATCTCGATCTCGAGCCGTTCATGCTCCCGCCGCCTAATCGACACGATGTCACTGCAATCGCGCAACGGTATGGAAAGGATGGCTTGGAGGTGCCCGTGGCGATGCGCAGACCGTATCGATATGATTGTTATGCGGTGATGCGGCATTTGGGCAGCACGATGACGAGTGGACATTATATTGCTGTGGTCAAGGATGCGGCGAGAGGGGTGTGGCGCGAGTTTAATGATGAGAAGATTGGGGATTATCGACCGCAGGATCTGAGGTTTGATACCAGCGAACCGTATATTTTGTTCTATCAGAGGGTGGATGTGTAGTGTAGGTTGGGAAGTAAGATGGAGATGGGCTGCGCAGATGATAATGAACACGATTATTATGTGATTAATGTCGATGTTCCTTACGACACGACATTCCCTTGTCCCTATTTCCTCGCATGTAGGTGCTCAACTTGGTTCTCGTTTCGTTGGTGGTCAAGTCTGAAAGCTGTTATCGTCAACCTGTTACATTGGACAATCGGCCGGCGTGGATGGGATAATCGCAATGGCAGTCTAGTATTGCTCCAACCAGATAAAACTGCAAGAAAGGTTAGTATCATCACTGGTTCCAGGCTGAAGAAGTTTTGCATTGGAAACACTTATGGAGGAATATTCTAGGTATTGCTTTAATCAGGTTTCGATTCTACCATCATGATTGGTCGTTATTGTAGTGGATCTTTATGCCCGATGGGATGATGCTAGGCTTGTATACTTGCTCGTGTGTTATCAAGCGGAGGCTTTTTTAATGATGCCTTTACCTTGCCTTCCGCTCCTAGCATTCTAAGCACCTGTATCTCCTTTGGCAACAGCAGTGTGCTGTGCAGATCCGTAGCCAAATAATACTATCCTGCGTCGTTTAGCACGAGAGTTTCATTTTGTAGGACAATCTGCAGGTGCACGATATTTGCTGTGTATGCACGGCACGCACTTAGCTTCTCCTCTACCTCTTTGTTGAGCATTAGTCCATTGAATGGCCTGAGCATCTCCGCCCTGACAGTATGGAAGATGGCCTGGAGCGGGTCGGCTGCTATCGGGTCGGCTGCCATCGGGTGCGGAAAATTGGGTGCTGCTGCCTTACTCTTGGGCTCACTACTCCTCCTCCTCAAACCATCACTCAGCAAGGAAGACTGCCTCGCTCGCCGACGTATCTTTCATTTCCTTGCCAATAGTTCTCAGAAAGCTCCTAATAGCTCGCGTGGTGCTGTCCAAGCTCACAAGTCTCTCGATGTATTCATTCTGCACCCGCGCTGTAAACTTGGCCATCTTTTGCACCTTGTATGCATGGTCGCTTTATTGTAGCCTGCAATACAGAGTGTAGCGACAACATACATCGCCATAGCTTTTCGGAATCCCGAGCCCTGTCTGTAAGTATATGGCGGTAGTGTGCCTGCATCTACGACCATCTCGCGGAAGTCATGTTCCACTAGCGCTGGAATGTTCATGGCGTCGTATGACTCGTATCTAGACTCTCCGTCGTCCCATTCTTCGCATATCAAGTTGTATGGCAAGGGCATGTCTGCTGCTCGAAGGCACTCTGTTGCATGGCTACGAAGAGAAACTCTATACTGCAGCAATGGAGTCAGACGCTCCATCTGCGCAGCAATCTCTACGTTGCCGGAAATCGAGCCTTGGCTGGCTATTAGGACGCGCAAATCACGATGTAATACTCTGTTGCTGCTGTAATTATCACTTCCAGTATAGCCCATAAGGTAGTTCTGGGCTAGACGCTTGAATGCAGCAAACGCGGCGTCATCACTGTAGTTCGCGGCGCGGTGTATATCGGAGGAATGGGATGCGTTGGTAAGAGCAAGATCGATGCCGTTGTTGACTAGCATACTAGGAGGATTCGCGTAATCTAGCAACCTTTAGAGATTCTGACGATATGTCGACAGTGGGAATCCGGTACGAGCAAGACCATCACTCTCCCGGTCATCGTTTTGAGCAGAAGATCCAAGTCCATGGTCGGTATCAGACATAGTAATGGAGATGGTCAATGTCTTGGTGAGTTTCAGGTAAGCGACGCATGTCATTGGTGTTAGCTTCAGTTCACATATGTCAATAGCCTCCTCACTGAGTCGAACGTCCTCAGGGCCATTGAGAAGAACGTCACATATTCTCTGAATGAACGCACACCCACTAAAGCGGTCCAGAATGTTGCTGATGTCGGGTATGCTGCTGCTGTAGAAGAGGTTCGCAGCCATGATTGCGACTTGTGATAACGGATACGAACGAAGAGGTCTAATATGTATAGACAGAGCTAGGGAGACCGCCCACATTTACAACGCTGCAGTCCGATTGCCGACTGCCGGACTGCGCTCAGACTTGCTGCGCTCACATCTTTGGGATGTTGTGATATGAGTTGACACAAGCACGTGGGCATTACACCATACTAGACATAGAGGCAGGAAAAGTCCATCACCAAGCTCCCTTTCGGCTTTACAAGCAAGTGCGATCCATAAAAGGACATGGATGTATGACTGGTGGGGAGTTTGGCAGCCCGCACAGAGGCAGCACATGACGGAATAAAAGCTATTTAGAAAGCAAGAGCTAATATGAGGATCGAATGGAACGAAGGTTGGAGAGAAGAGGGTGTGGGAGGGTTGTCAGACGGAGTGAAAGAGAACATGGAATATACATGTACGTCACGCGACCTTTGCCTTGGGATATCCCAATCGAATTAACAACGACAACAACAACAATATATTCATATCCGCTGTTGATGCAGTAATCAGACTGAACAACTACTATAACTCATCACTGAATGAATGTAGCTGCTCATCTCTTACGAGGCAATGCGCCTATGCTAACCGATGTACATTCCTTGCCAAGTAACTGCGGCCTGTCTGTGTCTGGTGATGGTTGCAAGGCGCAGTATCTAACCCGACACCAGTCACATTGATTATTGGCCTCTTATATCTGTTCTGTAAGAACCCCTCATCACGTATCACAAAGGCACAATCCCAGATCACACAAATATACCTGAGCTATGTCTGCATCCGCTGAGTCGCGTACCTTCTCTCCTCTCAGCTTCCCTCTTTCTACTTCAAGTTGCAAATGCAGCAACGTCCACTATCACAATTAGCAGCTACTCAGAAACCACCCTTACAAGTCTCGGCTACACGTTCACTCTCAACTCCGTATACCAGTCGACGACTAGCTCACGCACAACTACCGAGGTAGTCTCGTGTCCGGAAGGGTGAGTCACGCCTTCTCTTCACTGTGAACCACAAGAGGAGAACGTACTCAAACACACTTCGACGACCCAAACTAAAGATCACACAGTTATGGCACACTCGGCAACCTGTGCTTCGCCCCTGCCAGCGACTACCCCACGCAACCTCCTTCCACGGCACCAGGCGTAGTCTACACTACAACCATAAACAATCTCGTCAGAACTACCATCAGCAACTCAATCACCACGTGGGCACCATCGACCGCGACAATCACTGCCTCTGGAATCTACTGTCCTACGCCTTATGTAGTTTACTATCGGGGCGGTTGTTATGAGCCGGAGGAATTGAGCTCGCTTATGGCTAGTGCTGCTAACACGAACCGAACTGTGTATGTGCTTGCAGAGTCGACGACTGGTACGACCGCGTCTTCATGGACTACGACGAGTGGATCGTTAGTGTTGATTGCAGAGAGCAGTCCCACTGGTATTGGTGTGGTTACTGTGCTGACGAGTGTGGTGAGTCCAAGTGCGACGAGTGTGGCGTCTGCGACTTCACCAGCAAGTGCAGTTGCGAGCGCGACGAGTGCGTTGGCAACGAGTTCTGCAAGTGCGGCGGCGGCAAGCACGGCGGCTCCTAACAATGGCAATGGTGCTGGGGACGTAAAGGCTGGGAGTGGTATTGCAATGCTTGTTGCTTTGACGACCGTTGCAGCTGGTGTTGTGCTTGTGTTGTGAATATGAGCTTTTGAATATAGGGTTGAATGTAGCACAAGCCGCAAGTACGAGCACGATAGACATACATCAATAGTTGTCTACATCTGTGCCGGTTGGTGTGAGCACGGTGGAAATCTTCCTTGTGTCAGCTGATACTGTCTCACATTCTTACCCTCGTCCTCCAACGTGTAGTAATTGCACATACTGCACATGCTGGTTCATTGTGATAGAAATTCAACCCATACCAGGTCTTTGCCGCAAAAATACCTACATGGCAGGCCCATATTGAGAGGCAACTATAGTGAAGTTTTGGTCGTTCTCGGCGCTTGGCCTCAGGTAGAAGGAATGTTCCGTCGTCCAAGGGCCTTGGGGTCGGTATATAGACAAAGTGGACTTGGAAGGAAGCATGATTACCTCAGTATTATAACCGCAAACCTTCTTCCTAACGGATGGGTGATTAAAAGGTTGAACCTTGTTCCCACATTTTTCTTGGCAGATGAGTTGAAATGGACAATGAGATGATAAATACGCGCTCGACCCCTCCTACCTCGTTTTGAGGTCGTGCGCGTTGTTGACAAGGTTCGTAGCTGCATCGCTGGCAATCAAGCATTGTCGGCGAGGATAACCGAGCTGTCAGTCACGGTGTCAAAAAGATCAAAGCACATAGGCACAAGCCCGCACGCGATGTGCTTGACGACGGATATCTTACGCCATCAGCTGGGACGCCATCAGCTAAATCAAGTAAGAAAGAGAGAAAGAAAGCTGAGAAAGGTTGACGAGAAGACGTTGTGTTTTGAAGCCTTGCCCTAAAAAGAATTAGTGTGCCGCAGAAAAGCTTGGTAGCGGAACTCAGCGCGACCGTTGGCAAGGACTTTAAATCGACAACAACAACAACAACAACAACAACGATAAGGACTCGAGGACTCGACAGAACTCCTTGTGTTTGTGTTTGTTCCTGTTGAATCGTTTGCTTGTGGTGATGTCTGTGACAAGAGATGTCTGGAAGAGATGAAGCACGCTCTTCAGCTCTTGCAAAACTAGCGCGTGCTTGGTGGTGGCTGGTGGAGTTCAAGCATAAAAAACAGCCTCCAGGTACCAAAAAAGTAACTCCTCTTGGGGCCTCTGACTACTTGCAGTCTAGCGGTGCCACTATGCCTCCTAAGTCTTTGTCATGACAACTCCTGGCAGCCTATCCAGCAGCTTGGTTCTTCATCGTCTCACGATCGTGCTCGGCAGCTCGAGCTCTTCCCACTCGCCTACCTCATCGAAGGTGGGGTCAGAAATACTCGATGGACTCGACAAATTTATCCCATCCTGTTCTGTACTACGCTAAACACCGCTGTTGCCCAGCAGCCATCTTTGTGAACTCGTTACCTGTCGCTCTTGCTATCCAGCTCTCGGTTACTAGGGCTTATGCTTGTTTCAGCTTTTCGCTCCTAACCCTCGTTGACGACATTGTTGTGGCTTAGTACTGAAGAACTTGTTGCTGTTGCTGCCGTTACTGTTCAAGACAGTACTCCCGTCTCTGCCCTACTTGAACACTGACTTTTCGTCCTCGTGTCTGGGCAGTTCTTGGCTTCTGAGGTAGCTCTTGGCCGTTGCTCAACTCTTTCTACACTCTTTGAAACAACACTACATTCACTTTTAGCTAGCTGACTATCAGCTCACTGTCTTGCTTGGCACGACATACCACTATCTTCCAGTCTCTACAATGAAGACCTCATCCTCTTGGTCGCTTGTGGCGGCTTTGGCTGCTCCTGCCATGGCTGTCCCTCACAATCCTTGGGAAGCCTTTGCTCACAAGCCTGGCTTTATGCCAAAGTACTACAATGCTGATGGATGGAAAGGTTGGGGAGCTGGATGGAGTGATGGAAAAGATGCGGAGACTCCTTCTGCAGCGGCGACTTCATGGCAAACCAATTCGTCACTCACTTCGTCATCCACAGCTACCAGTCCATTCCCTAACATACTCGTCACACCAAGTCCTACCACATACACCGTGGTAAACACGTTTACCCTAACAGTGGAAGCCTGCCCATCTTGGGCTCGATATTGTCCAGTAGAGCAGAAGACGACATTCACTACTACAGTCACCAACCCGCAGATTACCACTGATACCGTATATGTAACGATAACAGACGTAGAAACCATGACAGATGTGCAAACAACTGTCGTTGCTGGACCTGACACAACCATTGTTGTGCTCGAAACAGAAACGGACTATGTTACGACTTCTTGCACGACGGGCTGGGGCATCATGACTACGCAGACATTCGACAGCACTAAAAGCCAAATCACGCCGTTTTCGGTAGCAGATACAACGAGATCGATTCCGGAGATGCCAACCGGCTCAAGCACTGCGTTAGTTGTTTCCAGTGTTATGTGGTCGTCAAGCTCTATTGCTCCGTGGGGTAGCAAACCCTCGCAATGGACTGGCTCCTCGTGGGCTCCTAGCTTTATAGCTCCCTCACAAATCGCTACAGGAGTAGTACCGTCGATTTCACCCGGCTTCGCACCTGCTTGCACTCGTGTACCAATTCCAGGCTGCAAACCTTGTGATGGCTTTCCTGGCAGTGATCCTTATGAGTATTGCGGTCTCACCATCGAGACTGACTACTACGAGGCTTGGCCTCAGACTTGTAAGTTCGGCCGCCTCGATGATTGTTTCAACCAGGTATTGACATATTGTTCAGGCATGAAAGTCATCTGTCACTTTACAGTCAGCGATCTCCTAATTTCACCCGATGGCGTCGAAAGACAAGCCATGGTCCTCAACAAGAAACTTCCAGGTGACATGATTGTAGCATGGTGGGGTGACCTCGTTGAAGTTCACCTAACCAATAACCTCACCACCAATGGAACCAGTCTTCATTTCCACGGTCTTCGGCAGCTGAACACAAATGAAATGGACGGAGTGCCTTCTATCACCCAATGGTATATAATTTAGGCGTACCTTGCTTAGGTATACGTTGGCTAACCTGATTGATTCATAGTCCTGTACCTGGCAACAATGCAACCATTACACAAACCTTTGTTGCCACTCAATATGGTCATACCTGGACTCATAGTCACTACTCCCTCCAAACATGGGAAGGCGTCTACGCACCATTCATCATCCACGGACCTACAACCTGGGACTACGATCACGATCTTGGTCCAGTCCTGCTCTCCGACTGGCTACACACACCAGTCTTCTCTCAATTCGAGCTGGTCGAACGCACTGGCTCGCCAGATCAAGACACTATCTTGATCAATGGTGTGGGCGTCTACAGCGCCAACGTTTCCGACCCTTCTATCCCACTCACCGGTTCCCGTGCCCATATCACCTTTGTACCCGGAAAGAAGCACCGGTTGCAACTCGTCTGTACAGCATTAGATTCGCATTTTGCCTTTTCCATCGACAATCATATTATGTAAGCGCCACATCACATCCATCACTCAGCTACCTACCTAGCGAGCCCTACTAACACACCCTTAGCACCGTCATGGGCATCGACTTCGTTCCCATCCACCCATACACCACTCACGTTCTTAAAATTGGCATAGGTCAACGCTACGACGTCGTCATCGAAGCAAACCAGCCCATCTCTACATACTGGATGCGCGTCGACGCCCTCGACCTCTCCGTCGCCCCCGGACAAGCACCACCCTGCGGCGCCAGCAACAAGATGGCCAATCACACCATGGCTATCGTGTCTTACATTGGCGCACCAAACACAACCACGTCCGCAGACCCTACAACAAACCCATACGTCCACGACACCGTGTGCGAAGACGAGCCATACGATCTTCTCATTCCCTGGCTCGCTAAGAATGCGGGCGCGGTAGGCGAGACGGTGAGCAAGGAGTTGGTGATTACGCAGGACTCGAGCACGAAGATATATCGATGGTATTTGTCTGGCACCACTTTTCAGATGGACTACGCCCATCCGAGCTTGTTGAGCATGTACAACAATAACACGGCGTATGCGGGACCACTAGCGCTGAATGTTGACACGCCTGGGGAGTGGGTGTATATCATTATCGAGACACCGGTCGCGTTGAGCCACCCAATCCACCTCCACGGTGTGAGTTTCGATGCACCATCCTTGTTGTGTCAGACTTCCTACTAACTGGTGCATTAGCACGACTTCTACCTTCTTGCGGCTGGAAGTGGCACATACACGAACCAGACGCTGAATATCGCCAACCCTCCTCGAAGAGATGTTGCTACGCTGCCGATGGCAGGCTATTTGGTTTTGGCTTTTGTGGCGGATAATCCGGGAGCGTGGCTTATGCATTGTGAGTTTATTTCAGTAATTCTGTTGCAATCTTGCTCGGATTTTCTTTTTGCTTTTGTGCTTTCTACTGCTGCCTCAAACAATCTCAACCTATCATCAAACACACACCATTCTACTACTCCTCCTCCTCCTCCTCCTCCTCTCCCTTCTTCTCCTACCTCTTCTCCTACCTCTTCTCCTACCTCTTCTCCTACCTCTTCTCCTACCTCTTCTCCTACCTCTTCTCCTACCTCTTCTCCTACCTCTTTTCATACCTCTTCTCCCACCTCTTCTTCTTCTTCATATCTAAATCTTCTTCTTATACCCATTCTAACATTCTCTTCCCATCACAGGCCACATAGGCTGGCACGTCAGTATGGGCTTCGCCTTACAAATCATCGAAACGCCCAATCTCGCCCGCCAAAGCGTGACTGATGTTAGTTTGACGGAGAATTGTGAGTCGTGGACGGCTTGGGATAGTGTGACGGGGGTTTTGGAGATTGATTCGGGTGTTTGATTGTATTTTGGGTCCCACCGCTATTGGATGGGGGAAGGGTGTGAGATGAGATGGAGGGTGTAAGATCGAGGAAAGACTTCGAGGTGCCTTCGCGATAGTTGGTAACACGTGGTGGTACATGCCTGCATGCTTGAGCCTAAGCGCCGGGAGCAAGCATCACATCAGAATCTGGATCATGATAAACAGATGACTAATTTTGTACTTGTACATACCTGAATATACAGAAATATCCGCCCAATCCAAATACATCTTACCTCTTTCCTTTCCTTCCTTTCCCTTCCATCCATAGACTCTATGATATTACTCACCCCGACTTATCAGTCTCGCAAATACGAGGCATGAAAGTATAAGAATTACCGTTGAAAACACCATAGACGGTGCTATTGTACATATACTGTAAGCACACTGGACTATAACAGTCCCGGCCATCAGCAACAGCCCTGACGGTATGAAGCACCAAGACCAAGACGAGACACAACAGGCGCCAGAAGAAAGAGGAGTGGAGATTGGAGGAAGCATTTTGCTGATGTATGATGACTGGATTACATGGTACTGGAGAGACGAGATAGCGGGACGGTAGTTGCTGGTACTATCTGTCAGTGGCACCGGGAGAACATTACGATTGACATGTGGCTGTACTGGTTAATAGAGCTGAGCTGAGATTGTAGGTCGTGATAGCCGTACGCAATGGTGCTTGATATAGACGGAGATGAGATGGGGTGGGTGGCCCTGTATAGCTCACCAGACGACATTGACGAACGTGGGTGGTGCGGATGATGTTGAATACTTGAGGTAGGTGCAGGAGTAGCGAAGGTGGCGGTGCAAAGGTTCAAAGTTGAGACTTGAGCTGAGAGTAGTCAAAGAAACCGTGCGCGTGGTTTGAGAAAGGACAAGAGAAAGAGGATGGGTTGAGGTGGAAGGACAGAGGAAACGGATGGTCGTTGGAGCTGTATGTGTTGGTTTTGGGGAAGAGTGGAGGAATTGATATGAGATGAGATGAGATCGATAGCAGGCAGGCGTTCCCGACCATGACTGATGAGCTCCAGTCTACTACACGTCAGCAGGAGTATGCGTGAGCTTAAGCTGTGCGGTAAGGCTGCTCCAGGTCACTTTAAGTATTACATGAGTTGAATGTCTGCGAGAGTTGAATGTCTGCACAAAGGGCACAAGATGTTCCTGAACAATGATTTCAGTTTGAGGTATTATGCATTATAATCTTGATAAAGCGTCGTCTTGTAGACAAGTCCGCGGCATCCCATAGGTGAGGTATTCCTGTTTTTCCATGTCATCGTTGAATGATTCAATCAGACCACAAGATATCTATTTGCCAACAGATCCGTCAGAGAACTTGGCTCCGCTGGTGTCGTGAATGGAGTTGGGAACAGCCTGAAAGCATGTGAGTCAGTTGCGAAGGTAAGAAAACATGAGGTAAATGACTAACCTTCTCGATGCTCTCAGGGAGACCCTGCTGAATGGCCTCGGGAACGATAGACTTGCCAGTGGCTGTTTCTAGCGTTAGTGTCATGTTCTGGAATAAGCAGGTGTCAGATGCGGCTTACCGTGGCTGACTTTACCGGTGTCCTTGTTGGAGTTGGTGTCGTGGAGAGCATCGGGAACCTAAAGGAAGTGTAAGAGATGGATGGTGTTTGAAGATTGACGGATAACAGCACATACCTTGTGCTCGACGCTGGAAGGGACCTTCTCCTGAACCTTCTGAGGGAGGGCAGAGTCGGAAGCGTGGCTGACGCCTTGGCCTTGTTCGTTTTGCATGTTGATGGTTATTTGGTAGTGTTGGTTGATTAAGTAGGTGTTGTTGTTGTGATGGAGTGAGGTGATTGATGAAGAAAAGAGCAAGAGGAAGGGAAGATGAGATGAGAGAAAGGAGTTCATATAGACGCGGGGTCGTGGAGGGGCACATGCCATTTCGAGCAAATATGATGTAATGAGCATCATGGACTAAGCGCCAAAGTGGCAAACAATACGTGGGTACATTGCGACATACTCATGCAGGGAGGCATGATCATCTAAGACTAGTTACCAGACGTGTACTGCTGGTAAATCGTGCTTGTGTTGTTTGTGATCCCCGACCTACCATGCCAGAAAAAGAGCGTCTTATACGCATCTCTTTCCTCGCACATCGCAATGAATCAATGACAGAAGATGAGTTTAATCAGTATTGGACACAAAAACATGCTCCTCTCGTGAGTGACTGGTTGGCGAAATATGGTGTAATCAAGTATACTCAAGTAAGCATTTTCACCTCATCTTATATCTCTCCACCTTCTCTTCGTCCTATCTCAGTCTGCTCGTTGCAAACCTTCTTCTCATACTACGAACCCAGTATCACACAACCTCAGCTCTTCGTCAGAAAATCACCTCAATGAAACATGGCAACCTGAAAACGGCCACTCTAGATACCCATGATGGAACAGCAGAGTTTCTCATTCGCGAATCAGACTTTGAGCTCTTTGGCAAAGCTAGAGAGGATCCCTATTATCTGGATGTAGTACAGAAGGATGAGGCCAAGTTCTTCGACATGGACAAGTCGGTAGTGACTGCAGGATGGGAAGAAGTGTATGTTGAGGATGGCGAGGTAGTGAATATTGCGGATGTAGGGAAACAGCAGGAAGGCAGAGGGGCAGCTGTTGTTGGAGTGCCTACGAAAGAGGGAGCTGCAATAGCTGGTTTGCTTGGTGGTTCTAGTGGTCAGTGGTGGTGATAAACTATCGAGCCTCATACTATGAGCACGACGGGCAACAAGTAAGGTCAGACCCATCGTCTGGTCGCCTCCTGGGATGCTCAACATCATACGATGTCGAGACTGCTGTAGACAGCCTGCGGCATGAAATGCGCACGATCTTGTTGGTCGCAAATAATTAATAATCACGGTCTCATTGTTGATGTTGTTGTGACTTTGTCGTTTGTAGCTTTCCTAAAGCTTCAATTAACAACATTGCTTCGAAATACTTTGTGATGTATAATGATTCCAGGATCGTACACACCACAGCATGACCCAAACTGTGCGCATCTGTGTCGTTGGTGATGACTCGACGGGCAAGTCAAGCCTAATCACCTCACTTGTGAAAGATGTCTTCGTCACGAACAAAATCCAGCCAGTACTACCACAAATCACGCTACCACCCACATTGGGTACTCCAGACAATGTAACAACCATCATAGTCGACACATCAGCAGAGCCCGCACAAAGAGACAACCTCAGAATAGAAATCAGAAAATGCAACGTAATACTCCTGGTCTATTCTGATCATTACAGCTATGAGCGTGTTGCATTATTTTGGATGCCCTATTTTCGGTCGCTGGGTGTTAATGTACCCGTCGTGTTATGTGCTAACAAATCGGATCTTGCAAGTGATATCAGCACGGCACAGATTGTAGAGGATGAGATGTTGCCCGTTATGGCTGAATTCAAGGAGATTGATTCGTGTATCAGGACGTCAGCAAGGGAGCACCACAACATCAATGAAGTCTTCTTCTTGTGCCAGAAGGTATGTTTGATGCTCTATTTTCACATAGAAAGTTTATATGCTAATCTTTCCAGGCTGTAACACATCCGATTGCATCTCTATACGACTCGAAAGAATCTATGCTCAAGCCAGGTGCTATTGCTGCACTACGGCGTATCTTCTACCTCTGCGACAAAGATCAAGATGGTGTGCTAAACGATGACGAGGTCCGAGCTTTTCAAATCAAAGTCTTCGAGAAGGATCTTTCGGACGATGATCTTGCAAATGTCAAACGTTCTGTTAGTGGGCATACTTCAGAATCATCTGGGTTAGATGGCATAGATGTGGAAGGATTCATCGAGCTTTGTAGGATATTCGTGGAGAAAGGACGACACGAAACCCTCTGGATGATACTGCGCAAGTTTCATTATACTGACAGCTTGAACTTGCAAGACACCTTTCTGCATCCCAAGTTTGATGTACCACAATTTTCGTCTGCAGAGCTGAGTCCCATGGGCTATCGCTTCTTTGTAGATCTGTTTCTATTGTTTGACAAGGACAACGATGGTGGTCTGAACGATCGAGAACTCAACGAGCTATTTGCGCCCACACCTGGACTACCTGCCTCCTGGGTGGAGGCCGACTTTCCGGGTTGTACAGTGCGAAATGATGCTGGTCATGTTACTTTACAAGGTTGGCTCGCTCAATGGTCGCAAACGACATTCGAGAATCCCAAGACAACACTAGAGTATCTTGCCTATCTTGGTTTCGAGACAAAAGAGAGAGGTGGCATAGCAGCAGCACTCAAGATTACAAAAGCACGCAAACGACGGAAACGAGCTGGTCGCGTGGAGAGGAACGTCTTCCTATGTTACGTGCTAGGTGCAAGCCATAGTGGTAAGTCCGCTATGTTATCATCGTTCCTCAATCGGCCCTTCGACACTACCTACAGTCCTACACTACGTCCGAACATGGCAGTAAACAGTGTTGAGCTACAAGGTGGAAGGCAGTGCTACCTCATCTTGGAAGAGCTGGGACAGCTGGAACAGGCGATACTGGAGAACAAGGCCAAGCTGGATACCTGTGACCTGCTTTGCTATACGTACGATTCGAGCGATCCTGAGAGCTTCAACCACATTGTCGAGCTACGGAAAAAGAACCCACATCTTGACGAGCTACCTGCTGTATATGTTGCACTGAAGGCCGATCTTGACAAGGTGGTGCAGAGAAATGAGCAGCAACCAGATCAATACACGACGCTGCAGAACATGTCGGCGCCAATGCACGTCTCTGTGACGTGGAATTCTATGCCTGAGCTCTTTATCCATGTAAGTTATACAGCATATTGCTCATCATGAGGACTGACATGTCTTTAGTTGGCAGAATCCGCGACGTTCCCAGCACAAGCGTCGCCTAGACTAGATGACGAAGCGCCAGATAGGACGGGGCTATACATAGCATCGGGAGCAATCATATTTGGTATTGGAGCAATAGCAATAGCGTGGCGTAAAATCTACTCGACAGCACAAACTTGAGAGATAGGAAGGGGATCTGCCAGTCACTGTAGACTTGATGATGATGACTTACAATGTAATGATACCTCCATGACCGGTTAAACCTCGTGCAAAAATGTGATACCAGATGAAACCGCCAAGCCTTTTTGGGAGCCCCTTTTGCATTGGGGAGTAGGCGCCGGTCCAGGCCATAAGATGGAGGTCGACGATGAGGTATTGGCGAAAGTGGTAGTACAACAACACACAGATCGCCTTTTGCCGAAGTATAGCATTACAGCAGCAATGCAGAGTACTGCATTCAGTCTCATGTCCACTTAACAGTACACACAACTCTCATGAATGGAAACATCGATGCAAACCTCTCCGGACTCACCCTGCAGTCCCTTGCGTCGCCCTCGCGTGGCTGACCTGCATTCCTTTAGACGTCTCAATGGAGGTTAGTAGTGTCCGTGCTCTTCTCAGCTGCAGTCGATGTAGCTGGCTGTCGCATACGCACGCCACTTCAATCACATTTCCCCACATGCACAACACTGGCAACAACGACTGACACTCTTGCCGAATCTAGCAGTCTCCTCCGCGAGATACAGGCGAACTGGATCGTCTTGGAAGCCACACCAAGAACCAACAATCCATCAGCGATTACATAGCCTACTACGGTAACGACGAATGGCGCAGCAGTAATCGACCCCTCAGCTTCTTCCCCTCCGCCAACGACACCATCGAACACTCCTACGATCCCTCTGCTCGCCC